>Ga0307512_10002115_pt1 | contig 26078 bp, 27 predicted proteins | sample 14_EM_MG_FD_200267 | JGI IMG/M metagenome (GOLD analysis project Ga0307512, IMG submission 200267) | Populus trichocarpa ectomycorrhiza microbial communities from riparian zone in the Pacific Northwest, United States - 14_EM | ecosystem: Host-associated > Plants > Roots > Unclassified | place... | reverse complement strand
ATGTGTCCAGTTGTCGCATCCAATCAAATCATTCTTTTCTCGCGTGTTCCAGCAACCTCTGGAATTGTCTTGAAAGCTCTTGGTGGAAGTCCGCATGCTACTCGTTACTCGTCTGAGTGAGAAAAGGTAAAACGCGGCAACCTAAATCTTTGTACGCACAACCGGAACGACGACTCAGTACTCAGTACTCAGTACGTACCTTTTTGACTTTCTGAGTTCTGAGTTCTCTCGCGTGGACCCGAAAAGAGCAAAGAAGTCAACAAGTAAATTCCTGGCCTCTGGTTGCGAAAGTGCAAAGACAACATCATTTCTCGGAATTTAGGCGAAACAAAGGTAAGAGCACTTTTATTCGTCGGCCCGTCGGTCGGTACAACGATGTGATCGAAACGACGACGCAAAGTGGACATAATGCATAATGATTAGTGAATGGTAACATATAATATAGAAAAGTGTCCAAGGCGACGCCTTCCCGGGCCAAGGCGTATTCTGCATGACTATGATTCGAACATGGTAAAAAGAATCCAAAGCAGTGTTCGGATGAAGAAGTGGGATGATGCATTTTACGATCCGCAAGGGATGGCAGAAAGTTTGGTGGCAACGACCTCAATCTCCTGTGCGCTCGTATCGCCGTTGGTCAAATTCGCGAACGCCTCCTCTGCGAGGTTGAAACCAACATCGGAAGTGTCGATGGCGGTCATTTGGATGGATATGCCCAACTGCGGGTTAGTAATGTTCCAGCAAGAGCCGCAATTGGGAGAGTCCCCCACGATGTCGAAAGCGCCGCCAATGTATGGGAAGGAAGGAACGTCGCCGAACGTCGGGAATTCGTTCTCGAGACCGTTGTCCCCATTGGAGCATGCGACGGTGTCCATCGAGCCGTCAGGGTTGTCGAACTTGGGGTCGGACGTGGCGCGCAAGGGAGTGGGCGTTGGGATAGATGGTCCTGAAGACGGGGATGCCTGAGGCAGGGCGTGGGCAACCTGCGTGAGTAAAAGTGCGAGGGCGACGGTGGCAGAGAAGATTTTGTTGACCATTATGGAATAAAGCGACTGTGGGGATAGACTCGACTCGGAGGTCACTGGGTGGACTACCGACAGAGAAACAGGCTATATATACGAAAACATGGGAGTACACGGAGGAACAGGGCAATCGCCAAAATTCTATCACTGCGAAGCAAAAATGATAATTAGAAGAATGACGCAAAAGATGGAAGCGCACCATTTTTGGTAAGGACGTCACAGCCAATTTCTTTCACTTTGTGTTGGACCGTCTCTGCATACTAAGCGAGCATGCCGTCCGACCTCAACACGTTGGGCAAGCTCGGCTTTTAAAGTCGTTGTCAATTGAATTGTGAAGGGACGAGATAGGGATAAAGAAACCAAAACCGACGGTAGTCACGGGACTGCTGTCTGCTGTGGCCAGCGGGAAAGCTCTACTTTGCGCGCCGATGTTCCAATTCCAAACGAACAGGGATGCCACAGTTCGGTTCCGAACTTTGGTGCGGAACCCGAACCACTGGCATAGACGAAGTGCTTCGAGTCAGCATTATTAATGATACAGTACTATTGTAAGGGAAGCCTTAGTAGTACTGTACAGTCAAGCGGGAACGGCCACAACGGGAGCAGCTGTCAACGCCACAAGTCTTCCTGTCACTCGTAGCCTCATTCCTTAATTCCTTTTCCTTCCTGAAAATCCGATGCAAGACCAACGCGTTCACTATCCTTAGCCCCTTCACTAGCTCTAACCTTCCTTAGTTCGCATTCCCTTGTCATTCATACTACCCTCTCGCTTCGACCTCATCGACATCACCCCCATTTACTCCCAACATCCGCCGTCACTGGCACCGCCTCCCACCTCCCGACAACGCCCGCACCACTGCCTCTTTCCTTCTGCATCGCCTTCTCCCCCTCGCCTTCATGGCCTTGTTCTCCCAATACCCTTACCTTGCAACGAATCTCAGTAGGTAGCGCATTTATCTAAACAACATCTCCTGCTCTTGTAGAGAGTGCATCACCATCTACTAGTATATGTAAGTTAGGCATTGATCCCGATTTTACTCTCCGCGTTCCACTTTCTTCCCTGCATGATCGCTCCTTTCCACCGTCGCTTTAACTTCGCTTGCAACGCTTTCTATTCTTCCGTTGCTTCTCACCGGACATTCCCTCGCGTGACGTCGCGTAGCTGAACCGTCGTCTGCACCTTCACCCAATCCCACAGATCCGTCACCCGTACCCGTTCTCGTCTGTTCGTCTCCTTCTCTTGCTCTCTCCTTTTTCCGCTTTCCCATTCCCTGTCTACTCGGATCGACGTCAAACACCTCGCAGCCATCGAAACTACACGCCAAAGTTCAATTCAACCTTGAGAACAGTGGTCAATCTCGGGTGGAGATCGGCACAAGCTTGAGTATCGATGGGCGCTCCAGTTGAATCTCAGGCTGAGGTTACTGTATAGACTAGCCTATTTCCAGGGAAATTTGGCAGGCGGACGATTGAGCCTTCGTCAAATTGGGGATCGTGATTTCGAGCCAAATCATATAGGGTTAAGGCGCAAGTGCTAAGGCAGTCTTCTCAAGCGAGACGATTTCATAGAGTGGGATGATGTACGGCAGACCGATGGTCCGCCCGTGAGTCCGAAAGGAAGGGGGATAGAAAATAGAACCAACGCCGTGTCCCGACGCAAAGACGCACGATGGAGCAAACGGGGAGGGCGGATGTGGCGGGTGTTAGTTGCTCGACCGCCGGCGAGAGAGAGAGAGAGTGTGTGTGTGTGTGTCGAACGCACGCGAGTGGATGGGGAAAGGAATGTCTGATTGGTGGATAGAATGCAATGGAATCCCCTGCCGGCTCTGGGCCAGGCAAGGGAGATTATATACATGTACACTATATGCGAGGCAGTGCTGTAAGACAAAAGACGAATAAGGAACGTACAAGGGTGTCCTAAATGCTTCTATACACAGTCAGATATCTCCGGCACGATGCTGCACAAGGGTGCTTGGACCCAATTCTCCGTCCTTGAGGCGGCACGCGGCTTGTTGTGTTGATGATCCAAGCGTTGGCGGTAGCAAGATTCGAGGCACAATGTGTCAGAATATGGAAAGGACAAGGAATTGTTGGTCGCAAGGTGATGGAGGCGGAGCGGGTGGTGAGGCAGTGATGCGCGAAGGGAACATGTCGCTTTGGCAGGTGCAGGTGTTGTCACGTGGTCGAAATACACCAGATTCGAGGCTAACGCACTCCCCTTCCTTACAATGAGCTACATTAGAATCAGCCAATGTGACAGGCGAGGCACTTCAGAACGCGGTGGGGGAAGACTCGAACATCGGCTTCACATTTCCACGTAAGGCCTGAGCGTGGGCATTGAAGCTATATTGAAGCTTTGAAGCTTGAAGTGCTCGATTCAACTTGCTGTACCGTACGGGACTACGGGACATGAAATATTTGCAATTGAAATATGAATTTGATCGCCGATTGAATGTGATTCAGATCGCGGGCAAAAAAGCACAATTCGACATCAAAGTCAAGCGTTCTCAATCTTCAACGTCCCTTCCACTGTTCAGGAACATTAGGAAACCATCGACACCAAAGAGATATTGGGAAGGTCGAGAGCCTCCGCCGCGAGCTTCTCGCCTTGGTTTGTCTTAGTAGTAGCTTCGTCTTCTAAAAGCGTCAGTCGAATCCGTCAATGACCGAGGCACAACATCGAAGCATCCAACCCTCCGAGTATAACTTATGTACCTGGACCAGTGACGTTTTTGTCCAGGTTTGAACCTAAACAAAACCGTCACTGGCCCAAGTCGATGCACGAAACCAACTCTGAATATAGCAATGCCAGTCAAATCTCCCGAACGAGTCGTGTTAGGAAGAGTGGATTAAAGGAAGGGCCGGCGGGCAAAGAATTCATCGCCACCTTCCGGAGACCCTCTTCGAATGATTGTACAACAAAATCGAGTAGGACAGGTGCGCCCAGCCCCACGGAATGAAGGGAGGGTCATGGATGGTCACAAATAGTGAACGAATGGCATCATTCAATTTGTTTCTCTACAAAGGACCGTATATGAGACAGAATTTGTAGCTTGACAGCCTCCGGCACATCTTTAATAACGTTTCCAGTCAGCAATGCTTGGAAACGTTGGATGGTTGGGTGATAGAATACCGTTTGCGCCTGTCCCCGTTTCGTCTAGGAGTTCACGGAACGAGGGTTGCTCCATACTACTTGCATGCTCTGTCATCGTAAGCGCCATTATTCCCAATGACATATTAGAGGCGGACAGACGCACCTAACATTTGCGCATGGGTAGAGTCCATCCAACCTGCATCCCTCAGCTGATAACGTAGCTGCAACAAGATCCTAAACACGAGAGTAGGCTGTGTTAACCATGGAGTAAAACATCCGAGAACGTCCGAAGGCCGTACCTGTCCCATTCACCCGACTCCACCATCCGGCGTTGTAGCTGGTGAAACAAACCATCCAACTCGGATAATGTTGCAGAGGGCATCCTGTAGTGAGGTAGTGGCAAAATGGGACTGCGAGCTGAGCTGGTCTGGGGGATCGATTTCCTAATTTGAGCAACAGTATGGCGCTCGTGCGCCGCTCCGTTTTCCGACCCGAAACTTATACTGTGACCACAGTACGCCGACCTGACCCTCGACGCAATGCTCCCTAGCGTGCTAAGGCGCACAGCCACCCGCGCCCCTCACAGGGTGACGCTGATGCTCACGCGCTGTACGGGCTCCACGAGCGTGCCGCCACGGTAAGTTTCCCAACACACGTCATGCAGAAGCGGACCTCACGCAACTTCCAGGGAAGAAAGTAAGAAAGCGGCCAGACCTTCCAAGGCTCCTGACTCTGAGACATCGTCGGTTCCATACAGTTCCCCGTTTGAGATATATTGAAGCTGTTGCCTAGGTCCAAGAAAACGTCAAAGGTGCAGCCCGATGCTGCCATGGCAGAACAGCCAAAAGCACAACCATCGTACGTTCTCTCTCCCACCTTTGCCATCTATCGTTCATCCATTCCTTCTTTACGTCTGTATAGTGCTACGGAACCTGCTTCGACTCCAGCACCAAAATCCTCCGCGACTGAGAAATCCTCCTCGTGCGTCCTTCCTTCAGCACCTCATCGTCCTCCATTTTTACCGACATCCTTTCCAGAGCCGCAGCCAGCCCCCAACCCGAACCCGAACCCGAACCCCAGTCCCGCCCGATCACAACCGTCAAGCCTCTCCGAAACGTCCACATTGACCCCGAAGAGCGACAATGGCACGCGACGGTCGTGCACGGGCGCGGGATCCTCGAACCCTACCGCCACCCGCGCACGCACGGCGTCCCCGTCGCGTCCGTTCAATTCCGCGCCTACCGCCCCGAGCCGCTGCAGCTCGCGGCGCACTTTGCCTCGCACGCCGCGGCCTCGCTGGGCATCCCGCTCTCGGGCGTCGCCGCCTTGCCGACGCGGCGCACGCTCTGGACCGTCCCGCGCGGCCCCTTCGCGCACAAAAAGTCGCAGGAGAACTTCGAGCGCCGCGTGCACGCGCGCGCGATCAAGGCGTTCGACGCCGACGCCGAGGTCGTCGATCGGTGGGTGCGCTATCTCGAGGCGCACGCGCTGCCTGGTGTCGGCATGCGCGTCGTGCGTTGGCACAGGTTGCCCGTCGGCATTGGCCGAGAGCATTTGAGGGAGGTTGTGGGTCGGATGCGCCTTGGACGGCCGACGGACAAGCAGAAGATGAAGGAGCTGGGGGACAAAATCGTAGAGGTGGAGAGCAAAGCTGCTACGACTCGATAGTAATGACCGGTTATTACATAATCCTAGTTGTAAAAGTCAACGACGAAAAGTTGATTTGGCACGAGTCAGCGATGGCCTCCTACGACAAAGACCCATTCTACCTAAGGTATACTCCTTTATCGCTCGTATCGTGGCCTATGTACTCACATCTTGTCACAGATACTAGTACGCATTTTACTCTTTTCCGCTCTGTTCCCACCTCTGAGCCCAACATACCACACGCATATCTTCCCTCCTAACCGACGTTTAACGAAAAACCTAAAGTACGGGTCATTCTGGCAAGCACGGCCACGAGTTCCTCGAATTTGAATATTCTCATGGACGACTTCGCTACGCGAACAATTCCAACTACCGGAACGACTCGCTCATCCGCAAAGAGAGTGCGTATTGTCACTACCCTTACCCAGCACGGGGCACTCCCCCAACCCTTCTTCCTTGACACAACGCTGATCAAAGTTGTTTTGGTCGTGTCGTCCCTACGTCCCGCGCCGTCAACCAGTGTGGGTCGGCCCTCTCGTCGTGAAAGAGTTGAAGCGTATCGTCGGGCAGAGCGAGATCATCAAGTAAGTAATCCGTCACCAGCACCCACCTCCCTCCTTGTTCTAACTTCTGCCCCTCTCCCCTCTCCACTCCTAAAACGACTCATTTTTGCTACGATCGTTATCGTTCAAAGGGAAGATGACACGAACTGGCCAAAGAAAAACATCGTCGGCAAACAAGAGTTGGAAATCCGCATCGGAAATGACCACATCGCGTTTGAAGTGAGCGCATTCCTTCGTCTGAGAAGCCCCAAGGGTTTTTCCCCCTCATCACCTTTTTTCTTTGCTTTTATAGACCGCGAAGGTTGGCTCGTTGGTAGACATCCAGGATAGTGAGGACCCAGAAGGCCTGCGCGTATTTTACTACTTGGTGCAAGATCTGAGGGTACGTCATCCCACCACCTTTTTTTTACCCGATCAATATTTGTGACCATTTTTGTCCCATGTTTTCTCACCCAGTGCTTTGTTTTCTCCCTGATCTCATTGCACTTCAAGATCAAGCCCATATAATGACTCGCTTACATAGAACTGACCTCCTATGACTTGCTCTCCTGTTTTGCTTGTCTTAATGTGCTCTCTTCTACACGCAAAACTCGTATCCAATGTATAAAAATGCGATGATTTTTTTTGGCCCCTGCCGTGTCTATGCCAGAACACCCACTAGAGTGCGTTTCAACTCATCAGCCAGCCCGATGCCACATCCTCTCTCCAGTATTATATCATACAAATAAGCTACAGAGTACACCTCAAATCTAAGTGTAGTAACCCCACACCCAACCACTCGAACCTAGGGAATAAATACATCCAAAACAAAAAAAAAGATATAAACTAAACTGTCCATGGTGATAAATTTTGCGAAGCGAACAAAAAAAGCGCGTACCGAGACCAACGAACCCCTCTCGCTCTCGAAAGGTCGGTCCGCCTTCTTCCCCTCCTCAGCTCCCGTTGCAAAACAAGTTTCCCCACCGATCCTGCGCGCCACCCACCATACCCCCGCCCGGACCGTCCGCCTCCATGCCATCGATAAACCCGACGCCATAGCTCGACCCCGCCGTCGTCTCGACGCGCGGACACTTGAAGCCGAGGAAGACGGGACAGGCGCGATCCGCGGCTTGACACGTCTCGACGCACGGCAACAGCACGGTATAATCCGCGCTTGCGTTGCCCAACGCAGGGTTGCGCCACGGCGTGCCCGACGGCTGTGGTTGCAGCGCAGGCGGCGGCGGGGACAGTGGCACTGCCAACGCGCCCTGCTGCTGTTGTTGCTGTTGTGGTCCTGACGAGGTATCGTTGTTGTTGTTGTTGCTGTTGTTACCGTTCAGGAGAGGAAACTCGCCGCAGCGGGGGAGCGAGACTGCGCAGAGCCAGCGGCGGTACGCCAGCTGGCAATCCGCGCACGTCTGCAGGGGCGAGTAAAAGTCTCGGCCGCAGGCGACGGTGAGGAGGCTGGTGGTGAAGTTGGTGAGGTAGGACAGGAGGGGCGTCGTGAGGTTGTTCGGTAGGTTCGACGCGTCGTAGGCGAGCGCGTTGGATGGCGGTTCGGGGAGTGGCATCGAGTATGCCGTCGTTGGGCAATAAGGCAGCCCGTGTACAAGCTGGCACGAAAACGACGCTACCCACAACCACACCACACACACACCCATCTTAATAAGCACACACACACACGCACAGAGAGAAAAGCGCCGAGTGGGGGGGGTACGCACCAGATTTTGTAGTAAAGTAAATGGGCCCGCTGAGCCTCGTGCCGTCCTGGATCGCATAAACGCTATAATTCGTGAGCGGCGCCAAGCGTCCGACGAGCCACTCCCGACGCCAACCGCTCTCGTCCCTGAGCCAGAGCTGCTCCTGGAGGACCTGCGCGCTCTGCGCGGTGCTCGCGTCGCCCGTGACGCGCGCGCGGATGGCGCACGCCGTCTGCGGGAGCGTCGTGGGGAGCCCGGCGTCCAGCGGGGCGAGGAAGAGCGTAAAGTTCGGCGTGGTCGACGGCGGGTCCGGCGCCGTCGTGTTCGCCTGCGGCAGGGTGTAGTTCGGGTACGTCGGGTCGGGACTGGCCGCGGGTGGGAGGAAGGGCGGGGAGAAGAGCAGCGCTTGGTTCGAGGTTGAATCGGCGAAGAAGGGGAGGTCCCCTAGAGGTGCGTGGAGCGGTTCCGTCGCTTTGTGATGGGAATTTGGGAAAGACGAGGATGAAACGTGAGTTTATTGCGTGGAGTTATTGAGACAGAGAGGAGATTCCTCTCACCTCCTTGCGATACGCCAATTTCTAGGCTGTCTGATGTAGTACCATCATACACGGCCAGTACACCTGCTGCAGCGTCTCCAGTAGGGAGATCCAGGGTAAAGTTGCCTAGACCCAGACTATTAAACGTGACCTCAAAGACATCGGGTCCGCCAGCGGGCCCAGGGATGACGACTTGGGAATCGCTGCTGCTATTGGTTACGAACACGCGAAGGGGGCTGCTCGAAGCTGCGGCGCATAGGGCGATGGATATGGTAATCTGAGACGAAGAGGGGAGAGAGAATACGAGGGGCGTCGAGGTGGTGGAAAAGTTGCCCCCCGTGAGAGCAATGGGTGTGTCAAAGGAGAGTTGGATTTGTGTGCTCTGTGCTAGCGTTGATGGGAGAGAAAGCAAGAACAAGGCGGAGAGTGCCCAGAGCGATTGTGCAAGCATGCTTCGTCTTGTGGCCCTTGTCCCACACCTTTGGTCATAAGGCTCAATTTGATGATGTAATCAGATCACGAAACCATCACAGAACAGAAAAATGTGCAGAGCCTATAATAGAGCCTAGCTAGTCATGGTCATAGAAGTGTCGAATACCCTAATGCATACAAGAACAACATAAAGCAAGAGCTAACGTTTCATATATACACACGCTTAGCATCCTCACCGCCTTGGAGAGCCATAAATTACCAAGACCAAATCCGGGACTGTATTCTTTCCCAGCCCACGATGCAACTGGAGAAGTATTAGCCGAGGCATCTCACATACGGACTGGGATACTACTCACAACACCGCACCGCGGACGATGGCCAAAGTCGGAATACAGGCTGGATGGAGTTCTCGGTAAAATGTCGACTGTCCTGTACGTGCCCAGACAAAGAGGGACACGCTGCGACGGGTCGGAGACAGATCATGTGTACATGTGGACGGTATCGGAGAACGTGCGCGCGTGCCGCCACCATCGTTAGTCAAGATGTGTGGGAATGGGAATACTGTACAAGCCGCCTTGATAGGAGGTGACGCAGGCGCCTATTCCTAACTTAAAGGACTTCCCAAAGCAGTCAGAACAACGTGGTGTGAAGAGATTGTGAGAGGGGAGAAGGACAGGAGGAGGGGTACGTACATTCCATACCGCATGACCTTTACTCGCCGCAAAGGGGAAAACTCATCACTCGCGGGTCGTCGCCCAGGATGCCTCCTCACGACGTCTGCACGCCTCGCAGACACGCCCGCGACGCTCATTACCAGTGCGGCCAATATTCCAATCAAACACGCCCCATTCGTCTGCGGCACCCACGTCATCGACGGATTCGGGGTACTTTGCACCGACGCGGGTGCCGAGTTCTCTCAGGGTGGCACGAAGTCCCATGTAATCTGGTGTATCGCCGAATTCGAGGGCACGAGCATACTCATGCAACATCGCGAACTCGCGGGGAAGACCGGCATAGAGTGCCGAGCCAACAGAGAGTTTGGCGTCGCGAATGAGATCCCAGGTACCGGCAACGGTGGCCGCTTTTAGTTTCCGCCAGGGGAGGGTTCCTCGTAGAAAGTACACAAGCATGTAAGAAAGCGACTCGAGGTCATCACGTGGCGAGGCCTCTGGAAGGGTGACGTGTGTGGGTCAAAATGAGGGGACAATTAATGGGAAAGAAGGGGATGAACAAAAACGCACCGATTCCAAGATGGGTGTTGATAGACGCGAAGAGTGAGGTGCCAACTCCGTGGTGGGCGTCTTGCTTGTAGGGGATGTGAGCGCCATCGCGATCACGGAATTTCTTTGCGAGGCCGAAATCGATGACATTGACGAGGTGGGAGCCATGGCCAGTGCCCATGACGAAGTTGGCGGGTTTTATGTCGCGGTGTACGAGGTCGTGCGAATGGATGAATTCAATACGGGATAGCTGGGATTTGGTATTAGCGCGCGAGGCACAATAACGCCCGGACGGGTTTCCACGGGGGAAAAAAGGGGGAGTGGTGACAACACAACGACGTACCAACTGGTCAGCGAGGAGTAAGACCGTCTTGAGAGAAAAGTGTCGATTGCAGAGTTTGAAGAGGTCTTCAAGCGAGGGGCCGAGCAAATCGATGACCATGACATTGTAGTCGCCCTGCTTGCCAGACCATATCATCCATGGTACGCCAGGTCCACCCATCAGCGTCTTGTAAATCCGAGATTCATGCTGCAGTGGACTCGGTTGCTTTTCCACTACCGGTTCCAACTTGATCGCCACTTCTTTCCCTGCTACTTTGTGCACTCCGTAAAAGACTGTCCCTGTCCAGGCAAATTCCATAAGATCACAAGAAAACAAAACAAAAAAGAAGGGGGGGACAAACCACAACCGCCGATTGCGAGCTCCTCCTCCAGGCGATACTTGCCACCAAAGGTAAAGTCCATCCTACTATTGGGTGTTGAGACCGGGGAAAACGATAAAAAGGGGGCGGATGACAGGGACAGACTCACGTATTATACGGGTTCGATGCTGGTCGTACAGATAGGGGTCAGAGTGCATCCAAGTGTCAGAGCCGGGATATTGGGGAAGGCAAGTGAAAAAAGAAGGAAGGAAACGGTTCTAATGAAGTACTCGCTTTACTCGGTGTGGATCAACCCCCGAACATGATTATGTCATCAGATCGCGGTCTCGTGACCGCTCTGTCCCCGCCTGAGAACCGCGTGCCTTCATCTTACTTTCGGACAAGTCATTGCTGTTTCCGAACTAGCGGCTAACCTCATTCAGCTTTCAACTCGAGGAGAACGTGTAATCCACTTCCGACCCATCCGAGCACAGCATGTTTTCCTCCTTTTTTAATTGACAAGTCTCCTTGACGATCATATCTGGCCCCCAACACAACATGCAACACGCCCCCAATGACGTCTGCCTCCCCCAACGTGTCCTCAACGAGGCGGAGCGTGGCCCAGTTTGACTTATGACACCCTCTGGATAAGACCCCAGTCACCTCCACCTCCAGGTCACATGCCTCGTCCCCACACGTTCAATCGACTGTATGCGCTTCCCCCGCCTCCTTACATTCTCCGCCCACCTCTGGCCCCCGCCTGATGTGGCCTTCTAACAGCTTGCTCGAACACTCTATTGACCCCAACTAGATGTTCCAGTAACCTGCAGCCCATGGATCTTGCGCTGCCCTATGGCCGTTGCTGGACCCACAGCCGTCAAACGCACCTCCAGCCCTGTGTCTTGCGCGAGGAATAAACTCATATCGCCCCCTCACCATCTGGCCTCCTGTAGGGGCGTCGTTATGGTGTGTCGTCTGTTCGCCTGGAGTCGAATTAACACACACCGTCCTCACCGAGAACTCCTCTATGCCCACGGTCGACGTACATCATCATCATTACCATCGCCAGGACACCCTCAATGTCATCCATCAGGTCTCTGCTCCACAATCGCTCCCCTTCGGGCCACGCAAACACATAGCCATAACCACCATGGCATCTGTTACACCCGGGAACCTGCCTAAAGTCCTCGATTTGTTCATGTGTTCCCAAGGTGCCCATTCTCCTCCTTAACTCAATCCTACCTCACGATACACATGCGCCACGTGCGGTCACAGCACCTGTTCCCCAAGGCAGGCGTGAACAGCCTTGTCCTCATACGATGCACCGAGTATGATGGTGGGTAATCCTTGGTCCGCGCCCAAGCTCTTCCGTGGACCTCCTCTGCTGCCCACTCGCACCCAAACTCTAGGCCCCGTAAGTCTTGTTCTGCCAACTCGGTGACTCTGAATCATCACCTAGTTGAAGCATCGTCGCCCCACCGTGCGCGATATGTAGACATGTGTTTATAGAACGATCGTGACTTGTATGCGTGTTCAGCATAAGGGTCCACTATGGACATGGACATGCTTTCCTGGCGCCGATCGGTCTATCATGGCACCCTCTCTACCTCACTTTCACCTCGCCTTTCCCTTGCCAACCACGCTGTTCATGTTCCGTATCATCCTCGAGCCACCCTCGTAGCAACAGTGTTTTACCAACTCTCGCGGCATGTACTCACGGTGGACACCACACCATGTCCTCCTGGCATCCAACCAAGTAACCCAACCACACTAGCCTGTGAAAGCGAACTCGTGTGTCTGGATACGACGATAACTGAAAGTAAAACTGTCACAACTGATCCCGCACTCCCTACTCGTTGAGACATTCTCCTACCCTAACAGCCGCGTAACGACAGGCAACAAAGGCGGTCTGGAACGCTTCGCCGATTCCCCATACAATCACGCAACGCAGCTCGGGACGCGCCATGACACTGTGAAGGCAAAACAATCGCCTGGTGTCTTGCCTTCGCAGTGTCCCCGCTGGCCATGGCTACTCACATTGTGCGATGTACGCTAATCCCGACGTCAGCCAGACGTCAAGGTCGCAACTCAATAGCCTTCCCCTACCCAGCCTTTCCTCGCTGATATGTAAGCTGTATTCTTTGCTAATTATCCAGAATGCCGAGCCCTCGATCATTCCATCCCCGTTCTCTCATAACCATTGTACGTTCGCTGTTACATTTCCCCTTTCAATATAGCACCCTCTGTAGTCTGTTTTGTGGGCCGTAAAATAGAATTTCCTTCTTTGCCGAACTTCCACCACAGCAGGACTATGGCGTTTGGCACCGGCTGGTACTCCTTCTACCAACTCTGCCCTATTCGCGTGCGAGTTCTGGTGAAAAGGCCTACCGCTAATGGGGGGTACTTCTCTTTCAGGGTGTTCTCGATCGCGCGACCCTTCTTCATTGAGGACATCAGCATGCGGGATCATTGTCTCCAGTGTGGGTTGTCGAGTACGTCACTAATACCGCCTGTTGTCCCATGGATGACATTTGAATGTGATTCTTTTCACTATGATGTCAGAACAGCGATGTATACTGTCATGGGTCGAATAAGTTGAGTCTCCCAGAAACCCTCTGTATCTGTATCGGATGCATTCGAGCTCTAATCTCAGTTGTATTACCGCCAATTCTGTACCCTGTGTACATTTACGCAGAACGAAAGGGACTCATCTACGTCACAATCCATCCTCCTGGGTTTCATCCATTTAGCCTCGGATCGGATACGAACTATGAAAAGCTCCCGCCCCCGATTTTCTACGAGATCTATATCTAATGGATCTAATGCATTCAGACCACCTTTCTTTTCACACCGACATCCCCCTTGTTGAGCACGCGGCACGCTAGATTTCTGACGCCCGTGTCCGACTGCACGCGTTCGCGCTTTTCCGATCACCGTCATTTCTCGGGATCCTACCCTTATTCCCACTCCAAATGAGCGTGGATTACCAGTACATCTCTCCTTCTCGACAAAACATGTCATACGGCCCACCACTGATCGTGTCGGCGCCCTCCGATCTGTCTACAACCGCGCACACAAGGATCACTCAGGGTCATATTCCTTTAATATCCCCAAAAAGAAATCTCCGGTGCCACGCCGCCGCATCCCAGGCTTTGGCTTTCCGGTTCTTATCTCACTTATATCACTTGCTTTTAGTTCTACCACTGCCCGCGGTCAGAGTCAGGGACAAGACGACGCAGTCGCACAGCCACAACGAAGCGCGCCAGTACAGTACTACCACACGAGAGAATTCCCGATCGGTGTATGCTGATGCTTGCGCCAGCGCCAGTTTCTCCCTCACCTCTCCTCCTTTGAGTGCACGGTGTGGCATGCACGACTCTGCCCCGTTTTCCAGCAAGCATCGTTCGATCATAAGCGCCAACAAGCGAAGACCCCTATCCTTGACAAGAAGAGACCAACCGCGGTCCAATGCTCATGACTTCATCCCCGGGTGTGTGGCCAGTGGCAGGTAGAATCCAGCTTCTCCGGAAAGCTGCGTGCAGGTGGGAACCGGGCTCGCCATTACTGTCCCTACTTCTTCCCACCTCGGCCCTCTGCACCCCCCCCCCCCCGCTCGTAAAAGGATAGGGGTTGGGATCCACAGGCCGCGTCAGCGAGCATGGCGTCGATCTTCCCAAGACCGAATGTCGGTATTTGGACGCCATGCGCATCTGGCAATGAGTATACCTCCCCACCTTCTCACCCTTTGAGCCGTTTCGTGTCCACCACCTCTTATCGGATGTCAATGTCAAGAAGCTGTGCATGTATGCCGACTCGGAAGACGCGTAGCCGTCCGCTATCGATCTTCACTCCCTTACCTTCTTTCCGTAGAGCCCTGTATTCTTAAATCTTGAAGATTATGCTCGGGCCACTGTTCCAAGGCAGAAACTATCACTGGTTTTCAAAGCTCAGTGGGTATCTGTCCTTTCTAAGTTCATCAAAACAGTCGAATTCGTTTCTCAGCTTCCTCATTCTAACTGCCCCTCGTTGGGGAGTTCTGATACATAACATCCGTAATGCAGTTGTCATGGTGGCCACCAACGAAAGACCTCGGACAATTTAATAACTGACAAAGCCCGATCCCATGTGTTTTGTCCGTGGCAGGGACTAGCCCTTCTCATACCTCAATCCTTGCTCAAGGGTAGGATATTTGGAAGGGTAAGGCATTAACATAGATAGTCGGTAATCGTATAATCTCACTAAAATGTAGTACAGTGTCTGTTGCTTTGTCCACGAAGACCTACATCCGCGCTCTATAGATGAATCATTTTGTCCAGTTAGGTCAAGTCCCGAAGTGAGGAAGGTCCGATGACGGAACATGATAATAACAGTTCCCAGTGTCATAGCAGACATATTTCATTAATCCAATGCTCGAGCTTCACGAGATTGTGCGTTCAAACACTATCGAAGTTGTCATTAGATTGGCTCATTTGGGCGGCTGAACGTGGGTTGTTGTGGCACCGTGCTCAATGAGGAGCCGGGCCAGATCCACATGACCCCATAAGGACGCTAGATGCCACGGAGTCCACCCGTGCACGTCCTGGGCTTCCGCATCGGCACCGTGCTCGATAAGAAGCCGGGCTAGATCTACATGACCACCTTTGGACGACTGATGCAGCGCAGTCCACCCGTGCTTGTCCTGGGCTGCCGCGTCGGCGCCGTGCTCGATGAGGAGCCGGGCCACATCCACATGACCCCCTTTGGACGCCTGATACAGCGGGATCCACCTGGACTCGTCCTGGGCTGCCACGTCGGCGCCGTGCTCGATGAGGAGGCGCGCCAGATTCACATGACCCCCTTTGGACGCCTGATGCAGTGGGGTCCACCCGTGCTCGTCCTGTGCTGCCGCGTCGGCGCCGTGCTCGATGAGGAGTCGGGCCAGATCCACATGACCCCGTTTGGATGCCTGATGCAGCGGGGTCCATCCGTGCTTATCCCGGGCTGCCGCGTCGACGCCGCGCTCGATGAGGAGGCGAGCCAGATCCACATGACCCCCCGAGGACGCCCGATGCAGTGGGGTCGACCCGCGCTTGTCCTGGGCTGCTGCATCGTTTCCGTGCTCGATGAGGAGGCGGGCGAGATCCGCATGACCCCCTTTGGATGCCTGATGCAGCGGAGTCGACCCGTGCTCGTCCTGGGCAGCCGCGTTGGCGCCGTGCTTGATGAGGAGGCGGGCCAGATCCACATCACCCTCTTCGGACGCCTGATGCAGTGGTGTCCACCTGTGCTCGTCCTGGGCTGCTGCCTCGGCGCCGTGCTTGATGAGGAGGCAGGCCAGATCCACGTCACCCCCTTCGGGCGCCTGCTGCAGTGGGGTCGATCCGTGCTTATCCTGGGCTGCTGCGCCGACGGCGTGCTCGATGAGGGGCCGGGCCAGATCTACATCACCCCACGAAGACGCCAGATGCCGTGGAGTCGTCCCATGCATGTCCTGGGCTGCCGCGTCGGCGCCGTGCTCGACGAGGAGCTGGGCCACATCCACATGACCCCGTGAGGACGCCAGATGCCGCGGGGTCGACCCGTGCACGTCCTGGGCTGCTGCATCGGCGCCGTGCTCGATGAGGAGGCGGGCCACGTCCACATGACCCCGTTTGGACGCCTGATACAGCGGGGTCCAGCCATGCTCGTCCTGGGCTGTTGCGTCGGCGCCGTGCTCGATAAGAAGGCGGGCCACATCTACATGACCCCGTTTGGATGCCCGATGCAGCGCGGTCCACCCGGACTCGTCCTGGGCTGCCACGTCGGTGCCGTGCTCAATGAGGAGCCGTGCTAGATCCACATGACCCCCTTTAGACGCCTGATGCAGCGCAGTCCACCCGCGCTCGTCCTGGGCTGCCGCGTCGGCGCCGTGCTTGATGAGGAGGCGGGCCAGATCCACATGACCACCTTTGGACGCCTGATGCAGCGGGGTCCACCCGTGCTCATCCCGGGCTGCTGCGTCGACGCCGTGCGCGATGAGGAGGCGGGCCAGATCCACATGACCCCCTTTGGATGCCCGATGCAGTGGTGTCGATCCGTGCTTGTCCTTGGCTGCTGCATCGTTTCCGTGCTTGATGAGGAGCCGGGCCAGATCCACATGACCCCCTTTGGATGCCTGATGCAACGGGGTCCACCCGTCCTCATCTTGGGCTGCCGCGTCGATGTCATGGTCGATGAGGAGGCGGGCCAGATCCACATAACCCCCTTCGGACGCCCGATGCAGCGGGGTCGACCCGTGTTTGTCCTGAGCAGTCGCGTCGGCGCCGTGCTTGATTAGGAGCTGTGCCACATCCACACAACCCGCTCGTGAATTTAGATGCAAAGGCGTTTCTCCACCAGTGAAACTCCGAGAATTTACGTCCTCTGAGTGCTCAACAGCTAAGAAATTTACCACGTCGCTTAGGCCGCAAAACGCGGCGTAATGCAATGGCGTCCCATCAGGTGTCCGCGGCGATTCAATTGATCTGTCTCGTCTCCAAGAGGGAACAGTGGGGTCGCATATCCAGAGCCAAGCAGCAAGATGGTGATTATTCCGGTCAAACAGTTGTTTCATCCCTTCTTCTACATGTTGTGACACGGCCTCGAAACGGGCATGCTCGAACCAGTGCTCGGCCGCATATTCTGCAAGGGGGTATTTTGGCAGGGTGGCTTTGGTGATGTTTTTGTCCAGATGCAATAGAATACCAAGACATGCTTGAGCGACCAGTGTGTGTGCGGGTGTCATAGAAACATGGTAGCGGGTGGAAATTGTGTTGCGTTTTCCGCCAAAGCGGACAGAGGTCAAGAACTCCTTGACCGAGAAATGCGAAAATTGTATTACTTGGAAACTTTCGACATTGACAAAGGAAAGCAATGCGGAACACGTGGAAAGCACCGCTTCTACTGGATCTTCCAGGCGCCAATCCTCGCGAAATCTCGGGATCTGCCCTGTGTTAAAATCAAATGCAAGGAACTCTGCCAGTTCCTCGACTCTGAGCGGGCGGGAAACCACCGCGACGCAGTGGATCAGCCGTCGCGCAAATTCCCAGTTTGTGTCATCGATCTCCTGCAGCGTGCGTTCATACGTTTCATCGAGTGTCACTGGTAATTCGTCCAGAGCACGCTGGACACGCCCTGGGAGGCATTTGCCGAGACAGTCCAACTGGCAATACGCCCATCTAAACCTACCAGGATATGCCAGTGAGAGTAGTGAAAGAAAGCAGGAATCAATTACTTACATCCCATCCGCTCTTTCCGTCAGGACATCAATCACAAGTTTCCTGTGCTCAGGTCTCCATCTTCGCATGTTCTTGTTCGTGTTTACGACCGATTTGATGTAGTTCTCGATGTCCTCCTTTTGTCCCCGCTCATCGTGTAAAGAAACAGACCGGAACGTCAAAGGCTCGAGGATAGGCTTGATGTCGGCCTCAGGTCGACTAGTGACGCATATGCGCAGGTTCGGCAGTTGTGAGTCGACAAGGTTCTCTAAAAGTGTTAAGACCTCGAAGCGGGGTGACGATAGTGCAGATGTGTTTGGACATTCATCCAATGCATCAACGATCAGATAAACTGGAGCTTGTCCTGGGAGACTCAGGACGTCCTTCAAACACCGAACAAGTTCGCCGTCGCTAGGGCTTTGAGCACCATCACGGTGTGTCGAATAGAAAGAGGCAAGGATATCGTAATACAATTCGGACTGGTCGCAAAGCTGAAATAGGACGGATGTGAGAAGCCCTCTGAGGTCCTTTTTTTCGTTCTCCCTAAAGTCGTAGTAAAAGATAGCTAGTGATGCGAGCCCAGATTTTCGCATATTCTCGATATCCTCGATGATTGCGGAACTTCCCGACACCATAAGTTCTCGAAGGTGAAGACATTGAATGTTAACGTACCAAAGAACGCTCTTGCCGGCGCCCGCTGATGAAAGGGGAAACAGTCAGTTTGCGACAGAGTAAGCGCTGGGAGGTGACTCACGTTTACCATGTATCCAAAAGAGGGAACTCGGTCCAGATGCCTTCCATTCTGAAAGCATGTTACTGTTAATGAGCCACGTCCCTGTCTGATCTTGCCGCAATTTGCAGGCGATGTTGTAATTCTTCCATGGATCAGGGGGAGAGAGCCAACTTCGAATCCTTCTCAGTAATTTGTCACCTGTCAAACAACCTCAGCGCTTCCATGAAGTACTACGATTATTAAGGAATAAGGAACAACCCACGTTTGGACTTGTTCATCTCGCTCGCCATTTGATGTAACATTTCTAGCGCTCAGTGAAACACGGAACTGGCTCGTTGTTGCCAACAAAACGTACTGAGGTCTCCCCAAATGTCTATGGATGCCTTCCCATCTAGAGAGAAGCGCTATTCAATACGGCGGATTACAAGCTGCGTTTATCGCTCACCATCCATGAACCCCCTCATATTTTGGACCAGTCCATGGACAACACCAAGTGTTTGAGCTGCAGTAGTTCGAGCCTCGTCTTGCGTGAGTCGGTTCAGCCTATCCAAAACTGCCTCGATGTCCTTCTCCTTGAAAAACTCCTTTACAAACTTGACTGCGCGGCGCTGAGTAAAAGTAAAACCGTCGGCGAAAATACACTCACTCGATCGTCGCTGCTTCAGTTCTTCTGTCACTAGACCGAGTGTGGAGATTAACTCAACCAGAATCTTGACCACTATCTCGTCCATTTTGGGCGTAGGAGGAATCCTTGTGTAGATATCGAGACAATGTAGAAAGTGTTCAATCGACTCGAGCAAGTCGGTGAGTGCGTCGCAGTTAGATATTATGCCCCTGGCTGCCTGCATCACTCAGATGTCACCAGGCCATCTTCGTATGAGCTGGAGAACGGCACGTACATCAAGCAGGATGGCGAGACAAGCCTGCATCGCTCTCGCGGGTGGAAGTGTCTGTAAGAAAACAGTCAAAGAGGTAAGACATGCGACCAGCTCCTCTTGACGTACCAGGCCAAAGGCACCGGCGAGCGAGGCAGCAGATGAAAGTTTGGATAAAATTGATACAGTCGTCTTAAGGGACTTCATGATTTTGTCACTTCCTTGCAAATGCCTGAATGCATGTGCTTGATCTTGCAAAAGGCCACTAACGGCCTCAACTGAGTCGCAACTCTGAAGTTTGATGGCGAGCGGATGTTGTGTCAAAGAGACGCCTGCCGTTTTCTCATATGCCTGCAAGGCAGGTTCGAAAAGGGCTTGAAAGCGAGCGGATTGAGGTTGGTAGGCCATATCGCGAGTAGGGAAGAAAGGAGTCTCTGGGAGCGGGATTGGTTAGCTGCGAGGAAATGATGGCGAGAAAATAGATATATGTGGGTAAAGGAGGCTTATGGGAAAGATCACTTGCACTGCCTCAGTAAATTACGCAAGATGATGGCTGCCAGACAACATCTGTAGTAGGATTCCGTGAGCAATTGCTGTACAGTATGAGTACAGTACTGTAACAGTGCAGTTAGTCTGGGAGTTGCCTAGCAACCATTTGCCGTTCCTTGCACATATTTCTCGTGTGAATAATTCCCCCGTGAGTTATTCACGGAACCGCCTTCTGCACGAGATGTTGCAATAGCGCAGCTAGCGCATGAGAATGAATATGTTAGTCGTCCCTGGATCAAGGCAATGACAGGGTGAGATGGTCGTAGGCGGAGGCCTGGAGAGAGAGACAGAGAACGCATTGACATTCCAACTAAACTCAAGCAGAGGTAAGGTAGCACACCGTTTCATCTGCACACCCATTATCGTTAACGACCATGATTCAGGCATGTTGGAAAGTCTGCATTCGGTGGCTGATTGACGAGGACGTATTAAAAGGGCGGAGCCTCGGAAACGGGCTATACAAGCCGGCGCGTCGCCTATCTCTGAGCTGGAGCACTGCTGGAGCCCACCTCGCCTTCTCAAATCACGCAAGCTCCAACCATCTTCGTCCTGGACACCTAGCCTCTCGCCCGCTCGCATCCCCGTCTCGTCTGCCTCGCCTCCAGCCTTCCTTCTTCCGCCCCCGTGGCTACACGGTTGACGCCTTCAAACAGAACAAAGACTTGCCCCTCGCCCCTCGCCCCTCACCGCGCCCCAATCCTCAATTCCTCATGGCCGAAGACTCGCGGATCGCCCAAGACCCCCAGCCGACGTCACAAGCTCGCGCCGCCTCGAAAAGACCGCTGCGCCACGTAGCACGCGTCGCTCACGGCCCCTTGCAAGCCGGGCCTCGGTCTGGACCATGTGTTTGGAAGGGCTTTTACTGTATATAGGATCGTTCAGGTTACATTTCGTACGTTTTGCCATCTCCTCTTTTGATTCAGACGTTTGCTCTCCATTCCATGCCTCCCTATGTCACTTTAGACTTTTACCATCAAGCATCGCCGCACCGTTCCTCACCCTTGTCGTCTACGCACTCAACGTCGCGCACCTTAACAATTTAGTAAAATTTCCTGCATCTCGGACACCGCTGCTCATCGTTTACGATGCTGCGCGACCTGTCGCATGTCGCCAGCAGTACCATCTTCGGGTTTGTCTTTTTACCTTTTCTCCGTCTAGCTCACTTATGCATGTAGAATAATTGTCTCGTACTGTCTCAGCCTTGCCTATGAATACCCCCCGCGTCTGGCCTCGTCAAAGGCTGGGCAACTGCGGTCCACTTTCCCCCTCTCCATTATTTTGCGTGCTTCTGCTCTCAACCGACCGATTGACGACGAACCGCGTCTGCTGTACCGTCACTCGTCTTTCCGGTCCGGTGTTTTCTCTGTCTTTTTCGCTCGCCATCTTTCTTCTCTTGTCATACGCCCACCGCCCGTGCTTCACCACTGCTGATTGTTTCTCGCCTCGCCTTCGCCAACGCGCTCTGTATCTCGCCTGCCTCAACTCCGCTTGCTGCCATCCTGCGCCTCTCACCACCGCCTCCGCCTTCCATCGCTCGACATATTCCTTGCTGGTTCTCGCTTGCTCGGGATCGCGGCCCCTTTCCCTCCAAGAACTACCTCCGAACTCACTTGCTAGGTCCACTCCGACCCGGCTACCTCCAGTATCATCACCAAACCGTCCGGGCCCGGGAGGTCGTACATAGTTCGCATACGGCAAGCCTGTCTGTAGACAGTCCATCGTCCCAAACCAGCTCGTCTCACGCAGTTTACACAGTGTGCATGGTATACATAGTGACAAAAGAACAATTTTCTCTTGAAGGAGATACTTCAGACATGCGTTGCGTTTCTCGATCAACGCGACGCCCTCCCCCCCCTTTGGTAATAATCCAAAACTTGGCCCTCGTTTTGCCTTTAAAGAAGTGCGTGCGAGGACCTTCGAGGCCTCCGTCTGAGTCAACTCGCCTGCATTTTCCTCCACAACTAGGGTTTCTATAGTCACTATTCGCGATAATTACAAAGTGCTGTATGGAAAGAAACGCAAAAAGACAAAAAAAAAAAATAGCGACATGTGTGAACCAATGGGAGGATGCGTTACCTTTCCACGCGGTGCTCCGGGCCGCGGCGCCATCCAGGACAGGCCACGCGAGCCCTGGAACAAAAAGCGCCCGGTCGTCAGCGATGAAACGGACAGCTGTTCGTTTTAAAATTGTCATTTTATGACAGAGAGAATCAGCATCTTGAAATATGAAGAAGAATGAACTGGATCTTACGCCTTATGCCAAACGCAGCGCAGTCGAGCCGTGCTTGTCCTGGGCTGCCGCGTCGGCGCTGTGCTCAATGAGGAGCCGGGCCAGATCCAAATGACCCTCTGAGGATGCCCGTTCTATCGGGGTCCACCCATCCGAGTCCTGGGCTGACACGTCGGCACCGTGCTCGATGAGGAGCCGGGCAAGATCCACATGACCCCGTTCGGACGCCCGATGCAGGGGAGTTGACTTGTGCTTGTCCTGGGCTGCCACATTGGCGCCGTGCTCGATGAGGAGCCGGGCCACATCCAAACAACCCTCTGAGGATGCCCGTTCTAACGGGGTCCACCCGTCCGAGTCCTGGGCTGACACATCGGCGCCGTGCTCTATCAGGAACTGGGCAAGTTTCACACGACCCCACCGTGCAGATGCCCGATGCAGGGGAGTTGACTTGTGCTCCTCGTCCTGGGCTGCCACATTGGCGCCGTGCTTGATGAGGAGCCGGACCAGATGCAAACGACCCTCTGAGGACGCCCGTTGAATCGGGGTCCACCCGTCCAAGTCCTGGGCTGACACGTCGGCGCCGTGCTCGATGAGGAGCCGGGCAAGATCCAAATGACCCTGTTCAGATGCCCGATGCAGGGAAGTCGACTTGTGCTCGTCCTGAGCTGCCGCATTGGCGCCGTGCTCGATGAGGAGCCGGGCAAGATCCACATGACCCCGTTCGGACGCCTGATGCAGGGGAGTTGACTTGTGCTTGTCCTGGGCTGCCACATTGGCACCGTGCTCGATGAGGAGCCGGGCCACATCCAAACGACCCTCTGAGGATGCCCGTTCTAACGGGGTCCACCCGTCCGAGTCCTGGGCTGACACATCGGCGCCGTGCTCTATCAGGAGCTGGGCAAGTTTCACATGACCCCGTTCGGATGCCCGATGCAGGGGAGTCGACTTGTGCTTGTCCTGGGCTGCCGCATTGGCGCCGTGCTCGATGAGGAGCCGGGCCACATCCAAATGACCCTCCGAGGACGCCCCTTCAATCGGGGTCCACCCGTCCAAGTCCTGGGCTGACACGTCGGCGCCGTGCTCGATGAGGAATCGGGCAAGATCCACATGACCCCGTTCGGATGCCCGATGCAGGGGAGTCGACTTGTGCTTGTCCTGGGCTGCCGCATTGGCGCCGTGCTCGATGAGGAGCTGGGCCAGATCCAAATGACCCCCTTTGGATGCCCGTTCTATCGGGGTCCACCCGTCCGAGTCCTGGGCTGACACGTCGGCACCGTGCTTGATGAGGAGCAGGGCAAGATCTACATGGCCCCCTTCGGACGCACGATGCAGGGGAGTCGACCTGTGGCCGTCCTGGGCTGCCGCATTGGCGCCGTTATCGATGGGGAGCTGGGAAAGATCCACATGTCTCCCTGCTGTTGCATCGGCGCCGTGCTCGATGAGGAGCAGGGCCACGTCCATGTGGCCTCCTTCAGATGCCAGATGCAGTGGAGTACCCTTGTACTTGTCCCAGGCTGCCACGTCGGCGCCATGCTCGATGAGGAGCCGGGCCTGATCCACACGACCGAAATCGGACGCCACATGCAACGGGGACCACCCTTCCCAGCCCTGGACTGCCGCGTCGGCACCGTTCTCGATGAGGAGCCGGGCCAGATCCACACAACTCCTTGCGGACACCTGATGCAGTGGTGTCCACCCATACTTGCTCTGGGCTGCCGCGTTCGCGCCGTGCTCGATGAGGAGCCGGGCAAGATCCATATCACCCCGTTCCGACGCCCCATGCAGCGGAATAAACCCGAGACTGTCCTGGGCTGTCACGTCGGCGCCGTGCTCGATGAGCAGCCGGGCTACATCCACATCCACATTTCTCGCTTGTGAATGTAGATGCAAAGGCGTTTTACCAGTGCGAGTCTGAGAATTCACATCCTCTGAGTGCTCGACGGCCAAGAATTTTACAATGTCGATTAGGCCACAAAACGCAGCGTAATGTAATGGTGTCCCATCAGGTGTCCGCGGGGATCCAATTGGTACGGGTCGTCCCAAAGCAGTTGGTTCGCATATCCAGAGCCAAGCAGCAAGATGGTGTTTTTCCCGGTCAAACAGTTGTTTCATCCCTTCTTCTACATGTTGTGACACGGTCTTCATACGGGCATGCTCGAACCAATGCTCGGCCGCATATTTTGTGAGGGGGAATTTTGGCAGGGTGTCTTCGTTGATGTTCTTGTCCAGGTGCAATAAAATGCCAAGACATGCTTGAGCGACGAGTGTATGCGCGGATGTCATAGAAACATGGTAGCGGGTGGAAATTGTGCTGCGTTTTTCGCCAAAGCGGACAGAGGTCAAGAACTCCTTGACCGAGAAATGCGAAAATTGTATTACTTGCGAATCTTTGACGTTGACAACTGAAAGCAATGTGGAACATGTGGAAAGCACCGCTTCTACTGGATCCTCGAGGCGCCAATCCTCGCGAAATGTCGGGATCTGCCCTGCCTGGAAATCGAATGCAAGGAACTCCGCCAGTTCCTCGACTCTGAGTGGGCGGGAAACCACCGTGACGCATTGGATCAGCCGTCGCGCAAACTCCCAGTTTGTGTCATCGATCTCCTGCAACGTGCGTTCATACGTTTCATCGAGTGTCACTGGCAATTCGTCCAGAGCATGCTGGACACGCCCTGGGAGGCATTTGCCGAGATAGTCCAATTGGCAATACACCCATCTGAACCTACCAGAAATATGCTGGTGAGAGTGGTGAAAGAAAGAGGAAATCAATTCCTCACATCCCGTCTGCTCTTCCCGTCAGGACATCAATCACAAGTTTCCTGTGCTCCGGTCTCCATCTTCGCATGTTCCTGTTCGTGTTTACGACCGATTTGATGTAGTTCTCGATGTCCTCCTTTTGTCCCCGCTGGTCATGTAAAGAAACTGCCCGGAATGTCAAGGGCTCGAGGATAGGCTTGATGTCGGCCTCAGGTCGACTAGTGACGCATATGCGCAGGTTCGGCAGTTGTGAGTCGACAAGGTTCTCTAAAAGTGTTAAGACCTCGAAGCGGGGTGACGATAGCGCAGATGTGTTTGGACATTCATCCAAGGCATCCACAATGAGATAAACTGGAGCTTGTCCTGGGAGACTCAGGACGTCCTTCAAACACCGAACAAGTTCGTCGTCGCCAGGGCTTTGGGTGCCGTCACAATGTGTCGAATGGAAAGAGGCAAGAATGTCGTAATAGGATTCAGACTGGTCGCAAAGCTGAACTAGAATGGATGAGAGAAGCCCCCGGAAGCCCTTCTTTTCGTCCTCCCTAAAGTCACAGTAAAAGATAGCCAGTGATGCGAGCCCAGATTTTCGCATATTCTCGATATCCTCGATGATTGCGGAACTTCCCGACACCATAAGTTCTCGAAGGTGAAGACATTGAACGGTTAACGTACCAAAGAACGCTCTTGCCGGCGCCCGCTGATGAGGGGAAACAGTCAGTTTGCGACAGAGTAAGCACTGGAAGGTGACTCACGTTTACCGTGTATCCAAAAGAGGGAACTCGGTCCAGATGCCTTCCATTCCGAAAGCATGCTACTGTGAATAAACCACGCCCCCGTCTGATCTTGTCGCAATTTCCGGGCGATGTTGTAATTTTTCCAGGGGTCAGGG
>Ga0307512_10002113_pt1 | contig 26083 bp, 24 predicted proteins | sample 14_EM_MG_FD_200267 | JGI IMG/M metagenome (GOLD analysis project Ga0307512, IMG submission 200267) | Populus trichocarpa ectomycorrhiza microbial communities from riparian zone in the Pacific Northwest, United States - 14_EM | ecosystem: Host-associated > Plants > Roots > Unclassified | place... | reverse complement strand
ACTGCCCGGATTCCCACTGTCCGAAGTAGACGAACAGTTGCGCCAGCACGTGCTCGCCGAACTGCGCACCGCGCGCTGGCTCGCCCCCGCGCTGGACGGCCGTCAGCTCGCGCCCGCGGAGGCATGCCTGCTTCCCGTGCCCAGCAAGGAGCTGGCCGACTCGGTCGCCCCTTACATCCCCGGCCTGGCGAAGGCGGAACTGGTCGACCACGCCGCCAGCCTGGCGGCACTGGACGTCACCCGGCTCGAACTGTCCGATGTGGTCGATCAGCTCACCGGAATCACCCGCCCGCCAGCGGAATGGCGAGACCTCTACGCCGCGCTGGCCAAGATCGTGGACAACGACCCGTCGGCACAGGACGATCTCGGCGCCCTGCCCGTCCCGCTCGTCGACGGCCGCACCGTGCCCGGACCACGCGGTGTGCTGATCGCCGACATCGACCTGTCCAGCATGGAAGGCGTGAACGTCGTCCACCCCGACGCCGTCCACCCACTCCTGGAACGGCTGGGCGCGCGGCGCGGCGGTGCGGAAGAACTCCTCGAATCGATGACCGCACGCGTCGAACACAGCCTGGAAGACGCAGAGTCCGGTTTGGACACTGAAGGACTCACGAACACCGTGCTGCGACTGGTATCCGAGGCCGGCGTCCGGCCGGGGGAGCAGCCGTGGCTGGGGGCGCTGGCCCTCCGCGCCGCCGACGGCGACTGGCGGCGAGCCGACGAACTGGCCTTGCCGAACACCCGATTCCTTGCCGTGCTGGACAAAGACTCACCGGTAGGCGTACTGGCCGACGACATCGCCAGCCAGTGGCAGCAGCACGTCCTGGCGGCCGTGGGGGTGCTGGACGGCTTCACAATCGTCGTCGACGAGGCCCCGGCAGGCCCCGACCACGACCTGGCGGACGAGGCGGACTGGTGGGACGACCAGCCGGAACCCCCGGTGAGGGTCGAAGCCATCCGCGACCTCGACCTGGTGGCCGACGACGCCTGGCCTGCCGCGATTCGTTTGCTGGCAAGCGAACCAGACACGTGGCGCGTCCTGCGCACTGGCTACACGGCATGGTGGATCGCGCACCACGCCATGCTGGCCGGCGAGGTGCCCGCGTACTGGCGGCTGCCGGACGCGCTTGAGCTGCAAGGACTCTACGACACGGTCCCCGCCGACCTGGCGCCCGAACTCCAGGCACTGATGGGCGTCCGCGCCACGCTGGCCGTGGAGTCCACAGAGGACGCGGAAGACCTACTGGACCGCCTGGCCGACCCGGAACGCACCCTCTCGCGAGGCGCCATCCACCGCACCTACACCACGCTGGCTGAGGCGGTTCACGACGGCGTGGTCGACCCGGCCGACCTGGCCCCGCCCCCCGAAGTCCGCACCATGGACGGCGAGGTGACCGACAACGCCGTGGTGGTGGACGTCCCGTGGCTGGCGCCGCTGACCGACGCCTACGTCGCGGTCGACTTCGACCTGGCCCAGCCGCTGGCCGACCTGCTCGACATCCCGCTGGCCTCCGAACCCGGCGAGATGGCTCCGGAGAGCCAAGGCGATCCGGTCAGTTGGACCGACCTGGGCGCGGTGGTCGACCTGTGCGACCTGATCGACCTCGACGTGCCGGCTGGCGGCCCCACCGTTCACGAAAACCTGACGGTGGCGGGCCGTCGAGTCGCATGGTGGGTGTCCGGCGACACCGTTCACTGCGAGGACTCGACCGAGGGCCTGGCACGAGCCCTCGCCTGGACAACCGACCGCTGGCCCGACCGCCACCTGCTGGCCGCACTGCTGGAAGATCCCGAGAACTTCGTGGTCTGAAGCCTGCCCCGCGAACCGCACGCTTCCTGCGAACTGTCCCGCTTCGGTATTTTGTTGGTATGGCGGTCGTCGCTGGGCTGGTGTGCTACCCGATCAAGGCGTGCGCCGGGGTCGCGGTCGACCGGGCCGAGGTCACGCCTGCGGGTTTGGCCCACGACCGGAGGTTCGCGGTCGTCGACCAGGCGGGTGAGAGTCAGTGGCAGGGTGCGGTGCCGCGACTGGCGACGGTTCGGGTGCGGTTGGTGGACGCCTGTGCCGGTCTCGTGCTGAGCGCTCCCGGCGCCGGCGACCTCGAGGTGGAGGTGGCGTCCGCCGGGGATCTGCGGCCGGTGGAGGTCGAGAAGTGGCCGGGCGAAGGGGTCGATCAGGGCGAGGACGCGGCCCGGTGGTTGTCCGAGGTGCTCGAGCGGCCCGTCCGCCTGGTGGGCCGGCCGCCCACGGCCGATGCGGTCCGCCCCGGCAGCGATCCGACCGCGCTGCTGGTCACGTCGGTGTCGTCGCTGGACGGCCTGAACGCGCGGATCACCGACCGGGGCGCGCGAGGAGTGCCCATGGACCGGTTCCGCCCGAACGTCGTCATCACCGGCTGGTCTGAGGCGCACACCGAGGACCGGGTGGACCGCATGACCGCGGGCACCGCTGAGCTCGGGTTCGGCGAACTGGCGATCCGCTGCGCGGTCACCACCGTCGACCAGCAGGCGGGTGCCCGCTCGGGGCCCGAGCCGTTGCGCACCCTGGCCCGCTACCGCCGCGAGCCGGACGGCGGCGTCAGCTTCGGCATGAAGGCCACAGTCCACACCCCAGGCGAGATCGCTGTCGGTGACCACGTCACCGTCACCGGATGGCGGTAACGACAGTCCACATCGGACTGGGTGCGGTCGGCAACGTCACAGGTTGCGTTGCGCGCCCCGAGCGCCTCGGCGGGAGGCGCGGCGTTGCCAGGCCATGATCGGGAAGCCGACGAAGCCCAGCAGGGTCCCCGCGGTCGCCGTCCACAGCCAGATGGGTGGGAACGCGTCGAACGCGTACCGCCCCACCGCGAGCACGCAGAACGCCACGAACCACAGGCCAGTCCCCACGTACACGAGCGGTGGCAGAGCCAACAGCCGGTCGGGCAGCGGAGGAGGTGACTTCTGTGTTTCGATTCGCGCGTTGGGTTTCCCTACGTCGGACACATGAGCGAGGCTACCGGGCCATGGCGACAAGGACAGCTGCCCTCGACCGGTTCTTCCGGATCTCGGAGCGGAACACCACCGTTGGCCGCGAGGTGCGCGGCGGGCTGGTCACGTTCGTGACGATGGCGTACATCGTCGTCCTGAACCCGCTGATCATCGGCAGCTTCGCGGGCGATCCGGCGCATACGGACAAGTTCGGCGGCTGGCTGCCCACCGATCAGGTGGCGGCCGTCACGGCACTCGTCGCCGGGGTCATGACGATCCTGTTCGGACTTGTCGCCAACTATCCCTTCGCGATGGCGACCGGGCTCGGGATCAACGCGTTCGTGGCCGTGAGCGTCGCGCCGCAGATGTCCTGGCCTGCCGCGATGGGGCTGGTGCTCGTCAACGGGATCGTCGTCTGCATCCTCGTGGTCACCGGAGTGCGGACGGCCGTGTTCAACGCGGTGCCGCCCGCGCTCAAGTCCGCGATCGCCGTCGGCATCGGGCTCTTCATCACGCTCATCGGGCTCGTCGACGCCGGGTTCGTGCGCAGGCTGCCGGACGCCGCCGACACGACCGTCCCGGTTGGACTCGGGATCAACGGGTCCATCGCGTCCTGGCCGACGCTGACGTTCGTCGTCGGGCTGATCCTCACCGGGATCCTCGTCGCCAAGCGGGTCAAGGGCGCGATCCTCATCGGGGTGATCGGGACCACGATCTTCGCGATCGTGCTCGAGGCCATTGTCGACGCGGGCCCCTCGATGGGCACCAACCCCAAGGGGTGGAACCTCGGTTATCCGGCGCTGCCGGACCAGGTTGTCGACTCGCCGAACCTCAGCCTGCTCGGCAACGTCAACTTCGACGCCTGGGTGCAGGTGCCGGTCATCACCGCCGTCCTGATCGTGTTCACCCTCGTCCTCACCGACTTCTTCGACACCATCGGCACCATGACCGGCCTCGGCAAGGAAGCGGGCCTCGTCGACGCGGACGGCAAGCTGCCCAACACCGGCAAGGCGCTGTTCGTCGACGGGCTCGGCGCCGTGGCCGGTGGAGCGGCGAGCTCCAGCTCAAACACCGTCTACATCGAGTCCGCGTCCGGCATCGCCGAGGGGGCGCGGACCGGGCTCGCGAACATCGTGACCGGGCTGCTGTTCATCGCCGCGATGTTCTTCACGCCGCTGTACAACTCGGTGCCCGTCGAGGCCGCCGCGCCCGCGCTGGTGATCGTCGGTGTGCTGATGATGGCGCAGATCCGGGAGATCGACTTCTCCGACTTCTCCATCGCGCTGCCCGCCTTCCTCACCATCGTGGTGATGCCGTTCACGTACTCGATCGCCAACGGGATCGGGGCCGGGTTCGTCAGCTACGTGCTGCTGCGCACGGCCACCGGCAAGGCCCGCGGCATCCACCCGCTGATGTGGGTCGTGGCGGCCGCGTTCGTGATCTACTTCGCGATCGGGCCGATCCGGGCGGCGCTGGCGTGAAGTTGAGTGACGCGAGTCAAGTCGTGAGGTAAGCTAACTATGTGTCGAATTTGGGGCAGGACGTAGCCCAGGGCTCCTTGACCAGCCGGTTGCGGTTGGCCACGGTGCGGCTGAACCGCAGACTCAGGGCCCAGCGAACCAGCTCCTCAGTGACGCTCACCCAGCTTTCCGCATTGTTCTGCCTGTACAAGTGTGGCCCCCTCACCCCAGGTGAGCTCGCGGCCAAGGAGGTAGTCCAGCCCCCATCTATGACCAGGGTGATCGCTGCTCTCGAGGAGCTCGGCTACGTCAGCCGTCGACCGCATCCCAGTGACGGCCGGCAGGCCATCGTCGAGATCACCGAGGAGGGGAGCGCGCACATCCAAGCGGACATCTCCGCGCGCGAGGCCTGGCTGGACAAGCGGCTCGCGGAACTCACCGAGGCGGAACGGGAACTGCTCTCCCGCGCGGCGGAGATCATCGACCGGATGGCGAGCCAACAGGATTAGTGTCAGAGGAAGAAAAACAAGAAAAGCGAGAACTGACAACAGATTCAACTATCTCTCGAGCCGGACTGGCCGAGGACTCGAAGCCCGCGGGAAAGCATCGGGGCATGTTCGGGTCGCTGCGGGTACGTAACTACCGCCTTTTCGCATCCGGGCAGGTCATCTCCAACGTCGGCACCTGGATGCAGCGCATCGCACAGGACTGGCTCGTTCTCGAGCTGTCCCACTACAACCCGGTCGCACTCGGCGTCGCCGCGTCGCTGCAGTTCCTGCCGACGCTGTTCCTGACGCTCTGGGCAGGCGTGCTCGCCGACCGCGTGGACAAGCGCAAGCTGTTGATGGGCGTGCAGACCGGCATGGCGACGTGTGCGCTGGTGCTGGGGATGCTCGACGTCACCGGCGTCGTGGAGCTGTGGCACGTGTACCTGCTGTGCCTGGTGTTCGGGCTGTTCACCGCGTTCGACCCGCCGGTGCGGCAGAGCTTCGTCGGCGAGATGGTCGGCCGGGAGAACCTGGCCAACGCGGTCGCGCTGAACTCGTCGACGTTCAACCTGGCGCGGATCGTCGGGCCAGCCATCGCCGGTGTGATGATCATCTGGACCGGCACCGGCTGGGTGTTCCTGGTGAACGCGCTGTCCACGCTCGCCGTGATCACCGGGTTGTTCCTGATGAACCCGGCCGAGCTGCACCGCTCGCCGGCGAACACGTCGAAGAAGGGACAGCTGCGGGCCGGGCTGCGGTACGTGCGCGGCCGGCCGGACATCATCGCCGTGCTGGTGCTGGTGTTCTGCGTGAGCACGTTCGCGTTCACGTTCTTCACGACGCTGGCCATCGCGGCGGCGAACGTGTTCCACCGCGAGGCCGACGGGTACGGGCTGCTGTCCACGCTGCTCGCGGTCGGCAGCTTCAGTGGCGCGCTCCTGGCGGTGCGGCGCAGCACGCGGCGCAAGCCGGGCCTGACGCTGCTCATCGGCGCCGGGTTCGTGTTCGGCCTGCTCGAGGTCGTGGTCGGCCTGATGCCGTCCTATCTTGCGTTCGGGCTCGCGCTGATCCCGTGCGGGCTGGCGATGATGACGTTCATGAACACGGCGAACAGCACGCTGCAGCTGTCGGTCGCGCCGGAGATGCGCGGGCGCGTGATGGCGCTGTACATGCTGGTCTTCATCGGCGGCAACCCCGTCGGCGCGCCGATGACCGGGTGGCTGGCCGCGGAGTTCGGCGGGCGGTCGCCGTTCATCATCGGTGGCCTGATCGCGGCGCTGTCGACGGCCGCGTGCGGGTTGGTACTGGCCCGGCGCGGCGGCATCCAGGTGCGGTCGAGGCTGCCGTGGTTACGGCGTCCGGTCGCGGTCCAGAACCGCGAGCTTGCGCGCGTAGATTAAGTTAGGCTAACCTTAGCTCGTCGCTTCGTGGTGGGAGCGGCAGTCAGTTCGGGAACAGCGAGACCCCCGCTCCGAGAAGGCAGACGGCACTGCCGGAGCGGGGGTTTCGTGTATCAGCCTGGCGAGCTCGGCAAGCGCCGCGGCGATCGCGGGATGCTCCCGGCCGCCGGCCCGGGTGCAGGTCAGCAGCTTGCGACTGGGCGTCGGCCGGCCGGCGAGCGGCACCCGGACGATCGGCAGATGACTTGGCAGGTGGGCCAGGCGCGGCACGAGCGCGACACCGAGCCCGTATGCCACGAGGTTCGCGATCGCGTGCCAGTCCAACGCGTTGTGCACGACGTTGGGGGTGAAGCCGGCCGCGCCGCAGGCGGAGAGCGTGTGCTCGCGGCAGCTGCAGGAGAGCTCCTGGACGATCCAGTCCTCGTCGGCGGTCTCGGCGAGCGTGACGGACTCGCGGGTCGCGAACGGGTGACCGGCCGCCACGGCGAGGTCGAAGACGTCGTCGATGAGTGGACGTTGGTCGAACCTGGGGTCGGCGGCCGGCGGGTTGGTCGTGGTGGCGTCGAGGATCGCGAGGTCCGCGTCGCCGTCGAAGAGCAGGTTGAAGCCCTTCTCCTGCTCGGCCTCCCGGATCCGGACGGTCAGGCGCGGGTAGCGGTCACGCAGCGGCGTCACGATGGGCGCGAGCAACGTGGCGACGGCGGTCGGGATCCCGCAGAGGCGCAACGCGCCGGCGGGCTCGTCGTTGTTGGTCCGCAGATCGATCTCGGCCTGCTCCCAGCGCGCCTCGATGGCGTCGGCGTGGGCGAGCAGGCTGCGCGCGGCTGGCGTCAGGCGGACCCGGCGGCCCTGCGGTTCGAGCAGCACGACGTCGAGGTCGCGGCCGAGCTGACGGATCTGCTGGGAGGCGGCGGAGGTGGTGAAGTGCAGGGCTTTCGCGGCGGCGGTGATCGTGCCGTAGTGGGCGACCGCGCGCAGCACCCGGAGGCGGCGCAGGTCAATCATGAAGGTGATGCTTCACGGTGATGTTCGGAAAGTCAACGTGGACGTACACGGTTGTCGGGACGACGCTGGGGTCATGACCACCACCCAGTGCCCGTACTGCGGCTGGCCGGACACGGAGCCGTTCGAGATCGTGTCCCGCCACCAGACCCCGGAAGGCCTGACCGTGTGGAGCCGCTGCGGCTGCGGCTCGTTGCAGGTGCGCGTGACGGACGGCGTCAGCGCCCGCATCGTGTCCCGCAGTCGCCCGACCCGCGTGTTCGCCGCCTGATCGGCCTACGCAGCGAGCTGCGCCCGCCCTGCGGGTGTGCCGCCCACCCGCGGGGTGGCGCCGCGAGGGGCGCGTGGGGGACAGCGGCGATGTCCTGTGGGGCACCCATAGGACGTTCAACGCCCTGAAGGGCACCCTCAAGACATCCGGCCACGTCCCGAAAGCGCCCCTCGCCTGGGCAGCGGGCTTCACTGCGCATGTCTCGAACGCGTCTTTCAGGGCGTTGCCGGCCAGGTGTGGACCGGAGCGTTCAGTTCGGACAGCTCGCGGTAGCGCGCCAGCATGCCGACCAGCGCGGCGTCGCGGTCCATGCCGGTCGCCTCCAGGCGGGCGACCGTTTCGCGTTGCCACTTCGAGCCTGTTCGTTGCGTCAGGCAGCGTTGCTCGATCACCCCGAGGTAGCGCTCGCGCACCGAGTCCGCCACGCCACACGCGCGCAGTCCCTCGTGCGCCATCGGCAGCAGCCTGCGCAGGACCAGTTCGTCCGGGGGGACCCAGCCGATGCCCGGCCAGTACAGCTGGGCGTCGAACGCGTGCCTGGCGCCGGCGTACAGGTTCTCCTCCGCCGCCTGGAACGACATCTGTGTCCACACCGGACGCTCGGTCGTCGCCAGCGCTCGTTGTGCGCCGTAGAAGAACGCGGCGTTCGCGATCAGGTCCACGACCGTCGGGCCCGACGGCAGCACCCGGTTCTCCACGCGTAGGTGTGGGACGCCGTCGAAGACGTCATAGACCGGGCGGTTCCAGCGCCAGATCGTGCCGTTGTGGAGCCGCAGCTCGGCCAGCCTGGGGGCGCGTCCCTCGGCGAGGGCGTCGAACGGGTCCTCGTCGTCGACCTCCGGCAGCAGACCCGGGAAGTAGCGCACGTTCTCCTCGAACAGGTCGAAGATGGACGTGATCCACCGCTCGCCGAACCACACCCTCGGCCGCACGCCCTGGTTCTTCAGCTCCTGCGGGCGGGTGTCGGTCGCCTGCTCGAACAGGGGGATCCGCGTCTCGTGCCAGAGTGCCTTGCGTAGCAGGAAAGGCGAGTTCGCCCCGATCGCGACCTGAACGCCGGCAAGGCACTGCGCCGCGTTCCAGTGTGCGGCGAACGTCTCGGGCGGCACCTGGAGGTGCAGCTGCGCCGACGAGCACGCGGACTCCGGCATGATCGAGTCCGTCGACTCGCGCAGCCGCTCGCCGCGCTGGCCCGGGATCGACGGGCCGTCCATCGCCAGCACCATGTCCTCGCCGCGGGCGGCGAAGATCTGCTCGTTCAGCACGGCGTAGCGGTGGTTGTGCGAGAGCCAGCGGGCCTTGAAGTGCTCGTCCCGCAACGTCGGCAGCATGCCGATCATCACGAGCCCAGCGCCCGCGTCCTTCGCCTTGGTGTCGGCGTCGGCGAGGGCCTCCCGCAGCTCCAGCTCGAGCTCGTGCGCGTGCACACCCGACAGGGGGCGCGGCAGAACGTTCAGCTCGATGGTGTGCTGCCCCAGCTCCGTCGTGAACGACGGGTCGTTGAGCTTCTCCAGCACCACCGAGTTCGCCATCGCCGGCTGCAGGCCGTCGTCGACGAGGTTCAGCTCGACCTCCAGGCCGATCGTCGGCGGTGAGGTGGAGAAGCCGCCCTCGGTGAGCATCCTCGCGAGGGCGTCCAGACAACGCTGGACCTTGAAGCGATAGCGTTGACGATCCGAGCGATCATACGTCTCGGTCGCGAGATCCTGACCCATACCGCCCCTCCCGGCCGAACCGAGCTGTTCGGCGTGCGCGCGGAAGTTCAACCGTGACATACGGCCAAAGGTCGTTGCTAGGGGCCAAAAAGGTGCATCGATCGAGAACGGCTGTTACGCAGAGCAAAACAGGCGCCGAGCCTACGTAACATGACGGATCTTTGCTTCCCACGGTATGGAACCATGCAGGGGTGCTCGAGGTGACCGACCCGGACGACCCGCGGCTTGACGACTACCGCTTCCTTCGCACCGCCGACCGCAGGCCTGACCGGCCAGGCGGGCTCGGACTGGTGATCGCGGAGGGAGTGATCGCCGTCGGCCGGATGCTGGCGTCCCACTATCCGGTGCGGTCGATGCTGGGGGTGCGGCGCAAGCTGGACACACTGCCGATCGACGACCTGGATGCGCCCGTGTACGTCACGACCGCGGAGATCATGGCGGAGGTGATTGGTTTTCACCTCAACCGGGGCGTGCTGGCAATGGCCGACAGGCCAGAGCCGCCGGCGGTAATTGACGTCGTCTCCGGCGCGCGGCGGCTCGTCGTGCTGGAGGGCGTCGGCGACCACGAGAACCTCGGCGCGTTGTTCCGCAACGCGGCCGCGCTCGGCGTGGACGGGGTGCTGCTGGGCACGGGCTGTGCGGATCCGCTGTACCGGCGTAGCGTCCGTGTCTCGATGGGACACGTGCTCTCGGTGCCCTTCACCACGCTGTCGCCGTGGCCCGATGGGGTGAAGCTGTTGCAGGACAATGGATTTACTGTGATCGCGCTCACTCCGGCCGGTTCGTCTGAACTGTCCTCTGTAGCCGTGCCCGGCAAGGCCGCCGTGCTGCTGGGTTCGGAAGGCCCCGGCCTCACGCCGGAAGCGGTTGCGGCGGCCGATGTCGCGGTCCGGATCCCGATGTCGGGTGGAGTGGACTCACTCAATGTGGCGACAGCCGGCGCGGTCGCCTTCTACGCGCTGGCCGCGAGTCGGTAGTTTCGGAGCGTGTCGATGTCGGGGATCCAGCTGCGTGCCAACGGTGACCGCGCCGTGCTGGTCGATGGGGATAGCGAGGCGGTCACCGAACCGGGCAGGCTGCCACTGGGCACGGAGCTGACCGACGCCCTCCACGAGTGGGCGAAGGTCGCCGCCGCCGTCGGCCGGGCCGAACCGGGCGCCGCGGCCGGGGCTGTCGTGTCTCGGCGCGGGTTGCAGCTGGCTGGGCGGGTGGCGACGTCGCTCGGCGTGTCCGTTTGTTACGTCGATCCGTTGTCGGGGGATGAGTCGGTGGTCGAGCCGGCCAGCTCGCCTCCGCCGCCGCCCCGGCCGGCTCGTCGGCCGGAGCCGGTGCCCTGGATGACGGGGTTGACGGTGGCTTCCGCCAGCTTCGCCCTGACGGTCATCACCGTGGTTACGTTGGCGGCTACCCTGGCGGAGACTTACTCGCTGCTGGCGTTGGCGTCGAACGTGGTTGTCACGTTGGGGCTGCTGCCTTCGGTGTGGCTCATCCACCGGCAGCAGATTTGGCGGTGGGTGGCGTATGGCGTGGCGGTGGGGATTGGGATGTCCTGGCTGGCGCTGCCGTTTGTGATCTTCTGAGTTGTTCTTCCGGGGGTGTTTGGGCGCGGTGGGTCGGTCAGGCTAGCCCGCTTCTAGGGTGCGGGCTTGCAGCGTGAACGTGCCGCCCACCGCGTCTGGTTGCCAGCCCTGTTCTAGTCCTTCGTTGATGATGACGCGGACGTCAGCGGCGGTCGGGTAGGTGTTGTCGGCGAGTGGGTGGTTCGGGTTCGTTGGGCGTAGGTCAACCTGTAGTGCCTGGGCGTTCTTGCCGGAGCCCCATGCGCGTAGCCGCACCTCGCGGTGGCCGGACACGTGGCGGATCTCCGCCCGCCACGTGTACTTCCGGCCAGCCGCGTGCAGTGTGCGCAACCTGGTTCGCATCAGGCCAGGGACTCCAGCCAGGTGCGGTGGAGGGTGGCGAAGTGGCCGTTTCTGCCTTCGATCAGCTCTTCCGGCGAGCCGTCCTCCACTATGCGGCCGGCTTCCACCACCAGGACGCGGTCGGCGATCAGGACCGTCGACAGGCGGTGCGCGATGATCAGCGCCGTGCGGTCTGCCAGCACCGACTCCAGCGCACGCTGGACGGCTCGTTCCGTCGGGACGTCCAGACTTGACGTCGCCTCGTCCAGTACCAGTACCGATGGGTTTGCCAGGAACGCTCGGGCGAACGCCACCATCTGGCGTTGCCCGGCGGACAAGCGGCCGCCGCGTTTGCGGACGTCCGTGTCATAGCCCTCCGGCAGTTCCGCGATGAACTCGTGGGCGCCCACCGCCGCGGCCGCTGCTTCGATGTCGGCTCGGGTGGCTGACGGGCGGCCCAGTGCGATGTTGTCCGCTACCGAGCCTGCGAACAGGAAGTTCTCCTGCGTGACCGTGACGACCTCGCTCCGGAGCGCGTCGTCGGCCACGTCTCGGAGTGAGACGCCGTCCAGTCGGACCGCACCCGAGGATGGGTCGTAGAAGCGGCCCACCAGCTTGGCGATCGTTGACTTGCCCGCGCCCGTCGCGCCTACCAGTGCCACCGTTTGACCTGCGGGAATGTGGAGGTCGAAGGTTGGCAGTACCACTGGAGTGCTGGTCGAGTACCGGAACTCCACCGCGTCGAAGTCGATCTCGCGGCCCGTGTCGCGGGACGGGAGCGCCTTGGGTGACGTCGGCTCGACTACCGTTGGCGGCTCCTCCAGCACGCCTGAGATCTTCTCCAGTGCCGCGATCGCTGACGTGTACGAGTTCGCGAACATCGCCAGCTCGTCCAGTGGGTCGTAGAACCGGCGCAGGTACAGGGTGAACGCCGTCAGCACGCCCAGCTCCAGGCCGCCGTCGACGACTCTGACCGCGCCGATCGCCAGGACCAGCGCGAGCGACAGGTTGCCCACCCAGCGCACGGTCATCGTGAAGCGGGCGACCACGATCAGTGCCTGGCGGTTCGCGTCGCGGAAGCTGTCGTTCAGCGTGGCCATGATCTTCTCGTTGCGGCTCTCGCGGCGGAACGCCTGCACGGCACGCATGCCGTTCATGGTCTCCACGAACTGCACGATGATCTTCGCGATGGCGCCTCGGGTGTCCCGGTACGCCTGCCGGGAGCTGACGTAGAACCAGCGCGTCACCCACACCAGCGGCACCAGGCCCGCGAGCACGACCAGCGCCAGCGGCACGTCCAGCACCAGCAGCATGATCGCGATGCCGACCACCGACAGGACAGCCGTCAGGAGGCCGTCGAGGCCGTCCTCCAGCAGGTCGTGCAGTGAGTCGATGTCGCTGGTCATGCGGGAGATGGTCTTGCCGGACGTGTACTTCTCGTGGAACGAGATCGACAGGCGCTGCGCGTGGCGGAAGATCCGCTGACGCAGGTCGAGCAGCACGTCCTGGCCGAAGCGGCCGGCCACCTTCAGGAACGCGAACCTGGTGCCGGCCGCGCCGAGGCCCGACACCAGGTAGCCGCCGACGGTCCACGCCAGCACGGTCGTGTCGCCGTCGATCGCGTTCGGGATGCCGGTGTCGATGGCGACCGCGATGACGACCGGGCCCGCCAGCGTCAGCAGGTTCTCCAGCACCACCAGCGCGAGCGCCAGCAACGCCGTGCCGAGGCGGGGCCGCACCAGCGAGGTGAGCAGCCGCCGCGAGCGTTGCTGGAGCCGGTTGCCGACCAGCGCGTCCAGCTCTTCCTCGTCCTCCGCGGCTACTCCGCGCCAGTCTTCTTCCGTGGGGGTGCTCATGCGACCACCTCGTCCCGTTCAGTGTCCAAAGTGGACAGCAGGCGGCGGTAGCTCTCGTTCGTGGCAAGCAGGTCCGAGTGGCGGCCCACCGCGGCGATGCGGCCGTCGGCCAGCATCGCGACGCGGTCCGCCAGCTGCACGGTGCTCGGCCGGTGCGCGACCACGAGTCCGGTCACGTCGGTCAGCACACTGCGCAGCGCGTGCTCCACCTCGGCCTCGGTGTGGACGTCCAGGGCGGACAGCGGGTCGTCCAGCACCAGCACCGACGGCTTGCCGACGATCGCGCGGGCCAGCGCCAACCGCTGTCGCTGCCCGCCGGACAGCGACAGGCCCTGCTCGCCGATGCGGGTGTCCAGGCCCCACGGCAGGTCGTCGACGAAGTCCGCCGACGCGACCTGAAGTGCCTGCCGCACCTCGGCTTCCGTCGCGCCGGCCGACCCGAGCGCCACGTTCTCCCGCACGCTCGCGGAGAACAGCACCGGCTCCTCGAACGCGGTGGCGACCGTCCTGCGGAGATCGGAGAGGTCGAGGTCACGCACGTCGACGCCGTCGACCGTGATCTTGCCCGTGGTGACGTCCGCGAGCCTGCCGACCAGCGCGGTCAGCGTCGTCTTGCCGCTGCCGGTGGCGCCGACCAGTGCGATCGTCTCGCCGGGCCGCAGGTCCAGGGTGACGCCGCGCAGCACCTCCTCGCCGCCGGGGTAGGCGAAGTGGACGTTCTCGAACCGCACGTGGCCGCGGCCCTTCGCGGGCAGCTTCTTCGGGTGTGGCGGGCTGGTGATCGTCACCTCGGCGTCCCGCACCTCCCAGTAGCGGGCGGCGGCGGTCGCGGCCTGGTTGGACTCGGCGAGCAGCCAGCCGATCGAGTCGGTCGGCCAGCGCAGGTAGGTGGCGACCGCGACGCCGGCGACGAGCGTGCCGACCGTCATCGAGCCGTCCACGATCGCGAACGTGCCGAACAGCAGCTGACCGCCGATCGCGAGCTCCGGCAGCACGATGATCGCCGCCCACAGCAGACCGACCACGTGCACCTTGCGCAGCTCGGTCCTGCGGAGCTCCTTGGCCTGCTTGGCGAACGTGTTCGCGAGGTGCCTGCCGCGGCCGAACGCCTTGAGCACGCGGATGCCCAGCACGGACTCCTCGACCGTGGTGGCGAGGTCGCCGTTCTGGTCCTGGGCGCGCCTGGCTAGGACCGCGTACTTCGACTCGTACAGCGTCGAGATCAGCACCAGCGGCGCCGCGCAGACCAGCGAGATGACGCCCAACGTCGGCGACAGGAAGAACAGGGCGACGAGGCCGACCACCAGCGTCACACTGTTGACCACCAGGAAGATGAACGCGAACGCGATGAACCGGCGCAGCGTCGACAGGTCCGACACGGCGCGCGACAGCAGCTGGCCGGACTGCCACCGGTCGTGGAACTCGATCGGCAGACTCTGCAGGTGGTGGTAGAGGTCGTCGCGCAGGCGTGCCTCGACCCTGGTGCTTGGCTCGGCGATCATGCGGCGGCGGATGTAGAAGAGGACGGCCTCGCCGGTGCCGAGTGCGGCGACGGCGAAGATGAGTAGTGCCAGGTTGTCGTTGGTCCGGCTGGCGACGGGCCCGTCCAGGATGCGCTGGATGAGCAGCGGGATCGAGAGCCCGCAGATCATCGCGCAGAACGTGGCCGCACCGGACCCGATCATGCGGCCACGGACGGGTTTCAGGTATTCACCGAGGCGCCGCAACGCGTGGATGTTCGAGCTGCGGGCAGGTTGATGTGACTGAGTTGTGCTCATGATCTCCCCACGGTGCCGTCTTCGACGGTAAGCGACCCGCGGGCGGACGGCATCTGGTTTTTCGTAAGCGTGCGACCTCCAGTGCGCTGGAGGTCAAGGCTGCGGGATCATTCGGGCATGACACGACCGGAGTCGGTGCGTTTTCTGCGCACCCAGGCGACAATGGCGTTCCCCGAGGGTCGGTTGCTCGCACTGCGGGACGGGCAGCTGCACGTCCTCGCCCCGGACGGCTGGACCCGCCTGCGAACCGAACGCCCACGCGGCTCCGACTGGCTGACCCGCGAGGAAGCCGAGGACTGGTGCGAACGCGAGGGCTGGCCACTGCACCTGCTGAACGAGGTGCCGCACGCGGGACGGGTGTGATGACCCGGCTCCTGGCCGGGATCCGCTCGGTGCGGGAGGGCGTTGGCGGGGACATCGTGCTCGCGGTGACGCTGGTCGTGCTGTCGTTCGTGCCAGGGGCCGCGCACCATGGCGTCGACCTGGGTGAGCTGCCCGACCGCTCGTCGTTGGACGTGCTCGGGGTGCTCCTGGTGCTGGCGCAGGGCGTGCCGTTGGTGGTGCGGCGCAGGTGGCCCGCGGTGTGCATCGCCGTGGTGTGCGGCGCCTTCGCCGCGTTCCAGCTTCTCGGCTATGCCACGGTGGTCGCGTCGCTCGCGCTGTTGGTCGCCGTGTACAGCGCGGGCGCTCACCTGCGCCGGGGCCGGTTCGCCGTCGCGGTGGCCGCGGTCGGGGCGTACGTGGTGTTCGCCTTCGCACTGCACGAGGTGGGTTCGCCGGAAACCCCCGTGGACTACCTGACCTTCGGCCTGCTTCTCGCGTTCTTCTGGGCGGTCGGCGTCTGGGTGCGTGACCGAGCCGCGAGCGAGGCCGAACGGCAGCGGCTGGCCGAGGAGGCGGTCGTCACGGCCGAGCGCGCGCGGATCGCCCGCGAACTGCACGACGTGGTCACCCACCACGTCACCGCGATGGTGGTGCAGGCCGACGCCGCGCAGTATCTGCCGGCCGACCGGGTCCCCACCACCCTCACCGCGATCAGCGAGACGGGCAGGCACGCGTTGACCGACCTTCGCTACCTGTTGGGGGCGCTCGACGGGAACGTCGCCCAGGAGCCCGTGACCGGCGACCTGCCCGACCTGGTGGCGCGGTCCCGGGCCGCCGGGCAACCGGTGGAGCTGGTCGAGCACGGTCAGCCGCGGCCGATGGCGAGTGCGGCGGAAGTGGCCGCCTACCGCGTGGTCCAGGAGGCGCTGACCAACGCGCTCAAGCACGCCGCGGGGTCCCACACGGTCGTCAACGTCCACCACGGCGACGAGTGGATGGACCTGGAGGTCAGCACGGACAAGTCCACCAGTCCCGGTCTCGGCCGGGGTAGTGGGCGCGGGTTGCTCGGGCTGCGCGAACGGGTCAGCGTCGTCGGCGGCGACCTGCGCGCGGACTCCCGTCCGGACGGCGGGTTCACCGTGTGGGCCCGGATTCCGCTGGAGATCTCATGATCCGCGTGGTGGTCTGTGAGGACCAGGCGTTGGTGCGCATGGGTTACGTGACGATCTTCGACGCTCAGCCGGACCTGACGGTCGTCGGCGAGGCCGAGGACGGCGCGACCGGGGTGCGGCTCGTCGAGGAGCTGCGGCCGGACGTGGTGGTGATGGACATCCAGATGCCGGTGCTCGACGGCATCGAGGCCACCAGGCGCCTGGCCGGTCCCGGGGTCGCCGCGCCGGCGAAGGTGCTGGTGGTGACGACGTTCAACCTCGACGAGTACGTCTACGAGGCACTGCGTGCCGGCGCGAGCGGGTTCCTGCTGAAGGACGCGCCACCGGCCGAGCTGATCGGCGGCGTGCGCACGGTGGCCGCCGGCGAGTCGTTGCTGGCGCCCGCGATCACCCGGCAGCTCATCGGCCGGCACGCCGACCGGGTGCGCCCGCCGGATGCCTCGGGTCGGCTGAGCGCGATCACCGACCGGGAACGCGAGGTGCTCACGTTGATCGCGGACGGCCTGTCCAACGCGGAGATCGCCGCCCGGTTGGTGATCAGCCACGAGACCGTCAAGACGTACGTGTCGCGGATCCTGACCAAGCTCGACCTGCGGGACCGGGTGCAGGCGGTGGTGTTGGCCTACCGCACCGGATTGGTCGCCTGACTGCTGTCGGCCAGTGTGAGTTCGGCCCCTTCGCCGCGGTGAGCGCGACGAAGGGGGTTCGCTGTCAACGGTTGCTGCGGGTGCCCAGCAGGACGTCTTCCCAGGAGGGGACGCTGGGGCGAGCCTTGCGACCCTTCTTCTTGGCGGGGGGCGCCGGAGCCGGGGTCGGCTCGGACTTCGCGGCGGGGGGATCCTCGGGGGCTGCTTCTTCGATCGTGGGCATGGTCGCGGGGATGGCCTGCTGGCCGGGCTCCTCTTCTGCTACTGGCGCGGCCGGGCTAGCTGCTGGCGAGGCGTTGCTTGCCGCGGCCGGGGTGGAAGCCGCCGCCGCGGCGGCGGGCTCCTCGGAAATGGCTGGCGTGGTCGGGCGCGCAGAGCGCGGCTTGGCGGTTTCCGTTGCCGGTGGGGACGGCGGGGAAGTCTGAGCCGCCGTCTCACTCTCACGGCGACGATCGGCGGCGGTTCGCCGGGACCCGGTGGCCTGGCGAGGCTCGGGCTCGGCGGTGGGGGGCTCGGCGGCGTCGGACCCGGTGGCTTCGCGTGGCTCCGGTTCGGTGGCGCGGCGAGAGTCGGTGGCGCGGGATCCGGCGGTGCGGGATCCGGTGTCTTGGCGGGGCTCCTGGTCGGCGGCGCGACGGGACTCGGCGGTGTCGTGTTGCTCGGTTTCGGCGGCGCGGGAATCGGTGTCTTGGCGAGGCTCCGGTTCAGTGGCGCGACGAGAGTCGATGGCTTCGCGGGACCCGGTTTCGGCGGCGCGGGATTCGGTGGCTTCGCGGGGCTCCGGGTCGGCGGTCCGGCGGGACTCGGCGGTGCGGGATCCGGTGTCTTGGCGCGGCTCCGGGTCGGCGGCCCGGCGGGAGCCGGCGGTCCGGGGCTCGGTGGTTTCGCGTGGCTCCAAGTCAGCGGAGCGGCGCGATCCGGTGGTGCGGGGCTCGGTGGTTTCGCGGGGCTCCGGGTCGGCGGCCCGGCGGGATCCGGTGGTGCGGGAATCGGTGGCGTCGCGCGGATCCGGGTCGGTGGTGTGGCGAGAGTCGGTGGTGCGGCCGGACCTGGTCGCTCGGGGTGCCTCCGCCTCGGTGGCTTGGCGGGAGGTGGGCTCGGCAGCGGTCCGGCGCGAGGCGGGATCCGCCTCGGTGGCGTGGCGGGAATCGGCAGCTCGGCGTGGGTCGGCGTCGCGTGGGTCGGGGGTGTGGCCGAACTCCTGGTCGGCGATGCGGTGGCGGTCGGTGGCCTGGCGCGGCTCGGCGGCGCGGCGGGAATCGGCTTGGCGCGGCTCGGCGTGGCCGGGCTCGGCTGGGTGGCGGGGTTCCGGGCCGCGGCGGGGTTCCAGCTCGTAGTCGGCGGGAGGCGCTGAGCGGTAGCGGTCCGTGTGGGCTGGCGCTTCCGGCGTGGCGAAGGCCGCCGTTTCGTCGCGGCGGCGGGTGCGGCGGTCGTCGTCCTCGCGGTAGTGGCCGGACTCCTCGTATGGCTCTGGTGCTGGGCGGTAGCGCGCCGAGCGGTCCTGGTACGACTCGTACTGCGGCTCCTGCCGGTACGCGTGCTCCGGGAGTGGGCGGTACGGCTCCGGCTGCCGATAGTCACGGCCGTACGGGTCGTCCACTGGCAGTTGTTGCTGCTCAGCGACGTCGTCGGTGAGTTCGAAGTCCTGTACGAAGTCCTGTTCCTCGACGCGCCGGGACTCGCCGCCGCGCAGTGGGGGCTCGCCGCCGTTCACGGCCTGGCGGCGTACCTCGGTCACCTGCAGTGCCTGTGCGGCGAGCTCGGTCACGGGGCGGACGGTGCGGAGCTGGCGGTTCGGGTTCGGGTCGAGGAGGTCCAGGGCGTGGTCGTCCAGCGGTGTGACGGTGCCGCCGTGGGCGCCGGGGTGAAAGGACCAGTGGGCGTGGTTGTTCGAGCGGCCCGCGGTCCAGGTGATCTGGACGACCCACTTGCCGTCCTCGCCCTTCCACGAGTCCCAGACGGCCGCGGAGTAGTCCTGGCCGCGAATGCCGAAGGCCTGGGCGACGACCTCACCGAGCTCCTGCACGTCCGGGCCGTCCTCACGCACCGGGTGCGCGCGCTGTGCCAGCTCGGCGGTGCGGGACCGTTCGAGCAGCACGGGGTACGCGAAGCGCTCCACCTTCTCCGGTGGCACGCCGGCCGCGGCTGCGACCTGCTCTACGGACTCTCCCGCACGAATGCGGGACTGGATCTCACGAGGACGCATCTGGCTCTCCAGCTCGATGGCGATCTGGCCGAGTCGGGTGATGTCTCCTCTGGCCGCCGCACGCAGGCGCTCGTCCGCGGGAACCTTGAAACGCTCGCCGCGGTCGGACTCGAGGATGACGATCTTGCCATCCTCCTCGAGTCCCACGACCCGCAGCGCACGCATCGCGGCCTCCTCGAGCGACTGAACAGACTTCACCTCGCCAAGCGCCCACGTTAGTTCGGCGAGTCTGCTTGACGTGCGAGGCGCGCCGAGTACCGTTCCAGTGATCTTTCGCGGAGCTTGCGGAGCGAAACATCGAACACAGTCCTGGTTCGGGTTACGCACGCCAGGGCAAACCGGTGATCTTTTCGTACGCTTCGACGTATCGCGCCCGGGTCGCCGAGACCACCTCGGAGGGAATCTCGGGCGCGGGCGGGGTCTTGTCCCAACCCGTGCCCGCCGCCCAGTCACGCACGAACTGCTTGTCGTACGCGTGCTGCGGACGACCGGGCTCCCACGAGGACGCAGGCCAGAAACGGGACGAGTCCGGGGTCAGTACCTCGTCGGCGAGCGTCAGCACACCGTCCGGGGAGACACCGAACTCCAGCTTGGTGTCCGCGACGATGATCCCGTTCTCGAGAGCACGAGAAGCGCCCCGCCGGTACACCTCCAGCGTCAGGTCCCGCAGCTGCGTCGCCATCGACAGGCCGACGGCCGCGGCCACGTCGTCGAACGTGGCTGGCGCGTCGTGCCCGCCGTCCGACACCTTGGTCGTCGGCGTGAAGATCGGCTCGTCAAGGCGGGAGCCCTCGACCAGTCCGCGCGGCAGCGGCACTCCGGAGATCGCGCTCGTGGCCTGGTACTCCTTCAGCCCGGACCCGGCGAGGTACCCGCGCGCGATGCACTCGAACGGCACCATCTCCAGGCGCCGGCAGCGAATGGCGCGGCCGTCGAACTCGGCCGGCACGTCCGTCGCCGACACGAGGTGGTTGGGCACGATGTCGGTGAGCTGACCGAACCACCACACCGACAGCTGCGTCAGCAACGCGCCCTTGTCCGGAATGGGTGTCGGCAGCACGACGTCGTACACCGACACCCGGTCCGAGGCCACCAGCAGCAGGTCGTCGCCGTCCGTGTAGATCTCGCGGACCTTGCCGCTGTACACGTGCTGCATGGCTAGATGCGCTCCACCAGCCAGTCGATGCACTTGGTCAGCGCCGTGACGTCGTCCGGGTCGACGGCCGGGTACATCGCGACGCGCAGCTGGTTGCGGCCGAGCTTGCGGTACGGCTCCACGTCGACGACACCGTTGGCCCGCAACGCCTTCGCGACGGCGGCAGCGTCGGTGCCCTCGGCGAAGTCGATCGTGCCGACCACGTTCGACCGGTGCGCCGGGTCCGCGACGAACGGGGTCGCGAAGGACGAAGCCTCCGCCCACGAGTACAGGCGGCGCGCCGACTCCGCGGCGCGGCCGACCGTCCAGTCCAGACCGCCGTTCGACAGCATCCAGTCGATCTGCTCGGCCATCAGGTACAGCGTGGCGATGGCCGGCGTGTTGTACGTCTGGTCCTTGAGCGAGTTCTCCAGCGCCGTCGGCAGCGACAGGAACTCCGGCACCCAGCGCCCGTTCGAGCCGATCTCGCCGACTCGCTCCAGCGCGACCGGGCTCATCAGCGCGATCCACAGCCCGCCGTCGGAGGCGAAGCCCTTCTGCGGAGCGAAGTAGTACACGTCGTAGTCGTCGGCCTTGACCGGGAGACCGGCTGCGGCGGACGTCGCGTCGACCGCGACCAGGGCCGAGTCCGACCCCGCGGGCCGTGTCACCGGGACGGCCACACCGGTCGACGTCTCGTTGTGCGCCCAGCCGACAAGGTCGACACCGTCCGCGCAGGACAGTGCTGGCGCGGTGCCCGGCTCGGCCTTCACGACCACCGGCTCCTTGAGGTACGGCGTGGTCACGGCCTTGGCGAACTTCGAGGAGAACTCACCGAACGTGAACGCCTGCGCCTGCTCGCGCACCAGCCCGAACGCCAGCGCGTCCCAGAACGCCGTGGTGCCGCCGTTGCCGAGCACGACCTCGTAGTCCTCCGGCAGCGAGAACAGCTCCCGCAGACCGGAACGCACCCGCCCGACCAGGGACTTCACCGGCTTCTGGCGGTGGGAGGTGCCCATGAGCGCCGCGCCCTCGGCGGCCAGGCGCGCGAGCTGCTCCGGGCGCACCTTGGACGGGCCGGAACCGAAGCGGCCATCGGCGGGCTTGAGATCGGCGGGAAGCACTAGCTCGGTCGAGGTCTGCGTCATGAGACGTTTTCTCTCCACGTGAAGGGGTCGCTGCGGGGCGCCGTTGCCGCCCTCAGTCTCCTCCATGCGCGCCGAGAGTCACTCGGGGGTCGGCAGTGGCCTCCGTCACGCTCTGTGCATGAACGGGAAGTTTCGTCGTCACCCGCAGGCCACCCCCCGGATTCGGTGCCGCAGCCACGGTGCCGCCGTGCGCCTGTGCGACCGAGCGCACGATCGACAGGCCGAGACCGGCGCCCGCCCGGTGCGTCGTGCGGTCCCTGTCGAGCCTGCGGAACGGCTCGAACAGGACGTTCACCTGGTCAGGCGGCACGACCGGGCCCGTGTTGGTCACCACCAGCGCGGGGAACTCGCCGACCTCGACAGTGACCTTGCCGCCACGCGAGTTGTAGTGGATGCCGTTGTGCACGAGGTTCGTGACCAGGCGTTCCAGCAGGACGGGGTCGCCCCGCACGGTCCTCGGCGCCAGTCGTGAGGTGAGTGTCACACCCGCGTCGCCGGCCAGGTGACGGGCGCCGTCGAGGACCGACGCGACCACGTGGTCGAGCCGGACCAGCTCCCGGCTGGTGAGCCCGCGGTCACTGCGAGCGAGCAACAGCAGTCCCTCGATCAGGCGCTCGACTCGCTCGTTCGTGTGGAGCAGGTGGTCGCCGAGGCGCATCAGGTCCGGGCTCGCGGTCGGGTCGGCCATCGCGACCTCGATCATCGTGCGCTGCACGGCGAGCGGCGTGCGCAGCTCGTGGGAGGCGTTGGCGACGAACCGGCGCTGGCTGTCGAACGAGCCGGCGAGCCGGTCGAGCATGCCGTCGAACGTGTCGGCCAGCTCCTTCAGCTCGTCGTTCGGACCCTCCAGGTTGATCCTCTTGTCCATCTGGCCGGCTTCGAGCCTGCGGGCGGTCGCGGTGATCCGCTTGACCGGGCGCAGCGTGCGGTCGGCCATCAGCCAGCCGAGGAACGCGGCCAGCGCGCCGACCAGCACCAGTGCGATGCCGGAGATGACCAGCATGGTCTGGATCGCGGACTCGCGGTAGCCGCTGACCGCCCCGTCCACCGTGTTGGTGAGGAGGAGGTTGCCGCCGCCGGCCGCCGCGCCCCCCTCCTGCTGCACCTCGGGAGGATCCGGGTCGGTTGTCGTGTTCTCGGCCTTCGTCTTGCCGCCCACCCCGCCGACGAACTGCTGGGAGAAGCTGGACGCTGACGGCAGCGACGTGCTGACCAGGGCGTAGTTGACGACCAGCAGGACCGCGCCGGCCAGCAGGAACAACCCGCCGAAGGTGAGCGCGAGCCGGGTCCGCATGGACAACTTCATGGGATCATCCGGTAGCCGGCGCCTGGCACGGTCTCGATCACCGGCGGGTCGCCCAGCTTGCGGCGCAACGTCATCACCGCGACCCGGACCGCGTTGGTGAACGGGTCGGCGTGCTCGTCCCACGCCTTCTCCAGGAGGTCCTCGGCGCTCACGATCGCGCCCTCGGCCCGCATCAGCACTTCGAGCACCGCGAACTCCTTTCGCGACAGTGGCAGGTGCCGCCCGTCCCGTGACGCCTGGTGCCGGGGCCGGTCGAGCACGACCCCCGCCTGTTCCAGCACGGGTGGCAGCGCCGGCCTGGCTCGCCTGCCGAGTGCCTGGACGCGTGCGACCAGCTCGGCGAACGCGAACGGCTTGGTCAGGTAGTCGTCAGCGCCGAGCGCGAGGCCGTCGACCCGGTCGATGATCTCGGTGGCCGCGGTCAGCATCAGCACCTTCGCCTCGCCGCCGGTCTTCACCAGGGCCCGGCACACGTCGTCGCCGTGGGTGCCGGGCAGGTCCCGGTCCAGCACGACGACGTCGTAGGCGTGCACACCGACCCGCTCCAGCGCGGCGTCGCCGTCGTAGCAGACGTCCACGGCCATGGACAGCCTGCGCAACCCCTCGGCGACCGAGTCCGCGAGGAGCTGCTCGTCCTCCACGACCAGCACCCGCATGTCAGCAGTGTGCTGCATCCGGAGTTAAGGACGGGATAAGCGTTTTCGCTTAGCGCGGCCGAATCGCCCGGCTCGTAGAACTGCTGCCATCCGAGCGAAAGGGGAATCCGATGAGCACACGATGGCGGCTGGCCGTGCTGGCGGGGATGTTCGCGCTGGTCACGGCATGTAGCAGCGCGGAAGGCGATGGCAACGACGGCGTCGCGTCGATCTCCGACACGAACACGCCAAGCTCGTCCGCGGCCAAGGGCGATGACGGCAAGACGGACCTCGACCAGATCCGGGCGTACACGAAGTGCATGCGTGAGCACGGCATCGACATGAAGGACCCCGAACCCGATCCCGGCGGCGGCAGCAGCGGTGGCATCGGCATCTCGATCGACGGCGCCGGGGACAAGGAGAAGGTCGACAAGGCCAACGCGGCGTGCAAGCACCTGATGCCGAACGGCGGCGAGCCGGAGAAGCCGTCGGCCGAGGACCTGGACAAGGCACGCCAGACGGCGAAGTGCCTGCGTGAGCACGGCCTCGACGTCAAGGACCCGACCGCCGAGGACCCGGGCCTCGACCTGAGCGCAGGTGAGGGCGGCAACGACCCGGACAAGGTCGACAAGGCCATGAAGGAGTGCATGCCGGAGGGCGCGAAGACCGAGAAGCACCAGAGCAACGGGGGCGGCAAGTGACCGGCCCACATGTGATGCGGCGCCGTCGCAGGCTGCGGTGGCTGGCGGCCGGCGTCAGCGTCCTGGTCGTGCTGGGGACCGGCACGGCGGTCGCGGTCACCCGTCTGGGTAGTCGCCCGGTCGCGGCGGCCGCGGCGCCGAGCAAGCCCGACACCGTCGCCGTGCGCAAGGTGGACCTCGCCGAGCGGCAGACGGTGACCGGCGAGCTCGGCTACGGCACCGCCCAGAAGCTGACCGGGCGCCGGCCAGGCACGATCACCGCGCTGTCGGCCGTCGGCACGGTGCTCGACCGGGGCTCGGTCGTCTACGAGGTGGACGCCAAGCCGGTCGTGCTGTTCCTCGGCTCGCTGCCGCTGTACCGGGCCGTGGGGACCGGGATGACGGACGGGCCGGACGTCAAGCTGGTCGAGGAGAACCTGCGTGACCTGGGGTACAGCGGGTTCGGCACGCCGAACGAGAAGTTCACCGCCGCCACCGAGACCGCGATCAAGAAGTGGCAGAAGAAGCTCGGTGTCGACCAGACGGGTGTCATAGAGCTGGGTGACGTCGTGGTGACGGCGGCTCCGGTGCGTGTCAGCTCGGTGTCGGCCACGTTGGGCGCCGACGCGGCCGGCTCGGTGCTCGAGTACACCGACACCACCCGATGGGTGACGGCCGAGCTGAGCGAGGACGAGAAGGACCTCGCCGTGGCTGGCGCGAAGGTGTCGCTGACGATCGGCGGCAAGCAGGTGCCGGGGACCGTCACGTCCGTGGTCCCGGCGCCGCCGTCCGACTCCCAGGACCCGAACGCCGACCAGAGCCAGAAGTACACGGCGACGGTGTCCATCGACGACGTGGCGGCCATCGGCGCCGTCGACTCGGGTTCGGTCGACGTCGTGGTCACCTCCGGCGAGCACAAGGGGGTGCTCGCGGTGCCGGTCGGCGCGCTGCTCGCGCTGTCCGAAGGCGGGTACGCGGTGGAGTCGGCGTCCGGAAAGTTGGTCGCGGTCACCACGGGCCTGTTCGCCGACGGCCTCGTCGAGGTGTCGGGCGAGGGCCTGACCGAGGGCATGAAGGTGGTGACGACGTCATGATCACGCTGCGCGAGGTCAGCAGGACGTACCCGGGAGGGGTATGTGCGTTGCGGGACGTGACGCTGTCGATCGGCTCGGGGGAGCTGGTGTCGATCGTGGGCCCGTCCGGCTCGGGGAAGTCGACGCTGCTGCACCTGATGGGCACGCTCGACCGGCCGTCGTCGGGGGTGGTCGAGATGCGGGGGTACGACATCGGCCGGTTGTCCGACCGCCGGTTGTCCGCGCTGCGGTCGGAGTGGATCGGGTTCGTGTTCCAGCAGTTCTTCCTGTCGGAAGGGATGCCGGCCGTGGACAACGTGGCGACGGGCCTGACGTACGCGGGCGTCCCGTCCCGGTCGAGGCGCGGGATGGCGCTGGAGGCACTCGACCGGGTGGGGCTCTCGCACCGGGCGTGGCACCTCCCGTCCGAACTGTCCGGCGGCGAACGCCAGCGGGTGGCGATAGCCCGCGCGATCGTGAACGAGCCGGCCCTGATCCTGGCCGACGAGCCGACGGGCAACCTGGACAGCCGCACTGGCGCGGAGATCATGCGCCTGCTGCTGGACCTACGCGACAGCGGCGCGACGGTCATCGTGGTGACCCACGACCGCGAGGTGGCGGCGGCCCTCCCACGCCGGATCGAAGTGCTGGACGGCACGGTCCGCCTGGACACGGGACTGGTGCGGCTATGACCGGGCTTTCAGACACAAGAGACATGGCCAAGGTGACCCCACCCGGCCCCGACCCGACTGCACCCGGCCCCGACCCGGCTGCACCCGGGCCGACTCCAGGGCCGCGACCGGCCTCCGGCGGCTGGCCCGATGTCCCGAGGGGCACCCTTAGGACGCTCAACGTCCCAAGGGGCACCCTCAGGACACCGCTCGGCCGGGCGCCCGATGTCCCGAGGGGCACCCTA
>Ga0307512_10002112_pt1 | contig 26106 bp, 24 predicted proteins | sample 14_EM_MG_FD_200267 | JGI IMG/M metagenome (GOLD analysis project Ga0307512, IMG submission 200267) | Populus trichocarpa ectomycorrhiza microbial communities from riparian zone in the Pacific Northwest, United States - 14_EM | ecosystem: Host-associated > Plants > Roots > Unclassified | place... | reverse complement strand
ACATTATTGGGCTCGATTGGGTCTCGCCTAAAGATAAACAGTAACCGCCCGATGACGGTGGATGACGGCCGACATTCCGTCCGTCTTGAGTAAGGACGGGATTGACGGCCTTGGCGCCGTCCCGTCCATCCTGGAGGAATCTCGGACGGACGGCCGGGCACGACCGTCGGACGGGACGGTTGACAACACTGGGTACATGATCTCATTATCTAAGGCCCGGTATAGATGCCTATATTTTCAAGATACGAGTCTGGAGTCTGAACAGATCACATTCTGATACATGGATGGGCCTTCAGACTGCGGCTGGATGCCTGAATGATTCGTAAAAAGTACCATCAAACCCCCGGCCGTCTAAGTTGGGAGAAAATCTGGATATATCTATCGAATAAATACGAAGGGGATACAAGAAAATACAAAAACTGCATGGGTCTATGAGTACAGCCCCTTGCGCAGTGCGCACAGCTAGACTGTTGGGCCATGCAGTCTCTTCGTCCAGCACTCCACTACTCTAGTCTCAAATCAGTGCCCCGAAAACTATTGTCCAGGCCAGGGCCAACCGTCTCCCGGACGGGACGGAATATTGGGAAGCCTGACTACAACAGCGATACAGAAGACAATTCGGCTTTTGAATGGTGTTTGCAGGTCTGCGCTGTGTGGGGTATTGTATGCTGACAGTTTATAGCTAGAGATGCGGAGTTGGCTAGCTAGAGGTTGAGGCCGCGGATCTAGAGTAGGATTCTACTGTCTGCGATGCTGAAATGGCGAAGGGTAAGAGTAGGAAGAGAAAGGCTACCCAGTGTTACTAAACGGCCAGGCCCAGTCGGTCTCAGTGTTCCTAAGCGGCCCGGCCGGCCACCAGGCTTTTTAGCGGCCTGCCAGCCCAGCCGCAACATCTGAGGCCTGCCTTGTCGTTGGCCAGGCCTAGCCTTCATGCAGGCCGGCCGGGTCTGGCCGTTTAGGAACACCGACCGGTTAGCATGAAGCCGGGACTGATCTTCGTTAGTGCAGGCTTAAAAATTGAAGCCTAACCGGCCGCTAGGCCTCAGAGTCCAGGTCTGACCGGCCGCTAGATAGCCTGCAGGCCGCCAAGACTTATGGAGTACGGCGGACTACACCTCATGTCATCATTCGACAGAGGCGGGAGCGAACCACGCGAGTTTGGACGGAAACAAGATGCCGCTCCAAACTCTACAATCACCAGATATACACATTTGCAGTGTTAACTGCTTATATCAGTGGACTGTTGAACAGCCTATACAATATGAGTCCTATTGCTTAAGCCGTTCAATTTCCAATGCATCTAATGTAGCTAGCTAGGAGCATAGTCAATCCGGCACACCAAAGTTGCATGAGGCCTGTTTTTCAGGCCTTAAGTTTTGAGAGGACTGCCGCTGGCTAATGTTAGAATAATGAGTAGTGGCATATCCAAGCATGTTCAAACTCCGGGAAGCTTGAAAATGGATCGCGTGCGCAGAAATATTTCGGGGTCCAAGACTGTTAACATAGGCCAAGGTTGCCCAGAACATTCTAACGATGAAGTGAACTATTCCATAATTGACACTACTTTAATATCACTGTATCCTCTGCGTGCAACGATCGCGGCAATGTCAAGTGTGACATATCATAGCACCCGGTCATCATATTGCACTCGGTTGGTAACGCTCCCTCGCTGTTGACAGTAGAGATATAGAAGCTTGGTTGTGTGTATTATCTAAGAGGGCCACAAGGCCATATATATATTATATATATGGCATACAAGTGTGAATACATGCGTACACATCTATGTATAGATCCGGCTGAATGCCATCAGCCCGACAGCAATCTCCGGAAATACGAAGGCTGAGACCTATATGCAATACTCGGTGTTGAAATACTGAATGCTGGAGAAGCTTGTATATTCTAAACTACGAGGGAACTTGTGTGGTCTTTTATACGGCATTGAGAGTATGCTTTGTACGCATGCATGTGCACTAGGCTGGCATCTCCAGCTGAGTCCGGAACGACCATCATCATCATGAGATCATGATCCCCATCAGCCCAGCTGAAGCCCGTACAAGGCAGGCGGTCCATATATGCAACAATCATTGTTGTACGGTACCTACATCGTGAGTCTCAGGTCCGTTTGCTAGCTCGTAAGTAGTTGGTGTTTCGTATGAGCATATGCATGGTCTGTATCAGAATCAGGGAGAGCGGCTCATATCAAGATAGTGCAAACGCATATGCAAACGAATATGGATATGGGAGCTTGCATATATACGGGCCTTCGGCCCTCGAGTCAAGTCAGTCGACAAAGTCATTCAAGCATCCAATGTAACACTCACTGGATTAACCATTTGCAGTTCTATATATTAACAAACTTCAGCTAAACAGGTGAGTTGCTCGTTTCACATTATCCGCCTGCAAAAGAACAGCCCACACTCCCACTGTTCATTGTTCACGTTTATAATTATCACCTCACGGTAACCAAAATTACGCAATTTCACCAGCATATAGCTACTTCAAAATGCTCGCGCTGTATCTTGCACAACTTTAGAAACAATCAGTCGTATGAATTGAAAATCGAAGATCAATCTCGGTAGTTCTTCGGGGCCGTGGCAAGGATACTTTTGTATAACAGCATCAGGATATAGATTGTTCAAAGGTAACCAAACCTGAACTCCGCTGGTTTATCCAATCTGGCTTGCGTATTTACCCACATTCCTGTTGCATTCCATCCATGGTATGATGTTTCGCGGCAAATATCACTTTATTGTTATGAGCGACTACCACTTCTGGCACCGGCCAAATTTTTTGGCGAGGGAACCTAGTCATGACAAGGCATAAGACCGCTTGCAGCGCTGTCTCCGAGCTCACAGTGCCGATTCCTTTTTAGCGCTCCTGAATAGTCGCCGGTTTCATGACGCGGGGTAGGTGACGCGCGGCATCGGTTAGTTTTCATTGGACATGAAAAGGCCTCACATAAAGAGTGCGAGTACTTTCTCACGTAAAGACTTACTGTGAGTCACATCATGAGTGATACTTGTGATTGTCACTAACCTGCTCCTCACTATGACTACCGGATTTCATTTCAAAGTAGTTCTATGCTGAACCAGGCAAGCGCTGTTTGAACTACACGGATGACCCTGTAGATTTCAGCCAGTTCATCTTCCAGACCGATATGGCGTCGAACTATTACCCCACAATTAATACCCTCTTGAGTATTTTAGATGAGCGCTGAGTGGGGTATGTTGGCGCCTCTGGCAGTTTCGTGCATGTATTCTGATCCTCTCGTGACTTCAACTTTGGAGTGGGGTGGAGAGCTGCCGGCATGAAAAATTCAGTTGAGGATAATTCCCACGCACGTTTTTTTTGATACAATAGCTAGAACGCTGACATGGAAGCATGGGCTGATTTTTTGACCATCAACCCAGTATAAAGAGAGCATCAATCCCTCATGGTGCAAGAACCACAGCGCATATTGTAACACTTCGACAACCTCAACTAAACATCTCCAAAACATCTTCCATCTCAAATTCAAGCACCTCACTACCAATCATGCCTGCCAAATATGGAGTCAACGAGAGAGTCATCTACCGACAACCTGACAGTGAGTGGTCCTAACTAGCTGTAACTATTAGTGTTAAATGGAAACTCATTCTTTAGGTGGTGAATTAACATACGTTGGAGCAATCCACACAGTCACACCCTTGGCTGCCAGCAAGTACGAATACGGGGTAGGCATTTATTCCATTCCGCACATGCTTATAACTTCACGGTCTGATAGTGTTGGATGTAGATCACTCCCGAGTCCGGGCCCCAGGTTAACGATATGGTTGTGAAGGAGGAAAACATTGTTAAAAAAGCTCCTCCGAAGTAATGTGTTCGAATGACATTTTCCGGCGGCCGGTGTGAAAGGAATAGGTCATGTGTTTGGTGGATAGTTATGAATATTGATATCTTGTTTTTTCGTTGATAATGTACTAGTTCCTAGTGAAATTTGCAATTTGAGTGGCATAGGAAACTTGGTAATCCGTGGAACACTTCTCTGTGGTTGCTGTGGAATATAGTACAGTATCCCTGAACCTTTCGACTCCTGTCTCCATCGTCTCCATCGTCTCCATCGTCTCCACCATCAACCCATTAACTGCTTAGACACCACTATATCACGCCAAAGTCAATAATGCTCTCGATCGTCTACCTCTGACTTATTAGTCTTCATGGGAATATGCTACCAGCTCTCGGCCTTCCCGGCTCCTACTCCATGTCGGTACTCATAGTGTCTGCTGCATCTCCTAGCTTCCTAATGTTGCTCGCTGTAAAACTCTGCTCTAAAATCTTCCTCGCTCTGTTTGCAGCAGAGATGTACATTCTCCCCCGCACCGGTCGATGTGTCTCGATCGTAGGAGCCGCTAACACTGATGTGAGTCCAGGTAAGCAAACATATGTAGTAAATACCATCTGAAAAACTAGTTGTTATATACTGTGCACTACATATGGCCATTTTTAATAGTTAATTATTCTGCGCTTGCAGTTTAATTATTGGAAGGAGCAATTATTTTATACTATTATAATTTAGAGAAGCGTGACTTCCAGAGAGTAAAATGTTCTTTGTAATTATTTACTTTGTTCAGTGGATGTGGTGGGTGGTTATAGTTGTAACCGTGTGTGTGTGAATTCTATTACTATACATCCATACATCTACCCTTCTGTATCACCCTCGTGGCCATGATATTTTATTCGGGTATGGAAGCAAAAACCGGAAAACCAGACATGTTTCAGACGGTTGCGATGAGCCTCTAGTGCAGAAATATGGAAAATATCGGGGTTGTGGGTTGGTCAAACCACCGATACCGAAAAAGAAGATGGTTCCGTCTCGAGTGGTTTAATTACCGTTCTAAATCATTCCCCGATTCTTCTTCCATACCCGAGTACGTTTTGAATCATCGACACAAAGCGCTCCCCCTGCAGATCGGCCCTAGCCTCAAAGAACGACCCATCCATGCATTGTATAGTACGTTTCCTCAACTTTCGGCTGATGGGCTTCAGGCATGTTATAAGTTCCTTGCCTGGCAACGCTCTATCTCGTCTCATATTGCTCGTGCCATCAGAAGGTCTGATGATGCAGGTGGGGTAGTAATGGCTGGAGACGTGGTTTGAAAGTTATATCTGTGGCGGGGGTTTCTAGTATCGCATTCACCGACTCCCAGATCAGTAGAACTCGCGACTTAGCTTTTGTTTCCTTGTGTCACAGGAGAAGCGGGGAGGATAAAGTGTGCCATGGCCGCTAGCGGCAGAATGCAATATGATTACAAACAAACTCCCAGATCAGCTAATTGCATCAGTGTGGCGATTTAGCGCACGATTGACTTCTAATCAAATCTGGTTTGACCGTATTATCAACCTTTAACAAATCGCTGACTGTACCAAACTGCTAGCGTTCATAGGTCGTAGAATTACTTTAAACTTTCGCATAAGTAGACATTGATTTTGGGTCAGTGGGTATTATACATGTAGCATAAAATGAAATACAATTAGAACGCCTATGCGCATACAAGCAAAACTACAAATAAGACTACCGGTATTATAATCTTCCCTCCATATCTAATGGCACTTGAACCTGAAGGCTTTGGGTTGTCTGAAGGCTTGGGGTTATCTGAAGGCTTGGGGTTTTCTGAAGGCTTGGGGCTTGCTACAGGCGTGGAGTCTGCTGCTTCTGTCACAACCATCTTCAGCATTCTGGCAGCAAATGTTACGGGCCTCCTTGCTTTCGTGTGATGTGTTTCTGTGCCGAACTCTACAATACCGATGTAATCGTCGGTTTGAAGTCCACCAGAAGCATTGGCATTGATGACAGAATGTAACAACGGTGCAACATCGCCATCGAATGTAGTCAGGTTCTTTTCAGCTACCCAACTATAGACGTACTGACCGTTGTCGTTAGGGCCCTCGTAAAGGTAACTAGGGAGGAAATCTCATCAGTCAAGAACGCGAATGCAGCCGGTATACTCACAACTTGGTACCGTTAACCTCTCTCTCATTGATCGGCGTAGCCGAGAATCCGATCGGCTTGACGTTGCCAAAAGCTCCAAACCACACCATGATCTCAAACGATGGAGCAGTGGTGGAACTGGATTTTGCAAGGTCTGGATCGAGGAACATGTCCAATGCGACATTCGCAGTCAGGTTTGCATCGGTAAGTCTCTTATCATCAATTTCGTCGATAATGGTAGTTCCAACACCGTATGTCCATACCACGTTGAGCCATAGGGTTCCCAGACGTGACAATCTCATCGGAAGGATAGCAGAGTTTAGTTTGGCGTTCGGAAAAGAGTGTACGAGCTGAGGGGAATGCTTCCATGTCCACGTTGCAGAGAATGCGGTCTCGTTGATATATCCGTCCGGCGCATCGCCTACCTGTCGTTACGGAATAGTCAACTCAGTGCTACTAGTGCGAATGGTGTAAACGGGAACTCCACTCACGCTCATGCATTGATACCCGGAGCCATCGGCCCCCCATTGATTGGTGTAAACTGGAGTCATATTTCATATCAGTACATACGTTCCGGACCGGAGGAATGGATTAATTACAAGTATATTGCTCGTGTGGTGGAGAATAATTCTGAGTCTGCTTGCAAAGGGTCTGAACAGACTGAAGAGGAACCACCAGGTCGGCCAACACAAATGATAAGCAGCCTCCCAGGTATGCCCAAAGGTACAGGCTGGGAATTCCCATCGTTCGGTATTCAGCACGACGAGTAATCGGGTAATCGTACAATAGGAGGAATGGAGATGGCAAATGTACGGTATAGAGGCTGCCAGTATAGAATTATGGATTGCGCCGGATTTTTACTCTGAACATGCACATGCTTATGCCGATATATCCAATTGCCATTGCAGATCTCGGCTTGCATCCAAATCATCCTGGTTGGTGTTGGGCATTAAGCGAGCGGTGTGTCCGCATATTCGTACTTCACCACGACCCTACATTCCTGTTCTGGGGTGGATCCTTGGCGATCACCACTGAACAACGCAACGAGCTTTTTTGCAACGCGCTCGGTACTCTCGTGGGAATGGTGGAGGCCATAGTATGCCGAATGGACCCTCAACGCTGCCACTACTCACTCCCTCCTCCCACATACGTTATGTCATGACGCGAGCACTCGAAGTTTCAACGTCGGTTGGCAGCTGTACTTTTGAACCATGCTCCAATCAGTCTGCAAGCTCTCCCATGTTCCACTCGTAGCTTGCTTAGTCTGTTGCAGGCGTCCGCCACAAAGCTTCTGTCCTGTTCGGAAGCCTATGGAAGCGCGGGAAGAAAGGAGGCGCACTAAAACGGGTGGGACACGCGGCCCGTGGCAAGCGATTCGTGTGAGACACGAGTGTAGGACGCGTTATCTGAAACAGTCCGGCTGATTGGTTTGTTGTTTGTTTGGTTTAAGCGTACTCTATGGCAGCGGTTATAAACTGATTTCTTAATGCGAAGCATTTTAAGAAAAATTTCCGTATATCACATACTGCGATTTAAGCCTCCCCCATCCTACTGCAGCTCATCACTCCTCTCCCCCAGTTTAACAACCCGCGATAACCTACTTTTCTAACTCCCATATGCTTACACTTTACTTAATCTTCTTGGATAGAAACGTTAGAGTAGGACTCACCCTTGAGTTCATTCTTAACTGCACTTGGTTTAGGTTCTATAAAACATTCTACTCGCACTTCTAACCCCCGAAGATGGTTCTTGTGACAGAACTTGCGAGGGGTGAATTTAGAGTTTGTTTGTTTGTTTGTAATCATATTGCATTCGGCCGCTGGCGGCCATGGCATATCCCGTACATATTTCCTCCCCGCTTCTTCTGTAACATAAAGAAACAAAAGCAAAGTCGCGAGTCCTCTTACCCACTAACAAAGAAAAACCGCCACAAACAAAACAACATCAACCTTTACACCCCCCCATCACTCGACTCCTCATGATCTGAGTTCTCCGCCTCCTCCACCACTCCGCTAATTCTGCCGACATCAGTATGAACAAGAAAATCCATCAATGCCTGCGAACACTTTTCTTCTGCAAAAACGAGAGACATCGGCAAAAAAATCTTCGGCTTTTTTAACACCTTTTCCACACCCTCATCACAAGTTTAGGGGGGATGCTCCAAACACCCAACCACGGATGTTTGGTGGGGTGAATTTAGAGTACGTGGCGTTGTATTAGACACTGCCTAGCCACTAATCAATTGCACAAGTTAGCTTCAGTTAACAGCGAGAGTTTGGGCTATCGTCGATCGTAGAGATTTCGGCTGTTATATAACACAAACTTGACAGGCGGCGTCCTGGCTAGTGCCGTGTCTCGGAGGATATATGTCTACTTGACATTCCGCGTTGCTGAGCGGCACCGTTGGCGTGAAAAACTTCTAGTTTGGTGCCGCGGCAGGGTTTCCCGCGCATGTTGTGTGGTCGATCATGAGAGGCACCGAAACTAGACGAGCAAGGCTAAAAGCACAGCTTCGACAGGGGCTTGAATTGGATTTTCACTTCCTTCCCGCAGTCTCAAACAGCCTAAGACGTACCTGGATTGCAATACCAGTGCCGATTTATCGCGCCCGTAGAGTTCGTGACCGAACTCTAGTGATGCTGCCGACAAAACGTCAAAGTCAGCATCAATTATGAAGACGAAAGGCGTTGTAGCGAAAAGAGTTGTACTCTAGAGCGGTGTCGTCCCATCTAAGTTTTATGTGAGACGTTACCGAAAACGTAAGTGCGGGATATCCAACCCACAAATCCTGGCTAGCTCGCTTGGCAATAAATGGTGCGGCTTTACCCTGGGCTTTGACGTAGTACGGGCGCACATCATCATTTCAGGGAGCATACTACGATCTAAGTAGATAAGGCCCTTGATGCGTCTGACCTGTCATCACTGCCCTCCCACATCTAAGATGCCAATCAGAGCCTGGAAAATTGAATGGGGTGAACTCCTCCCGGACTTTTGTGATCCCCGATCTGCTCTCCTCCACCCTTCAACTATCATTTGTTATACGCCAGCTGCGATACTTTCTATCTAAAGTTTCGTGCTAGGGAAACATCAATGCTAGCATGTATTATACTGGCCTGAATTACTCGGAGTTCACAGTATACTACCTCAGATTCTTGGACAATTTCATGATGCAGCCCATAAGACTCCAGGAATTGTAATGTTCTAGACATCAAGGTACTAGTAACGTAGATGCTGATTAAACTGAGTAAATGACTGTGCCGACTAGGCTGTGAAGGTTCTATGACATGGTAATCATAGTAACAGCGAAGCCAAATATATAACCGCCTCAGGACACCTGATTATCTAACGCCGGAAGTAGCCGTGGCGTCTCTAACACGTAGCATAGCCGGGCTCCAACGTTCTCACAAAGGTGACCAAATCCTCACCGACTTAGGCGCCAGCGGCCTATGCAAGAGTGGTACTGCGGGAATTGATGTAGTTAATAACAAACACTCACTCAATCACTGTGTGCCATCAGATGTTGCAAGCTGTGGTGATGATGAAGAAGTCTATTGAATTATGTGAGGGCGAATTCTATGCCTTTATATACATGAATAGTCTGGAGGTTCTGAGGAGATGATGGAGTAGAGTTTCAAGTGAAGGGTGGCAAGTGGCGAGTGTCGAGCGGCGAGTGAGCAATTGTGTATGAGTCTACGTGTATGAGTCTATTCAGCGACTCCGATGCATTGGCAACCTCCTTCCAGACATCACAATAATATCAGATAGTACTATACCCACTACGGATGTTGGGACGTCAATTGTCATCTGCCGACATGAAGAGTTACAACAGGGGCCTGTACTGACACAAACTTTCAGTCATCTCGCCGTTCCGAGGTTGATTCCCCAACAAGTAGATCTTTAGCTTTCGAAACTTTTCAAGCCATCAAGGTTTCGGGGATTTGTTACCACATATCGAAGCGTACTAGCAGTCTAACTGAATTTCCCTTGCTCCGGCAGCCGCTCATCATGCATCCCAAGCCTTTGTGCTTTTGTCTCTGTACTTGTTAAAGTCATTATTGCGCTCTCACTCTTACACAAAACCCCCAACTCGGATTATTAAACGGCCGGCTTAGGGCTGCCGACATCGTGGACGGGGCTGGCCAGCCTGCAGATAACTAAAAAGTCCAGCGACCGGCAGGGCCGCTTAGAAACACTGGTTGGCCTTCTCAACCTCGTCTGTTAGTACAGCGTTTGGGGTGAGATTAACCTTGAATAGTCGGGAACGGGTTTGATGCAACCCGCCTCCCAAAGTTTCAGCTTTCAACAATGACATATTCCGTCATTGTGATATTCATCACTTTTGTTCAACCTATGAGGCTGTTTTTCTGTTAAAAATACCCCGCGAATAAAGTCTACACCTAGGAGTATATACAATCGCGCAACGTCCCTCTACCGCATTCCCGTGACCCGGTGATACAGTGCGAGCGTTAAGATTCCAGTTAACAAAAGGAGGTGTACTGGAAGTTGTTCTTCTATCTACCAACCCATTACTAGTGCCTATCGCGCCCTACTTCCAAACTATTTTCTGGGTATAAATTCATTCACTATTGGCCAATGATTATGATATAAATTCACCACCAGTAGAGGGTACTATGTTTCAGTATGCTCTAGTATGTTCTTGTATAGCCATCGATTGCTCACCTGGACGCTAGTGATAGGAGGAGGTAAATATACAGTCTTTTAGTAAAAACCTTCGTGACCGCAGAAAGACTTGCAGCTGACTATGGCAGTGGACAAACTATTACTATGGAAAAAAACCCCGAAAATTGGTACCGAAGTAATATTTATAATTCGGAGAATACCGAATTAAATCGGAAAGTGTTGGAGATGGTAGCGGGCGCTGTGAGATACTCCAAAAGCGATATTATTCTCTCTACTTTAGCGGTCTCTGTATATATACAATGACAATGCGAAATTGGCCACTCCATCATCTGGTGAATTCGGGCGCGGGGTTGAGCAGATTCCCAACAGAAAGTGCTGCTGTAATTCTACTGAAGTAATCTAACGAAAATACTAGTTTAATACTGTAGTACTTGTTGACGGAAATATGGGCTTTCGCCCGGGTGCATCGACGGGCATCGTGTCATTGCTTGGCTGTTACGTGGGCTGCCACTCTCAGTATAGTTGTCTTAATATCGTGTACTTAAGCTTTTTCCTTTCTCTTCTCGCTCTTTAGAATTCAGACGATTGACGAGTTCTCCGCGCACACTACAGCATCCGCGTGTCAATAATACTACCGAATCGAAAGACATTCCGATTTAACTCGGTATTCTCCAAATTGTAAGTATTACTACGGTATCAATTTTCGGGGGTTTTTTTTGCTACTTATAAAGGAATTGATTTTGTTGTGACTGGTGGTCTCCAGTAGATATACTTGTCCCCGTTAGGTTTAAGGGTGACAACGGCGTATGCCTCGGCTCAGGTAAGGTTATGGTTCAGCACAGCAGTACCGAGATCAGGTAACTCTGCTATATAAACGTCGTGTAACTTCAGATAGTCTCTCAAACGATAATCATAGAGTACTCTTTAGATTTCAAGTCTTATGATAAGCGCCCTTAGCGACACGTCAACAGTTTAGTTGTCGATATCAAAAGTTACCGCCAGCGCCTAGATTGATTAGATTTACATAGAAATGAGTCTGTGCCAAAATTTCCACATGCGCCCTCATAATAATAAAGGCAATCTCTCAGATTGTTTCCTGAAATGAGGTTTCCGGGAACTTTTTTATCCATGAGCAGTGGCTACACATCAAAGGTTGGATGGCTATCCTATACGGCTAATCTTGTCGAGGTCATCTAATCACTGACAGTGATATCCGAAGACTTGAAAATTCGGCGAGTACTAGTACATGCACTTCCACATATACTATCACTCAGTCAACGTATGCCATCGTTGTTGCGATATAAAAGGGGGAGAACCGTATGCGTAGATTATAGTACAGAGAAGAGGAGAAGACTCGACATACATACAGAGAATCCTTGGGTATATTTTCGGGTATGCCGATGTCACCCTTTGCCACTCAGCACTCGCCACTTGATATTTGTTCCGACCCATACGCCAATTTTCCCGTTGGCCAACGGGAAGATTTGGTGTATGGGTCAACCTCCTGGCAAAGTGATCAACCGGTGTACCAAGTTTACAATGCTAATTCCTTCCACAAAATTACTAGTATACACTCCCAATGAACCGCTCAATTTATTCTTCCTCCTGCCCCTGCGCATGCTGTCCCCTTGTCACTCTTGCGGTACTTTGTCCTCCAACTGTTGCATTGGTTCTCTTTCTTGCACTGAGTCGTCTTGCACTCAGTCTGACAGCTGTCCCAGCTCGCTCTGGACCCGGGGTTCAATTTACCAATGCAATTTATGAGTGGCGATAAATTTCCGCAGTCTTGCTCATCAGCGTGACAGTATACTGAATACTGAACTTGATTCTTCTTGCTGCAGCAGCGACTAGTGTATACAGCCTTGCAATTACAAGATATAGTTACTCGATTGCTGGTTGATTCTGCTGCTGCTGTAGCGTGGTGTAATCTGCCAACATAAATATTTAGTTGAACTCCTGACAGATCCCATATGAAAAGCCTTCGTTGATCTGGGAGGAATCTTGAATGCCCGCAGTAAACGCGGGTGGAAGTCAAAGTAGTCACTATTGTAGGCGAGAAAATTTTGGTGGAGTTGGAAGAAGAGGATAGGATGGACTCAGTGATAAAGAAGTAGAATAGACATGATAATGAAGAAGTTCAACAGTTGAAAAATATGGTGCTTTACTGGGCCTCCCCAACCTCCTCCCAACCTCCTACTTAGTACATCGGTCAGTACACTCGGTTGATGTATAGGTTGACATATTCACCAAGCTAAGAATTTAGCACATCGGTCGACCTGTTAGCCAAGGGAAAATTTAGCGTATGGGTCGGAACACATATTCAACATTCGTATGCAATCAAATTAATGTCTAGTTACATACTCGACGGAACACTGGCTTACATATCCTTACGTAAACTGAACTTGGGTAACGCTATAACTGAGTGCCGAGAATGCGGCCCCTTTACCTCTGGCACCTCCAACGTCAGTTGTCGGAATTTATCGAGGGTAGACTAGAATTGACAGGTATACACAACTCTATCATTCTGCCACGGCGTATTAACTTCAATATGTGTTGTAGCATATCAGCACACTACATATATGGAAGTTATCTAGGTATCGTAGCCTATGTGCGTCAAAATACGTCGTCGCTTCGGCATACATAAAGAGCTATATTTCAGTCCAATATACGCAATACGTACTTAAAATTCAGAATGTAATGCACCTAAACATGCATTACTATGCGTAGACGTAAAATACCGTAACTTACAGTGAGTAAGTACAGGTTTTTAGTCCGAGATACAGAATTATTTGTTGGCACGGGATTTGGCCCGATGGCTTGTGTGGCGTTCGGTGGCTTACAGCCTCCGACAGCCTAAGGCTGCGGGCATGAGGCCGGTGGCTTGCGGCCCCCATGGGCCGCCACCAGCCCCCATGCTGAGGAGTAGGGCTAGCCCCGGCAGTGATGCCTGGCATTGGTCTCCGGATGTGATACTCGGCTTCGCCGAGTATGCTCTCTCCTTTCCCATATATATTCGCCTATCTTTCTCTCTCTTTGCTCTTTAGACAATCACTTTTGTACGATAGTCAATTCAATATCTCTATTCGTACTCGATTGATCTCAACATTATTGATCATAGTACTCCATGCTTCCAGAAGCGTTCGACGTTCGACTCCATGCTCCTGGCGTATGCTCCAAGCAGTACTTGACTCCGGCATTTTGACAAATTCCTCTCCCACGTTCTTGAATAGTGGCCAATCCTATGTTTTTGCAGCCGGCTGTCTTTGGATTCAGGGTCATTTCTCTCTGGAAGCATGGAGTCGAGCGAAAATTGGAGTATAGCATCCGACACTTCTGGTAGCTTGAAGTTGAGCGTAGCTGGGAGTAAAGATCAAAGTGCACCTTGGAGCTGAGAGCCTTAGTTTCTCTCCCACGATCATAATACATGAAATTGGCACTGCTCAAAAATGGCTATCCGTATCCTAGATACGTGAACGCACGAAGATTTAGACCGCGTCATGTAGATTATATGACCTCCAACGAGCTTCTTAATTGGAGGAACATTCATGGAGTTGGCTAGATGAATAACTCTGTTGATGAAATCCGTATGGTATAAGTAGTTACACGCATTTCATGTAATAGATTTGTGATCAGAGAAAAACATGTGGATCGACAATCGCATGCGCTGCAGGCACGTGTACCTAGTGGTGCATGTTCGCTACCCTGGTCACTTTTGTTGGGTTTTACATCCCTGCTCACCCTTCCGAACGAGAGCAACGATGACGTGAGAGTGCTGCAGTGCAATGATGTCACATTTTGTTTTCTTATCCTCCTTATCCAACAGATGCCCGATCAATAAACGCTCGATACTAACATAGCCAAATGTTTACAGCAATGAACATTGAAACGCAGTGTACTACTCATCCGGTTTGTTAATAGAAACCAAAACTCTGGCCTTACAAATTAGCTCCTGAGCATCCTTCATGCCGGCAGACGACCTCCGCACCACGCCTTTCGATATAATGCCACTAACAAAAGCGCGCTCTACATCCTCCGAATCCTTTCGATCCCGATTGTCGATATCTATCATGCGCTCGTCATCATAGCGTTCCTCCAGTTGAACACTCTCATCGACTTCGTAGACGCTGCGTTGACACCGGAGTTGGGCGGCCAAGACCATAACAGAATGAAGGCACTCTCGGAAGCTATTTATATGTGAAGTGATGGAAGATGAGTCCGCTTGGATTCCGGAAATGAGCCTACAGAGGTCTAATGATGGCGTATCGACGTCCTTCAGCCTGGCCTGCACTTGGTGGTTTTGATAGAGTAGAGAAACTGTGTATGCACGCCAAAACTCTGCCCGTTCGAAGGTATCTGAGGTATCTGCTAATGTCAGATATAGATATTGCACAACGTTCTGATACCAGGGATCGCGCTTGGGGAGGGGTGATGTTGAGTGAAACATGCTGGATTAGGGGTCTTACCACCACCGCGGATTTCCTCATCAAAAATAGTTATATGTTGTGACTTTTCAGGAGTCATCGCGGGAAACCAAGCTGATATTATTTTGTTCTCAATATATCCCCAAATTATCGCCTCCATCAGTTTTCTGGTGCTCAAGTTGTTTGCGTCGCGAACTCGGGTGGATAGAAGTGATTTTAGATCATTATCGTCAAGTTCTTCTAGCCCACGTATCCGACCCTTCCCTTTGAATTTTTGCCGGCACCAGCCTCCAATCTGCGTTTTGTTAGACGAGATTTTGTTTTGGGGGAAAGGCATACCTTGTCGTGTAGAGCACGGAATTTTTCTTCGATTATTTGGTCGGAAATTGGTTCGAGGCCGGTATCGACCCTGCTTACGGATCTGAAATGTGAGACGCATAACTCTTCAAGCTTGATTTTCAGCTCCTCTCTCTCTTTTGTGTGTTCTGCGCTTTTCATTGCTGCTCCCTCTTTCTCCGCATCCAGGACCCGGTGAAGTTCATCATTCACACCTTTCAACTCGTTGTGTTCTGCCTCAAGCTTGCCTTTCTGCAATTCCATTTCTTCTTTTTCCTTCCTTTCCGATTCTGTTCTTTTTGCTTCCTCGTCCAAGCGACTCTGGAGCTCAGCTGCGTGATCTTTCAATTTTATGCTGTCTGTCTTCTGTTCTTTTTTGCGTGATACTACCTTGTGGTATCGCTTCTCCCAACCCGCCCGCTCCGATACCGTCTTGTCGTACCGCTTCTCCAAACTCACCCGCTCCTTTTCGGTCTGCTTGGATTGATCCTTCCACTGAGACCGCTCCAGTTCCGACTGTCGGAATAGATCTTCCCAATTTTTTCGTTCGGATTCCTTCTTCTTGCATAGATCCTCCCAATATTTCCATTCTGATGACATCTTCTCAAGTTGCTTCTCCCAATATTTTCGCTCTAGTTCTGGAGTCTCGGCTGTTGGCCTTTCCTTCCCCGTGGGCGTTTTTGTGGGCGCTTGTCCTTCAGGTTGTCGCTTAGAGCCCTGCTCGGATGGTGTTTCCGGATGGTGTTCCTCAGTGTTTCGGTTTTGTCGTTGCAGTTCTCCAGATTTCTCTTCATCCTTGGCGCTTTTCTTATTACTTTTTTTCCGATTTTTCGACTGGCAGGGTGTAGTTGGGTCGACAGTAGCAGCGCCGGTGGTAGAACCCGCGTCTGTATCTCGATCGTTCTCTTTTCTAGTGCCTTCTGGACGATCGGGCGTTGCTCTGTTTTCGGTTGGCACCGGGTCGCCAGCGTCGCTTCCTGTCCGAAGATTTGCAGCAGTGAATACTATGTATTGAGAAGGGAGGATAAGATGGGAGTACTAACGCAGTTCGTCTGTCATTTCTTCACCCCAGAAAGAGAGCAACCAACATAGAATGCTCAGCATAAAATTATCGTGATTGTTCGAGTGACGTAGTAGAACTTGAGTTGTGAGTAATGAAGAGACGAATTCCAACGTAGAAGCGGGGTAGCTGACGTGTGCCGAATCAGAAGCGGCATCTAGAGTAAATCCTTGGCGACACATTAACAGCAAGACTTAGTTGCAGCCTGAACAACTCTCCCACTATCCCCCATTTTTTTGTGAAAGTGTCCTCTTTTACCACTTAATAGTAGTCTATGCTGACTGCGAGAATAGATCACCACCATCATTGTACCTCCACTACAATCTAAAACACAGTAATAAGCATACCTATTACCTGCAGCTTCTGTACTAACCTGACGATCAAGTGAGATAGGTGGGGACGCTAATACAACAAACTTTGAGGCTCTCTGCGCTCACGAAAGGTATATCAACGTCAGCGCAAGTTACCTTAAACAGCAACTGAGAAACACGACGGTACGGAAAATGGACTCTGCGAACCCTACCAAACATCGGTTTGTTGTAGGTGTCGACTTTGGGACGACGTATGTTTCCTGTATTATCCTTGTTGCTCTCTTAATAACTTTGGTGTTCTAGCTTCACTTCAGTGGCCTTCGCCCACACTGCATGTCCGAAAGACGTAAAACTCGTACAAACCTGGCCAAATGCTGGGATAGGAAACTCTTCTGCCGACCAAGTTCCCACGGAGATTCGGTATACCGATCGGCTGACCCGAGATAAAAAATGGGGCTATGAACTTTCTAGGACGGCACATGCAGACACGCTGAGATGGTTCAAAATTCTGCTTCAAGACCAATCAGAGCCAGCCATACCATATAGGCCGGTCCGGAATGGTGCATTTTTGAAAGACGCTGCCCGGAGAACTTCAGAGAAACCTATGCCGCCAGCAGATATGTCTAACCTTTTAGAATTTACTCACCCGTCTACAACACCTGCACAGAAAACAGCACAAACGCTTCAGGAGCTTCGGATCCCCCCTGTTACCGTGGTGTCAGACTTTCTGAAGTCAGTGCTGGAAATTACAACAGCTAGTATCGAGCGAACTTACGACAGTCGATTTGTCTGCGACTCCATGGTGGAGTACGTTCTGACAATCCCTGCAATCTGGAGCGACTCTGCGAAGGCTCTCACGGTTCAAGCAGCAGAGAGTGCAGGGTTTGGAATTCACCGCGATGATTTCAACTTAGTTAGCGAACCCGAGAGTGCAGCAGCGTATACCCTCAAAGCTATTCAGCCCAACAACCTTAAAGCAAGTATTCATATTCTCAGCAGTCTGCACCAAACTAACTTGGTTTTAGAATGGCGATACGTTCATTATTTGCGACGCTGGAGGAGGGACTGTGTAAGTCATTGCTTCTGATATACTTATGTACTTACACTGTGACTAGAGACCTGATTTCCTATAAGATAACGCATCTGGACCCCTTAAGACTTGACGAGACTGTGGGGGGTACTGGTGAGTCGACCAAATTGCACTACAAGACCAGTCCTAACAGTTTCAGGTGCCCTATGTGGATCGGTGTACCTGGACCATGCGTTTGAGCAATACATTCGGGGTGTGCTCGGTGATAAGGCTATCGACGACATGAAAGTACATGGCACCCTTTCCCCCATCCAGTCCTTTCTCATAACTGACTGTTTTTGCGCTACTTTGGCTTATCTTAGCCGCGTTCAAAACACGAAATGATGCGAACTTGGGAAGAAAAAGTTAAATTTACGTTCGGTAATACCACTGATACGGAGGGGGTATACGAGGTGTATGTGCCTGGTGTACCTGACGATGATACCACGAACGTTGAAGATGGTTTCCATTTCATGAAGAGGTACGTCTCGTATACCCTGTGGCGCACCAATAGCTAGCTCACTGCATGACTGATCCTTGCAATATAGTGATGACGTCCAAAAGATATTCGATCCCGTTGTGAACCGCATTGTACATCTCGTTGAGCAGCAAGTTTTTGAAGTGCAACAAAAGGGGGACACAGTGGCGGTAAGTAAACTTCTATTTCTTATTTTTACCCTGAACCTTATTGATGTTGGGCTCTGAATGTATTTGGAGATCACCATCAAGAACGCTGCCTACCACATGCTGTGGCTGTCCATCTTGTCCAATCACGTCTTTCTCTTATCTCTTACCTCGGTACTAATGCCATCTTATGTAGGCGGTACTTCTTGTTGGTGGATTTGGTTCTTCGGAATATCTTCTAAAACGGTTGCGTAACACACGCTATGGACCAGCGTCGACAGAGTTACAGGTCCTTCAGCCAGTGAATGCGTAAGTCTTGGTTCCTACTTACACAATCTATCTCACTAATTACGGATGTGTCACTGGCAGCCGAAGTGCCATAGTATATTATCTATCCAGATGTCTCCTACGACACCTCAACTAACACCATGTCCCTCAAATAGGCACGTGGTGCACTTCTTCGGGGCCTGGATGGTTCTATCGTGAAACAGCGTCGATCGCGCCACTGCTACGGTTCTCGCTCTTCCGTTGCGCGCCCAAAGGAAGACTCGAAGTACTGGGACTCCAAAACAAACAAGTGGCACAATAGCTACAGCTCAATGGATGACCACATGTTCTGGGATCGCCAAACTGATACCTGGCGAGTCAGCGGGCACCTGAATTGGTATGTCGTGAAGGTTCGTGGCCATCCCAACCCGGCCCAGTAAACCAGGCTAATGATTGCGCAGGATATGATTGTTGGAAATTTCGAACCTGTGTCGATTGATTTTTTCCGAACCGTACCAATCCCAGCTGCCCCAAGCGACTTCATATTTCACACTCCGCTGTTCGCATGCGATCTACTGGATCCGCCAGATTTCAAGTGGAAGAACCCAAAGGGTATGTAAGGATGTAAGGAGTTCCGCCACTCATCTATCTGCTAACCATTGCAGCCATATACCGAGCATGCACGCTGCGTTCAGATCTGTCACGTATCCCACTCTCGAAATTCAAGAAGACGACAAACTCTCACGGCGAGAGCTTTTATGAAGTGAAATATGTCCTAAGAGTGACCCTGCTCGATGAAGTAACTGCCTCCCTACCGTTGTTGGCTGTTTACTAACAACAAAAGGTTCTGAAATTTGACCGCCTGGTGGATGGGGAAGTTTGTGGCGAGATCACGGCGAAGTTTGGGTGAGGCTGATGGCAATCCATAGTGGATAGGATAGGATATTGCGGGAATGATGGGCAAAGATCGGGGGCTTGTAGCTATGTTGGTCATATCTGCAGTGTACTGGAAGTGGGCATCATTGCGAATCACATAGGATATAATCGATGTTATGCTATGACGGCGAGTGTTTGTCCTGGAGGTGGGCGGAAATGGAAACTCTCCTAAAGAAATGCCCGTCTTGAAGTTAAAACACTACATAGAATGCCTTGATGCCGCTAACTACGTGAGGCCATCGGTCACGTGATGTCAGTGTGGGGTTTCAGTCCCCATGTATCAGATCGAAACTTCTATAGTTCTGAAAGCAATATCCCGTACACAAAATTGGACACTTCTAGTGCAAGTCATACCGTACACTTTAACACCCGTCTCCGGTATTAGACTATTTATCCGACTGATATAATGCCGCTGGATTAAATTTTGGGCGTAGCATCTCATGCGTATCATCCGGTTTTAGTTGTAGCATTGATAGTGTACCCTCTAAGCTGAAAACAATCCAGTCTACATATAAAATTACAAACAAACACCCAAGACTTATCCCCGAGAACCGGCTCTAAAAGCATACAAATATCAGGATCCATCCCATGAAACATACAACTACCAAAACCTATCTAACGAGGCCAAAAACCTGACTGGAATCGCCGAGTATAAACTAAATAGTATATACATTTGGATATTCTCAAACTTACCCGTACCTCTTCATCACCAATCTTTCCGCTGAACTCTGAATTCCCGCACCTCCTCACAAAAAGTCTGCCTCCACTCCTTCTATCGTATCCGGTAGACAGTAACTAGTTTAACGGCCCAAAAATCGCACTGTCAACCCCATATTACCGCTCCCCCGGTATGATTATCTTCAACCACGGCCGCAGTCACGTGATTCCTGTCTGTATAAATGCGTCATTCTCCACCCACGATTGGCATCCGTCCGTGCGCGGAATACCGGAGGGAATGGGTCGGGATTCAGAGTCAATCATCCCGTTCGCAAACAGGATCTAATAATCATCATTATCGAAGGAATACCGGTGAAGTCGACGTGGTGAAATAGAAATCACCCCTCCCCCTCCCCTCAATGACACACCCCATCATGACCCCAGCCAGCTTCACGAATATTCCTCCGATAAGGATGACTGTTAGATATCAAAAGGCCTATTCGGTGATCTCTACACGTAACTTGTCTCCGGTCGTGACTCTATTCAACTGTTCTTGAGCTGCCATTTGTGTCCATTCAATACGACATCATACGAAATCCCGTCCAATACATTTACCAGCCGGGATTTCAATTTTAGGCATATCAAATCCTTTTGGCGTACAGGATGATGAACCATGAATCCCGTCCCATTCTCCCGGTATTGACTCCATGTGTAGTTATTTCTTAGTTTATTGGGCGGTAGAGTAAATCCCGTCCGTTGGGTAGCCGGCCCCGAAGAAATCCCGTCTTGGCATCACTATGGATTTGCACGGGATTCCCATTCGTTAAAATTCCGTTCGCACTACATGATGCCTACCCGATCTCCTCCGTGTCTTCGTAGCGACGTAGTTTTTGGTTTGTTATCATCGTTGTCTACTTAACGACCCCATAGCCTTCATCCGCAAGCCGAATCGGAATCGCCAGCGCAGGAAGTGTCGGGATTGGATCTAGCGCATTAATGAACATATGACGACAAGGTGTGGAGGCTGGGGTTTTGGTTAAGTCACGGCGAGAATGTGGATGGTGTTCTAGATCTCGGCAATTCGAGATTTATTGCATTTGAGGCTGTTTATTGCATTTGAGGCTATGCAATGCTGCATTGCACCATCTGAGGCAGCAGCGCATAGGATTGGCTGGTGCTTGTTTTTTCTGGAGCTGAATATATACCACCTCGCTTGCATCGTCGTCACTCTTCGTCTGTCCACCAGAGCCTCCTCATCCACGATAACGACCAGCAATCATGAGCTTTGGTTTCAGTGTCGGTGACTTTCTCACTATCATCCAACTTGCACAACGTGTTATCAAATCTTGCGAAGCGGCACCCAAGACCTTCCAAGACATAACCGGAGAAGTCCGCCGTCTACACATTGTCCTTAAGAAAACCCAAGAAGTAATCGCAGCATCAAGTCAGAATGTCGGTCCCGACCTCCAACGTCTAGCAGCGGGCTGCCAGGAAGTTCTCGTGGATGTAGAGACATTACTTGAGAAATTTGAAGGTCTGAGATCGGGGAGGAAAAATTCGTTTTCGTTCTTCCGAAAGGATTATTACGATCGTTTGCGGTGGGACCACGAAGATGTTGCGGACCTGAGAGCTCGGATTATGACAAACACTAGTTTGATGATCGCTTTCAATACTAGCTGCCAAAGGTGCGCTTCCGACTCAGTGACACTACAGGTACGATAGTCATGTGTACTGTGGCTGACTGAACTACTGATAGCGCTACACTTAATCGTCACACTTCGATGCTCGCTGGAATCGAGACAATCATTCTTCAACTTATCCGTCGTGTGGGAAGGGCCGGAGGATCGACTTTCTCTGCAAATTCTTTGGCGACAGTTGAACGGGAGACATGGAGGCAAATACGAAAAGAGCTGGAATCCAAGGGTGTCCCTTCAGCTTTGATCCGGGAGAAAAAGCAAATTATAGTTTCCTTGATTCAACGCGCAGTCGTATCCGAGGCTTCTACGGCCGGATCGCTACCCGATCTGGATGAGGAAAATGAAGCCAGCAGGATTGCCCGAGAGAAGGTACTAAAATTTCTGGCAGATCTTGAATCCGATGCGGGACTCAGTGAGTTTTCGGAAGACGGCTACTATTCGGACGACGGTGACGACGAAATGAGCATTGAATCCTTTTCTACAGTTCAGCAACGTTCTGGAAGCCGGCCCCACGCCAATGATCATTCTCCGATAGCTGTTAGTCGTCACAATCTGCAGGACATTTCCGTACCATCAGTGGAGCTGATAGAACCAAAAAACCACCATGGGTCAGCAGACGAACTTGTGAGAGCAGTCGAAGTGGGAGACATAAGCAAAGTCAGAAATATTATCAGCACTGGCGCTGACGTGAACTGTATATCGAACGGGTGGAGTGCTCTACACATGGCCGCTGATCACGGCGACGGAGAGTTGGTGCTTTTACTTCTTGATCACGGAGCAGATATTGAGGCCCAAGCGAAGATTTCAGGGTTTACGGCAACTACACTGCATGTGGCAGCAAGAGGTGGTTTTGTGGCTGTAATACGAATACTGTTGGAAAAAGGCGCGGAAATCAACCAGACGACCAAAAAAGGATGGGCGGCACTCCATTTTGCAAGTAGGCTACCAAGTGCGGAGGCTGCGCAGTTGTTGTTGGATCATGGTGCGGATGTCACAAGGGCATGCAAAAAGGGATGGACAGCACTCCATTTTGCCAGCACACTTTCCGACGGAGAGATTGCAGGAATCCTATTGGATCATGGCGCCGAAATCGATGTACAGACAACCGACCATGGAGAGACACCGCTGATGAAGGCTGCGTTGTGCGGGAGAGAGGATGTGGTTCGGTTGCTCTTGGAACGTGGCGCGGATATCACAAAGGCCGATAAAACCTCATGCACTCCGTTACATTTCGCTGCCCAGAGTGGGAACACGGAGGCGATTAGATTACTGCTGAATCGGGGCGCGGATACAGAGACAGTGGAAATGGACTTCTTGACGCCACTACATATTGCTACAGCTGCAGGATTTGTCCCGGCAATCCGGGTGTTACTGGACTATGGCGCTCAGATCGATTCACAGTCAAGCGATGGACACTCGCCTCTGATACTGGCCGCTGCTTGGGGGGATGAGGAAGTAGTTCCGTTGCTCCTCAACCATGATGTAGATACTGAGAAGATGGATAATGGATCATGGACCGCACTACACCACGCCTGTCAATACGGGCATGCAGAAGTAGTTCAGATTCTTCTGGAACATGGCGCCAATATTGAGGCTCGGACGGGGACTAGTCGAGACACACCACTGATAAAAGCCTCTCGACATGGAAATGAGACTGTGGTACGGCTACTGTTGGATCATGGCGCAGATACCGCAGCAACAAACAAAAAGAGACGGACGGCATTGCATTATGCGAAGGGATTTCACAACGAGGATATTTCGCAGTTGTTATCGGATAATGGCACAGATACCACCGCTGAGGTTAACTCTAGGATAATCTCGAGTGATCTTTACCTGGGGCAGTTAACGATAGCGGAACCACAATTCGAGCCCTTCCGACTTGAATCTTTTCCTTGGGTCCTTAATGGCGGTGAACAAGTACGTGGAGTCGTGGGATGTTAAGCGACCAACAATAAGGCTTGTAAGGTATGTTGCAAGCCCAGTTCTATTGACATTTATATTAACAATACTACAGCTACCACCGGTTCATTTGCAACCCGTTGAAGTTAGACTACAAGGTGCACCGAACAATATTCAATCATTCAAGCAGATCTTCCAATGCCAACCTGGAATTGGTAACCGCCCGTTATACACTCTCTATGGTCTCAAACCTGTATGAGCGGAAGATTTTCTTGCTAGTTTTTCAGGACTTAGATTGTAGTTTGACATCCTCTACCTCTTTTTGGCGTCAAATAGCAACTTGAACATATTTTATTGCCGGATATGGTAACTGCTAAATACCTAGTTATAGTTATCGTCTTTCTGATTAAGTCGTATGACGAGAACATGGTTACTGTTGTCTTATTTGAGATTCCAAAATGTATATCATTAGCAGGGAGCTGAGAACTGGGTTCTCACGGGTTACTGTTGAGAAAAGATATTCACCTTGAGTGCTTCTACTGCCAAAAATCATTTGTTAATTTAGGCTGCGATTCACGGAAACGATTTCGTTAGGAAGAGTAGCAGGGTTAGGTTTTCAGCAGTAATTGATCTCTGCGTTCCGATTGGCTCATCCTAGCAGCAGTTCACATGTCGAGGAGCCGGTATTCAAGATCAAAGAACTAAAATCGCGAACCCCAACCAGGGTCGGCAGTTGCAGTGACTATTTCTAGACCAACAAATAGATATTGAAGAAGCTGTCACGTTTGGGAATGGGAATACATTTAACGACTTTTCGGTCACAACTCCAGGAAAACTGCACTGTGGTTGACTTCGTAGGAATGCATAGTGAGTGGTATTGTATCATTCGGATCCAGACTCAACTATTCAGGACTACGTAATTACAACTGAATTACTGATTCTATAACTTTCGTATAGATCAGGTATACATCACGTTGTGTTGCGTTCGAAGTATGCATTTACAACTGAGAAGTTGATACATAGTATGTACCATATTAAATCTTCTCTGATATGCAATAATGTAAAACTTGAGGGCAGTGAGAAATATCTGTGCTGTCGGTGAAGATATATCAGCAACAGAATGCAGCCACCAAACCTTGGTGAGGATATCTAGTGATGAGAACGCACAATAAGAATACGGGAAAGGAACGGTAGCGCAGTAAGGTGATTACTTGACTCACAAGACTTAGAACAGATTATTTATCTCCTTGAGGCGCAATTAATGCATTCAAGACAAGCAATGACAGCACTCACCGTGGCGTATCGCACCAGTGAATCTGTTGGATCCGCCGGAAACACGTGCTACTCAGCTCGGGATGCACGCCAACGTGCGCATGCCGATCTATCGATAGAATGAGGCGCAGAGAAGCAACGCAGAGAGACGCTTTGCTGGAAGGATGTTGGGGGCTGTAAACTTAGCCTTACTCTTTATTTCGCTGTTGGTCCCTGACCTACCGACAGAAAACAGACTTTCGAAATGTGTTCTGTTAAGATCCTCGAATGGCATCAGACGATACCGACTGCGATACTGACACAAAGTGAGAGCTACCCGAACCGACAGCCGACTTGTGATTCAAAGAAACCCCTACACTATAGCACAGTAAGTTACTTTATTCCTCTCTCTAGATAGCTGCTTAATCGATAACAAAGTTAAGACTAATTCTTACATACCTAGAAAAAGATGGGACACTTTTCTGGCACCCTTACGATATGCGCCCTAATTTACCTCCGACCGGCTTTCGCACTACCGATCAACGAAACAGAGCCCTTCTAGGCTCCCGAACCCAAAGGCCGAGGGACATTAGGCCTGGTGCTTCCCTGTCTCATTACCCTCGCACTATGTGAATGGGCAGCAATCTACGTCAACATCAACACAGAGCCGACCAAAGACGAATGTTTTTTTTTCAAGCTAGAATGGCTACTCCTTGGGGTATTCACACCCGAGATAGTCCTATGGTGTTCTTTGGACCAGTATCGGGATGCTTGCGCTATTAGAACGAAGGTCCTTGAGATTCGCAAAAAAAGACATAATTGGGTTTGTTTGTTTGTAATCATATTGCATTCGGCCGCTGGCGGCCATGACATATCCCGTACATATTTCCTCCCCGCTTCTTCCGTAACATAAAGAAACAAAAGCAAAGTCGCGAGTCCTCTTCCCCACTTTAACAAAAGAAACCGCCA
>Ga0307512_10002111_pt1 | contig 26109 bp, 31 predicted proteins | sample 14_EM_MG_FD_200267 | JGI IMG/M metagenome (GOLD analysis project Ga0307512, IMG submission 200267) | Populus trichocarpa ectomycorrhiza microbial communities from riparian zone in the Pacific Northwest, United States - 14_EM | ecosystem: Host-associated > Plants > Roots > Unclassified | place... | reverse complement strand
GTACGCTCTCCGTGTGCGGAAATGGTGTCACTGGTACAAACCGGATAATCAAGACGGCGGTATTTTGGGAGAGCTTGTATTGTTTGCCGCCAGCTTCGAAGTCGACCTGGCGACGAACAGCATCGTACAAGTTGACTTGACCGGTAATCAAGTTGGCGAAAGTGGGAGAAGTAGCGTCTGGAAATGGTGTCAGGCCGGGAAAGGAAATGTGAGTCGGAGGAACATGCCTTCGAAGTCGGCCATGAAGGTTTTAGCCCCAGAATTGAGGGCATTCACGACCATCTTTCTATCGGTCGGACCTGTGATCTCGACCCTTCGGTCCTCGAGCCCAGGGGCAGGGGGTGCGCAGACCCATGAGCGTTCAGCACGAATGTCGGCGGTCTCGGGCGGGAAATCGAGTTTGCCGCCGTTATCGAGTTGTTTCTGGACGGAGTCCCTGGCTTTGAGAAGGGACTGACGAGTGAACTCGAAGGTCCTGTGGAGAGCAGCCAAGAATTTAACAGCATCGTCGGTAAGAATCTTTGCTTGAGCCCCTGGGGCGACGTTGGAAAGGATTTGGACGCCTTCTACAGCCATTGGTACCTGAGTATGTATGACGAGAGATAGTGGTTGGATGAGAGGAAGAGATGAGGGGCCTGAGCTTTATACCCCCTAACCGGACATCCGTCCTCGTCATAAGGCGTTTTCACATGTCTCTACACATATGATCGACATCAAGTGATTGGCAACGCCACCGAGGGCGATCGTCATGAGTGGTTGACCAGCTCTTTGAGCGTAACCTGAACCACTTCTGGTCCTGTCGAGATACCGTCCTCATGTAGGGCGGCGACCGGGCCTTCTTGATGAGCGACATATACGCAACTGCCACCACTAACACCGGAAGAACAAGTCCTAGCAACCGCCCAGGTCGCTGAACGATTTTTGACACCGCGTCTGCATGTCCCATGAGCCGCGGACCATACCATCTGTATCACCTGAAAACACTTCTATAGAGCGTGTTCGGGGACAGGCAATGTCCGGATCTTGGATATTTTTCACAAGGGACGTTCTCTCGGCCGGATGAGCGCCGCGGGTTTCCATCATTCCTCTGACTTACGTATCCAGTTTTACGGTGCTCGAAAGCTCATCTGATATTAATATCCAGTGCGACGTAGAATGGAGATCAGGCTGATTCAAAGCGACCGGACCAGTCAAAATGGGGTAGTCTAACCATGGCAAGTAGGAACAGCCCATCCGTGAATCCGCACACGACTAGCTGAATGGTTTGGCAGTGGTCCAAACATCTAGCTAGCCTTCTCATTCGCTGGTGTCGGTTGGGGTACCTCTACCGGGACTGAAAACGAAATGGGTCAAGTTTTTCCAAGCAAGGAACGTAGAATAAACCTACGCCAAAGATCTTTCACGGTCCGTTCCATCACCGAGATGGTCCTTCGGCATGCCATTTGCCAAACACCACAACTTACGGAACCCTTTGGAGCCCAGGGGAGTCCCAGCCACCAGGTCAATGGGCCGAACCATCCTTGAGGCAGATAGAACACGGCAGATTTCCTATACCACCACCAGATGAAAAACTGGAGGCCGTTTGTCATGAACCAGAGGACGGAATTGAACTTGAGCGAGAACTGCGTTTTGACTGATGCGATCTCGGAATCTACCCCGGTAGGAACGATGGTCAGTCTTGGCCCGGGCTGTGGATGGCCGCGTGGAAACATACTCGTCGTTTCAAGGTCCTGGAATCCCTTGTCGACGCTCCTTTTGAGTTTTGCCCATTTAGCAAAGTGGTCTTGAGCACTGGTAGCCATCAGTTGAGCTTTGGTGGACCATGTCGTCGTCTTGAGTTCGTGCTGGCGGGCGATCAACTTGGAGTGGAAGAGACGCAGATATAATGAACAGGACTGTGGGCGGCCGTCAGTTATGTACAGACGGAAGCGAGAAAGTCACTAACGAATTCCTGGAGAACCGAGCTGCCAATCCAAGAGACTATCTGAGAGACGAGGACGAGGGCAAATATTGTGACCAACAAAGCCATGGCAAAGTGAGGTGGCAATACGTTCTCACACGTTTCCAAATGATCGGCTGCTGCTGTCTATATTATGGTACATACATGCATCTGCTAACGCTGGGTAATATAATAACCTGTTGCGCTCACGGGGGTACAGAGATTTTGGACCCAATAAACCGGTTGCACACGCGGGGGGGCGGGCTCGGAGTGCCCGGCAAGTTTAGCCGCCGCGCAGCCTGGGTATATAAGGAGAATACAGCCGACCCCCACCCCAACGACCCCCTTCGACCTTTACGCTGCCTCGGCGCGTCCGGTCTCGTCGACATGTTCCCGTCGCTCTCCCTCCAACGTCACCACTACCGTCGAATCGGTTTTTTCGCCGTCTTCGTAATCATCTTCCACCACAGACTGTCCGTCCTCCTCACCTTACTGTACACCTTCGCCGCCTTCACCTTTCTGCCCCACGCCGTTCTCGGGAATGGAGACGGATGGGACCTCGAGAATCTTGTCCCTCCAAAGGATGCACCGGAGATCGTTCCCAGGATCATTCACCAGGCCCGGCTAGGTGACTTGGAGATGAAGGAAAAATGGATCGTAGCCAATGCCAGTTGTGCCAAACTCCACCCAAGTCCCGAATGGCAATTCGAGCTGTGGGATACAGAACGAGCCAACGCTTTTGTGGAGGAGAACTACCCAGACCTCCTCGAGACCTACCTTGGTTATGGACAAGGTATGTTTGTGTTCCTATAACCGCCCACCCGAATCGTTGATTAGCTTCACCTCGTTGTAGAGATTCAACGCTCTAACATAATCAGATACCTTATCCTCTACAAGTTTGGTGGCATATACCTTGATCTCGACGTAAAGTGCCTCAAGCCAATGGACTTCTTCCTCACCGTCGACTGGGTCTCCCCTCCTGGACTTCCCGTCGGTATTAACAACGCATTTATGGCTGTCGCCCCTGGGCACCCTTTCCTAAAACACACAATCGACAACATCAAGAGATTCGACCTTAATTGGGTTTCTCTTTATGCCACCGACATGTGAGTCATCTGGTCTCATGACATTAACGTAGGCTCAATCAAACCCGCCCAGGTTCTCTGCTGGATGTCATTATATTTCCACTATGCACGCTACATACTCTCGTCGCTCCAACCTCCGTGTTCTCCCTCGTGAGTACAAGTTGGGTGGCCACTCCATTACCCCGATTTTTGAGCACTTGGGGGCTGCTTCGTGGCACCGCGGAGATGCCACTGCGATTAAACTAATAGGGAACTTCTTTGAGTGGTTCCTTGACCCCTGGAAAATTGTCTTCTTTGTTGGTGTCTGTATTTTCTTCAGTTGCTGGCTCTCTCGCCGGCGTGCTCGCAAGGCTGCACAGTGTCGGGCTGATGACACCGAACTGTTTGATCTTGAGGAGTCTTCCGGGTCCTCTGACGAGCATTTAGAAGAATTTACGACACATGAGGAGCTTGATGCCGAAATCAAGGCTCTGGAGGGAGGGAGCAGACGAGACTGATCTTAACGAACCTTTTTTATTATCTATTTCTCACTTTGTAGCACCTCACCTACTTGCTTGCAGTTGCACCCTACATTTTATCACGTACTTACTGTAGTTACCCACCATTCCCCTGGTTTGGCCAGAAGCAATACCACGTCCACATCGTTGACCCACGATCGACGATCACTAGACTTCCTTGCTGAACTATTTCCGTTTTCTTTTCATACACGATGTTCACTGCCGCTGCTTCCCGCTTGACCGTTCGAACGGCTTTCTCTGTCGTCCCCAGAAGGACGATAGTTACCGTTAAAAACGCGCTTGTGAGTGAAACATGATCTCAAGAGAGAATCCTTGATTGAACGCATGGTTACAAGTACGTCTCCAACGCTACCGCCATCGGAGAGGGTCGTAACGGCACCGTAAAATCGGACGGTGATGTCCCTCTGAGCTTGAAGTTGGCAACCCCAAAGAGCGTTGGTGGAAAGGGAGACGGCCAGAATCCCGAACAGCTCTTCGCCATGGGATATGCTTGTTCGTCCCCTCTCTGCCTGGGCTAGGGAAGATTACACGTGTGTTAATCGTGCTTTCAGCGTGCTTCCTGGGCGCCCTTCAATTTGTGGCTGGCAAAGCTGGTAAAAGAGAAGCTGCCGCCAACGCTAAGATTCATTCGTCTGTCGTTTTGGGACCGGCTGCTGAGATGGATGGCTTCGCGTTGAAGGTCGACCTCAAGGTCGAGGGGATCGAGGATGAGGCACTCATCAAGGCCGCTCATGAGGTAGGTTCTCTTGGCCGTCATTGTTGTGGCCCTCGTTAACTTGCCCCCCTGTGTAGTTCTGTCCGTACAGCCGCGCTCTTAAGCATGGTATCGAAGTGAACGTCAGCAAGGCTTAAAGTAACACTGTCTCCACGGTCATCGTAGAAATGCTCGTTTCTGTCACCTGTACCATAGAAATCAGGATGGAATGTAGAAAAGTTATCTATCTCGCCAGACTCAGTCGTGGGACTCTGGGAGCGACTTGGTCACCTACGATCGTGATCCTTCTTCATAGTCTACGCCTGCTTCCTCCCTCCCTCCGCCCCCGGTGTCCACCATGCATCTCTACAACCTAACGTTGCAGCCACCGACAGCCATCACTCATGCAATCGTAGGCAATTTTTCTGGCGCACGACACCAAGAAATAATTGTTTCTCGTGGCACGCGTTTAGAACTTTTGCGCGTCGACATGCAAACGGGCAAACTATCCACCGTCGTCAGCACAGATGCCTTTGGTACAATAAGATCCCTAGCTGGATTTCGACTGACCGGTGGAACTAAGGGTGAGCTCTCCCTCGTACGTATCTATTTCCTCACCACCCTCTAAATTCACTTTCGGTTCCGTTTCGTCTCTCAAGACCACGCGATCCTAGGCTCGGACTCTGGTCGCATCGTCATATTAGATTATGACGTCAAAACGACCAGTTTCGTCAAGATCCACGAAGAGACTTTTGGAAAATCCGGAGCGAGGCGTATTGTTCCTGGTCAGTACCTCGCGACGGATCCAAAAGGAAGAAGCGTCATGATATCTGCCGTCGAAAAGGCAAAACTGGTCTATATTTTGAACCGTGACGCTGCTGCGAATTTGACGATATCTTCACCGCTGGAAGCACACAAGAACCAAGCAATTATTCACCACATTGTCGGTCTGGATGTTGGGTTCGAAAATCCAACGTTCGCTGCTTTGGAGGTGGATTATTCAGAGGCGGATCAGGATCCCACAGGAGAAGCCTTCAATAATGCTGAAAAAGTGCGAGCTTGTTCTGACTGGTTTCAGAAATGTTGTACTGATGCAATACTTGCAGAAATTGACTTATTACGAGCTGGACCTTGGACTTAACCACGTCGTTCGGAAATGGAGCGAACCAACAGATGCTCGTGCCAACCTGCTCGTACAGGTACCCGGCGGCCAGCTCGCAACTGCTGAAGGAACTCGATTTGACGGTCCTTCAGGTGTCCTCGTTTGCTGTGAAGACCATATCATTTACCGCCACCCTGACAAACCTCAGCATCGTGTGCCAATTCCACGTAGAGATCACCCGCTAGCTGACCAAGACAGAGGCATCATCATCGTTTCTGCCGTTATGCACAAGATGAAGGTACGTGTTTTTCGCAAGGACTTGTCGCATCTGCCATTCTAACTTCGCTCAGGGTCAATTCTTCTTTTTGCTCCAAAGCGAGGAAGGGGATCTCTACAAAGTGACAATAGAGCACGTAGATGAGGACGTTGAACGTGTCAAGGTCAAGTATTTCGACACCGTGCCAGTCGCCACCTCACTGTGTATCCTTAAATCGGGTTTCCTGTTCGTTGCCTCCGAGTTTGGTAACCAGTGAGCATTAACTAATTTCATCAAATCAACCGATAGTTTGACCTAGGGCAGCTACCTCTACCAGTTTACAAAACTTGGTGATGATGACGACGAGACTGAGTTCTCATCATCATCATACCCTGGTAAAGGGATGGCCGAACCCTTCCTTCCGCTTCCCAGAGCTTTGTTCAAGCCACGAGAACTGGAGAACCTTACGCTCGTTGATGAAATGGCTTCTCTGGACCCAGTCCTGGATTCGCGGGTGCTCAACTTACTGCCGAATTCCGACAGTCCCCAAATTTTCACCATATGCGGCCGTGGTGCGCGGAGTACGTTCCGTATTCTTCGACATGGCCTCGAAACTCAGGAGGTCGTGTCTTCCGACCTGCCCGGTATCCCAAATGCCGTGTGGACCACGAAGCTCAAGGAAGATGGTGAGCTCTGACTTTCTCGGTTCTCTTACGGAGTCGCTGACCCTCTGTTAGATCTGTTTGATTCGTACATCATCCTATCCTTCGTAAACGGAACCCTTGTCCTTTCCATTGGAGAAACGATCGAAGAAGTGCAAGACACTGGATTCTTGTCTTCTGCGCCTACCATTGCTGTCCAGCAGATTGGTACCGACGCTCTGCTCCAAGTCCATCCTCATGGTATCCGACACGTCTCTGCCAATCGCAAGGTTAACGAATGGAGGGTCCCTCAAGGGAAGACAATCGTTGCGGCTACTACGAACAAACGGCAGGTTGTTGTCGCACTGAGTTCTGCCGAACTGGTTTATTTCGAGCTGGATCTGGAGGGACAGTTAAACGAATATCAAGACAGGAAGGCCATGGGAAGTACCGTTTTGGCAATGAGTATTGGTGAGGTTCCAGAGGGGCTCCAAAGGACTCCATTCTTGGTAAGTTTTTATGTACTTTTCACAAACGGGTGACTTATGGCGAGCCTGCAGGCGGTGGGTTGCGAGGACCAAACTGTTCGCATTATCTCTTTGGATCCTGAGACAACGCTGGAGCCGATTAGTATGCAAGCGTTGACCTCCCCCCCTTCTGCGATCTGCATCGCCGACATGCTTGACGCTGGTATCAACAAGACCCATCCCACAATGTTTGTGAACATCGGATTACAGAATGGTGTTCTCCTCCGGACGGTCTTAGATCCGGTGAACGGGCAGCTGACTGACACCAGGAACAGGTATGTTCGTCCCATTTGACATCTATGCTGAGGTGCTCATGAGTGCCTCAGATTCCTCGGAACACGGCCCATCAGACTGGTTCGAGTTACGGTTCAGAAAAACCCTGCCATCTTAGCCCTGTCCTCCAGGTCGTGGTTGAACTACACCCACCAGAACCGGATGCACTTCACACCCTTGATCCTGGATAACCTCGATTATGCCTGGGGCTTCTCTGCTGAGTTATGCCCGGAAGGTCTCATCGGTATCGCTGGGAGCACCCTTCGGTTAGTCACTTTCCTGCACCTCTCTTCTTTGTGATGAGAACGGGACCGTACAGCCTTTGGGCATGACGAAACCTTTTTAATTTTAACCAATTGTTCCTACTGACCATTCATATCATCCTTCGACCTTTCCTTGATCCATGACTCACTCCCACTTTAGTATCTTCCAGATTCCGAACCTCGGGACAAAGCTCAAACAAGACTCTATGCCGCTTTCTTACACCCCTCGGAAGATGATCACACACCCCAGCAATAACTACTTCTACGTCATCGAGAGCGACCACCGTGTGTGGGGTGAGGGTGCTGCCGAAAAGAAGTTGACTGAGATGGTTCGTGCCTGTGGTGTCCTTTGCCTCCGTCCCTAATTGGTGGTTGGATATTTTAGCGAAAGAAGCAACGAATCAACGAAGGCATCCTGAAGCTCCCTCTTGAGGCGTTCGGCCATCCAAAGGCACCTGCTGGAACTTGGGGGTCGTGCATTCGTATCATTGACCCTGTCCAAGCAACCACAGTTGGTGTCGTTCAGTTGGATAATAACGAGGCAGCGTTCTCTATCGCCGTTGTGTCGTTCTCAGCAAAAGGTGGCGAACCACATCTTGTCGTGGGTACTGCCCAGGATACACTCTTGTCCCCGAGGTCGTGTACGAGCGGTTTCTTACGGACGTACAGCTTCACGAACGGGGGTGCCGGGTTGGAGCTATTGCACAAGACGGAAACAGACGACGTGCCTCTGGCAGTAATGGCTTTCCAAGGACGATTAGTCGCTGGTGTGGGGAAAGCCTTGAGGATCTACGACATGGGGAAGAAGAAACTCCTTCGGAAGGTCGAGAACAAGGTGTGTTGCCTCCCCACTCTTTGGCACTAGTCGTACTGACTTCGCCCAGAGTTTCGGTGGTGCTATCGTCTCTCTCAACACCCAAGGATCCAGGATTATTGTCGGTGACATGCAGGAGTCCGTTCACTACGCCGTGTACAAGGCCCCAGAGAATCGGCTGCTCGTGTTTGCGGACGATTCCCAACCCCGGTGGACGACGGCCACCGTTATGCTGGACTACAACACCGTCGTCGCCGCCGACAGATTTGGGAACGTCTTTGTGAACAGGTTGGATCCCAAAGTGTCGGACCAGGTCGATGATGATCCCACTGGAGCGGGTATTTTACACGAGAAGGGCGTCCTCATGGGGGCCCCACACAAGACATCACTTTTGGCCCACTTCCACGTTGGTGATCTCGTCACCTCGCTCCACAAGGTGGCCTTAGTCGCCGGTGGCCGCGAAGTTCTTTTATACACCGGACTTCACGGGACGATAGGGATCCTCGTTCCCTTCGTGTCGAAGGACGACGTCGATTTCATCTCTACGCTGGAACAACATATGCGAACTCAGGGTCTGAGCATCGTCGGTCGAGATCACTTGTCGTGGAGAGGGTACTACGTTCCGGTGAAAGCCGTTGTAGACGGTGACCTTTGCGAAGCGTTCGCTCAGTTGCCTGCACACAAACAGAGCTCGATCGCGGAAGAGCTGGATAGGTCGGTGGGAGACGTGCTGAAAAAGTTGGACCAGCTTCGTACGACCGCTAGTGGTTTCTAGGTGACATTATATTCTGTGTATAACTAAGTGATTTCCCGCGGCCGAGTATAATACATTGTAAAATCGTGGCGGGTGCCAGTAACTATAAATTTCGTAGCAGCGAACGTTCACAGGTCCTATTGTCTGGCCGTGCTGCGTTGGGTTTGCATCCCTTGCTCCGAGTCTTGCCTGGTAGGGCCGGAAGATGTCAAAACCGCAGACGTCGTTGGGAGAGCAAATTGGGCGGCCTTGAAAGGCGGGTGGGAAACTCGCTGCTCAGAGGCGTATCTGATCCTAATAATGATTAGACAGAACGAAATTCCAATCATGGGGCCAGTCTACATGAATCCAGCTGCGACCGGAGATGGGTGACGTTCCGAGAAGGTTTAGCAAGGGGGGGTTAGAGCGCACCATATCGAGGGAGGTGAATCTAAGGTTAGTTCGCGCCGGAAATAGGATGAAATTGATTACGATGAATGTTTTGTTAGGGGTTCCGAGGTGTCAGAGGGCACCCCTTGACTAGTGGGGCGTTTAGAAATGACAGGCTTACGTCCACAGGGCTGCGCTTTCTATGAAGACGCACATGAGGCGCTACGGGACTTGTGTAAATTTTAGCATCGAGGGGCTCTCGGTAGACTGACCACGACTGGGGATTTTGGAATGCGGACCCCAGGCTCCGAGAGCATGTGGCGGGTTTTCCATAGAAGAATGGCAATAAGAGCCGTTCGAATAGCGGACAGAGAGGGTTCAGCCGTCCAGCACTCGTAATCATCGCTGCCCGGAGGACATCACCCACATGATGTACATAAACTGTTGCTGGAATGCCAAGGATCTCTTAGCATTTGCTCAGAGGGAAGGTGGAGTGGCTTACAAGATCGTGACACTGAAACAGGCAGTTGCCCATGGTGTAAAAACGTGTCCGTAACCGCGGATGTTTTCGATTATGCTTCCGAATATGGTTACTGGGGTAATTGGGACTGTAATCGATGGGCTCAGAGTACAGAAAGGTTAGGAATTACGAACCCAAGAACCCAAGTGAGCCAACCAAAGGAACGAGGCAGATGGCCAGGTTCCTCCCGTAGATGTGATACAATCTATGAATCTGTGGAAGACAAGTTTCAATCTAAACCTTGAACGAACATGGTAACGCTCACCATGATCAAGTCCCCAATCAGGACCTCAGTCTGCAAAACCGTCGTTTTGGAGACGAGTAAGGGATTCGAAGTGATCTAGAAACAGGCTTCCATGTCCTCTCCGGGGAGACGGCGCAAGGAACCGCGTAGGGCATGGATGAAGCTGAACACCCAATACTGACAACCGCCAGTGAGAAAAATCCAAGGGGAAAGCAGTGGATGCTGCACACCAGTGGGATCACCAGACCATAAAACGCCATGGTGAACACCATGATTTTGTTTACGTCGGGTCTGCTGGCCCGTTTTCCCCATTGGACGTAGTACGCAGTGAGAATGAAGGGAATAAATATTCCTGAGTTCGCCCACATATCAGCGCGCGAACACTTGGAACGAATACGCGACGGGTGCATACCATACAACAGGCTTTCGAAGGCGAGTCCCAGAATGGACGTGGTCGCAAACCTCAACTGTAACACTTCGTGTACAATATTAGGGTGGAACGATAAGAGGGCGCGCTATTATCCGCGCCACCCACCACAAGGCTTTGAAGTTCAAACGTTTGGAAATTACCCTCGGTCGTGGCACAAGGGGTCGACTGAGAATCCTCAGCCTTGTACATGTATGGGGCGTTCCACTGGAAACCCTCTGATCCACGGGGTGGATCGCTATTGTGTTGTGCGTCGAGGAAGACACGAGACCCTCGACACCGGTTGTACTAGCCTCCGTGGGTGACTTTGGTATTGCGAGAACATCGGACGACGGATAACCCGATGAAAATTTGATCGGGTTAGCACCGGTAAAAAGCGATCGTCATCTAGGTCCTGGATACAAGTAATGTTCATTGTTTAGGGTGTCAGTAGACGACCGGACGTGTCTCACCAATGATACCGAACGGACCTTGACATCGGCGGTGGAATCGATAGGTCGTTGAATCCAGGGTTGTCTCGTGTTTTGTCATAGAGGGTAGGCGTACAGCGCTCAGGCAGGGATTCGCCAGCTGAGACCCTTCCAGTTCCAACAAGTGCGCTCGAGAAGGTCCGCCAGCCACTCAGTGAGTTTTCAAAGTTCCCATGGCTCCTGCCGCCTTCACATTTAAACAATGCCTTCCCTTTGGGGTCTTCTTGCGATGAACCTTGATCATCCCGGGATAAGGTAGACCGCTTTCAACCCTCATTGGAACCGGTGAATGAGTCTCCGACAGAACTTGAAAAGCCTGCGCCTGAACACAAAAGGGGTTGAGTGACTTCGATCATCGCCCGATGGAAGAACTTGAGACGACAAACCGGACATGTCGCATTTGACCCCCTCTTCCCTCTTGCTTTTCTTTTTACTGTGACCTGTTTGCTCGTCTACGCACCGTTACCATGTGACTGCAGTTCCAGGCAATCTGGTGGGATCTGGGATATTAAATGTGATCATTGACGAGCGTTTCGAGACATCCCAGGAGGTCCGGTCGGGACCTTCGAGGCGGAACATGGAGTTCAAATGTTCACGCATCATGCCGACCGGCAGCCCCACTCTTGTCGCGATAGCGTGACTCATTAAGAAACCAACGCGTCTTCCGGGCGCCCCGCGTGTTGTACATCAACAACCCATCGTAGGGCGCGTTTTCCATGCTCCTGCTGCTTAGGCTGACCAAGTTTCGCAGTTCCCTCATCTCGTTGACCATGCCAGTTACTCGTTCCCGCTCGAAGGCTGCTGCTGCAGGTGCTGATCAGCACCCGGTGCCAAAACCGCCCAAGTCAGGGCGAAGCCGCAAAGCCACCCCCGACGAGGCAGTCGAGCCCATAGTTCAAAACCAGGCCCCGCCAAAGAGAACTCGCGCTGGAAAACAGCCGGTCTTCGCTACCAACGTTCAGCCTGTAGAGATCCTAGCGGTTCCCAACGACCCAGGTCCCCCGCCCGCGCTTGTACCAGCAGAGCTCTCGTTCTCTTTCGAGGAGGCTAAACAGCACCTCGTTGAGGCTGATACCCGATTCCAGGATGTGTTCACTACCGCGGCCTGCACCCCATACCAGAAGCTCGACCGAGTCGAGCCATTCAGGTAAGCTCCGCTCGCCCGTACAACTCGAACTACCTCGGAGATTCATCCATTTGTAGGACACTCTGCACGTCCATCTTGTGAGCGTTTCGCGCTTCTATCACACCTGTTCACGCGTTTACCCGTGGTCCGGCAGGGGCCAACAGATTTCATGGATGGCCGCTCGCTCCATATGCCACCGCTTCGCTCGTCTCTACAATCCTTCGATGCCAGAGAAGCCAACTGAAGAATCGTATGTACCCTTTTTCTATCCCTCACACGAACACGGTGCCAAGCATAACGTGTAGGATAACGGAGATGAAATCCGTGGACGCCTTCTTCCCCTCCCCTCAACAGGTGGTTGGCACAGATATCGCAACCCTTAGAACGGCAGGTTTGAGCGCTCGAAAAGCTGAATATGGTAAGAGCCCTCTCCCGCCTCGCTATTTTTCTGTCCTTCGGCGGCTGACTGGAGTTCAGTTCAAGATTTGGCAGCCCACTTCGCTGATGGCCGCCTCTCCACCGAGAAACTGCTCGCAGCAGAAGATGAGGAACTATATACCATGCTCACTTCGATTCGCGGGATTGGTCGAGTGAGCTCCATCTCGTCTGTATCATAAATGCATCACTAACACGATCTCCCATCGCCAGTGGACAGGTCAGTGATTCTCTATATATAAAACAACTAACTCTGAGGTAACGAGATACGATCCCCATTACAGTGGATATGTTTGCCATATTCTCACTCCGTCGTCCGAATATCCTACCAGTCGGTAAGCAACCCGCATCTTATCAAACCGAATCACCCGGACCTCTTAACGAGTCCCTTCGAAGGAGATCTCGGGGTCCAGAGGGGAGTTTGTCGATGGTACCTCTCCCTCTACTCCGACGAGCACCCAATCACTGTATCTCCGGAAAAGAAGAAGACCCCCGCGAAGTCCAAGTCGGTAAAGAAGGGCAAGAAGACCGCTGCTAATGAAGTCAACGAGATGGAAGAAGAGGCCAACGCTGACGATAACAATGGTAGAGGGGCCAATGGTCCCGGTGACCCTGCAGGAACCGTTACGAACATACCCCCTCCGTTCGCGCCATCTGTTACCAAGATCTTGAAGACAAAGCCACTTTCGCACCTGCCTCCAGGTCTTCCGGATGGGCTGTCCGTAACAACTCTCAAGTCAAGACTTTCAGGGAAGAAAGTAAAGTAAGTGTCAAGATACCAACCGTATGTACATTCTAGCCTGTTTCCTCATACCATTGGGACAGAGGCGCGTTGCTCACTCCTAGTGAGATGGAACAATTGACAGAGATTTGGAAGCCGTATAGATCACTCGGTACGTCAACTCCACATGATTAGGTCTCACCACCTCATCTCACCGCCGGGCAAGGCGTATACTACATGTGGTCGGTCGCAACCGCAGAGGAGGAGTAGAAACCGTGTCATTACGCAGCGACCAAATTATGAACAACTGTAGAATGTATAGTAAACTATGTGTGCGAATGATGGGAGCTTACGTCCGTATGCGGGAGGCGAGCAGTCCTGATGGGAAACAAAAACAAACAGCAAGCAAGCAAGTAACCGAAGGTGAATATTGACAGAATGAAATATATCCAAGGAGAGTGAAGGAAGTGGGTTTTGGATGCAAAGTATTTACTTGTAAGAGAGCGTGGTTCAGCGACTGGCCTCCCACCCAGCTTTAACTAGCTTCGAAGCAGCAGACACGGCGGCAAAAGCGGTGGTTGGGATAGTGGGCAGGGAAATTTTCTCCAATTGAGATGGTCTGTCCAGATGAACACAGGGTAGAGGATCAACGATCTCTTCGGCGGTACTCTTCGAGAGTCCATTAATCTTGACAGTGACGTCAACGACCTGTTGAACATCGCTCGTGTCATCTCGGCTCGGAGAATCGGCATACACCAACCTCTCAACCATGCGTTCTGAGTCGTCCGTGAAGGAACCGCCGCCGGGAGAGGATGCAAATGTTGCCTTGTGCCGAAGGACAAATAAAGAGCTATCCGGCGATTCGAGGGGAGCCCTACTCTACGAGTAGAGATCAGGATGTGACGAGCACGCGGGGAAATGAGACTCACATCGTCCCCTGTTTCCCAGATCCGAGAGGGCACATATGATCGTGGTTCGGGGGTCGTGAATCGTGCACTAGGCCGTCGAGTACTTTGGGGTGATGAATGCAGTGTAATATCTACAATTGCGGAGGTGGATGTCCGGGGAATGGGATCATCGAGTTCATCCTGGGAGTCTGTCTCCGAACGGTCAGACTTGGGAGAGCCCATACCGGACCATCGACGCATGGCGAAATTAACAGGCGAAGGCTTCATGGCTCGGCTCAGGAAAGCACGTGGTCGTCGAGTTGTCTGGACATCCTCCGTCTCCCCAGAGGGGTTGACTGTAGGATTCAAACCATCTGAGTCACGAGGAGTGGTCAAGTGGAGAGAGTCCTCAGTCGTAGAGCTCGAGGAGGATTCGGCCCGAGGAGGGTGATCAGGGTCGGGGATCAGTTCATCTGGAGGATCCGAGTCCGGGACCACAGGCACCCATTTCCGACGCGCTAGATTAATAGGATTTGGCGCCACGCCTAAGAAGCCGCTGTAACCCCCTTTCCCGAACCCACGCATTCCTGAAAGCGAAGGGCGTGGGGGTGGAGACGCGAGAATCTCTGACGCCTCCGCAGCTTCCGTAGAACGAGAGCGTTTCACTGAAACGCGCTCTTCGGTCCTTGGGCGTTTCCTAGATGAGGTGCTGAGACGAGCTGTTCCCTCACCACTGGCATCCGAAACGGGTGTCTTGGGGATCGTAGAGGAATGAGATTTTGTCATTTGAGTCCTTTCCATCTGCTCCCTAATCTTGGACCGTTCGTCTGCCCGCTCAGCACGAGATTTCTTTGCAGGTTGAAGAGCTGTCTCCTTCAGTGGTTCCTTCGGCTTTGAGCTGTTCTTGACAGCCTGGGATGACTTCTGCGGAGCAGAAATCGACTTCTCCCGATCTTCCGTAGACTCCCTTAACTTGCGGCTGGGTATATGAGGACGTCCGCTTCGACTTCTCTCAACTGGGGGCGCTTCCACAACCGCTTCCACTTTTTGACGTTTAGTGGGTCGTTGGTCCTCCTCATCCCTTCTGTTCTTAGAAGTTGCCTTGGACGATATGGATCGTGATATCGATACTTCTCGAGATTTTGATGAGTGCATGAAGGAGGACGTAACCGGTGGGTCGACAGGTGGTGGCGTCGGGTAGGTGGTTCCACCGTGCGATACCAGTCTGTATGGCCAGGAGACATTGTAAATCTCTCTGTGTCGCATGCACCTGCCCAACATGTTAGCGGGTAAGCGAAGCTGATTGTTGATAGTCGCGTACCGAGGACACTCGAAGGAGGAAGCCTTTCTCCCCTTGAGTTTCTTGCCTTTCTCGTCGTACCCTTCAAGACCCCACACGATCTCCGAATCAACAGAAATCACGGGTAGGATCCCTTTACAGATCACGCAGGTGGGCACACCTTTGGGAAGGGGTTTCTTAGTTGGGTTCGCTTGTTGAGATGGTCCCTCCCCCTTCCCGGACAGGTTCTTCCCTGGCCCGAGATCAGAGGCCCTTGGTCGAAGTACGCGTTGCTCAGGTGGTTCCGTTCCCGAAGTGCGACCTCGACTCGAACTACGAAGGCGATCCTCCGGTGTGGCTAGTCTGGATGGGCCGAGATTGAGTGAAGACGGCTTGGAGGACCGATCCCGCAATCTCGCCGAAGTTCTAACGACCGCATCCGATTTCGATATTTCTCCAGGTCCTGTGAAACCGGAGTAATCAGTATCGTTGATAACCGAGTTGACGTCGCCGCGTGCACTTCCGGGGCGGTGGTCGGAAGGAACCGTGATATGGAACGTACTAGACATAATCGAGGACTCCCGGGACAGTTGCGGCGTCTCCAAAAGTGCCCCCTCACTGGCCGAAGGGGATGGAAGTGTCAGCGAGAGAATCGAATCTTCAGTATCCAATTCAATCTTCGGAATGGTAGATTGTTCCCGTTCCTTGATCTGATTTTCTGGCATCACCGCGTAAACCCCCCTGCGTGTCCGTCTTTCGTTAACGTTAAGAGGGGTGGTGGAATCCCCGTCCTTTGTTCGTTGAGAGGAACGGTCGGAAGCATCACTGTCGGAGTCTGAAGGCGGATCTATACCCTCTTCAGGGGTGTAACCACCTCGGCCAGCGTCTTCGCAGGTCTTACAGAGACAGTGGCGGTTATTCCTACCAACTACGATGGAAAAGTTTATTACCATTGGAATGAGAGAGAAGTCTGTGGCACTTACAGTAGTCATCGCCATAGTGAGCAGTAACCTCCTCTCCCACGGCAATGGGCTTGACAACCCTGAACGTGATGTAACGGCCCTCTCGAAACAGCTCAACATTGTTACCGCAATCATGCTAGATGTGGTGGCGTGAGCGCGTGATACGGGATGGAAGTCTCCCAATATAGCTTACATTTACAAACCGTGCGGGACCCAGGAATAGGTGATTTTTCTTTAGCTGCTTCGAGTGAATGACGCTGAAGTCCCGTCTGATGCCGGATTGTCCTGTCGCAGTGGCGCATTTGAGCTCCCTGTCTTCTTCATCCGTGAGGTCCGCCATAGAACCCTTCAATTCGGTTATGACTGTCCCTGGGGCCAGGGGCCGAGTAGCGAGGATACAAAGTTCGGACTTTCCAGTGGCATGGGCATATCGTGAGGTGTGAGCAATTTCGATGGAACCATTCGGGAGGTAAAGTTCGAGATACCGGGAAGCGTGGCTATAAAGTGGGTCAGGGTTCGAGTCGTTCGAAGTTTGCGCGGGCTGCATACGTGGCAAAGGCGTTGACTTGCTTGCCTGTGTAGTTTGAGAGGTAGTACCTGATAGGTCGAAGCCTGTGCAGTAGTAAGTATGAAAACCACGAAGCAATCGGCAGTTGACACAGGAAACGCACAGAAGTAGGCCGTCGACCGATTCACGAATGGCCACCGAGGGCTGGGCCTTCGCGGCAACCAACTTTATGTCCGTATCAGCATTGAACGGAAGGTTAGGGTTGTGGGTGGAGAAATGAACGCACGCGCCGGGCTATTTGGAGGATGTCGTTAGCATCGGTCTTAGGAAGGCGTCGGGATGAATCCATCTTGTGAACGAAGAGGGGGACGCCTCCTGTGCCAAGCTTCTCGACGAACAGGTAACTGAGGAAGTCGTCGTCCCTCGAGAGGTCAGACATGTTCATGACCTTGGTGAACCGCCACAAGGGGGCGGGCGAGGGATCATGAGTACCCCGGTGTTTGGGCATCTTGAGTGCCCTCGAAGGCGACGCGGGCTTGCGTGGTGGACTGGATGGTGGTGGTACGGGACAGGGTTACGGTGGACAGGATGGATGATCGCGCGGAGAACAAGGGAACCGCTGACGGATGATGCTATACCGGTCACGCGTCTTCTCACGCTCACGACCGGGCCATGGATCACATCGGTTTCACCCCGAAGGCGACAATCACTCCGAACAGCACAGCTCATTCCGACTCGGTGGGAGGTCAATGGCGATGCGGACTCGTATGCTCTCATAAGTATCCTGGCTCGACGTACAACATGCAAACGTTTTCGAAAAAAAATAATCGAACAAGCGACAATGTACTCATGCGCCGTGCGCATGCTTCTGCTTCCTTGTCTGGATTTTCCTAATGTAGAACTGAACCCGGGTCAGCGTAACAATCCCTGAGCCGCAATGCAGGACCACTCACCTCCAATTCCTTCCCTTCCAGGATGTACCCGTCACCCCGGCCACTCTGCCCCGGTCGACTCGAGATGGCAGCGTACAGACGACCAGCACCAAACTGACTCTCCAAAAGAGGGTCAATGTTTGCTTCCTTCTTTCGCTCCTCGAGGATTCGCTGAACATGGTATGACTTTTTGGCGGGCTCAGCAGCACCCTCGGCCGTCTGCGTCTGGGCTTGGGCTTGAGCCTTGGCCGCCTTTTTGGTCACTGGTTGGGCGTACTGTTCGTCCTGATCAGTGTCTTGTCCTTTTCCACAGGCCGCTCTCGAAGGGAAAACATACATGGGCTTCATACCACTGCCTGAAGGGGGCAGCATCGACCTGGATAATAGCACCCTTGACGAGGGTGTTCGTTCGGACAAGCTCGTTGTTGGAAGCGTTGTAAACCTGCAAGGCGGTCGGAGTCGATTTTTGACCGATAAATCATGGAACTAACGACACCGATAATCCTGGTCTTCTTTGTTACTTGCTCACTTCCCCAGGCAAAGTTACCGGACTCCAATCGCAAGGCACGGTACTTTTCGTTTCCGCCCCGCGTCCGGACGGTGTGAATACGCTTAGGTCCCAATTTCGTGCTAGCCGGTTGGCGACCGAGCTCGAACTTTCTCTTCTTGCGGTAATGGGCACGTTGTGCGCCAGAGGCTGAACGTTTGTGTCTTGAAGTACGTGAGATACCTGAAATTACAGTTTAGCATCGGATAAAATGCGAAAATTGTATAGCGCACCTGTATGTCACAGTGAATGCGATGAACGGGTCCATCGTCAGCTACAGCTCCGGCGATTACTAGCAAGAATACTGACCCATGTCGTCGGAGGCCCTGAGGAGGGAGTTGTGATGAGATCTGTGTGGCTGATGAACGCAACTTTACAGTTTTTCGGCAAGTGCCGCGAGGGTCTCGGCAAATGCCATGCCGAATTCCCACGATTGCTACGTCTTATCGGAGAGTGCCGGAGATACCGAACATTATCCGTGGATTAACTCCAAGTGTACGATCTTCGATTGATATATTTTCTTCTCGGAAAAACCCGGCAGGAAATTTGCCCCACGCTCAACTGATCGGGAAGATTGCGCTGAAGCTATCTGGCACGTTCGATATCCGTTCCTTATCGGGAACACCGTATAAGACTCTCCTTCTCTCTTCCACATTTGGCTCGAGAAAGCTCCTCTCTCTTTCCTCTCATCCTCCGTCCCATCGAAAGATAATGTCCTTGGAAGTACCAGGAGCTAGGGCGCCCCGCGTCAGGGGCGCATCCGCTATCGTAAGTGACCCCGACGGATATGCACTCCTCACCACCAATCTGCGACTGACCCATGTACTGTCCTATGAATAGGACTTCAAATCGGCCACCAGCGGTGTCCATACTAAGACTATGCGAAATGAGTTGAACAAACTCGTCGGCACAGTCCAGGATCCAAAAACCCAGAAGGTATCTTATCACCATCCGTGCCATTACACGACATATCTAAACATTTGTAGGCCTTCGACATAGAGATGCAAGGTTTCTTTTACCTCTTCACTAGATATCTGGTCGAAAAGTCAAGGAATGAAGCCCTGTAAGCCCTGAACAATCTCCGCAACTACCGCGCTGACTTCTCCTCAGTAACTGGGACCTCATCAAATCCCCGGCCGCAGATCAGATCGTCCCTTATGACAAGCTCCCCACCCAGTTCAACAACCAACACTTGGACAAGCTCGCTGTTCTCAAGGTCAACGGAGGTTTGGGTACATCAATGGGTGAGTTCCAACTACGTCATGGATGACGGACCACTGATTATGACCAGGTATGACCGGAGCTAAATCCGCTCTCGAAGTCAAGGATGACATGACATTCCTGGATCTGACTGTACGCCAGATTGAGCACCTCAATACCACCCACAAAGTCGACGTTCCTATGATCCTTATGACCTCTTTCAACACACATGAAGATACCTTGCGGATCATCAAGAAGTATGCGAACCAACAACTTCGCATCACTACTTTCAATCAATCTCGTTACCCGCGTATCCTGAAGGAGGGACTGCTTCCAGTTCCTACGACAGCCGCTGATGATAAGGACAAATGGTACCCGCCTGGTCACGGAGGTGATGCGACGCGCTAACCTCATACGGTGCATGGTTGCTGATTATTTCCAGACCTTTACAACGCTCTGTTGCACAGCGGTGTATTGGACCAGCTCATCGCTGAAGGCAAGGAATACCTTTTCGTATCCAACTCCGACAACCTTGGCGCCGTGTCAGTGAAAATGGTTACGTTCCTTTCTCGCCGAGATTAATCAAGATAAACAGGGTGGACCAAGCCATTCTCGAGCACATGATCCAGAGTGAAGCCGAATTCATCATGGAAGTAACGGACAAGACGAAGGCCGATGTCAAGGTACGTGGTACCTACTTTTTCAACGGCTCGAAGGTTCACAACGTGAAAGGGAGGTACCTTGATCGATTACGATGGTCAAATCAGACTTCTTGAGATCGCACAAGTGCCATCTGACCATGTCGAAGACTTCAAGTCAAGTGAGTTCCTTCTTTGTGCCCCCAGAGTATGTCTTTACTGAATGATCGAATTGCAGTTCGTAAATTCAAGATTTTCAACACTAACAACCTATGGATCAACCTCAAAGGTAACTCGCTAGTCGCGCATACATGCCCCTTGGTTCTCTGATGCTCCGAGGAACAGCGTTGAAGCGAGTTATGGACACTGAAGGAATGGATTTGGAAATTATCATCAACCCCAAGGCTATGGGCGACGGACAAGCGGTCATCCAGGTACCAATTTTATCTTGCTATCGACTGCGGCCCAACCTTGACAGCCAATTCACAGCTAGAGACAGCTGCCGGAGCGGCGATTAAACACTTCAAAGGTGCGAACCTTCCCATCGCCGTCGTAGTCACGGCTGACACCTAGACTGCAGGACATGGTGTCAATGTCCCTCGTAGCCGCTTCTTGCCTGTGAAGAGCTGTTCCGATCTTCTGCTCATCAAGAGTGATATTTACTCCCTCGAGCATGGACATCTCGTCCTCAACCAATTAAGGGTCTTTGACACCATCCCTGTCATCAAACTCAGCGACCACTTCAAAAAGGTACATTTTTTCGGTCCGCCAGAAAATGTCTTTCTAATTTTCCTGTAGATCGCCCAGTTCCAGAAGAGATTCAAGAAGATCCCGCACATTATTGAGTTGGACCACCTGACTGTCTCTGGCGACGTCTACTTTGGCCGAAACATAACGCTTCGTGGAACTGTCATCGGTAAATATCCTACTTGTCTAGGACGCATCTGGATACTGACTCGAACTTTCAGTTGTTGCAAATGAAGGACAGAGGATCGATATCCCTGATGGTTGTATCCTCGAGAACAGTGAGCGATCCTTTAAAGATCTGTAGTTCACCTTCGCTCACGCCACTGCTCAGGGTTATTGTCTGGTAATCTCAATATGACCGTGAGTTTCTCACTCCTGCCTAACGTGTTATCTCTGACCTCCTTTCCAGGAGTTGTGATACACCTGTATTATTATCAAAGTAAATCATTGTAGAGAAGCTCTTATCACGACAAAATAGAATTGTACACATCCGTCCAACTTGAGCTGGCGGGACATACGACCTCCCTTACTTGATGAATCACCTTCCTCCCGACTGGATGTTGTTATGAATGCTTGCATGGGAAAGGGTAGAGTCGAACGACGAAGCAGCGTGATTGTTCCGGGACTTGTATCGATTAATCTGTGGCCCTCGTGCTCGTGGTGAGAGTGAGACTCAAGGAGGATGTCAAGTCCCCGTGAGAATGACGCCACGCGGCGCCTTTTTCCGGATCCACAGGTTGCGGCCACAGATAATCGTATCGACTCCACTCAGACCTCACACCACCATGTCCGAACATCCCCGTAACACCCATCTCCCTCGCCACATCAAGCACGCAATACTGACCATTTACTTTGATCTATAGGTTTCATCGTAGTTTTCAAGGACGGCGTCACCGAAGATCAGGTCCAGAGATATGCTGATGATCTCTCCTCGGGTGGTGTGTCTCTCGCTTTCTGTGAGACGAGGTCGCTGTGCTTATAATATACACCAGCCGTAGGAGGGAAAGTGACGAATATGTACAACAGTAGGATCCTGAATGTGCGTTGCAGCGGATCCCGTACTATCTCTGTCAGATGTTCACACTTTCTACCAGGGATTCGCCGCCCAAATCCCAGAGAGTTACTTCCAGAATCTACAGAAAGATGATCTCATTAAATATATCGGTTGGTGTCTCGCGTTGTATCACTACACGCCGATTCTTACGCAATCGCTTTATAAGAACGGGATAGCGTGGTCACCACCCAGTGATTGTGGTAACAAGAAATGCGGCAAGCTCATCGCGATGGTGTGTTCGTAATGATATGTATAACATTCGTGATGTGTACAGTATTACCCAACTACAAATCAACTGTGACTACTCGTGAAACATGTCGTAAAGTCGTGAAGGAAAAAGAAAGTCGTAATAAACGGAGATCGGTCATGCCTGCAGCTGAATTTCGGCGAAAGGGAGGTTGCGTAGGGTTGGCGGGGTGATAGTCACACTAGGGGGCGATGCATTCTCGTTGTCGGTACCTGTGTTATCCGGTTCCGGCAACGAGGGGGCTGGGACGAGGTTATCGTGGGGCAAGACGGGAGGCAAATCTCCGGAGGGCCGGCCCGACCCGTCTTCTGTCTTCTCGCGTGGCGGAACTTGTTCAAGGGGACCATTCTCATGGATGGGAATCAGATCCGGTGTACCAGGAGGGAGGTCAAAGTCCCAAGAACGAGGGACAAGAGCGGCGGGCATGATCCTGTGCTCGCGTTCAATTAACATCAGTGCAGGGATAGTCGTGGTAGGGTGTTACCAGGTGGCTGCGCACACGACGCCCAGCCCTTTATCCTGCCCCTGGATCGTGTTGAACTCGAAATCGAGGAATTGGGAGATGTACCGGACGAAGGGGAGAATCTCTCGCACACCGTTATTAACGGTCGCCATCGCGGTGAGGAAATTGACGACAGTCCTCGAGACCGACTGTGTCCTCTGCGTACTTGTGATCAAAAATTGTAAAAGGTAGACCACGAAAACGGGACCAACCCGTAGGTACGCCAACGTGGGAGGTGGCAACACAAGCTCAAAGCCCCACCAATCTACACACAAGGTCAGGTGGTTCTCATATAAGTTTCGGTTATACGTACAAGTGAGAACCGACATCCTGTCTATCGGAGGGTATACACCTGGGAAGTGTTAGGTTGAGAGAATGAGTGTGTAAATGACCAACTCGCCTTTGTGATCAGGCAGGAAGGCTTGATCAGTGACATACCCAAGGGACATCAATTGGGGGGTGATGAGTTTGATGCCCGTGAGGACCGTCTCTGCTGTTGGAACAGCACCGGCAAGAATACCCTGACCGGTAGTAGGCTGTCCAAACCCAAAGTCGGTACCAACAAGGTCCACGATATGCAAATTTCCAAGTATCGAGCTGATGCTGTCTACGTTCGCCGTTACGACGGACTCGGCGAAGAGGTCCATGGTTCCCGGGGATACATCAGGTTTCAGTTGGGCGAAGTGTTGTCTCTCGACCTCCTCGTCGGTCTTGTCCAAGCATACGGCATGGATTGGGCCGCGGCGCTTGCCTGCAGCAGTGGGCTGACTGGGTACGTTGGCGACAGGCAACGACGCAGATGCATCGGTAACGAGGTCTAAGTTTCGAAGCTGGGAGATCACTTTGTTGGCAGACTTGGGCTTTGCCAACTCAGATTTGACCTTGTCCAGTTGAACTTTGGACAGCGCCTGTGGCTTCTTGGAAGCGGGAGAGATCGAATTTGGTCCGACAATGAGAGCGCGAACTATCTCTGCGGATTCCTTGGCGCGCTTCTCCGACTTGGAATGGGATCCGGAGTGCAAACGGATCGCACGTTTAAGGTCGTATAGGACGCCATGTTTCTTCTGCTGGACGTGGACTGCGTCTAACATAGGCTTGTGCTGCTGGTGGTCTGTTGAACGCCGCAGTAACGAGAGACTGGAACGAACAGATATCTTGCGAAGACGAGGTTCTGGTACTTCGAGAGTTATCGGCTTCGTGGAAGTCGCAGCTGTAGGTTGTTGAGTGTCTGGTGAAGGAGTGGTCGACGATATCTCTTCCGTTGGTTGGACTGAGTTGTCTCGCTGAGGCACAGTATTATTACCGTCCTCGGTCGTCAAGTGAGACTCCCCGGGTAGAGGGAGCTCTGAGGAGGACAAAGAAGGATCGGCTGGAGCACCTGAGGGCAAGTAATCTGGCGCCTCAGAGGTAGTAACGACTGTTTTGGAAGTAGACCAGAACGTAAGCGAGAACATGGCTGGCGTTGCTGATTCCGGAGACCACTGATAAATTACTCGTCATTGTCCATGATTCAGAAATTCGAGATAAATCGCATACCTCGGACCGCAGGGAGAGGTCTGAGTCTCGGTTGTGCCAGTTGAACGTGTGTAACCAATCTCGATCAGTTCCCCGCTGGCTCTCCATTTCGTTGCCAGCAATAATACGCACAGAATCCTCAGGCATGGTATACCCCTTCATTCCTGCTCCCCTCTTACTCACGAAATTCCACAGTCACTATGCAAAAACCCTCATCGGTCCACGCGCTCTCCTTGGATATCCTTGGACCAATATTCGAGTTCGCCGTTAACGCCGGCCAGACTACGGAAGAGACCACCAAGACCCCTTTGGCTGTTTCCCAGGTGTGCAGCGCATGGAGGCAATCTGCTCTGAGGCACGCCCCGTTGTGGACGAACGTTCTCCTGGGTGTGCAGAGTAGTCAATCCCCGGAGCGAGCTACCGAATTCCTGAATCGTTCCAAAATCCTCCCCGTTCGCGTAACGTTCGACATGCAGGGGGTGCGAGAGGGTCCTCCTGGGCTGAAAGAACGAGTCCGTTTTCTTGCCCCCCACGCGCATAGGCTGCGCGCTCTTCACATACAAGGAGCAACAACTGCCGTGCCTATCCACCACTTCCTCCACGACCTCGATTTTTCCTTCATCAATTTGAAAGACTTCGAAATTACATGGGGAAAACCCACCACCCAACTCGCGCGGCATTTCTCTGTCACCTTTGGGAACAATGTTCCAAATACATTGCTTTCCTACCATCTCAACCTCTCCCCTCACGAAAAGTTCACCAGCCTCACGCGCTTTGTCTTGAAAGCACACGACCATCGCCTCGAAGTCAAGATGGACCAGTTATTGGAGATCCTGGGTGGCAGCCCCACGTTACAACATCTAGAATTGGAGGGCTTTTACTTCGATTTCGAAGACGAAGAGTTCTATTACGACGACGATCCAAACTCCGAAAAAACTACTCTCCAACTTCCCCACCTTCGATTCCTATCACTCAAGCAGTGCTCATCTGGAGCTTTCCTCCCCAGAATCAACGTACCAGCGACCACAAACGTTGTATTGGTGGCGAACGATCCCTTCATGCTCGATGACGACTTCCTTGCTGACCCACCAGCGATCCTCTATGCACTTCCTCCCCGCTTCCAAGAACTTTCGTTCATCGGGAAGTTTCAAGCCCTCGATTTCGAAACCCGAGACTCCGGCATCACTCTGCGCGCCTCCCAATCTAGTGGCCAGTACTTGGTCATTGAACAAGTGCCTGATCCTGGAGATTTCTACGATGCCACGATCGAAGAGATGATTTTGCCATCCGCGACTAGCTTCGCTAACAATGCTCTTGGACCGGTGACAACCCTCAGGGCGAGTAACCGGCTCTCCGAATCAAAACGAGGCATCCTCCGGGACGCCGACTGCTACGAAGCGAAAAATTGGTTGTTAGGTATGTCCGGCTTGGAGAAGCTCGAAATTCTCCACTTCCCCCTCAGTTTTCTCCAAAATTTTGCTGGGGACAAGGCTCTAGGAGAATTGCCTATGGCAGTGAAGGATGTTGCCCTTACCCTGTATCCCGACGAGTGCGGGGACTTTAGGGAGCTTAAAGCTTGGGTCAAAGCCCGGGCGGAAGCACAACTGCCGTTCGAGAAACTTGAAGTCTCTCTCGATTACTCCGCACCCGCTACTCCACCGGTAGACGGGGAATTTGTCGACTCCTTGCGCTCTTCGTTGGCAGAACATGTAAAAGACGTCGTTGTGCAAGTGTTGCGCTCGCCCGAATGAATATAACCCTTTTTTATCATTGTATTTTATTCACCAGTATACACATGCTCTTGTAATGCCAATTATTCTTCTGATTTCTTTGCGGGCGGGTCATCAGAAGAGTTGCCGAATGCAGGGCGGGTATACCCGAGTCTCGTATGATCTATACCTCGCAGGTCGCTC
>Ga0307512_10002110_pt1 | contig 26116 bp, 23 predicted proteins | sample 14_EM_MG_FD_200267 | JGI IMG/M metagenome (GOLD analysis project Ga0307512, IMG submission 200267) | Populus trichocarpa ectomycorrhiza microbial communities from riparian zone in the Pacific Northwest, United States - 14_EM | ecosystem: Host-associated > Plants > Roots > Unclassified | place... | reverse complement strand
GGCCGCCGCCGGGGACGTTGGTGTGGGCGAGCTCGTCGACGATGGCGACGGTCGGACGCCGCGCGAGCACCGCGGCGAGGTCCATCTCCTCGAACCGTCCGCCCCGGTAGGCGCACTCGGCCCGTTCCACCGTCTCCAGGCCGTCGAGCATCGCCTCGGTCAGCGGACGTCCGTGGCACTCGGCGAACGCCACCACCACATCGGCACCGCGACCGGCCCGGCGGCGCGCCTCATCAAGCATGCGGTACGTCTTGCCCACCCCTGGGGCCGCCCCGAGGTAGACCTTCAGCCGTCCGCGCCGTACATCACTCATCACCCCCAGCGAAGCGCTCCGCACGCCCTTGGTCAGGCATCTTGACGCGTCCCTGGCGCCGCTCACGGGGACGTTGACACTGTCTTGACGGAACCGGGCCGGGATAGGGTGACAGCGGTGTGCCGGGAAGTCTGGTCGGCAGGGAGCTGCAGTGGCTCCCTTCGAAGCCCCAGGGGGACGGCATGCGCAGCGTCGGAACGGTTCTCTCACTCGTGGTGCTGGCCACGGTGGTCGCGACGTTCGCCCGCCGATGGCGCATTCCTGCCCCTTCCCTCCTTGTCGTCGCCGGTCTGGCCGTGGCCCTGCTGCCCGGCACCCCTCAGATCGAGATCAGCCCCGAGATCATCGGGCTCGTCGTGCTCCCGCCGCTGCTGTACGCCAGCGCCGAGGAACTGTCCTGGCGCGAGCTGCGGGCGGTGTGGCGGCCGGTCGGGGTACTCGCCGTCGGTCTCGTGCTGGCCTCGGCGGCGGCCGTGGGTGCGGTGGCGTCCCTGGTGACGCCGCTGTCGTGGCAGATGGCGCTGGTGCTGGGCGCGGTGCTGGCCAGCACCGATCCGGTCGCGGTCACCGCGCTGGGCAGACGGCTCGCCCTGCCGCCCAAGGTGCAGGTCCTGGTCCAGGCGGAGAGCCTGTTCAACGACGCGACCTCGCTGGTTCTCTTCCGGGTCGCGGTGAGCGTGGCGGTGGCCTCGGCAGCGGCCGACTGGGGTGCGGCGGGCGGCGAGTTCGCGCTGCTCGCGGGCGGCGGCACGCTCATCGGGGCCGCGGTCGCGAGCGTGGTCGCGCTGATCCGGCGGCGCACCGAGGATCCGGTCCTGGAGACGGTGATCTCCCTGGTCACGCCCTACGCCGCCTACGTCCTGGCCGAGGCGGCGCACACCTCCGGCGTCACCTCGGTCGTGGTGGCAGGCGTGGTCCTCGGCGGCCGGGGCGAGAAGCTCACCAACGCCCGCATAAGACTCCAACTTCACGCCGTCTACGGCACGGTGGTGTTCCTGCTGGAGAGCGTGGTGTTCTCCCTCATCGGGCTCGCCCTGCCCGCACAGGTGCAGGCGCTGTCCGACGGCGACAAGGCGTGGCCGCTGTACGCACTGGCGGTGGCGGGCACCCTGATCGCCGTACGACTGCTGTGGCTGGCCCCGCTGTCGGCGGTGGTGCAGCGCAAGGGCGGCATCCAGCGGATGAACTGGCGGATACCCGTGGTACTGACCTGGGCCGGCACCCGGGGCGTGGTGCCACTGGCGGCCGCGCTGTCCATCCCGGTGGCCACGGAAAGCGGGAGCGCGCTCACCGAACGGCCCCTGGTGCTGGTCCTGACCACCTCGGTGGTGGTCGTCACCCTCGTCGTCCAGGGTTTCACCCTCGCACCCGTCGTGCAGGCGTCCGGCATCGCCCTGGAGCCCGACCACACCGAGCGCGAAGAGGCCGCCGCCCGCTGCAGCCTGGCCGGCGCGGGCATCAGGCGGCTGGAGGAGCTGTCGGAGCTGGAGGCCGTGCCGGACGTGGTCCTGGACCGGCTCCGCCGTGGGCTCAACGCCCGCCTCGACGCCGCCCGCGACCGGCTCGCCGACAACAACGGCCACGGCACGCCCACCGAATCCGCCGACCTGGTCTACCGCCAGCTGCGCCGCGACCTGATAACCGTGGAGGCGGCCGAACTGCAGCGCCTCTACGACGAGCACGCGATCAGCGACACGACCCGCCGCCGCCTCCAGCGGTCCCTGGACCTGGAGGAGGCCCGGCTCGCGGACGCATGAGCCGTACGGGCTCAGCGGGACTCGGCCGGCAGCGGCCGCAGCCCCGGCCCGGTGAGTCCGACGGCCGGCAGCAACAGCCCTCAGCCCAAAGGGAGTTCGGTGGCCAGGCCGGAACGGCCGGCCCGCACGGACGCGTCGAAATGATGCCGGTTGATGCCGGTGACGGCGAAGTCGTCGGTGAGGGACTCCACGGTCTTCTCGTCGGTGCGGTCGTCCTGGGCGGCGGGGGTGCGCAGGTCGTGTCCGATCCCGCGCCGCGCGTCGCCGCAGAAGCCCACCGCCTTCTCGTACGGCGTCCGCAGGCGCCCCTTGCCCGCATTCCCGCTGGACAGAAGGATGTTGGCGGCCTGGGCGTCCATGTCGTTCAGAGCGAGGTCGAGGTCGGCGACGATCAACAATGCCGCCAGGGTGAGGGCAAGCAGGATCGTGACCGCGCGCAGGAGACGCAGTCGCGCGGGCGCCGCCCGGCCGTCAAGGGCACGTATGCGCACGTCAGAAGCTCGTCAGGGAACGGGATTCCGGCTTGTCCGCGGCGTGCGGTACGGCTTCCATGGATGACGTGAACAGCGCCTGGCTCCTCTTCGACCGGCCGCCGAGTCCCGCTCGGCCGTCCCGTCATGCGCCGCGCTGTGCGGAAATGCCCGCGTCCGTGTCCCACTGACGCGTTCCGCATCCCCCGGGGCGCCGTGACTCCTGTCCGGCGCCCCGCCCCGTTCTTGCACCCGCACACCCGCCGCCCCCTCGCCGGGGCCTCGCTCGCGTGCCATCAACCCCGGATTGGATCATGTCCGACTTCACTCTCTCGTCCCGTACCGTGCTCGTCACCGGCGCCACCGCCGGCATCGGATACGAGACCGCCCGGCAACTCGCAGAACGCGGCGCCACGGTACTGCTGCACGGCCGTACCGCCGAGGACTCCCTCGCCGCCGCCGATGCCCTAGTCGCCACCGCGGGCATCGACGCGAACCGGCTGTGCACCTACGCCGCCGACTTCGCCCGTCTCGACGAGGTCGAGACCCTCGCCCGGAAGGTCGTCACCGAGCACCCGCACCTCGACGTGCTGGTCAACAACGCGGGCATGGCCGCCCCCGAGCGGCACACGGTCACCGCCGACGGCAACGAGATCGCCTTCCAGGTCAACTTCCTCGCCCACTACCTGCTCACCTGCCTGCTGGAGCCGGCCCTGACCAGCGACCCGGGCGGCCGGGTGGTCAACGTGTCCTCGGCCCTGCACCGCACGGGCTCCATCCAGTGGGCCGACCCCAACCGCGCCCGCCGCTACTCCCGCCTCGCCGCCTACGCCCAGTCCCAACTGGCCCTGACCGTGTTCGCGGCCGACCCGCGCGTCACCGCCGTCTCCGTGCACCCGGGCGTGTGCGACACGGCCCTGCTGTCCCTGTACGCGCACGCGGGCAGCGCGCCCGCCGAGGGCGCGGCGAACGTGGTCCGGCTGTGCGACCCGGCCGTCGAGATCGTCAACGGCGCCTACTACGACCGCGACGCACGGGTCGAACCCGCTCCGGCCGCGGCCGAGGACCGCACGATCAGGCGCCTGAACAAACTCGCCGACCTCCTCGTCGGCCGCAGTGCGGCTTGAACGCCTCATCCACACAACGGAGTTGACACAGATGTCGAAGCGCGCCCGAAGGAAGAAGGCCCGCCGCAGGAAGGCCGCGAACCACGGCAGCAAGGCCGGCCAGAGCTAGGGCCTGTCACCGGCCGCGTTCCCAGGGGCGGGCGACCAGCAGCAACAACACCGCCGCCGCCCGCCCTCTCCGAATCCATGCCATTCACCCGCGAGGCGTTGATGATCGAACTCTCTCCCCCTCACCTGCCGGTCCTCACCCGCTGGTTCCCTGCCGGGACCCCCGGCCCGGCCGCCCTGGGCGAGCACGTGCTGGCCACCGGCATCGGCCGCTGGTGGGCCGACCGCCCCGAGCATCCGCGGGCCGTCGCCGCGTCCTGTGCCGGGTATGTCGTCCTGCGCGGCAGCCCCGAAGCGCTCACACCCGAGGTCCTCGCGTCGCTGGCCGGCAACCGCATCGACGCGCCCGCACGCCTCCTGCCCGCGCTGGGCGCCGCCTTCGAACGGATCACCCCCTGGGAACGCATGATCTGGACCCTGCAGGCCGAACCCCGGCAGGCCACGGTTCCCTTCGGCCTCACGCTGCGCCGCCTGGAACCGGCTGACACCGACGCGCTGGACGCCCTCGGCCCGGACGCGTCCTGGATCTCCGCCAGCTGGGGCGGACCCCTCGGCCTGGCCTCCTCCGGACACGGCTGGGCCGTCGTGAGCAGAAAGGGCAGTGTGCTTGCCCTCGCCTGCACCTACTTCCGGGGCAGTCGGTACGAGGACGTGGCGGTCTGCACGGTGCCCGACCACCGCCGTCACCGCCTCGCCCTGGCCTGCGTCACCGCGCTGAACGGCGATATCTCCGCCCGCGGCCGCACGCCCAGCTGGAACTGCTCGGTCCTCAACCGCGCCAGCCGCCTGCTCGCCTGGAACGCGGGCTTCCGACTGGTCCGCGAGTACGTCCACCACGCCGTGGGCAGCCCTGTCTCCGCACCGTCCTTCGCCGAGGTCGCCGAGAGACGTCGTACGACATGACGCTGGGTGTCCGCTCCCGGCTGCCGTAGCCACCGTCCCCCGTACAGCGCAGTCGGCGTCCGGAGTCGCTCAGAGCTACTTCCTTGATGTGCAGCCAACACAGGCAGGGCCAGTCTTAACGGAAGCTTGACGCCTGCACCCCCGTGATCCGTGGGCCCTGACGTCACTCTCCGCTTACGCTGGTGCCGCCGTCCGCGTGATGGCCGGAACCCACACGCTGAGCCGCACTTCAGGAGCACGCCGATGGCCACGACCCAGCACCCTCCCAGTCCGCTGCGCGCGTGGATGCTGGAGGGTCTGTCCGACATGGGCAAGGGCGTCCAACAGGCGCCCCACGCCCAGCCCGAGCCCCCGCACAAGGGGCAGCGCTGGTATCGCGTGATGTGCCTGACCGGCGTCGACTACTTCTCGACGCTCGGCTACCAGCCGGGCATCGCGGCCCTCGCCGCCGGCCTCCTGTCGCCGGTGGCGACCGTCGTCCTCGTGATCGTGACACTGGCCGGCGCGCTCCCGGTCTACCGGCGGGTGGCCGAGGAGAGCCCCCACGGCGAGGGCTCGATCGCGATGCTGGAGCGGCTGCTCTCGTTCTGGAAGGGCAAGCTGTTCGTCCTGACCCTGCTCGGCTTCGCCGCCACCGACTTCCTGATCACCATCACCCTCTCGGCCGCCGACGCCTCGACCCACCTGGTCGAGAACCCGCACCTGACCAGCACTCTGCACGACAAGCAGATGCTGATCACCCTGGTCCTGGTGGCCCTGCTCGGCGCGGTGTTCCTCAAGGGCTTCCTGGAGGCGATCGGCGTCGCCGTCGCCCTGGTGGTGGCCTATCTGGGGCTCAACGTCGTCGTCGTGATCGTCGGCTTCTACCACGTGGTCACCGAGAGCCACGTGGTCACCGACTGGACCAGCGCCCTGACCGCGGAGCACGGCAATGTTTTCGCCATGCTCGGCGTCTCCCTGCTGGTCTTCCCCAAGCTCGCGCTCGGTCTCTCCGGCTTCGAGACCGGCGTCGCCGTCATGCCGCACGTCCAGGGCGACCCCGGTGACACGGAGGAGAATCCCAAGGGCCGCATCCGGGACACGAAGAAGCTCCTCACCGCCGCCGCCCTGATCATGAGCGTGTTCCTCATCGCGACGAGCTTCATCACCACCGTGCTGATCCCGGAGAAGGAGTTCGAGCCCGGCGGCCAGGCCAACGGACGCGCCCTCGCCTACCTCTCCCACGAGTATCTGGGCAACGCCTTCGGCACGGTCTACGACGTCTCGACCATCGCGATCCTCTGGTTCGCCGGCGCCTCGGCCATGGCCGGCCTGCTCAACCTGATGCCCCGCTACCTGCCCCGCTACGGCATGGCCCCGCACTGGGCCCGCGCCGTCCGCCCCATGGTGATCGTCTTCACGCTGATCGGCTTCCTGGTCACCTGGATCTTCGACGCCGACGTCGACGCCCAGGGCGGCGCCTACGCCACCGGCGTCCTGGTGCTGATGTCCTCGGCGGCGATCGCGGTGACCATCGCCGCCCACCGGGCCCAGCAGCGGGGCTGGACCATCGGCTTCGCCGTCGTCTCGGCGGTCCTCCTCTACGTCACCGTGGCGAACGTCGTCGAGCGCCCCGACGGCGTGAAGATCGGCGCCTGCTTCATCGCCGGCATCATCCTGGTCTCCCTGTTGTCCCGGCTGGCCCGCGCCTTCGAGCTGCGCGTGACCAGCGTGACGCTGGACGACATGGCGGAACGTTTCATCCGGGACATGTCCAGCCGCAAGATCCGGTTCATCGCCAACGAGCCCGACCAGCGGGACAAGGCCGAGTACCGCGACAAGATCGAGCAGATCCAGAACGACAACGACATTCCCGGCGAGGACTTCGTCTTCGTCGAGGTCACGGTCCTCGACCCCTCCGAATTCGAGGCGGGCCTGACGGTGCGCGGCGAGGTCCTGCACAACCGCTACCGGGTCCTGACCCTGGAGTCCTCCTCCATCCCGAACGCGCTGGCAGCCCTGCTCCTCCACGTCCGCGACTCCACCAAGTGCACCCCGCACATCTACTTCGAGTGGACCGAGGGCAACCCCTTCGCCAACTTCCTCCGCTTCTTCCTCTTCGGCCAGGGCGAGGTCGCCCCGGTGACCCGCGAGGTACTGCGCGAGGCGGAACCGGACCGGACCCGCCGACCACGCGTCCACACGGGCTGAGCGGCACATCGGCGCTGGGCGCTCCGGCGCAGGGGGCACTTCGACGCAAGGGCGCCCGGACGCAGGGGACGCTTCAACGCAGGGCCGCCCCGACGCAAGGGGTGTTTCAACTCAAGGGGCACTTCGGCACAAGGGCCACCCCTACGCAAGGGGCGCTTCGGCACAGAGCCACCCCAACCCAAGGGGCGCTCAGCACAAGTCCGCTTCGCCGTAAGGGGCGCGTCAAGATTGGTCCGTGCGGCGTCAGGGTGCCGTCAGCGCGACCCGCGCGCGCCCGGGTTGCCGCTTACCTTCGCCTCATGCAGTGCAGCGGACCGTCGAGCCCGGCCGGTGACCGCCACTGGCGTGGCAGCGCCCGGCTGGCCCTGGGCTGCGCTCTTGTCTTCGGCAGCATGACCATGCTCGTCGACTGGGACGCGGGCACCCTGAGTCCTGCGCGCGCCCTGCTCTGGCTCGCGCTCTCCACCGCGGTCTTCGCCGTCCTGCTCCCGCCCCGCGTCACCGCGGGCCCCGGCTGGATTGCGGTACGCGGCCCGATACGCCACCGCATGGTCCGTACGGACGCCCTCGCGGCCGTCCGGCAGTACGGCGGAGTCTCCTCCCATCTGGTCCTGCGCGACGCTCAGGACCGTCGCCTGGAACTCGACCCGCGCATCCTCGCGGCCAACCCGCTGCTGTGGCACGAACTGGACACCGGGGTGCGCCGCTCCCTCGAACGGGGCACCCTGCGCCAGGGCGCGGATGTGCTGCGGCGGATCGGCCGTCAGATCGACGACGACACCGTCCAGGCGGTGCTCAGGGCCTCGGGACTCACCTGACCAGCCCCCGCCGCTGCGGTCGTACGACCACCCGGCCGAAGCTCATATGCCCGCCGACCACCACGCGCAGCGCCACGGGCACGTCCTGGCCACCGGCCGAACGTGCCTTGATCTTGGCGTAGTTGATCACCAGGGAGTCGGTGTCCACCACGACGCCCGGCCGCGTCACCAGCCGCAGCGTTCCACCGCGCATGTCGAGGTCGATGTGCAAGGTGTCGTGCGTGATCACCGCGCTGGTGAAGTCGAGCGTCACTTCACCCCACTCCGACTCGATCTCCAGCCGCCGCGGCACCACCCACTCCTCGCCCCGCCGGGCCGAACCGCCCCTCTGATCGATGCGGACGACCTCCTTCACCTCGCCCGCACCCCCCGCCCCGGCCCCCGGCAGGTCCGTCGTCAGCACGGCGAGCTCCCCCATCGTGCGGGCCGACAGGGCGGCTTCCACCCGCTCGTCGAGCTCCTCGACGGTCAGCCGACCGTCCCCGGCCGCGATGCGCAGCACGTCCACGACCCGGTCCCGGTCCGCGTGCGAGGCCCTCAGGTCGAGCGACGCCTCGCTCCGTGACACTTCACCCGACATACCCACGCTCCGAATCCCAGTCACCGGACTAACGCTATATCGCGTTATACCCAACGCTCAACCCCACGTCCATCAGGGCCCGTTCCCGGCCCTATCGTGACCGCATGCAGAGCTACACAATCGGCCAGGCAGCACGACTGCTCGGCGTGAGCCCGGACACCGCACGCCGCTGGGCGGACGCCGGCCGGGTGGCGACCCATCGCGACGACGGCGGAAGACGGCTCATCGAGGGCCGGGACCTGGCCGCCTTCTCGGTCGAACTCGCCAAGGCGGGCAGCGTCGAGGAGGAGACCTCGTACACCTCGGTCCGCAACGCCTTCCCCGGAATCGTCACCGCCATCAAACTCGGCGACGTGGCGGCCCAGGTCGAGATCCAGGCCGGCCCGCACCGCCTGGTCTCGCTGCTGACCCGCGAGGCCGTCGAGGAGCTGGGCCTCGAAGTCGGCATGGAGGCCACCGCCCGGGTGAAATCGACCAACGTCCACATCGACCGCACCTGACCCGCAAGACCACTCCCGTACGAACGCACATGCGACCCCTGCCGCGTTACGGCCCAGCTCATGCGATGCGACAGGAGACTTACACCTTGCATATGCGCCAGTATGATCTGCGCATCGGAAGAGGCCGACGGCCTCTTCCCCCGTAGCAGTCAGAGGGAGTGGCCCCGTGATGACCCGTTCCGCGCGCCGGACCCGCCGGACCCTGCAGGTGGCCGGTGCAGGAGCCGCCGCGCTGCTCGCCCTGAGCGCCTGCTCGTCGTCCGACTCGGACTCGGGCTCCACGAAGTCCGACTCCTCGGCGTCGGCGTCCTCGTCGCCGAAGCTGTCCGGCAACGTGACCGTCTTCGCCGCGGCCTCCCTCCAGGAGAGCTTCACGACCCTGCAGAAGGAGTTCGAGAAGCAGCACCCGGGCACGACGGTGACCTTCAGCTTCGGCGGCAGTGACAGCCTCGCCGCCGGTATCACCGGCGGCGCCCCGGCCGACGTCTTCGCCTCCGCCAGCCCGAAGACGATGAAGATCGTGACCGACAAGAAGGACAACGCCACCGAGCCGGTCACCTTCGTCCGCAACCAGCTGGAGATCGCCACCCTGCCGGGCAACCCCGACAAGGTGTCCTCCCTCAAGGACCTCACCAAGTCGGGCCTGAAGGTCGTGCTGTGCGACAAGACGGTGCCGTGCGGCGCCGCCGCCCAGAAGGCCCTTGACGCCAGCAAGCTGAAGCTCACCCCGGCCTCCTACGAGGAGGACGTCAAGTCCGCCCTGAACAAGGTGGTGTTGAAGGAGGCCGACGCCGCCGTCGTCTACAGGACGGACGTGAAGGCGGCCGGCAACAAGGTGGAGGGCGTGGACTTCCCCGAGTCGGCCGACGCCATCAACGACTACCCGATCGCCCTGCTCAAGAACTCCAAGAACCCCGAGGTCGCCAAGGCGTTCATCGCGCTCGTGCAGTCCGCCGAGGGCCAGAAGGTCCTGTCCGAGGCCGGGTTCCTCAAGCCGTGACCTCGACCGACAAGTCCGACGCCGCGGCCGACACCCTCCAGGGCGGCCCGCGGCGCGGGCGTGTCCGGTCGGGCCGCCGCGGGGTGCCGCTGCCCCTGCTGGTGCCGGCACTCATCGGCCTGGCGTTCCTGCTGCTGCCACTGGTCGCCCTTCTCGTACGGGCCCCGTGGAGCACGCTCCCCGAACAGCTGACGAGTACCGAGGTCTGGCAGGCGCTCCGCCTGTCGTTGGTCTGCGCCACGGCGGCGACCGCGGTCAGCCTGGTCATCGGCGTACCGCTGGCCTGGCTGCTGGCCCGCACGGACTTCCCCGGACGCGGCTTCGTACGCGCGCTGGTGACCCTGCCGCTGGTGCTGCCCCCCGTGGTCGGCGGCGTGGCCCTGCTGTTCGCCCTCGGCCGCAACGGCGTGGTCGGCCAGTGGCTGGACTCCTGGTTCGGTATCACGCTCCCCTTCACCACCGCGGGGGTCGTCGTCGCGGAGAGCTTCGTCGCGATGCCGTTCCTCGTCATCAGCGTGGAGGGCACCCTGCGCGCCGCCGATCCGCGCTACGAGGAGGCGGCCGCCACCCTGGGCGCCTCCCGCTTCACCGCGTTCCGCCGGGTCACCCTGCCGCTGATCGCGCCGGGCATCGCGGCGGGTGCCGTGCTGGCCTGGGCGCGGGCCCTGGGCGAGTTCGGCGCGACGATCACTTTCGCGGGCAACTTCCCCGGGCGCACCCAGACCATGCCGCTCGCGGTCTACCTGGCGCTGCAGAACAACCCCGAGGCGGCCATCGCGCTCAGCCTGGTCCTGCTCGCCGTGTCGATCGCGGTCCTGGCGGGACTGCGGGACCGCTGGATGACAGCATCATGACGCCACGTTCCAGAGCAGGGGACGATCCCCTCATGACCGACACCGACGCCCCCTCGGCCGACCTCGTCACCGAGGACACGGGCGACGAGGGCCTCGACGCCCGCCTGGTCGTCGAGCACGGCACCTTCCGTCTCGACGTCACGCTCACCGCCGCCCCCGGAGACGTCGTCGCCCTGCTCGGCCCCAATGGCGCCGGCAAGACCACCGCCCTGCGCGCGCTCGCCGGCCTCGTCCCGCTCGGCGCCGGCCATCTCCGCCTGGACGGCACCGCGTTGGACCGGATGCCGCCCGAGGCCCGCCCGGTCGGCGTCGTCTTCCAGGATTACTTGCTCTTCCCGCACCTGACCGCCCTCGACAACGTGGCCTTCGGACCCCGCTGTCAGGGCGCCGGCAGGGCGGAGGCCCGCGCCCAGGCCGCCGAGTGGCTGGAGCGCATGGGCCTCGCCGAGCACGCCGGCGCCAAGCCGCGCCGTCTCTCCGGCGGCCAGGCCCAGCGCGTCGCCCTCGCCCGCGCCCTGGCCACCCACCCCCGGCTGCTGCTCCTCGACGAGCCGCTCGCCGCCCTGGACGCCCGCACCCGGCTCGAGGTGAGGGCCCAACTCCGCCGCCACCTGGCCGAGTTCGAGGCGGTCGCGGTCCTGGTCACGCACGACCCGCTGGACGCCATGGTGCTGGCCGACCGGCTGGTCGTCGTCGAGCACGGCAGCGTCGTACAGGAGGGCACCCCGTCCGACATCGCCCGCCATCCCCGTACGGACTACATCGCCCAGCTGGTCGGCCTCAACCTCTACCGGGGGCAGGCCGACGGCCACACCGTCCGTCTCGACACCGGCCCGTCCATCACCACCACGGAGGATCTGTCCGGCCCGGTCTTCGTGGCCTTCCCGCCGAGCGCCGTCACGCTCTACCGGGACCCTCCCAGCGGCTCCAGCGCCCGCAACCACTGGCACGGTGAGGTCGCGGGCCTGGAGACCCACGGCGACCAGATCCGCGCCGACCTCACCGGCGAACTCCCCCTCGCCGCCGACCTCACGACGGTCGCCGCGGCCGAACTCGAACTGCACCCGGGCGCACCGGTCTGGGCGGCGGTCAAGGCGGCGCAGACGCACGCCTACCCGGCCTGACCCACCCCGCCCACTACGGTGGGTGACCATGACCCTGAGCATCCGCAACCAGCTCCCCGGCACGGTCACCGCCGTCACCCCCGGAGAGGCCATGGCCACCGTCAAGGTCCGTCTCGACGGCGGTCAGGAGATCACGGCGGCGATCACCCGGGAAGCCGTGGACGACCTCCGCCTCACCGAGGGCTCCGCCGTACGCACCCTGGTGAAGTCCACCGAGATCGCCCTCGCCACCTCTCCGGTCGAGGGCCTGTCCGTCCGCAACCAGCTCCCCGGCACGGTCACCGGCATCGCCGCCGGCCGGGCAATGACCTCCGTGAAGGTCTCGGTCGACGGGGGCGAGCTGACCGCGGCGATCACCACGTACGCCGCCACCGACATCGGTATCTCCGTCGGTTCCTCCGTCGTCGCCGTGATCAAGTCGACCGAGGTGTCGCTGGCGACCGTGTGACACCCCGCGTGACGCGGAAGGGCCCCGCCGAAGTCGCGGCGGGGCCCTTCCTGCCTGGCGGCTCAGTCCTCGTAGGCGTCCAGCGGCGGGCACGAGCAGACCAGGTTGCGGTCGCCGAAGGCCTGGTCGATCCGGCGCACCGGCGGCCAGTACTTGTCGGCGGCCGACACACCCGCGGGGAAGACGGCCTCGTCACGCGTGTACGCGTGGTCCCATTCCGCACCGAGCGCGGCGGCGGTGTGCGGCGCACCCCGGAGCGGGTTGTCCTCGGCCGGCCACTCGCCCGCCCCGACCCTCTCGATCTCCGCGCGGATGGCGATCATCGCCTCGCAGAACCGGTCCAGCTCGGTCAGGTCCTCGGACTCGGTCGGCTCGATCATCAGCGTGCCGGCCACCGGGAACGACATCGTCGGCGCGTGGAAGCCGTAGTCGATCAGCCGCTTGGCGACGTCGTCGACGCTCACGCCGGTCGCCTTGGTCAGCGGCCGCAGATCGATGATGCACTCGTGCGCGACCAGCCCGCCGGGGCCGGTGTAGAGCACGGGGTAGTGCGGCTCGAGCCGCTTGGCGATGTAGTTGGCGGAAAGCACCGCCACCTGCGTGGCGCGCTTCAGCCCCTCGCCGCCCATAAGCCGGACGTACGCCCACGAGATCGGCAGGATGCCCGCGGAGCCCCACGGAGCCGCCGAGATCGGTCCGACACCCGTCTCCGGACCGGCCGCGGGCTGCATCGGGTGGTTCGGCAGATACGGCGCCAGGTGCGCACGCACGCCGACCGGGCCGACGCCCGGACCGCCGCCGCCGTGCGGGATGCAGAAGGTCTTGTGCAGGTTGAGGTGCGAGACGTCACCGCCGAAGTGCCCCGGCTTGGCAAGCCCCACAAGGGCGTTGAGGTTGGCACCGTCGACGTACACCTGCCCACCGGCCTCGTGCACCTGCGCGCAGATGTCGGCGACGTGCTCCTCGAACACACCGTGCGTGGAGGGGTACGTGATCATCAGCACGGCCAGCTCGTCGCGGTACTGCTCGATCTTCGCCCGCAGGTCGTCGACGTCGATCTCGCCGTCCTCGGCGGTCTTCACGACGACGACCTTCATCCCGGCCATCACGGCACTGGCGGCGTTCGTGCCGTGCGCGGAGGACGGAATCAGACACACGATCCGCTGCTGGTCCCCGTTGGCCCGGTGATATCCGCGTACGGCGAGCAGCCCGGCCAGCTCGCCCTGCGATCCGGCGTTGGGCTGCAGGGACACCTTGTCGTACCCGGTGACCTCGGCGAGCCGCTCCTCCAGCTCACGGATGAGCGTGAGGTAGCCCTGTGCCTGCTCGGCGGGCGCGAAGGGGTGCAGCTGCCCGAACTCGGGCCAGGTGACCGGCTCCATCTCCGTGGTCGCGTTGAGCTTCATGGTGCAGGAGCCCAGCGGGATCATGCCGCGGTCGAGCGCGTAGTCGCGGTCGGCCAGCCTGCGCAGGTAACGCAGCATGGCGGTCTCGGAGCGGTACTGGTGGAAGACGGGGTGAGTGAGGAAGGCGTCGCTGCGCAGCAGGCCCCGCGGGATCGACTCCCCGGCGGCCGCGTCCAGCGCCTCGACATCGCCCTCGACCCCGAACGCGGTCCACACGGCGCCCAGTTGGGCCCGCGCGGTGGTCTCGTCGCAGGCGATCGACACGTGGTCGGCGTCGACGAGGTGGAGGTTGACGCCGTTCTCACGCGCGGCGGCGGCAACCTCGGCGGCGCGGCCCGGCACCCGCGCGGTGACCGTGTCGAAGTAGGAGCCGTGCACGACCTCGACACCGCCGGCCCGGAGCCCGGCAGCGAGGACCGTGGCATACCGGTGGGTGCGCTGCGCGATGCCCTTCAGACCCTCCGGCCCGTGGTAGACGGCGTACATGCCGGCCATGACGGCGAGCAGCACCTGCGCGGTGCAGATGTTGCTGGTGGCCTTCTCGCGCCTGATGTGCTGCTCGCGGGTCTGCAGCGCAAGCCGGTAGGCCTTGTGCCCGTCGGCGTCCACGGACACGCCCACCAGCCGCCCGGGCAGACTGCGCGCGAACTTCTCGCGCACCGCCATGTAGCCGGCGTGCGGCCCGCCGAAGCCCATCGGCACACCGAAGCGCTGCGTCGTACCGACGGCGATGTCCGCGCCGAGCTCACCGGGCGACTTCAGCAGCGTCAGCGCGAGCAGGTCGGCGGCGACGGTGACGAGCGCGCCGAGCTCGTGCGCCTGGTCGATCAACGGCTTGATGTCGCGTACGACACCGGAGGCGCCGGGGTACTGGAGGAGCACGCCGTTGATCTCACGCCCGGCGATGTCGGCCGGAATGCCGTCTCCGAGGTCCGCGACCACGACCTCCACTCCGGCCGGCTCGGCACGGGTCTCGATCACGGCGATGGTCTGCGGCAGCACGTCCGCGTCGACCAGGAACAGACCCTTCTTGTTCCTGCCCATGCGCCGGGACAGCGCCATGGCCTCGGCGGCGGCCGTGCCCTCGTCGAGCAGCGAGGCACCGGAGGTCGGCAGCCCGGTGAGGTCGGCGACCGTCGTCTGGAAGTTGAGCAGAGCCTCGAGCCGCCCCTGCGAGATCTCCGGCTGGTACGGCGTGTAGGCCGTGTACCAGGCCGGGTTCTCCATCACATTGCGCAGGATGACGGGCGGGGTGAACGTGCCGTAGTACCCGAGCCCGATCATGGAGTCGAGCACCTGGTTGTGGTCGGCCAGCGAACGCAGCTCGGCCAGCACCTCGGCCTCGGTACGCGCGCCCGGCAGCTCGAGCGCGTCGGCGTTCTTGATCACGTCCGGTACCGCGGCGGCGGTGAGTTCGTCGAGCGAGCCGTATCCGACCTGCGCGAGCATCTTGGCCCGGGCCTCGAGATCAGGGCCGATATGGCGCTGCTCGAAGGGAATCCCCTTCTCGAGCTCGGAGAGCGGAATGCGATGGGCGGTCATTTGCGGAGGCCTCCTGGTCTGACACGACCTTCGAGGGGCACCACGGCGCGGGTACCCGTACGGCCTCCCCCTCTGTCATCTCAACCTGAGAGCTTCACCGGACCACCCGAGAGGGTCCGGCTTTCACCGTCGGTGAGAGCGGAAGCCGTCGACACCCGCCCTGCTTTCCAGAGTGACCTCGTCCGCGCGGTACGTGGGCCTGAGAGATTCCGGGGAGGATTTGCTCCTTCGGCGCCTCCGGAGGTTTCCCGGAGGACTCTCCCGCACGGGGTCAGCAGCCGCTGTCAGCCTACCAGCGAGTGCGACACCCGATCCTTCGAGTGGCCGCCTTCCCGGATATGTTCTTTTGTAGTATTTACGAATGAATTGCGACCAAGTGGAGGGCCCGTGGAGACCGACATCGATCCGCGCAACCTGATCGGCCGCAAGGCATTCGACCGCAACGGCACGAAGCTCGGCACCATCGACGAGATCTACCTCGACGACGCGACCGGCGTGCCGGAGTGGGCGGCCATACGCACCGGCCTGTTCTCCCGGGACGCCTTCGTCCCCCTGGAGCCCAGCGAGCTGGTCGAGGGCACCCTCCACGTCCCCTTCGACCGCTCCCTCATCAAGGACGCCCCCGACTTCGGTGTCGGCCGCCATCTCTCCCCCGAACAGGAACTCCAGCTCTACCACCACTACGGCCTCGACCTCGACGCTCCCCCGTCGTTCCCGGACCGGTCCTTCGGCAAGCTCGCGGGCACGGAGGACGCCGACGCGTAGGCCGCGTCATTGAGGCGAACAAGGCACCTCGCCCCCGGAAGCCCCGGATCCGATCGCCACCAACGGCAGCGGATCCGCCGGCTCCAGTTCCGGGTCGTCGGTGCGCAATGTCCGCACCCGCCCCGGCGCCGAGCCGGGCGTCTCGAACCGCACGGTGACCCGCCCGAGGCCGCTGCCCTGTACCCACCCGTGCCCGAACTCGGCATGCCGCACATCGTGCCCCGCAGGCCAGCGCCGCTCGGCGGGCACCTGTTCCTGCTCCGCCTGTGCGGGTTCGTCCGACGACTCCTCCAGCGGCGCACCCGCCTGCTCCCCCGCGGCCTGCGCGAACAGATCCTCCTGCGTGAAGTCGGCGAGCCCGCTGACCCCGACGCCGAGCAGCCGTACGCCACCCGTGGTGTCCACGGTGTCCAGCAGCCGGGCGGCCGCCTCCCGCACCACCGTCGGATCGTCGGTGGGCCCGCGCAGTGTCTCGGAACGGGTCAGCGTCGAGAAGTCGTACCGCCGCACCTTCAACACGATGGTCCGCCCCGACAGCCCCGCGCCGCGCAGCCGCCGTACACACCGCTCGGCCAGCCGCTGCACCTCGAGGCCCACCCGGATCCGGTCGTGGATGTCCACGTCGTAGGTGTCCTCGACCGACACCGACTTGGCCTCCCGCTCCGCGACCACGGGCCGGTCGTCGTGCGCCAGCGCCATGGCGTACAACGCGTGCCCATGGGCCTTGCCCAGCAGCCGGACCAGCTCGTCGTCGCCCGCCTCGGCGATCTCGTCGACCGTGGTGATCCCGGCCCGCCGCAGATGGTCCCCCGTCGCCGGTCCCACCCCCGGCAGCATCCGCACCGACATCGGCCCGAGCAGCGCCCGCTCGGTCCCGGGCTCGATCAGCACCAGCCCGTCCGGCTTGGCCTCCTCGGAGGCGATCTTCGCGACCATCTTTGACGCGGCCAGTCCGACAGATCCCGTGAGACCCGTGACGGCCCGTATTTCAGTGCGCAGCTTCTCCCCCACCAGCCGCGCCGACGCCCCGTCCCAGGCCGCGTCCCCGGCCTCCAGGTCCACGAAGGCCTCGTCCAGGCTCAGCGGCTCCACCAGCGGCGACAGCGAGTGCAGCAACTCCATGACCTGCTCGCTGATCGACCGGTAGAACCCGAAGCGCGGGACCAGATACGCGGCGTTCGGCGCCAGCCGCCGCGCCTGGGCCATCGGCATCGCGGACCGCACTCCGAACACCCGCGCCTCGTACGAAGCCGTCGCGACCACCCCACGCGGCCCGAGCCCGCCCACGATCACGGCCTTCCCGCGCAGACTCGGCTTGGACCCCTGCTCCGCCGAGGCGTAGAAGGCATCCATGTCGAGATGCAGGATCGTGGGCGCGTTTCTCACATCTCCGATGCTGCCCTACGCCACTGACAATGCCGTCCTACGACCGGCGCAGGCACTGCAGGGGAGGAGCTCAGACCGCCCGGTTCCGCCGCCGCGCCAGCTCGTCCGCGGGGTTGTGCCCGACCAGCGTCTCACCGGTGTCGATCCGCTCGCCGTGCAGCTGCGACAGGGCGCTCTCGACATCCCGCCACACCACACCGACGGCGATCCCGAAGATGCCCTGACCGCCCTGGAGCAGCGCATGGACCTCGTCCGGCGAGGTGCACTCGTAGACCGTGGCGCCGTCACTCATCAGCGTCATGCGCTCCAGGTCGCGGAAGCCGCGCTCACGCAGGTGCTGCACCGTCGTGCGGATGTTCTGCAGCGACACACCGGTGTCCAGGAACCGTTTGACGATCTTCAGGACGACGACATCCCGGAAGCTGTACAGCCGCTGTGTCCCCGACCCGTAGGCGGGTCGCACGCTCGGCTCGACGAGCCCGGTGCGGGCCCAGTAGTCCAGTTGCCGGTAGGTGATGCCGGCGGCCGCGCAGGCCGTCGGACCGCGGTAGCCGATCTGCTCGGACGCCATGGACGTCGCCCCTCCGCTGCTCGGCACGGCCGCCGGTCGCTGCGGAGCGTGAGCGGCCGCGCTGCCGGGATGGGGGTACCCCTCGTTCGAGCGTAGCCGAGAGCTTGGGGGAGGGTACGGACCGCTTTCCCCCAGACTGGGTCCAGGGGCACCCCCAGCCGTACCGTCGCCGCTGCTGCTCACGCCGACCTCCGTCCTTGACCTGCCTCCTCGAAGGTAGGCAGCCACCAGGGGTGCGTCAACGACCGCCACACTCGGCACGCCGAGTGATAATCACCCTAAGAGTGGTTTCCCGCACCCAATCGCGGGGAAAGGCTAGCCGAATGCGCTCGGAGGGAGCCGCAGGACGCTCTCACTCGCCGCTGGCACTTGCCGGCATTTGAGCCCGTGCCCGGCGGCGGACCGGCTCCCTCGCGTACCACGGGTCCGCCGGACCGGCCACGACTCACTGACTGCTGGTCCCGAAGTCCTCCGGTGAGATCTGATCGAGGAACTCGCGGAACTTCTCCACCTCGTCCTCCTGCTCGTCCGGGATCGCGATGCCCGCGTCGTCGAGCACTCCGTCGCTGCCGTAGATAGGCGTTCCGGTGCGCAGGGCCAGCGCTATGGCGTCGGACGGACGGGCACTGACCTCGACTCCGCTGGCGAAGACCAGCTCCGCGTAGAACACGCCCTCCCGCAAGTCGGTGATGCGTACTTCGGTGAGCTCCTGACCGACGGCCTCCAGCACGTCCTTGAACAGGTCGTGGGTCAGCGGTCGCGCGGGGGCCATGCCCTGCTGGGCGAAGGCGATCGCCGTCGCCTCCCCCGGCCCGATCCAGATGGGGAGGTAGCGGTCGCCTCCCACTTCGCGCAGGAGCACGATCGGTTGGTTGGAGGGCATTTCGACCCGGACACCTACGACATCGAGCTCGTTCACACAGCAACCCTAGGACGTGCCCGGGATGTTTGGGTAGTCGGGCAGAGAACGGGGGGACGATCCGGCCCTCGCGGATACGCCGGAGTCAGGGCAGCCGCACGCCGAGTGCGGTCTGCACGAGCGCCGCGTGCAGCTTCACCGTGAGCGCCGCCAGCTCCTTCGTACGCGCCTCCGCATGCGCCCTGGTCTGCGGATTGCGATGGCGCTTCAACGGGGCCACCACCTGGTCCACGAGCCCCGCTTCGCGCTCGGCGGCAGCCTTCATGGCCCTCAGATGCCGCGGTTCGATGCCGAACCGTCCAAGCTCCACGACGAGCGACGCCACGGTCACGGTCTCCGCGTCGTACGCCCCGTCCGGCAGCGCCACGACAAGCCCGTACGACTCCCATTCCTCGAGCTCCTGCTCGCCGATGCCGGCGGCCGCGAGCAGCTCGGCCCGCCCGATCCGGGCCGCCGTGGGCGCCTCGACCGACTCCAGCAAGGGCTCTCCGTCCCGCTGACGCCCCACGGCGGGCAGAGGTACGGCTTCGCCACGCTCCATGGCGTCCAGGTGCTCACGGATCACCTTGAGGGGCAGATAGTGGTCGCGCTGCATCCTCAGGACGTGACCGAGGCGCTCCACGTCGTCCGCGCTGAACTTGCGATACCCCGAGGGGGTGCGCTGGGGCTCGATGAGCCCCTCCGACTCCAGGAAACGAATCTTGGAGATGGTGACTTCGGGGAACTCGTCGCGCAGCACGTTCAGCACCGTGCCGATGCTCATCAGACCGCTGTCCGTGGCGGCGGTGCCGTGTCCGGCACCGCCACTCGGTGTTTGAAGCATGGACATTCCCTGTGAGTCCCCCCGGACGGGGTCCGGGGGACGGGTCAGTAGCCCTGCTGGCTCGCGTAGAAGACCAATCGGTACTTGCCGATCTGCACCTCGTCACCGTTGTTCAGGCCGACCTGGTCGATTCGCTCACGGTTGACATACGTGCCGTTCAGACTGCCCACGTCGGCCACCGTGAACGCGCCGTCCGCACCGCGGCGGAACTCCACGTGACGGCGCGAGACCGTTACGTCGTCCAGGAAGATGTCACTCTGCGGATGACGCCCGGCCGTGGTCAGGTCGCCGTCCAGCAGGAAACGGCTGCCCGAGTTCGGCCCACGGCGTACGACCAGGAGCGCGGAGCCCAGCGGCAGCGCGTCGACGGCCGCCTGTGCCTCGGGGGAGAGGGCCGGCATCTGCGTCTGACCGGTGACCTCGGCGTCGTAGGCCTCGATGCCGGAGATGGAGATCGTGGACGTTGTCTCGGACGGCCGCTCGGGCGCGGCCCCTGCCCGCAGGGGCGCGCCGCAGTTGGAACAGAAGCGGCTGTTCTCCGCGTTGCGGTTACCGCACCTCGTACACACCAGGGCCGACATAGGGGAAAACCCTCCACCCGTACTTGAGGTTGACGGTTGCCCGAAACCTATGCCGCCGGACTGCGCAGGGTCAACAGACGGCGCGCCCTGACCTCCGGAAATGTCGCCGTCGGGACCGACCTGGTCCCGGAACAGCGGGCGCTGGCCCTCTGCGTCGGGCTGCGCGCGATGACGAGCGGTCGCGTTGGCGCTGTCCTCTCGCGCGCTCTTGCCGAACAACTTCGCAAACAACTTCACGGGCGATTCCCCTTGACCGAAACAGACCCGCCCGTGGGGCAGGACGAACCCTGATTGCATACACCGGCCGACCCGGACATCCTCACAACGTCCGTATCCACCAGACAGTTTCCACCACGCACCACCCATTCGGTGCGCCGACCCCCCGCAACCTCATGCCCTCGCCGGACGTCCCCCATGCACCGCCGGTTCACTAGGAGGACGACCGAGCGTAGTCAGGCCGCTTCGCCGCTCGCAAGGCGTCCACGACGATCTTGTTCGACCGCCCGACGGTCACGGTGGCCTGCTCCTTCTCAAGAGTCTGCACCACGCCTCCAGGAATGTTGAGCGCCGGTTCGAGGTCTTCCGGCTTGCCGATGACCTTGAAACGATACGGGGCGTTGATCTTGTTCCCGTCGACGCTCACGCTCTTGCCGGAGTCGGTGAGATAGGTGCCGGCGACCACGCGCACCCCGTTCACCTGGATCGCCTCCGCCCCGGCCGCGCGCAGTTCCTGGATCGCGTCGAGCAGCATGTCCGCCTCGACTGCCCCTTTTGTGTCCTCGATGGTCATCGTGATGCCGGGCCCCTGAGCGGCCACCGTACCCGCCAGAATGCCGAGTTGCTTCTCCTTCTCGACGGTCTGCTTGCGGGCCTCCTCGGCCTGGTCGGAGCTGTTCTCCAGCTCGTCGCGCTGCTTCTCCAGCCCCTGCTTCTCGTCCTCAAGACGCTGCGTACGGTCGTCGAGTTCATCGAGAATGCGAACGAGGTCTTCCTGACGCGCGCCCCGCAAGGCACTGTCGCTGTTGCTGTTGGAGGCGACCTGGACGGCCAGGCCGAAACCGAGGCCGAACAGCAGGACGGCAACGATGAGTTGGGCACGGGTGACGCGCGGCGGCCAGATGCCCTTCACCAGTCGCTGCCGCCCGGTCAGAGCGGGCTCCTTCTCCCCGGAAGCTTCCGGGGCGTCGGGAGCCGTCGCGGGGACCTCTTCCGGGAGCTCCTTGCGCAGCCTGTTGTTCGGCGTCTCTTCCTTGTCGCTCATCGCCTCACGCCCGGAACACGTGACGGCGGATCGCTGCGGCGTTCGAGAAGATGCGGATGCCGAGCACGACGACGACACCGGTGGACAGCTGGGCACCCACGCCCAGCTTGTCGCCCAGGAAGACGATCAGCGCCGCCACGACCACGTTGGACAGGAACGACACCACGAAGACCTTGTCGTCGAAGATCCCGTCGAGCATGGCCCGCAGACCACCGAAGACGGCGTCGAGCGCCGCGACGACGGCGATCGGCAGATAAGGCTCGACGACCGCCGGAACCTCAGGCCGGACCAACAGTCCGGCCACGACTCCCACGACGAGGCCCAGTACGGCGATCACGATGTGCCCTTCTCACTTTTCTCGGTGCTCGGCTGTGCTGTACGTACGATCACACTCGGTGCTGCGGGCAACCGGAGGGCGTCCTCCACGGAGATGCTGGTCCGGATGCCGTAATTCTCTTGCAGGGCGTGCAGGTACAGCCCGTCGGCACTGTTCTGGAACCTGGTGCTCAGCTGCTTGCCGTTGCCCACGGCCAGCACCGTATAAGGCGGAACCAGTGGCTTGTTGTCGACCAGTATCGCGTCTCCCGCGGCCCTGATCGCCGACAGCGCCGTCAGCCGCTGGCCATTGATGGAGATCGCCTCGGCCCCCGATTCCCACAGCCCGTTGACCACGCGCTGCATGTCGCGGTCGCGCACCCGCCCGGTATCGGAGAAGTCCGTGGTCTCGCGCGGGTCGCCGTTGCCACCGCTGGTGGCTTCCTTGGCGTCGTTCACGACCAGCCTCACGCCTGGGCCATGCACTTCCACCGCACCCGACAGAATGCCCACCAACTCGCTCTTGTCCCCGCCGCCGCTCTTCTTCAGGGCCTCCCGCTGCCGCGCACTCACGTCGTCGCGCAGCTTGTCGACGGAGCCCTCCAGCTTGTCCGCCGCCGCGGTCTCCCGGTCGATGCGGTCGATCAGTTCCTCGCGCTCCTTGGCGACGACGGGAGCCGCCACGCGCGCCTGTGCGGCGCCGACGGTCACGACGAGAGCCGCGAGCACCAGCCCGGCGGCGAGACCGAACTTCGCCCGTAGGGTCTTGGGCATCCCGCCCGCGCCCGCCGCCTTCTTCCGCGCGGCTGCCTCGGCGTATCCGTCGTCGAGGCTGTGGTCCATGACGTTGGTGAGCAGCGACATGGAAGCGTCCGGACGCGAGGGTCGCGTGGGTGTGCTCCGAACGGGGGGCTGCTGCGGCATGCCGCACATCGTCGCACGTCGCGACCACTACCTCCGAATGGCCCTACCGGCGTGCCGGACAGGCCCCGTTGGGGCCGCCTGTCCGGCACGCACGTGTACTGGGCGATCAGCGGCCGGCGCTGTCCACTACCGCCGACCACTCGTCGAGCAGAGCCTGGGCGGAAGCGTCGTCCGGCCCTTCCGCCCACAGGTGGGTGACCGCCTCCGCCGGGTCGGGCAGCACCATCACCCAGCGCCCGTCGGTCTCCACCACCCGTACACCGTCGGTGGTGTCCACGAAGCGGTCTCCGGCCGCCTCGACGACCCGCCGCATCACAAGTCCCTTGACGGCCCAGGGAGTCGCCAGATCCCGCTTCAGGACGTGCGCACGCGGAATCCGCGCGTCGATCTGGCTGAGGGTGAGCTGCGTCCGCGCCACCAGCCCGATCAGTCGTACGAAGGCAGCCGTACCGTCGAAGACGCTGCTGAACTCCGGGATGATGAAGCCGGCCTTGCCGTCCCCGCCGAAGATGGTCGAGTCGTCACCTCCGACCCGTGTCAGGTCGTCGGGCGAGGTCGTCGTCCACTCCACCTGCGTCCCGTGATACGCCGCCACCTGCTCGGCGATCCTCGTGGTGGTCACCGGCAGCGCCACCCGCCCGCTGCGCCGCTCCGCGGCCACCAGATCGAGCATGACGAGCAAGGCCCGGTCGTCCTCGACGATCCGCCCCTTCTCATCGACCAGCGACAGCCGCTCGCCGACCGGGTCGAACCGCACCCCGAAGGCGGCCCGTGACGACGCCACGATCTCACCGAGCCGCACCAGCCCCGACCGCCGCACATCGGCGGACTCCGTGGGCCGCGACTCGTCGAGCCCGGGATTGATGGTCAGCGAGTCCACACCGAGCTTGCCGAGCAGACTGGGCAGGACGAGACCCGCACTGCCGTTCGACGCGTCGACGACGACCTTCAGCCCGGACTCCTTGATCCCAGTCGTGTCGACGTTGCGCAGCAACGACCCGGTGTACGAGTCGAAGACACTGGCGGGGAAGTGCAGATCCCCGATCTCACCGGGAAACGCCCGCCGGTACTCCTGCCGCGCGAACACCCGGTCCAGCTTCCGCTGGCTGCCCTGCGACAGATCGGCACCGTTCCCGTCGAAGAACATGATGTCCACGGAGTCCGGCACTCCGGGCGTGGTCCGGATCATGATCCCGCCGGCGCTGCCCCGCGCAGTCTGCTGCCGGGCGACGGGCAGCGGAACGTTCTCCAGGTCACGTACGTCGATTGCGCTCGCCTGCAGAGCGGAGATGACCGCGCGCTTCAGCGCACGGGCACCACGGGAGTGATCACGGGCCGTGGTGACGGTGGAGCCCTTCTTGAGGGTCGTCGCGTAGGCGCCGGCGAGACGGACGGCGAGCTCAGGTGTGATCTCCACGTTCAGGATGCCGGAGACCCCACGGGCGCCGAAGAGATGCGCCTGGCCCCTGGACTCCCAGATCACCGAGGTGTTGACGAAGGCGCCGGCCTCGATGGTCTTGAACGGATAGACCCGCACATTGCCCTGAACGATCGATTCCTCACCGATGAGGCACTCGTCGCCGATGACCGCGCCGTCCTCGATCCGTGCGGCACGCATGATGTCGGTGTTCTTTCCGACGACGCAGCCACGCAGATTGCTGTGCTGCCCCACATAGACGTTGTCGTGGACAACGGCCCTGTGCAGAAAGGCACCGCTCTTCACGACGACGTTCGAACCGATAACAGTGTGCTCACGAATTTCGGCACCGGTTTCGACCTTGGCGTAGTCGCCGATGTAGAGCGGTCCTCGGAGCACGGCGTCGGGATGCACCTCGGCACCCTCGGCCACCCACACTCCCGGAGAAATCTCGAAGCCGTCGAGTTCGACGTCGACCTTGCCCTCCAGGACGTCCGCCTGCGCCTTCACATAGCTCTCGTGCGTGCCGACGTCCTCCCAGTACCCCTCCGCGACATAGCCGTAGATCGGCTTGCCCTCCTTCATCAACTGCGGGAACACATCCCCGGACCAGTCGACGGGCACATCAGCCTCGACATAGTCGAAGACTTCGGGCTCCATGACATAGATGCCCGTGTTCACGGTGTCGGAGAAGACCTGGCCCCAGGTCGGCTTCTCGAGAAAGCGCTCGACCTTGCCTTCCTCATCGACGATGGTGATACCGAATTCCAACGGATTGGGCACACGCGTCAGACACACAGTGACAAGCGCGCCTTTTTCCTTGTGGAAGTTGATCAGCTCGGTGAGGTCGAAGTCGGTCAGGGCATCACCGGAGATGACAAGAAAAGCGTCGTCCTTCAACGCCTCTTCGGCGTTCTTGACGCTGCCGGCGGTACCGAGTGGCTTCTCCTCGTTGGCATAGGAGAGCTCCATGCCGAGCTCTTCGCCATCACCGAAGTAGTTCTTGACCAATGAGGCCAGGAACTGGACAGTAACGACGGTCTCGTTCAGCCCATGCCTTTTGAGCAGCCGCAGCACATGCTCCATGATCGGGCGGTTGGCCACGGGTAGGAGCGGCTTGGGCATGCTTGAGGTCATGGGGCGAAGGCGTGTGCCTTCACCTCCGGCCATCACGACGGCCTTCATGTCGGAAGCGTCCTCCTCAAAGAGACGACGGTCTAGCCGACTTCACCCGTCCAGATTGTCCCGCACTTTTCCGCCGAGGGCCATCGAGCCACTACGACTGCAGCAATCGGCGAGTTCAATCGGCCACGGCGTCCGCACGGACCAGGCGGCGGACTTGTACCACGTAGAGGACTCCTGCCCACCAGTAGAGCGTTGTACCCCATCCAGCGAACGCCCATCCGAAAATAGCAGCGAGTGACGAGATCCATCCAGTTCCGTCACTGAGCAGGAGCAGCGGGAAGGCATACATCAGGTTGAAGGTGGCCGCCTTCCCCAGGAAGTTCACCTGCGGAGGCGGATAGCCGTGTCGCCTGAGGATGCCCACCATCACCAGCAGGATCAACTCTCGGGCCAGAAGTAGAGCAGTCAACCAGATTGGCAGAATCTCGCGCCAGGTGAGACCGACCAATGTCGAGAGAATGTAGAGCCGGTCTGCCGCCGGATCGAGGAGCCGGCCGAGGCTGCTGATCTGGTTCCAACGCCGCGCGAGCTTCCCGTCCAGGTAGTCGCTGACTCCACTCAGGGCCAGCACCAGCAGCGCCCACCCGTCACTCTTCGGGCCCCCGAACTCAGGCCTGAGAACCAGCCACAGGAAAACCGGCACGCCGACAAGACGCGCCATGCTGAGGATGTTGGGGATGGTGAGGACCCGGTCTGTCTGGACGCGGGTCTCCTGGACCTCCACCCGGGGGCCTCCTGTGGGAAACGTGCCAACGATGCTCCCTGACCTTACCCCAACGCAAAAAAGCTCCGGCTCTTGGGCTGTATGCCCAAGAGCCAGAGCTCTAAA
>Ga0307512_10002109_pt1 | contig 26119 bp, 27 predicted proteins | sample 14_EM_MG_FD_200267 | JGI IMG/M metagenome (GOLD analysis project Ga0307512, IMG submission 200267) | Populus trichocarpa ectomycorrhiza microbial communities from riparian zone in the Pacific Northwest, United States - 14_EM | ecosystem: Host-associated > Plants > Roots > Unclassified | place... | reverse complement strand
AGATAGCTTCGCTTCTGTACAAGCAATACAATCTGGTTTGTCTGTGTTCAGGTCGACGTGAAGCCCATCTACCAAGTGTTTGTCAAATAACTTCTGCAAGCCCGAGTATCCCACATGGCCGAAGCGTTTATGCCATATCTCCCAAGATGGTGCGGTAGTCAGCGCGTTGAAGGAGATATTATTTGACGAGGGCGCAGGGGCGAGCATAAAAGTCATTTGATATAGTCTGTTGCTTAGCCTGATGCCTCGTGCGATGGATCGTCCCTCTTTTGTAACGAGAGTAAGCTTCCCGTTCTCTCCTAGGAACTTCCGACCCATCGTCGCTTCCCAGCACCCGAGCGATAGTAAGCTGTTCCGGTTGTGGGGGACGTGGAGGACCTTATTCAGTTGCAACATGTATATACATCCATCGCATTCGGAGTGGAGGTAAACTGTTCCCCTTCCGATAGCGAACGCTTTGATATTTCTGACGCCCTTAATAGGAATTTGTGTAATGGGCTCGTATGTCGCAAAAGCGTCGCGTCGATGGGTTATATGCGATGTTGTCCCAGTATCAGCCAGCCAGTCGTAAAGGAGATCACCATCATATTTGGGAGAGATAGTAGTAGGAACATTGTTGTAGCTATTACAGTCGTCGTCGTCATCTGAGTCAGCTGAAGTATCAGCTACATCATAGACGTTCAAGGCGATCAACTGCTCATGGAGCGCCGTATTCGCCGACTGGGTACTGTCATCAGCGTTCTGCGACTCCTTCTTTTTCTTGTTCCCAGAAGAATTGGTCTTTCCTTTACGTTTGTTTCCGTTCGACTGGCTGCTCTGGTTCTGATTATCGTTAGTCTGGCCACCACATTTGTCGCTGCCCGCATCGTGGCCGAATTTTCCGCATTCGCGACACTTGCTCTTGCGGAGGTAGCGGCACTGCGAAGTGTAATGTCCGTCCTTGTCACATTGCCTGCAGTGGCGCTTGTTGCGGGGAGCCTTTTTGGGATCGGACATACGACTGGCAAGGGAAGGATTGGCGTTCTCTCCCTGAGGAGGAACCGTGATCTCTTCGCGCTTGCGGGCTTCTATCAGTTCGTACTCCTGGATGATCAAGCCAATAAACTGTTGGCTGTCGATGTGTCTTTTAGGATCAGCCCTCGCGTCGTCGTCGTCCTTATATTCTCGGACGTATGGATTCGTAAATTGGTCCCAAGACCTCGGCAACGACGCCGCGATTTGCTGTTTGAAGAAATCGTCATTGTACACGTTTTGCAGACTGCCAGTTACAGTTATTTGCTCCCACATGTGCTTGAGCTTCGACAAGTGCTCAGGGATGTCCGCGCCTTCGGCAGCCTTGATCCCGCAAAGTGTGCGGATGTGGTCCGTGTGTACAAGATAAGAAGTCGATTCATGGATGGTGCGCAGGTTCGTCCACATCTTGTGAGAAGTTGCGCAACCACGAGTGTGTACCTTCTGCAACGGAGTAATATTCTTGTTAATCAGCATCTGGATAAACGAGTCGTTAAACTCCCAATTCTCCGCGCTGGTTGGTCTGGTCACAGGATCAGGGACAGGAATACGGCCCTCAATATAGCCCTTGGCGTTAGCGACTGCGAAGAGCAGGTACATCGACTGTGACCAACGGTTCCAGTTCTTCGCCTTGCCATCGAGAGCCTCCTCTATCTTTGAGACAGGCGCTATCTCATTGACTTTGAGACGCGGTAAGATGTCTTTGGGGGCTTCGGGTGAAGGAATAGGTGCTGGTGCGGAAATAGGGGCTACGACTTGCGCAAGCACCGGAGGATGTACTGGCGGCGCAGGCGCAGGCGCTGATGGAGGATTCATCGGAGGAGGTGTAGCAGGAGGCGCAGGTGGTAGATTGGCAGGCGGGGCGTACAGATCGTCGTCTGTTAACGGTAGATGCGCACCCGCTTGATCCATCGACGATGTGAAGTGTAATAGATGAATATATTGCGCAGATTATATGAATATAGATGTATGAGGAGATTTAGGCTACAGGCCAGGGCCCATAACCTCAAGAGAAACGGAGGTTGAGCGCGCGGACACGGGGTGTGATATGCACACAAGGGAGCTGGAGTGGGGATGCCCACTCGCTTACTTAGTACTGTATTCAATCGTCAAGCTATATGTAGGGAGGAAACCGTAGATAGGAGTCCATATCCTAATCAAGCCATGCTGACATACTTGCATCCGGATTGCCCATCGCAATCCCAACACGGTATGATGGGAAGAAGACGGCAGTCACAAGGGAATGTCCCGCAGCTGAAGGCAATGTTTAAAACATATACGAGAAGTGGCAGTGTCTACGTCATCAACGCATGCATCAAGCCTCAAAGCGTCCACGAGGTCATGCCTAAGCAATTATTGGGCATCGTGTATGCCATGGCTAACTTGCAGTCGAAGAGAAACTGCGTCTCTAGTAATCGAACCAACCAGGTAGGGGCGTAAGCGTGGGGATGAGGTCTGAACCAAAGAAGTAGATCATATAACACAGGGCCCAGTAACAAGGGCGCTATCCTACGAATGCTCTCGAATCTCAACAATCTGATCTTATATTTCACTATATCATCGCATTCTTCTATACACGTATGGGACCAAGAGGTGCCACGTTTGCGGTCAAAGTTACATAGGAGAAGAAACACCGATACGACATATGGGTTACCCGTTGCATAAACGAACGAGGGATATAAAAAAGGAACAGCCTACACGACTGCGCCCCCGCAGTACGAGCGCAGCCGTGGCGAGTGGTGTTAGGGTGAGAAGCAGCACGTCGCTATCAATTATAGGGCGTAAGCGAGGTATTAGTCTAGTAGAGTAAGACGCAAAGGAATGCGCAGTTCTGTATAACTTATAAGCAATGACGGCTTCGAAGAAGACCGTGTTTGATGCAGCGATCATGATCATACTAGGGTAGAATCGTATCATTTTCTTTGGGATAGATGATTAGGAAAGAATGTAAGGGCACAGGAGCTGCTCCCCCCTAACATCGTCGTGAGCAGCATACACAGGTAAAGCGGGCGCCATCGTCGACATACGCATAGAAATAGAGCGCAGTGCGAGAAGCAAGCGAACTGCGGCCACTAGCGACAGCACGCAAGAGCACGTGCGACACAATCCAACACGCATAAAACCCTAACCTAGGCTGGTCTTGATCCCCATGGGGTGCAATCGGTGCAAGGGAACATCTTCAGACCCGAACAACTTTCTGCTTTGTTGCTCTGGATGCGGGAAGAACTGGCACCATCGTGCGCAATAAAATAATAATCCTTGGAATGTATCTGATTAGTTCCGTCTCCAATGTAACAGGTTGTCACATTCCACCGTTGGGTGACGAAGAGCTCATCGCTCTTTTGCGGGCTACGAATGACAGTGATGTGGACAACGGGCTGTCCTCGTGGATAGGCAGATGTTGCAAAAGAAAACGAGTACAGAAACAGGTCATCCCAGAGGTTGGTATCATCGACCGCACTCTACGTCGCATAGCCTTAGTTCAGGGGATTGAAAGGCCTCCGAGTCCATTCGCTCAGCTCTTCATATACCTGTCGTGGAGATAAAGCAGCCTCGGTCGCCCTCTGTATCTGCTCCTCCCAAAGTTCGTACGGATGCCGACCCTATTCACGAGGTTTCCCAGCAAGGGACGGATCTACCGCCCGATCCGAAGCACCCCACTCGTCGTTTTAATCAAACAATCCATTCAAGCGGCGTGGCAACGCCTCCAAAACAGGGTGATGAACTTTCCACCGCTCGTCTTAGTTTTGCTGAGCCCGCAGCGTGTGTGGAATCTCAGACGACTTTACTGGAACTAGATTTGCAGTACCCAGAAGAAACTCGTCCCGACACAACCCCATTACTACCAGATACCGCGGCAACAGAGGGTCAACTGCTACGCCCATCACCACTTCCTTCTACCTCATCTGGGAGGTTCGCCTTGGCCTCGCCCAATGATGGACCCTCAAACTCAATCCCTTATTCGCGCGCGACACACTTCCGCGAAAGCCCTCTGGTGCCGTGCCATTTTGCTCTTTGACGACTTGCATCCGAGTATTGATGATGACTACGTGCCAAAGGTGCTCGGACACACAACGACGAGTCAACCAGTTGAGCCCACCCACGCTCGAGTAACCTCCCCGTTGCTCAAGCACTCCTTCGTCGTTGGAGGTGCCAGCCACGCCTCGACAAAATCGAGGTCTACGGGCGTCGATCCGCCAACGCTGGACCTCCGTGCTCTCTCACTGAACCGGGCTCCGGGACCAAGCAAAGCCCCTTCACGGCTGTTACTTCATCGCGAGACTACTTCTAGAACCTCTACGCCCCCGGCCGTTCCTCCGGTCAAACCGGAAGACGATGAGATGGAGGACCTATACGGCCCACCGCTTGGACTCCCGTCGCCCTACGCACCGCCCCCTCCGCAACGTGGACATCCACGCGAGCCATCTCCTTCCCTACAGTATCCGGAAGAGTCAGAGCCGCTTCTTCTGCCGGCGTTGGCGGCCAAGGACCTGAACGTGCTCGCGGTGTTAGAGCGGCATGAGCAGCGTGAAGCAGCACGCCCACGTCAGGGCATGCGCAAGGTGCAAGCTGTGCGCGGTGCGGGAAAGAAGCGCCGTGGGTATGTCTTAGTCGCGAAACGGACGAAGGAAGACACGGCTCTGGCCGCGGAACGGGCGGTGTCACGGGCATCTCAGTGGATGGCCACAATGTATTACACCTATGACACTACTTTGTAATTCTTCACAGGACTCTCCGTGCGTGTACACTCGCGAAACTTGTGGACCTACCCTCCTACCCATCGGCGTGAGCAAATCCTTTCTCAACCTATCCTTGCCGCATAAGAACATGCGCAGATGAGCCCAATGAGGTTCGCCCCTTATACTGTCCCTACCACGGCTACTGGCACTCTTTCGGTACACGCTTCCAAAATATATCGACCGAATCGCATCTCTTTGGGCTACGGCCCAGCCACGACCAACTGTCTTGGACAACTGTAATCTCCTCAGTCCTACATTACCACCGTTAAGGCAAGTTATGACAACAGAAGACCGTTGGATCTGCTAGTGACGGTCATACCTTCCTCGCCAAACTTTGTAGAGCTTTGTAGCGTAGTTGCATCAAGCCAATGAAGCCATTTCGCATAGCAACTTTACGTATCATATCACGTGCTGCGAAGCCAGTTGTTGAACAACGACAACTCTGTTACTCTGAGCTCGCTGTCACGGTAAGCATTTGACAAGATGAATGCACTCATAAATGATCTCATATACGTTTCAGTTTTGTGGGATTTATATAAGGTGAACTAGCAAAAAACTGTTATGGTTGCTCCAGATTCCTTTCAGCCCCACAGGACCCACATCCCAACAATTTTCATGCCCCTAACAACGTCTCTCCTCTGTGTGCTGTCGCTAACTGTCGTTGCGTATGGGCAGCGTGAGGGCTCACTAGGCAAGCGTGCCACCTCCCACGTTCAGGACACTTGCCATCGAATCGCCGCAGCGGTCTCTAACGTTTCCGAGGTGTACTTTCCTCGTATGTAGTGGTCTCTTTCTCCTGATACTCTCAGTTGCAGTGACATGGAGATACAGCGGATCCCCAATACCTCTCCGACATCTCACATGCATATGCATCCAGTACTGAGCAGTCCGCTTGCTCCGTGGAACCTGGCTCAGCGGAGGATGTGGGCAAAATTGTAAGATATATAAACATCCACATTACTTCTTCCGCTCTGGCTAATTTCTCGCCGTCCTAGTTGTGTATCTTAGGATCTACCCGAACGCCATTTGCCGTGAAGGGTGGAGGACATACTTTCAATCCAGGATTCTCTTCGACGCCGGGTGTTCAAATTGCAATGGCACGCTTCAAAGACATCAAAGTTGATACGGCTGCCGCGACAGTGGAGGTCGGAGCTGGCCTCACGTGGGATCAGGTGTATGCAGCACTCGAGCCGTACAACGTGACTGTCATTGGGGGACGTACCCCAGGCATCGGTGTTGCAGGTCTCACTCTTGGTGGAGGTGAGAGTATGTTATCGTCTGATGTCCCAAGGGGCTATCAAACGCAGATATTATGAAGGTTATTCCTGGAAAAGCAGTCAATACGGTCTGACTGTCGATAATATCGTGGGTTATGAGCTCGTCCTACCAAACGGGACCATCACATCCGTGACTTTGAATGACGCAGATCTCTGGTTCGGGTTGAGAGTAAGTAGATATCTACGTGCTGCAGAGGATTCTCCCTGACACTTCATAACCGCAGGGGGGCCTTAACAACTTTGTCAGTTGTCCAACTCTGTCTTTACCCGAATGAAAGTCTAATTGGTCGAAAGGGCATTGTAACGAGGTTTATTTTTAACTCGCACGCACAAGGCGGAGTCTGGGTTAGTCGAGCAGGAATATTTGGGCGCGGCTACCATTGATTCTCTGCTATTTGTCAGGGCGGATATCTTTTCTACCCCTCGAACCAACTAGGAGCGTTCAAAGATGCCGTAATGAAATATCAAGAGAATAACGATCCCAAGGCCGTTGCCTCATTTTCTTTGAGTTATTCCTCGGGAGCTGTGCGTGCGGAGATCTGCATATGGTCAACAATAGAGCTGACACGTCAGCAGCGAGGAATCACACCCATTGCTCTACTATTCTACGACGCACCGAAACCCCCTCAAGGAATTTTTGATGCCTTCTTGGAAATGCCAACCACGCACCAAAATGTATCATCTAGATCACTCAATGATCTAGTGTGGAGTCAGAATTTTTTCAACCCTCCCAGCAATGTCTCTGTCCGGTTGGTGACTGATCCATTCGACTCGAATAGGAACGAGAACCTGACACGGTATACCCAGTTCCTACAACCAAGGGGTTCCGGTCATTCGATACTCGCCCGCTGTTTTTGATGCATTTGTCAACCAGACCACCGTGAGTCCATACCCTTCTGAACTACTCAGTTCATCTGGAAAGTGACGTGAACACGTCTGCAGTTGTCTGGTGAGAGCCTAAGTCATCTGGACGAAGCTCTCTCCATCGGCGCCACCCTCCAACCATTTGTCAGCAACTTTTTATCTCATGGGTCTGAGTCTGCCTATCCGCCAGATCGCTCTCAGGCACTCTTCCCGTCCGTCGTCACCTACTCGTGGTCGAAAGCCTCCCTCGACCACACCGTTGCCCACGCTCTCCGCAAACTATCGGATGCAGTGCAGGCTGTGGCGCTCGCGGACGGGCAGAATCTCTCGCATGCGGCAGTTTACCCGAACAACGCGCTGCCCGACACGCCTCTGGGGGACATTTATGGGGGAAATGTACCAAGACTTTGCAAGATTAGGGCTGAGGTTGACCCTGAAGATGTGATGGGGCTTTCCGGGGGGTTCAAGTTTGATAACACAGAAGCTCATTTTTTATGTAGGTATAAAATCTGGTCATACTTTGTTCACGTTGTATTGGGGTTAGGTGCGACAAACGGGTAACTTACAAGCCGTGCACGGACCCATGAATTTGACGCACGAGCACATACGTAGATAAAGTCCCACTCCCATCTAACAGGCAAAGGAAGCCCCAGAATTTAGCAACGGTCCCATCCCACCTCCGAATCCCGCAAAATCTCACGTCGATTAGTCATAGAATGAAATACCCCAGTGCTCCTCGAACTTAAATGGTGGCAATAACTGACTGCGCCCTCTCGTACGGATGGCAGGGCTCCGGCAGTGGTCGGGTGACCTTTTCACTGTATAATACCGCCCATGCTTGTGGGCGCGGCGAGTCACATAAGATATTTATATATTGCTCACCCGAGAGTCAGGAACTTGTTGTTGAAGTTTGTGCCTTGGCTGGGTTGCCCGTCCTTTGAGTTCAGCAGTTACTCAACGTGCAAACTCAGTAGTCGTGCTCATCTCGTTGCTCGATCTCTTTTACGCCTACTGTAGTTTCTCTGAATTTCCTCTATCCTTTCGAAGGTTGCGCCTTGGCCTTATCCGTAATCCGTGATACAGATACTCAGAGTCACAGGCTGATGATGTGGCGTAAGGTCGAGACCGGCCCGGAACTACCACAGAGACCACGGACCAGCAAAGAGGGCCGAACTCCTGGCGCTGCGTCGCTTCCTCTTCGCTTCCAGACCAGGCGAGACCGCCTCAGACACATAACTCTCGGGCTCATAATGTCCCACGTCCGCCTATTTATTTGGGTCCCATTATCTCTAAAGGAAGGAGCAACACTTGCGTACTTACATGCCTAACCCCAACACAAAGTCAGGTGAGCACGAACGGCACCGGGTGTGATTTTCTCCGTTCCTGTGAGGGTTGACTGTGCTTCTGTGTAGCGGCGTTAGTATCATTTTTGGACCAACTAAAGAAGCTTGGAAGAGGAAGAGAGCATCCGGAAGGAGGGAAGGCCAGTGGCGTGACGCCGAAACAACCGACCCAAAGTCAGCTGCCGACCTCTAAATCGGCAACGCTCACTGGCACACACCCATCCGGACAGTCGCGCCAACATTCCCCAAACACCAACTCCAGGCCGAAATATAGCCACCAATGGACAGCGTATGGCGACCTGGAGCCTTCCGGATTACCTCCCTGGTTCACTGTTTGATTAATGGGTACGCTTTAACACCCCCCCCCCTCAACTACTACCTACCCTCAGCTTACTTTCAATCTTCTAGCTCACGACTGATATCATTTAAAAACGACGGACGATGAGAACTTGACCTACCCTATATCATGAATAATTGGTTTCTGAATGCTGTGTATGATGTATCCGTGGAGGTCTCCTGTAGCTAGCCATGCATTAATGAGAAGTTTGGGTCCCACAGAGCACTCGTATTGGTGAGATATGCCACTTTTGGCTTACCTCTATCGAGACTGAAGTTATGATCAGGTGGGTACTGAATACAGATCATTTATGAGAGTTCAAGGGACTTGTTGATCCTCTCCCCCGATTCAAAATAGGATAGCACACGATCGCAACGTTCTTGTGGACGTGGATTCAGACTTCGGGAGTGATTGAGATATTGATGATGTTGTACTTACACGCGTCGCTGACAGAATCTTTCTGCGTCATGCAGTATGTAGACTAGATGGTCTCGCGGTACTGTTTCGCACCCCCAGTCACAGTGACAAGTCCCCAACTACAGACCGATCAGCGGCTGGTTAGACAGCTACAGCTACGGTATGCAGTATTTGGGTTGAGCCGTGACAACACTGCTGTATACCCACAAGAACTTTGAACGAATACTCAGTATCTCACAGCAACCACAATCATCTAGACAACCAAAATGATGGATTCTGGGGACTACAACACACAACTACTACGCGGAAAATAGCGAAAAAGGTAGGACATGCTCTTGCAAAGCATAACGTCATCTACGATTGATGAAATCTATCCGTGGAAAGCAGAATGGTGTAGATAATGGTTGGAGAGATGGGAATGGTGGATAATGAGTGTGCCACCTAACTTCCACCTGTGCCGCTAATCACTCTGAGCAGAGAAGTTCTCTGGCCATGTGATCGGACCCAGTCCTGAATGGCAACGGGGTGACCAGATGACTGTCGGGCAGCAACGAATGACTTTATGGTCTCATATACAGGTCCGGATGGCTGAAATCCTTCCAAAAAAAGATTACGCAGAACAGGAAACACTTCCATGGTCACCCCTTCTGTGAGCTTTTGAAAAGCGGCCGCGACAAGGGGAATCAGTATCTCGGATACATACAAATTCTGCACAGCGATAAACAAGTGGAAAAGCTCTAGCCACAGCAAGGAGTCCAAGTCCGGGTCGTCTTTCCACCTGATATACTCCCAAGGACTTTCGCGTAGCTCGAGTCGCTCTACGTGAGAAAGGATGGGTAATTGCTGGCTGAATACCTGCACCATTGATGAGAGTTGCCAATCCGGCCTTTCGCATCTAATTTCCAACGCGAACCGAGTTGGTGACCCAAACGTGATCTTGATCACAGGACCAGAAAACTCTATATTCGCCTGCTTGAGTGGTTTGGATCGTTCTATACGGCGTGCGAAACCACAGAGTCGAAGAATATCGAAGATAAGGTCCATGAAGAAAGCTACAACGAGCCGATTGATTAGCGGCGTATCTATTCGAGCCAGGAAGTCTTCCAAATACTCGCTAGCACCACTGAAGGAAAGATGAGCGAGAGTGGAGAGGGCGGCGGGCGTCAGGGGAGGCGGACTTATTTGTACAGGGCGAGATAGAGGGGATCGGAATCCAAAGGTAAGATGTTTGAGATTGGGCAATGCGGCCAGGCAGGTGGCCATTATGTCGGGTGGAATGTGACCGGGGATGGGGATGTCGAGAAGGTTCAGATCAACAAGGTGGGTGGCGGACAAAATAAATGTGGGAAATGTGGGAAATGGAACACCCCGTATGTTGAGTGATCGTAGACGTGGTGGAGCAGATCCCCTCAGGAACCTCTCGGTAAAGACTGGAGCCGATTCATTAGTTGCCCAGAGAGTGAAATCCGTCAACGCCGGAAATGACTCGTTCATCACATTGGCCAACTTTTCCAACGCAGAGCCATTTATGTTCATGATGTAGATCTCGCATGTTCTATCATAGTGTTCTAGCGCTGCCATGATGCTTTTTACACCGTTCTCATACAACGTACTGAGGTGGGTGAGGCAAATTACGATGATGGGGAAGGGTGGCCAGATATCGAGTGACGTCCTTGTGGGTGTTGTGTCGGAGCAGACAACTCGCAGGTCCAGCCGCCGAGGTGATGTGAAACAAGATTTCGCCATTTTCGACATACTTGGGTCAATGTTTTCCACCTCCACCTGTCACTGGAGCTGTTGACAATAATGGATGCGGGATCCCCTCTGTAGAAATCAAATATGTCTAGGAGTACGTTCCCAGGAAGCATATCAATTGTCACCTGGCCTACACTGGACCAGTCAGCGATTGTTGAGGTCACTGTGCTGAAAATAAAATCTGAGCTCGTTCTTCACAAGGGCCGTCTGCCTGGAGATGTATGGGATCATCCTTCGTCACCGAGCCAGAGAGGATATCCCCTAAATTCGAACTTGAAGACCTGGTGGTGCTGAGAAATTCGTTCCGATCAGTTGATTCAAAACGGGAACAGTCGGATTCCCGGACGTACTTGTGAGAAGTCATTGACGAGGATGCCAGTTTGGTGTCGAAGGACGAATTACCCGTGACTTGCCTGAGTCAATACGGCTCTGTACGAGACACTGACGAGGTGGGGGACAAATGAACCGCCACACCCCTGCCATATTCTATGCCCTCCAATTCCCACCCACCTGATGACCCGCACCAGTATCGCACCTGTACCTGTGCCTTTGTTCTCCATATCAAGAATGGTCGCAACTGCCAGTGTTTCGCCCCCAAAATTTGGATTTTCACACGTAGTGCATCGATGGTGGTGTTCTTTTTGGGCAGAGCACTCCGAACTCTCCCGGGTTCCCTGGAAATGATGCTCAACTCTCATGCCCGCAAGGAAATTGTCGCAAAGTATGGGTGTAACGTCATCCGAGGTTAGGTGTCGGGATCTGAGTCGTGATAGTGACGCGCAGCGTAGTTGGCCGAAAATAGTTCGCCTTCGCGCACAAATCTGAAATGATTCCCGCATTCGGCGTTCCATCTCGCGCCCCCCTTTCTTAAGCATTTCCACTGGCAGCTGCCAGTGAGAATTCGCACCATCAAGGACAATCCTTCCCACCCCCTCTTCAGAATATCGTCCGAGCCATGGTTAACTAAGCAATGGCGGGGACTCACCCATATTCTGTCATAGCCTTAGTCGAAAGTACAGGTGCCAATGTTCAAACGTTGGAAGAAGGTGTGAATATTCTTGAAATGTTGGTCAACACGTATTGAAATCTCAGTTGCGTCACGTGAAGTGAGTCGGTTCATGAGGCGGAGCTCGAATCCATCGGTCGTTACCGTGGCAAGAGCCAATTCGTGAGCTTCAGCAGTGCTTCAGCCTGTGTCACCACACGACCACTCTCATTTCGCGGCTGATTAACAAACTCGACTACCATGCCGCGTGCTGAAGGTCTGGTTTATTCTTTATAACTACGAGTTCATGCTGATGGGTTGTAGTTGGAACACCGAAATGGGTGGCTAATAAAATGAAGTCAAAGGGTCTGCAGCGCTTGCGGTGGTACTGCCAAGTGTGCGAAAAGCAATGCCGTGACGAAAACGCCTTCAAGATGCACGCTTCCTCCGAGTCCCATCTACGACAGATGCTTGTTGTTGGTGAAAACGCAGGGCGTCACATCGCCGACTTTTCGGCGCAGTTCCAGAGTGAATTCGTTACGCTTCTCTCCCGGCGGTACGTCTGCTATTACTCCATTCCACATACTTGTTGAATTTTGATGGTTTACTGTTTTTCAACAACAGATTTGGCACAAAGCGTGTCAAGGCCAACAACGTCTATCAGGAATTCATTCAAGACAAGCACCACTTACACATGAACGCGACACGCTGGGTGACTCTCACCGAGTTTATCAAACATCTTGGCCGCACCGGTGTTGTGCACGTCGACGAGACGGATAAAGGATGGTTCATCGCATGGATCGACCGTAGCCCGAAGGCTCTCGAGAAGCAGGAAGCGTCGCTCAAAAAGGAGCGTGCGACGATGAATGACGAACAGCGCGAGCGACTCCTTATCGCAGAGCAGATCGAGCGGGCAGAGCGGGAAGCTCGAGAAAAGGGCGAGGGCACATCCGCGGCAGGTGCCACAGAGGAGGAAGAAAAGAAGCTGGAGGAAGGATTGCAACGCGAGGAGGGCGAGAAGAAGCTTGTGCTTTCATTGGCGAAGCCTACCGCGGCCTCGTCTTCAGCGACACCGTCTGAGGGCCTCAAACTCAATGGGCTCAAGCTGGCCGTCAATCCACTCAAGGCAAACCCGCTCAAACGACCAAATCCTCTGAAGCAATCGGCCTCTAGCTCAGGTGCAGCAGACAAGCCTACCGGGAAGCGAAAGGAGACGTCTCTCTCTGCTGCGGAGAAGCTCATCCTGGAAGAACAGGAGCGGAAACGTCGGCGCATGGAGCGAGAGAGTACGAGGGCTTAGACGAGCTGGGATTTGTGTACGTTATGACTTCTGGACATTGCGCTGTACCCTACGTTTTGTTTTACTGGTGGAACATGACCCCGTTTTGTTGCTAAATCAGCCTTTCGTTCCCTTTCCCCATTCCGAATGGCTTGCTTGTCGTTGTCAGCAACACTATTCGGGTGACTCTCCGTTATGCATGATCCTCTTCAGCTCCAAGCCAATTCCTCGAGGGCGCGTTTAGCTTTATGGCCATGCCCGCAGTCTCCGTTGGTGATTCAGTCGGTCAGATGGGCGACTATGCAATGCGCGTGTTAATCTCGTACTACTGTAGCACGACCGGAATACGTATTGGACCCTGTACGCTGTGGCCGGGGGCCGTGTGAGGAAAATGGCATGAGGATGGCAAGACTCGGATGTGCGGGATTGCGGCCCGGAAAGAGAGCGAATACCGACTCGGACGCGTACAGAGGTTGACGAGGATCAACCACTCCAATTCGCTATGAGACGTGCACCGGTCATAGTTCTCGACAATGGTGCATCGACCATCAAGGTCGGCGTCTCGACCTCACCAAAGGACGTGAGGTAGGTACGATCCCATCCCGTGTTCCATCGACTCTCGTATTGGGTCTGACCGCTTCCTGGCCGGTGCCGCAGGATCGTAACAAATGCGATCGCGAGGTCTAAAGAGGACAAGATAACGTACTTTGGACACGAGTTTGATGCGTGCAAGGATTTCTCGTCGTTGCATTTCAGGCTGCCCTTTGAGCGGGTGAGTACTTATTGTCTCCACGTGTCGACAGCGTGTCTCATATGTCATAAAGGGCTACCTAGTCGACTGGGATGCCCAGAAGGCTATTTGGGATGGCGTGTTCTCGGATCAAGTCCTCAACGTAAATACACACGCGCTTCGTCACCCGTTTTCATCCCGCCCACGCGCTGTACAGATTGACACAGCGGAGACATCGCTTCTCATAACAGAGCCATACTTTAACCTCCCCAACATTCAAGAAATCTACGACCAGTTTGTCTTTGAGGAATACGAATTTCAGTCGTACCTGTGCACCCCCCGTATGTTCACCTGCCATCCTCGCAGCAAGCATCCGGACGCTGATCTACACCTCGCGTTGTACGTCCAGCTGCGGCTCTGATTCCACATGGTCACCTATTCTCGTCCCGTGGGCTACCGAAGCCTGAATGCATGCTCGTCGTGGATGCCGGTTTCAGCTTCACGCACATCGTGCCAATAATGGGAGGCAGTGTCGTTTGGTCCGCTGTGAAAAGGTATGTAGCCTTGCATGTAGGGATGTACTCACAAGTTACGAGGTTGATGCTAGGATAGATGTTGGTGGGAAACTGATGACGAACCACCTCAAAGAGCTTGTCTCGTTTCGCCAGTGGAACATGATGGAAGAGACGTATATCGTGAATGACGTCAAAGAGAAGTGTTGCTACGTCTCGACGCAGTTTGCTGCAGATCTCGAAGCTTGCAGGTTCGCGCCCCCGGTCAGGCCTAGTCGTGTCTGTCGACTTATCGTCCATCACTTTCAGGGCCGATAAGAGCCGGAATACGATCGTCCAGGAATACGTGCTTCCGGACTTCTCGAGAAACCGGCACGGCTACATACGCCGGCCTGACAGCCTACCTATTGACGGCGAGCAGATCCTTTACATGGGAAATGAACGCTTCTCGATTCCTGAGGTGCTGTTCTGCCCAGACCACATAGGTACGACCATCGTTCGTGACGCATGGTGCCTGTAGGAAATGACGTGTTTGTCTCTCTGAGGGCTGCACCAGGCTGGATTAGGCGAGGCCATCGTCCAGTCCATCAATCTTCTTCCTGAGGACTTGCAAGGCATGTTCTGGGCAAACATCGGCCTGATCGGCGGAAGTACGACCTTTCCCGGTTTTGCTGCACGACTGTGAGTCACTCAGCGGCTGTGCGGATCTCGGGGGTGATCGAGCCTGATAAGTAAGATAGAATGTCAGAGCTGCGCTCTTGTGCTCCAACAGATTGTGAGATAAAGATTTACGAGTCCAAGAAGTGCGTTCGTCGGTGGCGTTCTTCGGTCACTCACACACATACTGATCCAATCCATTGTTCCAGCGCAATTACTGAGGCCTACTATAGTGCGATGGCGCTCGCAACAACATCTGCTCTCACAAACCTCGCGGTGACCCGCGCAGAATACCTCGAAGGTGGCAGCAGCTACTGTAGGAGAAAGTTTGGGACGGACTACGAGCGAGGTGGGAATGACGAGCGTGCAGGAACGCCTCCATCGGTACCTGCAAGGGCGCGTGCACGAACGGTCTCGGCTATGAAGCGAAGATAGGCTCCTGGAACCTTCTTTAGTTGGGCTTAGGGCATTGCGGACGTATTAGAACCGACGTTGTTGTTTAGCAAAGACGACGAATAGTAGTGGCCGTGGCGATGATGTCCTTTTTTCCCAATTTAAAAAAAAATAAAGAAAACAAAAGGGGAACGCGCGTGGACGCGTCGCGGTTGATTTGATTTGTCGATTCCACCACAACTCGAGTGGCTATATAAATCTCAAAGGCCTCACGGTTGATCCTTCGTTCTACTCTTTCCTCGATACCCGTCTCACCATACCCTGCGCAACCTATAAGGTGGCATTTACGATCTGATGTGAGTCCCTAACACGAGACAATCACGCGCTCCTGACCATCAGCGATGCAGAACGAGGAGAGATGGACCCTCAGTCTTTGACGCAACTTTTTGCAACGACCTATGATTCCAACCCCAACACTCGCAAAGCTAGCGAGCTTGCCGTACGCAAGGTGCGTGCCCACCTCCCACACGCGCGACGTCGCTCATTTGTCGAGTGGCCTTGTGTTTTGTGTCGTCACAATTGACTCCCCCCCTTTATCTCATCAATAGCTCACCGGCCAAGAAGGCGTGATCCCTGCTCTCCTGCAGATCATTGCATCGGATAGCGTCGACCTGTACGTCAATCTGTCGCATGTCTTTGCTTGTCGTATCATACGCCGCTAAAACGCTTACCCCATTGCTGTGGTCGTGCCTTTTATTTTTATTTTTATTTATCATTTTCATCAACAAAGCGCTACGCGCCAGGCCGTTTCCGTCTGGGTCAAAAATCGCGTCGCATCGTCCTATAGCTTAGAGCCCGCTCCCCCAGGGCCGAATTACAAGCCGATCTTGCCCAGTGATCGCGCGGCTCTAAAGAGCAACATCCTCCCGCTCCTTGCCACGTCGCCCTCTCGCGTGATCACGGTCCAGCTTGCAAGCACGCTCAAGACGCTTATCTCGAATGATTTCCCGGAGAGGTGGCCTGAGCTACTCGACGGTGTCAAGGCCCTCCTCGCGAGCAACAACATCCGCGAGGTCGGTGCGGGCACCGTGGTCGTGCTCGAGATGGTCCGTGCGTTCCGGTGCGTTCCTTTCCCTGTTTTCTGTGGTATATACCAGGCTACTGGCTAACTCAGTTCGGCGGGCTTAGATTCCGCCAGAAGTCCGACATCCTGACGGCCATCATCGAGCAAACATTCGGGACCTTGGTGACCCTCGCTACGAACTTACTCAACTCTCCACCTCCTGGCGCCGAGCAGGAGATTCCCGCGATCTTGCACATCATCCTCAAGACGTACAAGCACTCGATCGTATTAAACCTTTCCAGCCATCAACAGAACTCGAGCAGTCTCGTGCCGTGGGGTCGGCTGCTCTTCGATGTCGTGAACCTCCGTATCCCACACGACGCTGTTCCCGCTAATGAGGAGGAGCGCGAGCGCAGCGAGTGGTGGAAGGCGAAGAAATGGGCTTGTGGGATCCTAGGCAGACTGTTCCATCGGTAAGGGATCTGTTTTCGCGTCTGATGGAAAGGGGACCTTAATTCCTTTCCCTAGGTTTGGCAACCCGTCGCAGCTGCCCAGCCCATTACAGAAAGAATATGGGGCGTTTTCGCAGCACTTTGTGACACACTTTGCGCCCGAAATTTTCAAGGTCTATCTTCAACAAATCGAGCTGTATGTCTCCGGACAAGCTTGGCTTTCCAAGAAATGCCAGTACCAGATCCTTCAGTTCTTCACCGAGTGGTTCGTACTTGTATCCTTCCGGTCCTTACAACTCTAATGCGATGGGGATAAAAAAAATAGTGTGAAGCCACAGAGCACATGGGCATTGCTCAAACCTCACTTCGAGTCGCTCGTATCCAACTTTGTCTTTCCAAATCTCTCTTTCACACCTGCCATGCAAGAACTTTGGCAGTCGGACCCTGTCGATTACACCCGTACTTCAATTGGTGCTTCCCCGCTCTTTGAATTCGCTTTTTATGGAACCTCGACTAACATCAGCTCCTTATAGACGAATATGAGAACTATTCATCCCCCGTGGCGGCAGCGACGACCTTCCTCTGCCAGCTTGTCAGCAGTCGCACCAAGGTGACTTTCCTCCCGATCCTTCGCTTTGTCGACCGTGTCCTCGACGCGCGCCCTGCTGCGCCACAACGCTTTGGTGCGCTTAACATGTCAGCTGCACTAGCTCCATTCGCGATGCGCCATCCCGACGCGAAACTTAAGATGGAGGATTTCACCATGAAGCACGTGTTCCCAGAGTTTACTGCGCCCGAGGGGTATATGCGAGCCGTGGTACGGTCCTTTCTTTTGGGTATTGGGGTGTTGTCGCTCAAGTACTGCGCAGGCAAACGAAGTAGTCGCCGGGGAAGTGCGTAATCACATAGTGTGGACCAATAACGAGGTACGACGCCATTCCTCTCCATCGGTGAGTGACTCACGGATGGTCTACCACAGAACCTCAGCAAGGTCTTCCGCTCTGTCGCCGCCGGGCTGGACGACACGGAGTTACCGGTGCGCGTACATGCTGCTCTGACGCTGACGGAGATGGTCTCCGCGGAAGATTCTGTCAAGGCTGCAGTTGCTCCCCAAGTGGGCAAGGTCATCCAAGGTTTGACTCGGATGCACAAAACCAGAGTGCGAACTTACATCGTCATGCAGACCTGCTGAAACTTTCCGACGAGACGGACCTTGATATCCTCAACAGCAGCATGGAAAGTATGGTCGAGCATTTCCAGGACGAACTCCTGCCCGTCGCGGCGCAGCTTACTGCGCGCCTTGTATGTGCCATTCCACTTTCGGATTGCGTCCGTGCTTAACAGGTCACAGTGCGACTCGTACAACCGCCTGTTGCGAGATGCGATCGCGAACGAAGAGAACGCACCTAAGGGCGATGACTTGGAAGCTCTGATGGACGCTGAGGGAGAAGATGACAAGACGTATGCCGCAATGGGTGTCGCGAAGACCCTCAGCACGGTGGGTCATCAGCAAGAGTCCGGTAACGCATATGTTGACGATTCTGCAGATCGTGTCATCCATCGACTCTTCGCCGGAGATCCTCGCTCAGGTCCAGGAGGTCATTATCCCGATCATCAGGAACACTCTAGAGAATAAGGTCCTTGGTACGTGGCCGAAGCATAAGACACCGACCGCTGCTTTCCCATTGACGACTCTCAAAGATTTATTCGATAATGTGTATGAATTGGTGGATAGCCTCACTTTCAAGACGCGAAGCATCTCGCCAAACATGTGGCCCGTGTTCGAATTGACGTACGACCTGTTCCGGACAGACGCAATAGACTTTTTGGATGGTAACCGTTCCCACTTATGTCCACACGTACGACGGGTTGACCTTGGATTGCCATAGAAATGCTCCCATCACTTGACAACTTTGTCTCGTACGGCACGGACGTCTTCCGCGCACGTGCAGACTACCGTCAGAAAGCAATCGACATTTACACCACGGCGCTTTCAAGCGAGCACCTAGGCGAAAACGATCGTGTGAACGGTTGCAAGCTCGCCGAGTCGCTTCTACTCAACATGCGCGGGCACGTCGACGACGTAAGCGCCCTCAGTCTCCCTTTCCCCCCTCCCTCTCTGATCATCACGTACCCAAACCTAGAAACTCGAGCTAATCGTTGCGACTGCATTCAAACATATTGATCATACGGAAACGAAGACGTTTGAGCTGGCGAATCTTGAGGTGCTCATCAACGCGGTACTCTACAATCCGGGGGCAGCCCTTGCGTTGATGGACGCCCAGCGCCCGCATGGAGCCCGTTTGTTCTTTGACCGCTGGTTCGCAGCCGTTAATGCGGAGCGTGGGCTACCGCGCGTGCATGATAAGACGCTGTCGATCGTCGCACTGTCGGCTCTGCTTGAGATGAAAGCTGGTGCTGTGCCGGCGGAACTGCGCGAGGGGTGGCCGGGCATCGTTGGCGGGGCGATCCGAGTGTTCAAGGGTCTGCCGAAGGCTGTCGCGGGTACGTAGTCGAATTCCTCGTCCCTCCTCTCATTTGTCTCTAGGATCAGACTGACGGCCACAGCAGCGCGCAAGGCGCTACAGGAATCAGTACAGGATGAAGACGCCGAGGAGGATGAGGACGAACAACGCTATTTGAATCTAAACGAGGAAGAGGGCGACGTGTGGGACGACGACTCGGCCTACATCGAGATGCTTGCGAAAGAGGTGCGTGCCCAGTTGCTTCCTCTCTTCCGCGGTCCTCCCTTGGAAGGTGTCGAAACTGATTGAGCGTCTAAGGGTCAACGCCTGCGCGAGAGAGCAGAGCGAAAAGAGTACGACGCGGATGGAGCCGGATCGGACGCGACATCGGACGAGGACATCGAGGAAGAACTCGGTTTCATCTCCCCGCTCGACGCCGTGAACCCATACGTGACGTTCAAACAAGCGCTTTCAGGTGCGTCCCCCGTTACACCTTAGCTCCGCAGTGGAGAAAACACCGTAGCTGACGTGATCACTCCATCCATCCATCAATTGTTTTGTGGTGCTTGCGTGGCACCACCACATTTTCTCTTTTGTTTCCCTTTCCTCTTTTTTTTAATTTTGCGCAGCGCTCGAGGTGAACGATCACGCGATGTATCAGGCCGCGACGACGGTGCTCGACGTGGAGCAGAAGACGCTCCTCATGGAAATCATGCGAATCGCGAACGAGGCGGCTGCTAGTGGTAGCGCAACCCCAGCCGCGGGCGCACACGGACCATAGTTTGCGGAATGACGATAAGCTGGTGGCCCGCCGAGTGCCAAGCGCGCCAGTTTCTCTTTTTTTTTTAAATCCCGGCTATAGACAAAAACTGAATGGCGTTTCGTTTCGGTGTGATTTTCGCGATTGCATGAGACCAGTTTCCTTTCTTTTTTTCTTTTTTTTTCTAGCTGTTCTTCTTCTCTCTTATATTTCTTTTGCTCCTTCTCTGCATTCTCGGATTTGCCTTTTGTGGTGAGGAAGGGGACGACGGTTGCGATGTAGGAAGACGAAGTCTGAGGCCGGTTGTGAGGACGAATCAATCAATATAGTTTAGGGAGGGAATGATTCATGTCCTCGGACAGTACATTATATGGAAAAAGAAGTGCCCGTTTTCACACATGTTGGGTTGGGGGGTTATCGACTCATCGACTTATCGATTATCTCAAATCGTAGAAAGACAAGCGAGGGGAAGAGATAGATTACATCCAGCCATCGATTCCTCATTCGGAGACAAGACAACAACGAAAGGGGAAAAAAGGGGGGAGTTGCGAGGGTGCGAACATAGCAAAGAAGGGGACTACATAGATGTATCTCAGAATGGAGGGCAACGATGACAGATGGTGCGAGTGGGGATGTCTATAAGTGTTTGCAGCATATACAAATATACTGTAGGCATTCTCTATGTGGTAGGTAGTAGTAGAAAGGGTACGTTTGAGAAAGAAAAAAAAATTGTGCGCTCGAAATGACTCGAGTCTATGAAACATATCATCAAGTGAAAACGTCAAGGGACAGAAGGACAAAGAGACGATTAAAGGGGGTGCGTCATTGGAACGTATATGGCATGGGCGTTCGTGATGTTGGCGTGACGATGGGGATGATGTCATGGTGCTCTCGTAGCTGCCTCGACCTCGCTGAATCCGGGTAGGGCCACTCCACCCATTCTAGGCGACTTACCGCCACGCTCATCCCCGAGCGCCGACGGACTCGGAACTCGTAGCGGGGGAAGCTTAATGGGCGGCGAGCTGGAACGTGATGTCGGTACACTCGCGCCCGCACTGCCACCGGCACCATGGACGTATGGGGGTGGTAGGGGGGCTGTGGCGTGTATTGGGGTCATGCCAAACGCCGCGCGCACCGAGTGAGCAAGGTACGGGGACGAATGTGTGTGATACGACTGCGAGTGGTGGATTGGGTGAGGGAGTGTCGGCGATGGCGCGCGCGAGTGTGGGTGGCTGCTAGGTGAGCTACCGCTGCTGCTCGGACCACTTGAAAGGGCAGGTGTCGTGAGGCCATGAGGTGAGGAAACGTAGGAGTGGGTATGCGAGGCAGATTGCGTCCCGTTCGCAGGGAAAGCACGCTGGTAGGAAAAGCTGTGCTGATATGCGGGAGCGCTAGAACGAAACCAAGGCGATAAAACGTGAGCTTGACCACATGGAGATGAGAAGAAAGAGTGGGCACCTGTATGGCTCGTAATCACCGGAGCTCCTCCGTTTACGGCCGATAGTGAATGAGGTTGGTGGGCTGTCTGGTACACCCCCTCTTCGCCGTTGGAAATCATCCCCAGGGGAGCCTGGCCGTGTAGCCGGAGGAGGCAATGTTATTGGGGAAGGGGCACGTGATGGCTGTGCTGAGTGGATATGCAGTGTTGAGAGCCCACCAAGGAACGGACTCGTCGACGGGGTCATATATGCGCCGGTGGTACGCGCTGGAGCAGACAGCTGGGCAGGGGTGGGTAGATCCTCGTCTGTACTGCGTGGCGATGGTGAATCATCTGAAGGTACGAAGACCGATGGATGAGAGTAAAAGTTGGATTGGGATCGTGGCGCCCAAGTGTTGTGGGCACGGCGGCGATGCTCGGTGTCTACAGTGCGGGTGGCCCCATAAGAAGTTGACGAAATATCCTGCGCGCAATCCCCGCTTGCACGCCGACGCGAGCGTAATCCACTGTCGTTGTCATCTTCGATCTCGGGGTCAAAATACTCGCGCGTAGTGGAGCGACCAGATAGGTAAGGGGTAGCAACGGGCGACGTAGCCGCACTTTTTGAAAGACGGCCGAAACTCTGGAGAATTTCGGCGTGTCGAGCGGCGTGTTCAACGCGTCTGAGTATCTCGTTGTGCTTGGCCTCGTATTCCGCACGACGAACGGCCTCTTCCCGCTCAAGAGCGTATAGCGCGTCGGTGGCTATGCTTGACAACGTGGAGAACGCAGAAGGGAGAGCATCGGCTGACAACGGGGCGGATGGGCCTGGGCGTCTTGAGGTATGGATGGGGCGAGCATAGGACTCCTAGGATGGCACATTCCGTGCATTAGAAGGCTGCAAGAGGCTAGACTAAAGATACGAGGACACACCTCATCGTCGCTGTTTGCTCGGCTCCGAGCTTTCTTTTTCGCAGCTCCCCGGGAGAGAGCAGCATCCTCATCGTCCCAGCCATCAGTGGGGGATAGAGATAGAGACGCCTTGTTCTTTTGACGAGACACGCCAGACGCAGTCGGACGGTGATCGTTACTGTGTATCCGCGCATGACGAGTGAGCTCGTCAGAGCGGGAGAAACGCTTTTCGCATGTGGGGAATGAGCAACAGAATGGTTTTTCGCCTGTATGCGTGCGGATGTGACGAGTCTAGGAAACGGAGAAGTGTGAGCACTTGTTGAGTTGACTGGGCGCAAGACAGGTGACGGCATGTGACTGCGACAAGGACGGGGAGACAACGAAATAAAAGGCGGTGGCTGACGGCAATCGCGCATAGAGGAGGGAAGGACGAGAGTAACCTACCTGATGTTCGAGTCGACTGAAGGCTCGTCCACATAGGGGATATGGACACTTGTATGGACGAGGGATGGCCTTTTCCTGTTGGGGTGTTGGTGTGATGCCGTCCATTGAAGCTACGGATGGGGGGATCGTAGTTGGGTCTGGTGGGTGGCGAGGAGGGGTAAATAAGGTTCTAAGCTGAAGGGGAGGGGAGGGAGAGAATAATGGGCGTCGGAGGAATGGGAGGGTAAATTGAGAGAAGAGGTGCGGGAAAGAGGAGGAGAGAAGAAGATGCAAGGGAATATACGGAATTAGAGAGCGAGGAGGTGTGTCAGGGATCTAGAAGAGGTCGAGCCGTGTGGTGTGAAGTTCTAGAGAAGGGAGAACAAAGTCTAATTGAGAAAGAAGCGGATAAAAAGGAAAAGCGGTCAAATCTTCGGAGAAGGAAGATATATAGTAATTGACCAAAGCCGGCCGGACGGGATGAAAAGGGCGTGAGGGGGGTGAGATGCGGTGGGGGTGTGGGAGTGGGAGTGGGGTGGGGGAAACAGCACAATGACGGTGCAGGCTCAACGTGGAAATGGGCACAGCCAGCGTCCAGGCGTCAAAACACAGTCAGAGTCGAGGCAACCGCACCCAAGTCACCAACCACAATTCTGGGGTGCCTACCGGCGACCACGCAAGGAGAAAGTCTTATTATCTTTTCACTTTGTCACTCAACACACAACTTTTTTTTTTTTTTTTCACACTCTTTTTTTTCCCTGAAAGCCTCCCCCGTTGTTCCCCCATTTCCCCATTTCCATTTCCCGTTGAACCCCACCCGATTACGTTACTCGTTTCAGAAGAATTACGAATTACAGTTATCCATCCCCGTCACACCCTGTCACAAATCTCTCGATTAATCACATGTCCCTTTCAGCTTATCATCCCCAATCGGACTCCGGTCCACCGTGCCATCATTACTGTATCTCCTCGAAATTTTATAATTAAGCACACCCGTCCGCTTCTGTTGAGCTGGCGAGTCAGCATCAACAATCAGATTCCGGATCCACTCGGAGGACGACTTGTTTGTTTCACTCGCCAATCCCACAGATGGTTACCGTGCCCAACATTTTTTTCGTTCTTGCCCACCCACCCGATCTCACATCATTTAATCTCCTCGTGCAACCAACCAACAACAACACCCACATCCCGCGTCATTCCGATCCCTAATTCCAATTCGGCTACTTCCCCACACACCCCGCGTCTCCTCTTGCGGAAATTCCCGTTCTTCTGCCCAATGATGTCCTTCGACTCGTCCCCCCTTCCATCTTCCATCCCGCACCCGCCTCGTCCCCGGACCTTGTGCTTATCGTCTTTTCCTTCTGTTCCTTTTGCTCGTCCGTCCGTCCCGCGGATATATCCAAACCCCCCTGTCTCCACTCTGTACGCTACTCCGCTGTGCCCCTTTAACTTTTTCTACAGTCTAGCCCCAATCTCCACCTCCTCTCCTTGGCGTCTGGGAAAAAATGCGGACAATCGACGTGGCGACAGCACTCTTGCGCCCAGATCAGAGCCAGACTCGAACACAAGCACAAGCGAAACGAAGCACAATCAGGGGTTGGTCCAGCTTGCCTTCGTCTTGCTGAATACAGTATAGAACTCTATCGACCTCTCCGCTGCCGCCCCCTGTGGCTACACCGTTGCATGATCGGGTAGGCGTGCGTTTCATGGCATCACTAGCCCTGTCTCTCCACATTTTTTACATTGGCAACATGTGCGCTTGGGTTTCTCACGTAAAACCGTCCCGCGGGACGCGCCGGGGATGCATGGGCCTCATGAGTTATGACATCGTTGATTCCCTAACCTTGATACGTGAGCCCCTTGCGCCCTCCCCCCACGAGGGTAAGTTGTAATCGTTTCAATTCACTTTCCTTTGTGCGCCGTCTCCGCCAGCCTACTGCTTTGTCATAGCGACGCCCATGCACATACGCACGTGCGTTGGCCTTACGTGTCGCTGGGGTTCATATCCTCCAATCCGACCCATCGACTCATCGTCGTCATAATTGTACCTGATAATGTCAGAACAGTGCATGCCCGCACAGATGCACGCAAAAGATCGGTGACGCCACACCTCACCCCACCAAGCCCGGCTTGTTCCAGCCCTTGACCACGTTGACCCTTCCGTAAAATCTAGATGGACGAAACTACCCCGCCCCAGGCGAATTAACCCTCTAACGCTTCAAGGTTGGCCCTTCTCTTCCCCGCACATGGGGGCCGAGGTCTTCACCGATGCTGCGGCTGCGCCATAATCCAATACTATGTGATGCAATTCGTCTCGGTTGCCCAGACACTCCGGTAGTTGTTGGTAAGCTAGGCCCTGACAGGCCGCAGTCCGTTTTCCCCGCTTTCTTGCCGTAAAGTTGACAGCTACACATCAGGGAATAAAATTTCTTGATACGCCCTTGGAAGCTGAAGGGAGTCTAAACAGAACAGAGAGTGAACAGCAGCTGCGGGCGAGAGTGGTCGTGCTCCTTGGACTGACGGTCCATATACGAATATAGGGTAACATCCCTGTCTTCTTCGTTTCCCCTTGACCATGCTCCAGGCCACAATCGGTGGTGGGATCACAGCTGGATCGAAGAACCCTATGGCGCCCTCAGGTTGCGTGCACAGCACAACAGACCACATACAGTAGGGAAAATAAACCCAACTGGCGATTGTCCTTGCGTAAACTTCGTTCTGCCCCAGAAGGGGATGATACCCCACAAACACACGCACGACAGAAGACGATGGGGCTGACACAGACTGTTTTGCATTCGAGTCTCCTGGCGCCTCTCCTTAAGCTTGCTGGCAGTGTACGTGTACTGTAAGTCGGTTCTCCCAACGTGGCGTCGCTAATGCGGCATCGCGGCGGCGGCGTTATGGTGAAAGGGCGGCCAAATAAGACACCTCTGTCCGTTGGGGTTTCCTGCCATTGTTGTGGCAGTGCACTTCGTCGTGTGCATGCATGTAGACATGATCCGCGGTGAATCTACCCCACCTCACTCCACTCCACTCCTCCCACCCTTCCATCCCCCCACGCAACACTTCCCGCCGGAGTACTAAGAATAAACCTTCGATTTTTTTCTTCAATTTTTGAGAAAAGTTGCTTTCTGTGTATAGTGTGACGCGCAATGGCGTAATTATTTATAATGTAGCGATTCTGCAGGGCCTGGACACACGACCCATAATGAAAGAAGAAAAAAAAAATCGTTCATTTCAGCCAAAGGGGTAAAGGCGGGGCCGCCTGCAAAGCGAAGGTGGAAAAACAAAGTCGGCAGCAAAGAAAAAAAAATGTTTTTGATTCTG
>Ga0307512_10002108_pt1 | contig 26151 bp, 36 predicted proteins | sample 14_EM_MG_FD_200267 | JGI IMG/M metagenome (GOLD analysis project Ga0307512, IMG submission 200267) | Populus trichocarpa ectomycorrhiza microbial communities from riparian zone in the Pacific Northwest, United States - 14_EM | ecosystem: Host-associated > Plants > Roots > Unclassified | place... | reverse complement strand
GGGTATTGTCTATGCGGTGGGCCCCTTTCCTGCTCTCACAGGGCTACTTTGACGACTTTCGATAAAGGACGAGGATCTTGACATCATCTACGACCAACTACTTCAAGAATATGGCGCCATCACTTTCGAGGCCTTCATAAACCTTTTGGTATACCTCTCATGAATTCGCACTCTACTTCCGAGTTCGGTCTAACATCCCGCAGGTCGACATAACAGAAGACCAGACGTCGCCCGATCAGTTGCGCGAGGCCTTCCAAGGGGCTGCGAGTAATAAGGTTCGTCTTTGGAGGATTTCTTGTCCGCAGTCTCACTGACTTGGACGAACTGCGCACACGCAGCCGTACGTGACAGAGCTTGACTTGCGCCTGGCACACATACCCGCTGGCGCGGTCGATTACTTGCGTGAGGTGATGCCAGCCAGCCAGAATGGCGAAGGAGAGGGTGAATATGACTATGACGCATGGCTAGACAGTGTATTTGAGGACTAATGAGGAGGCCTAGAAAAAGGGCAGATGATACAGATTGATTATCTAAGGATGGCGATTGCCGAGGACACAGCCATGGCGATACACAAGTTAAGAAGGGGAGGGGAGACACCTTACCTTGTCCCTTTCATCCCTTCCTATCGCGTGCCGTAACTCCTAATATCAACACAGAACAGAGATGGTGCGAATACACGCCTGTATATGGCGTCAGTAGATGCTACATGACACCTTCCCCAGGCGTCCGGCGTTGGCGTAAACCCAGAGTGCTTGGCCGTGTTCCAAGAGCTGAAGCTCGGCAAGAAACACAAGTACATCACCTTCAGGATCAGCGATGACAAGACGGAGATTGTCGTGGAGAAAAAGTCGACGTCTGCGGAATACGACGACTTCCTCACCGATCTGCCCGAGAACGCGTGTCGTTGGGCCGTGTACGACCTCGAGTTTGAAAAGGAAGAGGGTGGCCGGCGCAACAAGATCGTATTCTACTCCTGGTACGTCCTTGCCCATCCCCATCCACCAGCTCGATCACACGAATGCATCGACTATCGTCGTCATTTTTATCGCCATCATCGTCATCATTCTGTTTCTAACTGGATGCCACTTTTACTCCCTTTACATACCTTTTCACGCAACTTTCCCCTCGACCCAATTCCTCCCCTTTTTTCTTTAAATCCAACGCTGGATGTGGGATTCATTGATTGGGGGTTTGACCGTGTAGGTCGCCCGATAGCGCGAAGATCAAGGACAAGATGGTGGCCGCATCATCGCGAGATTCTCTTCGACGCTCCCTCGTCGGTATCGCATTAGAGATCCAGGGCACTGACGAAAGCGAAGTCGCTTACGAGACTGGTGCGGTTTTTCTATTAGCACCCCCTTTCCCTCCCTTGCGTCTAACCAATGTCCTTACTTTTTTTTATTTTACCAGTGCTGGAGAAAGCAAAGCGCGGAAACTGATCGTTACTTACTTTCCTCCTGTCATTGTACACTCGTCCCCGGCCCCACGTCCTAGTATTCGCCTGCAGGAGTATAAAGTTTTTACAGAAGTGCTGTTGGAAATATAAAGCCTTATCATGTTACTGAACAAAATACGACTGTTTCTGTCCTTGTTGCGGATGTCTTTGGGTTTGGGACCCTCAGGGGATGGACTCGGAAATCGGAAATCGGAAATCGGTGTCCACACGATTGCAGCTTAATCAGCGAATATGCATATCTGACATCAGTTGATGAAGTATTCTCAAAGCACCCGTAAAAGAAAGAGGAGGGATAAGATAATATACGTCATTTCATTCAACGAGGAATAAGGTATGGACGGTTTATCAATGTCGTACCCATCTGCCAAGGGCAAACGCGATCGCTCACGCCTCGAAAACGAACTGTGCGCCAACCTTGTGCGCAGGGCCCGCATGGCCCGCGTCGTTGAGCCGTTGTGTGTCAAGGGCAAGACCGAAGGAGGCCTTGACGCCAGGACGAAGCGCCTGAGTGTAACCTAAACGTAAAATGACATGAATGACAATGAATAAGTCAAAAGGCACGAGGGACACCCACCGACAGCGAGTACACCAGCATTGTTAATCTTAGCCTTGATGAAGGCAGCCGAGTCGAGGTAACTGGAATCGTGGCGACGCGTTGGTCATCGCGAGAAAGAGCCGAGTCAAACAATGTACGTACGCCTTGGTACCAACCTCGAGCGCGACAGCCGGGGAGGTGGCATTGGTGTCATATACGGCCTTCGCACCGGCCTCAACGTCGGGGCTCACACGGTGATAATAGCTCGCAGCAAAGGTGCTCAAGTTGGAGAGACCGTGGAAAGTGACTGCGTACTCGGGCGCAGAGAAACCGAGGGCAGCAGAGTACTTGGTGACACGGGCCTCAGTGACGTTGTACGATGCTTCGGCACCGAGGAGGAAGCCATCACGACCGAGGACGGTGTCAGCGGTAAACGTTGGACCCTTCATGGAAAAGGCATTTCAGCATGGGAAAAACAGAACATCGGATGAACCACACACGAACCTTGAAGACATCCAAAACTGCGCGGGCGTGAAGGCCAGGCTGCTTGTATGCCGCGCCGAGGAGCACCGACTTTGTGTTCTTCTCCGGAAGGAGCGTGGTGGTGGTGTCGAGCTTGAGGCCCTTGGCGATCTGGTTCTCGAGCTCGATTTGGGTGCGGAGCGCGTTGTGGGTGGTCCAGGCCTGAGTGATGGTCAGGCCGTGGGCTTTGTCGGAGTATTTGCCCTCGAGGTTGCCAGTGACGTGGGACGTTTTTGAGTCACGGATGCCATCGACCTTGAAGGTGACATTGGAAGGAGTTGAGGTTTTGACCTCTAGGGAGGTGCCGGAGAAGTGGTAGTCCTTTCCAAGGAGGTCATTGGAGGACTTGCCAAGGTCCTATATATACATGCATGCATGCACACAGATCGCATCAGAAAACAAATTGTGAAAAATTGAAATAAAAAAAGGCAAAAGAAAAGGGTGTCTACAGACCTTCCAGGATGGGGGAACAGGTTGAGGGAGTGACATTTTGTGTGGAGTAAAGGGAGAAACCGAGATTGAACGAAAAAAAGTGTGGAGGATTTATGCGGTGGCAAGCGAGGCAATGGACAAGAAATGGACAAACGCGTCGGTCTTTTTGGCCGCTCTGCCGTGGGCCGTGGGAATTGTCGGAATCACGCTTGAATGTACGAAACGTGGCTCGGTCGGAACTCGGAACGCGGAAACGTCAGGAAACGACGCGTATGATATCGGCCTTTCGCATCCTGTCAACTTACTACACCGCACATCCCCCACGCATGTCTGTAAAGTACATTTCTCGGGATGTACGCCACATTACCAAAAATCCATATTTTCCCTAATTCAGACGGTGCCTCTCTTTTTCAGGAACTCTCCAAGATCATCAAAAGCGATAAGCGTTCTGGCAATGACTATGTCGTCGTAGACGTTCGGGACAGCGACTTCATCGGAGGAAACATCATCAACTGTCGCCATGTCCCCTCGAACGTCTTCTCGGACAAGCTGGATGCATTGGTCCGCGAAACCAAGAACGTGCCACAAGTCATCTTCCACTGTGCCTTGTCGCAGTCCCGGTGGGTCACATACACGCGCCTCTCACTTACTCCATGAACTACGACAAGGTCTGACTGTTGCGACCGTTATTCAGAGCTCCAAAGGCAGCACGGGTGAGGGTCATGATCTTTCAGGGACAACTTCCTACCATTGAACTGTTTCCTTGGTTGCTGTTTAGCAATATCACGATCGACGCAAGCAGCTTGAGAATGTCGATGATGGCCCGCAGGAAGTTCTCATCCTTCGTGGAGGGTTCACCGAGTTTCAGGAAAAGTTCAAGGTAGCTCGCCCAAAACCCTTTAGACACTCACTGAACACAAATTCCCAGGACGATCCCAAACTCATTGAAAAGTGGAGCAAGGATATCTGGGGAGCCGTGTGGTCATTCTGATCCTCACTCGATAACAACATTATGATACCGTCTTAGTTGGCTTTTATTTAACGTGCCACCGGTAGAGATATTTCTCTAGGCGTAGGGAAGCGAATTTGTTGTAGATATTAGATATGCGTGTTTTTTGTAGCGAATATACCTCCGTGTATTGGAATTCGTCATGGCGGTGACTCTGAGTCCTTGGGCTTTGCGAGCACCCGCTGGGGAAGTTGTTCGACGACAGTCTGCACCCGCCTCCGCTCCTCCAGGATATTCCGCTGACATATCGTCCTGTGTGAAGGGAGAACCGCGCTTCAGAATCGCGGGCACGCGGCGCGCAAACGCAGGTGAGATAAAAAGGAATACCCACTGACCAAGTACCGAGAGAAACGAGCATGAAAGTCCCCATAGCCCAATTGCTTGCCACAAACGGATCTGTCCCACACCAACGTGCGAGGTTTCGCCATACCACGCGTCAGCAGAGAGAGGAAGGATGGGAAACGAGATCGAGGCACGGGACGACATACGAACGCTGAGACCACGTATGACACCAACGCCGACTCCACTCGCGATCCCGCTCAAGAGACTGTTCCGCGCGCACGGAATTTCGCCAACACGCTGCAAGTCATCGGTGGGCGACAGTCTCTACTAGTAGTACCGACCCGCGTCGAACGCGTCAGTAAGAAAAACGAACAAACAAACAAAAAGGGCTGCAACGCGAGAGGGAAGGAAGGAAGGAAGGAAGGGGGTATTGTGGACAACGATGCACACCTTGAATGCCTCTCGCACGTCAGTCCAGTAACTTCCTGTTGTCTCAGTCTGGTAGATTGGGCGGCGTGGAGTGGGGTTAGACGTTCCGGGAGGTGGGTTGGGGTCTTCTGAAGGCTTATGTTCTGGGACTTGTGCGGGTGAGGAGGTGCTCATCGTTGTGTTGTGCTGAGAACTGAGAATATACGCGTGTCACGGGACTCAAAAGTAGCGCGTGCTTGCCACGTCAAGCCATAACACAAGACAGTCTCGCAGTGTGCGAAATAAATGTATAAAAAAATGTCAAGAACAAAGGGTTGCGATTGGAGTTAAGGTGAGACGATTTATGGTGTCTAAGTCCCACATATCCTTTTGTTGCCCAACTACCGCACGATCATTCCGAGCCCTTGCCAGCTGCCTTACTTTCCGCGACCTGCTTTGGCACATTCCCCTGCGTCAATTACAGGTATGCCAGTCAGCATCAACGGTTTCCAGATCTCGATGAAGATTGAGAGGCCTACCTGCCTGGCCTGCTCACGCGCCTTGCCCAAATCCGTCGGCTGTGGCTCGGCATCCCCCTCATCCTGTAAGGTACCTTTTTTCGGCTCGTCGTGCGGTTTGTCTATCTGCTCATGGTCGGTCTCGGCATTGCTGCCCTGGCCAGGGGCACCGTCATCGTATTTTGTGGATTCGGCCGCCTCCGCCTCAGCTTGCGCCGCCTCCTTGGGGGAATCCTGAGTCTGAGGTAGACGATCGCGAGTTATTCGGTGAGTCGTGACAAGTAGAAGGGATTAAAATCGGGGATTCGCACAACAGCCTGAAGGATGGATTCCTTCACCTCTGCAACTGAGACTTCCGTTCCTTCCGCATCCGCAATGGTTTCCTCATCCTAAATCCGACATGTATTGAGCCCGCCCGAATATGTGCCAGAAAGTAAAAGATAACATACTTGGGTCGGCTCTGCGGGTGCGGGTGGAGGAGGCGCGGGGGTGTTCTCAGCGGAAGCATGAGGCTCGCCATGATCGGTAGCGCTGTGAGCGTGATGTGGCTTTGAGCGCGCAGAAGGTGACAAAAGATAGGTTATCTGTAGAATGGAGTGCCTATATTGTGAGTGTACATGTGATGTGACACGTAGCCATGTCGGAAACCTGACCAACGGAATGAAGATGAGCGCAGACCCGATCTACGAGACACGCACTCCCGAGTTGAGCTCAAGTCGACCAAGGGAAAAGAGGCGCCAACGACGTACCATCCATGGCTTGTCACTGCCATGCGGCGCGCTGTGCGCGCTGGAACTGAACCGCTTCGGCGCGACGGTACGTGCTTGATGATACGCCACGCGACGTGAAGCCAATGTAAGCGCTCGAGTACCTGCACGAAGGGTCATTGTGAGCGATAGAAGGGAGTGCGATGGTTGTTGCAGGGCCCGTACGGGGTCAAGACGGCGCAAACGGGTGATCAGCTTTTATGACGCCCGGCTTGAGCCGGTGCGGCCGGGATGACGTCGGGGGCTTGCACTGGCGCTCGCAGCTCATGGTGGGCCCATTGCTCTTCACTTTGAGGGGGGGAGAAGAGAAGTTATACATTGCCATGGGCGGTGCTTTTTATGTTACTTGTCGCTCCGCTATTTCCAGACAGGGGAGCATGGTCGTCGGGGACACGCACCGCACGCGCTAAGATCATTGATTGGAAGTGGCCCCATCACACATTGCGCCTTGCACTCGACGGCCCTCGCACGTCACATACCATAAGTAGTTCGGTGGTACTTTGATTTTTTTTTTCGGGCACTTGTACGGAAAAGAATTGGTTGAAGTTTGCCGAAGGGGCAGTGGTGGTCCTGCAAGCACGCCGTTGTGGGCAGCAGACCTCGCTGAGCCGTTTTCGGAAAGCCTGTCAGCGTCCGACAGAGCTCTTGTCCTCTCCTGTCAGCGTCCTGTCCTGACCTCTTCGGATCCTTTCTTAGAGGGGCCGTAACTATCTCTAATACACCTACCATCACCACAACTATCGCTACCACCACGACAACCCCCCGACAATCCCCCCTCTAGCACAGCACCAATCTCCACCGCGACCACTCCTTACCCCTCCATCCGTATTCGACCATGTCTAGACCTACGAGTCATCTCATGGACCACCCTTTCGACCTCAATCTACCCACAATGGCAGAATTACCCCATGGTCAGTCAAGCGAAGCGCCCAGCACACTCAAGCGAAGAGCCTCTCCCACCTTTGACGTCCGTGGCGACAACTCCCGCAAGCGACTGAAAGAGGACATTCCTCCTGACGAGGCAGCGGATGCACAGGCCCCCGCTCTCATCTCGGGTAGACAGCTCGCAGACGACCTCGAGCAAGAGCTGCTCTGTGGCTGCTGCTCCGCCTTGCTTTATCGGCCGGTCATCGTCTACCCATGCCAGCATTATTTCTGTGGCAGGTGATGTCGAATGTTCTGGGTACATCGTACAACGTGCTAACTTATTGACCTTGTCCATCAGTTGCTGCTTACTCTGGGTTCGTGTGAGTTTTGTTTGCCCCATGTCTTCTTTGTCTTTTTCAAGACGCCACTGCGATCGACACGCGCAAGGGCGTCTGTCACTCGTGGCAGTGTGCTCTTTAGGAGATTTCATCACTTCGTTACTATTGGAACGCGTCCGCTCTGTTGCTAACCGATTTGATTCTCCTCGCAGAACGGTGGCACTAATTGCCCGGCGTGCCGGAGCATCTCGACCAACGTCTCACCGTCTCGCGTCCTTCAAGTCATGATCGATATACTCCTTCGCGCCGATCCATCTCGCGCACGAACAGACAGGGAGAAGCAACAAGCAGACGAAGTATACAAACCGGGGGTCTCGTTCCGGGTACGAATGTGGTCGTTTGTTGATTCAACTGAAGCCCATGGCTTACCAAGTTGGCACGAGCAGATACCAACTCCCCGCGAGGCGTCGCCAGACCCAACGATCCCGCAAAGTGGCGAGTTTGCGCGTCCCTGTCCACATTGCTTACCCGGCAATCGCTTCGGCTGGCAATGCCCAAACCCAGTGCCCGACCCAACGTCGGATCCAGAACACGCTTGGCCCATGGACGAGGGTTCACCTCCAGGGCACGGTTGCTGCGGAAATTGGTCTGCCCATTCCCCTCTTCCCACTCTGTTTTGTTCGGCGTTAACTCGCTAGATCTGGATCTGGCCTCACAGCGAAAATTTGCTCGCAGTCGATGCACCCACGACGACAAAGTGTGACATGTGTCAAGTATCCTTCTGCGGAATCGGCGTGCAGCACCGTTGCGTTGCCGTCCGTCTCGCGAGCGCCCATCCGCACGGGATGTCAGACATCAGCGACCTCATCCAGTCCACCGAGGTGTACGAGTGCTTCGACGGAAACGCCGTCGAGGTAGAGATCATGCTCGACTATCTTGGTAACCAGCACATTTCACCGCGGCATATATATGGCGAGGTTAATTTGTCGCTTTTGTGCTCGAAATGTATGTCGTTTGTTTGACCAGGCATTTATAGATCGTGGAACACATACTGTCGCAACCGCGCGGCTTCGCGCCACTCATCGAGCTTGACCTATTCATGGACGTCCACAGCGTGCAACCCGGGATCGAGCCAGGCCTCGATGCGCCACGCCAACGGATCTGTAGGATGTGCGCTGCAGAGGTGCTCCTGTACGGTTTAAAGGACTGGTGGATCCGCGAACGAAAGAAAGGCCTTCTTGATGCGAACATCGCGGAGAGGCCAGACTGCCCTGACGGCACGACCTGTCGACGACAAAAGGAACACGGTAAGGTCTTCTCCTGGGCACCTCGCATTAGGACACTCGGCTTATTCTCTTGACGTATTTTCACTATAGTTCACGCAAGAGAGTGTATGTCACCTCCTATATCCCGTATGAGGACTTTCCCGCCCTCCTGCTGACCCAACGCGTCTTTTTTTAAAACAGTCAATCACGTATTTGACACCGCAGTCGAAGCGCCACCAGAAGAGCCTTCGGCCGCGGCGTCCAACCCAATTTCGTCGTCCTCCGTGGCGTCCGAGGGTGATCGCACCGCTGCTGCTGCTGCTCTCCCTCCCGTCCAGCCCCCCTTCTTGTCGTCCCACGGATCGCGTGGCTTACTGCGCTCGCATCCCAGCCTCGACTCGGAGGCAATGGTCGACGCGGCTCTGACGAGCATAATGCACGACGTCGACGACCTGCCGTCCCTACCCCTTCCGCCGCTCTCCGACCTCGCAGCCGGCCCGCTCATGGCGCATCCGCATCCGCACGCGCACTCACACTCACACTCACACTCACACTCACACCCACACCCACATGCACACGCGCATCCGCATTCCATCTTCGATGCTTTTTAAATCCGAGGAAACGGCGTTTTGCAAAAAACGTCCCGCGCAAACAATCCGTTTTCTCTCGTCTGCCCGTGTCGTACCGGATCATCGGAAATCTTCACACAGTGGACGGTTGTTTCATTTTTTTCCCATCCCACCCTCCTTTCGACTCGACGCCACTTCTACCCCTTTTATTTTCTCTATTTTTTTTTTTTGTGCGAGCACACGAGCAAGTAAGCAATAAAGGCGGCAGTCTCCCTCTTGTACATTTCTTTGGCTCTCTCACTCCCACCCATCATAACAAAGCACACCTTTTCCTGACACCCATTCACCTTCTTTCCGTGTTATCACCCCTTTGACACCAAGCACTCTTCGTCCCTGGCCTGTCAGTCAAAGAGGGCCACGCCTTTCATGAATAGAATTACCTTTCAAAAAACATCCGTCCAATGATACACGCATGCACGGAAAATCGAATAAGATGGATTTATAACGGAGGTAAGGTGCTACCCTGAATAATCAAACAATAATTCACAGCGGATGTTAGAAGGTTAGGAGTATGGCAACAGCAGAAAGGTATCAGTAGATTAAGCTAATCGAGAAATGAAAGAAGAGATTGACAGGGTTAATGGCACAAATGAATGAATATACATGGAAGCATAAGGGACGACACAGGTCAATGTACAACACAAAGTCCCACGACCAAGGGGATTTGGGGTCTTACATCGATGCGAGGCTTCCGTACACCGCAATATCTTCCTCCCACGCCCGAGCATTGAGGATCCGCTCGTTGCTCCTGCCCGAGCTCACGCTCGCCTCGTCCGCCGCGCTGTACCTCTTGAGCTCAAGCGCGAGTTGCTCCTTGTGCGCCCGTGCCTCGGCCTTCTTCCGCTTCTTCATCTCTGCCTTCTCCTCCTTGCTGAGCGACCCAGCGACCCCGCGCGACTTGTTTCTGCCTCCTCCAAACGGCCACCCGCGGCCGCTCGTGTTCGTGAGAGACACCAACGATGTCGGAGAGGGTGAGCGGGTGAGCGGCGTGAGGAGTTGCTGCTGTTGTCGTTGTTGTGTGCGTGGGGGGACAGGGTCGGAAGTGGGAGGAGGGGAGGGGAATGGGAGGCCGGTCACTGTGCCCGTCGATGAGGCAGTATTGGAACGGTACATGTGGTGTCTAGGTTGCCCCTGACCGTCGCTCTCGCTCGATGATGATGGCTTCGGTCGTTCAGTCCTCGTGAGCGTCTGCGTACTTTTCACTTCCTTTGGCTGCAGGAATAAACGCTGGACGCGATCCTCAGTGTTTGGGAGTTCGATGATGGCCGGGAGGTGAGAGGACGGGCTCGTAATCTCTGTGTGAACGAAGGCAGCGGCCGGCGGGCTGTGCGGTGGAGTATAGAGACCCGAGCTCGAACTGATGGGTGAACCGCTGCCAGTCAGCGAGCTAAGAGACGCGGAAGTTAGCGGTGGTGTGTCTCCATGCCGATCACGATAAGAATTGGGGCGTGCTCGGTTGGGGAGATGGAATGAAGGGAGTGATATCACTGAACGGATGAGCCTCCTGCTCCTGGTCTCGTCTGCATCCACTTCGGAAGTAGTCGAGGAGGAGGAAGGTCGATCACTGTTCTCTATGATGGCCGGAGGACGAACGCGCACGTGACCTAGTTGCGTCTCCACGCGAAGGTTGTTACGGCGTTCCAGTAGTTTCGAGGAGGTATGAGAATCGGCATCACTGTGGGTAGGACGAGAAAGCCCGTCCTCTGCCAAGCCCGATTCCGAGGGGTCAACAGCTATGGGCGAATGCAGCTCAGTGATGATCTCCAGCTCGTCAGACGCATCGTTCATCAAACGAGCAGCGCCCATCAAAGGCTTGCCGAGACTTCGAGACTTCCTTTCGAGGAACAACGACGTTGGCGTTGACCCCGATGCAGTTCCGCGAGGGGAACTAACCGGGTCTTCGAGTGGACATCCTCCATTAATTACTTAACCGTAGATAGATTCCAAGGTAGGCAGCCTACCGTCTTTCGCGATCGCAGTCACATTTCCTCCTCGGACCACCCCTCCACCGCCTGTCTGTCTCGAGTCTGACGAGCGTGTCAGGGCATCTGACATCCCTCGCGGTCGTGCGATCTGTGCTGGATCCCCAGCACCGCCGCCACCCGAATTCCCATTCGTGTCAGGTGAACGACTGGGGCCACCTTCCCTGTCTTGACGTATGCGGGTCGACGATGGTCGTCTCTGGTTATACAACTGAAAAAACAATCGTGATTAGATGTCTAATAAACACTCAAAGTAAGTAGAGTTACCATAACAGTTTTCAGTGCCCTGGATCAATGCTTAGTTCCCACTGTAACACCAAATAGTGACCCACGTACCTAATTTGGAGGCTACGACAGCTGCACAAAGTAGCAACTTCGTAGACACCGACGGACGTAGAATTTGACAGAGCGCGATGCATCGCGTGCTTGACGAGCGATTGTAGATGCCCCAGGTCGTAGTTAGTAGCCAAGACGAGCAATGCACTCAAGACGGCAGGTGCATGTTGCAACGGTGTAATGAGGGAGAGGGAATAAAAATATTGGACAAGTGCGAGAGTAATGGGGTACGGTTCTGATAGGTTAAGTAAACGCGGGGTGAGTCGAGGATCCGATCTGGGTTCTTGAGTGGCACTTGGAACGTCAGGGAGAGCAACGTGCGTTGCCGAGAGGGGAAGGGTGTCGAGGGCCTTGGTAGCTGCATGTAGGAATAGCCGTCCTTGCTCCTTGAACCACGGCCACCGGTCTTCAAGGAGCTTACGCGAGCATTTCACTCGACGATCATCGTCGCAGACAATTTCAAAATCCGCCAGGACCCCCTCCTCGAGGGCAGCAAGACCTATCTCCTGCATTGTTATATCCAACTCTAGGCTTGGTGGCTGGTATATACCAAAGGCCTCGAGGTCAATCATGGCAATGTGATCCCAACTGAGGAGCCGCCGATTATAGTCCTCAACGAGATTCCCCTGCCGGTTACCAAAGACGATGAATTTGTTGGCCTTCGCCCATAGACCGCTGCGGAACCATGAGCCAGTGGCAAGCGTGCTGCCAGGGTCAATACGCGACCAGCTCATATCAGTTAGATTAAGTGCCCAAACAGAGAAGGATTGAAAGCTGTGCGCGAGGTACGTTCCTGCAATGATGAGGTGAGTGCCAAGAATGGCGCCGGCAGGGAAGCGCAAGCCCGGAGGAAAAGCGGGGCCGTTCATTGATGACGAGGCATCCCGGTGTTTGAAATCGCCATTAGGCAACGGCGTGAGCACCTCGAGTTCCCGTTTTACGTCAGTAAACTGGTAAGAAGGTCCAGAATAAGTGCGCCATTCGAACAAACAAGCGAAAAATTTAACTCACGTTGTAATTGCTGTACAAAAATATCTCGTTGGGGAAGTCGTCCGAAGGTTGTGTCGAATAGGGAAGGTGAATAAGAGTGTCTCGTGATGTCAGAGAAGATGGAGTAGGAGATTTCCCGGCACGAAAGAGCGGCGTCTCGTGGCCAGGGGAAGTATTTCGGTCCTCCTCTTGAGGTAGATGAACACGCAAGTCGGCAGAGACAGCGACACTGCGATATGTGCCACAGTGGCGAGGATAGCCACGCTTGAGAATCCAGGTCCTACTGCTCAAATCGTAGATGTAAACGTCATCGAGCCAGACGCTGTCCAAGTCTTGGCCGCCAATGATGAAGAGTCTATCTCCGGACACGGAGGAGAGGTGAGCATAGCGGGGTTTAGGAGGGGGAACGAGGGAGTTTTCATTGATGGACCAAGAGGGTGGCATCCAGCGCCTCGCTGGGATGTCGTAGAAACAGACATCATTCAAGACGCAGAGATCTTCTGTGTTGTCGTCAGCCTCTGGCTTAAGGCCCATGCCACCAAATACGATGAGATATTGGTTCCCTGCCGGGAACAGTCAAAAAGGGATAACCTAGTCGGGGAAAGACTGCGCTCACAGGAATCGGCGCTGTGGAAATAGCGCTGGGCAGGGGTACAGTCGTCCGCGGGAGCAACGACCTTTTCCCAAACCAGAGTCTTGAGATCAAAGACGTACATGTCTGTGACCATTCGACGTTCGGTCACAAGGCGGCCGCCCTGGGACGAGGATGGGGTGTAAGATGAAAGGAAGTCGGGAGGAGATCGAAAGGAGGGCTCACATAGAGGTAGACCTTGTCTCCCACTACGGTGGTCGACGCGCCCTGTAAAGCAGAGATGAAGATGGAAGGAGTAATACGGGCGTCGGCGGCGAAGATACGTACGACGAGTTTCGGGGGAACGTCACCGGACGTTTTCCGGGAGAAAGTGGTAAGATCTGAAACAGAGTGCATTGGTGAATGCACGGTGTGCGCAAGACGCACTCGAGTGGGGGGTAGAGAGCTTAAGAAGAAGAGGTAAAGGTGGGGGATGAGCGGGGCTGAACATACGAGGAAATTATGTTGCGAGCGATGGCTGATGGATGATGCATCATTATTTTGTCAATTATTATTCACCTTTCTAAATGGGGTCTTGTCGGTTATACCTCACTTGAGGTCACCTGCTCTACGACACCCGTACGCGTACGCTCATCTTGATTACCCATAAGGGCTTAACCCAAACGCTAAACGTTGGCCGATTCTCGCAGCAGGATATAGTAGGGAGATACCAATGCAGCACAAGTGGGAAGACCAAGAAGGTCACGTGACTCAAGTTTCAGCACAGCTTCACCCTCACCGAACGTTCTAAAAGTTACCAACCACCCCTATCCAAAATCGGTACTAGATTTCTATCGTTAGACGTGGCCCACCATTGCCAGCTCACTCGTCGTGTAACCCAACCAAATGGCCCCTTTGCGCGATGCCGCGGCCCGCAGTCCCTGTCCTTGTTGTGTTGCGACCCTCGCGATTGATGCTCCCAATTTGCTCCCCATTGAAACTCCGCGTAGTAGTGAACATGAGCACTCTCTCATCTCGTCGCTTTCTTTCCCAGTGCAGACACAAGCACACCTTTCCGCCGTTCTCACGATTTCTCGCAGTCTCGGCTCTGCGACATTCCTTCATGGACACTTCCATCCAATCCCCCTCCGGCAAAATCAAAGTACTCGCTCACGAGCAATACGATAGCCCTGATCATCTCTCCCCCTCCACTGTTCCCCCCAACCCCCTCGACTTGTTCCGTCAATGGTTTACATCAGTTCAGAGTACCGTCCGTGAACCAGAGGCGATGGCCCTATCAACCGTCTCTGCGGACGGTATCCCATCCACAAGGATCGTGCTTCTCAAGCAAGTCGACCATCGTGGCTTCGCCTTTTACACCAATTACAATTCTCGTAAATCGCGCGATTTGGATGTAAATCCGCATGCATCGCTCGCCTTTTACTGGCGCGAGGTTCATCGCCAGGTGCGAGTCGTCGGACGGGTTGAGAAAGTTTCCCGAGAAGAGAGTGAAGCATATTTTCGCAGTCGCCCTTTGGGTAGCCGAATCGGCGCTTGGGCCAGTAATCAGAGTGCCGCTATTGCGGAGGGTGAGCTTGATGAGCAGATAAGTCAAATAAAAGATCGGTTCGGGGTAAAGGAGGGCGATATCGAGGCGGATATTCCTCTCCCGGATCATTGGGGGGGCTGGATGGTCATCCCCATGTAAGATTATGTTTTTCCACCGATCGTTCCGGTCATCCGCTTAAAGTTACGATTTAGCGAGGTCGAATTCTGGGCTGGCAAACCTTCTCGGATCCATGACCGCGTCCGCTACCGTCGTCGGGAGGGCACCGACTCACCAGAATGGGCGACAGAAAGGTTATCGCCTTAATACTCTACTGACTGAGTACTCTAGAATTTCGCCTGATTCGAAAGAGGCGGAAGTAGCTTTGCTAGAGAGTTTGAGTTTGATACCTTTGCTAGCCGTTTTCTACTGCCACGCTGGGAAATAGAAATAGACGCAGTTTCTCGCTCGGCTACAGTTTCGGGACAGTACCCTATCCAAGGTAGTGACACGACGATGACCTGCACATGATCGCGATAAGATGGTCGTCGTCGTGTCGGACTCTGATTTGCTGTGGTCATGCTATATCGATCACACCCATGTGCACTTCCAATGCAGTATTATGCCTCGAGCCTTGAGTACTTGAGTATTTCCGCGGCTTTCCAGTGTTCGAGAGATATTGTGCGAACTGTCCATATGCAGGGGTTTGGCGCGCGCCTGGATATGTGAAGCCACAAACTAGGGTTAGGTCAAACCCTGCCACTGACCCTGTCTGTTCAAGTTCATGTTCGGTCTGAGGCGTATTCGTCCATCAGTAGGACAGCCCCTTCTGCGACGATATTCGGCGAAGGGATTCCCCGAAAACCCTCAAAACAAGGCCAGAAATATCCAGTGGGATGAGGTTCCATCAGACCCGCGCCCGCCATGGGTGTACAGCGCATCTGCAGGGCTGCGGCTGATTCTCATTCCCAGTGAGTACTTTCATCGTTGGTAGTAGTGAGATCGCAGCTCAAACGTCGAGGAGGTATTTTATTTTATGCCGTATTCTTTGCCGACTTTGGAGACCGAGAGCATGTTTTCATGCCCGTACGTGACCATAGCACTCTACTGCTGCAAATTTAATCTGAACGTCTCCGTCCTTCCATTCTGAAGCCACGGAGATGGCTCCAGAGACAGCGAGAGGCATTCTTTTCCATTACCCTCGAAGAACGGAAGCTTGTAGAGGAGTCCGTGGCCAGCCAGACCCACGATGTGACGTCGAAGCGAGACGTTCTGGCCTCTTCGAAGTGAAAAGAGTTGTTGGCGCAGCTTCTCTTTTCTTCGTAAATTACGACGTCCTAGCCCCATATGATACTCGCCGAGCTCGTCACACGACAGCAGACCACTTGTAATTCTTATCTACACACCATGGCCTCTGGAAACACCAGGCTACCAGGAACGAGCGCGAATAGCTCAACTCCATCACCTGATATAGCAACCTATCCGCATCCGTTGGCCGTATTATGATCACTTATCACTTAACGGCCTTCCGGCTAACCCACCAACCCCAATAAGTATGTCAGTCTTGGAAATTCACTCAGTTATAGGGTCAGATGACATGAGAACCTTAGGCCTTAGGAGTCGAGAATGAGACCAGCCTCTTCGTTGTGCCAAAAGTGTCACCTGACTCAGTCATGAGAACTCCTCTAACTTACGACTCGGGAGTGTTCTACGACCAACCGCATTATATTTTTAATACTAGCATAATATACTGTACTTGTACGGAACGAACAGACACTCCCGCCTCCGGCTATGCGGAACGGACCTACATAAGGCTACTATCATCGAACATTCTGCCAGGTAACAACGAAAAGTTTAACGTGAATGAGGCACCGTGTCGGTTACCTCAACTTTCCGAAAACATATATGGGGGGTCACCGTTGAGCATGCGAGTGATTTGGTTCACTTCTCCGAACGACTGTTGGTCAAGTCATCTATTATCTTGTGTTCAAAGGCGGAATGCGAGGCTTAACTGGTTTGCGTTGCTGCGAGGAGTTTGAAACCAAACCTTGTCATGATAAACTGTGCAGCTAAACAATGCAGCAGACAACGTCCGATCTACCTTCATCCGCAACCACCGCATCCCAAGACGTTGATCATGACTTCCAAGCGACGGATGAGTCAGGTGTGTCCCAAGTTTTACGGGGGTGTCCTAAGCGGGCTCTTGATGACAACCCCTGCCTCGTGCCAGCCAACGCAGAACGACATGCCCTCAAACGCACCTACTTGACTTTGCTGCCTCATACGCAACTCGTCGAGCTTTGTCTCGCCTTCGAGGCTTATTCGCCGGTCCATGTTAAAAATTCTCTGTGGCCAACGAACCTCGCGACTGCGGTTGCCGAGTTGCAATTGGTACCACCGTCATCGTCCCAACACACACAAAAAGACACCACGTTTGGCCCAGTCACCAATGCACCTCCATCCTCGGCCTCTTCGCTCCCTGATGCCGCCAATAAATCACCGCCAACGGGAACATTGGCTACGAGTGCTGCGATTAACCCTCAATCATCCTCAGACAGCACCGATGACCATGTGACCGCCACAAGAAACGACGAGCCGTCCAGGCCAGAGCAGCCCCGCACGTCTGGTGACCCCCCTCAGCAGCCCACTTCCCAGCCCGAACCTTCTACATCTGTCGCAACGCCTGCTTTGACTGCGCCACCACAAGGGCCACAGCCGCCTACCCCCTACGGCTTTCCGCTCACGCAGCCTCTCCCCGCCTATCCACGCACACCCTACTATCCTCCACTCGGCTACCCTCAAAGTTTTCCACATCAATCCTCAGCACCGTATCCTCATGCACCCTTCCCCCAATCACATCCACACTACCCTCTGGCTCAGGGTTCTGGTCCACTCTTCCCCGCTGTCCCGCTGGCTCGCCATCCGCATCCCTTGGGACTACCATCTACAGACCATAGTGGAATGGCCGCCGATGATCTGCCAAGCTACGAGGACATGCTTGTGGAGGCACTCACCGATCTTAATGAGCCCGACGGCTCTGCACCAAAATCTTTGTTTACGTGGATGGCATCACGGTACCCTCTACATACCAATTTTCGACCGTCTGCTAGCCAGGCATTACAAAAAGCGTTCAAGAGAGGACGGTTAGAGAAGGGGAGCAATGGCAAGTACCGCCTGAATGCCAGTTGGGATGGCGGATCGGTGAGATTCGTGGCAATTCTTTACCTTGTGCGCATTCACTGACATCTTCCAGACATCCAAGCGGACAACACGGCGACCACAAAGTTTCGTCCAGATGGCGCTCCCGGCGTCACACGGTGTTCCCCCAACTCCGCCTTTCACACATGCTCCGCTTTCCCAGTCTGCTCGTGGTGCGCTCGCCCACGATCCATCAACGCCAATGCCCACCTCGGCGCAAGAAAAGGCCCTACCATACCCGCATTACCAATATCAGTACCCACCCAGTGCGGCGTATCCTAGTTATGGGCTGCCAGGGCCACCTCCGGTATCGAAGGGTGGCTCTTCAGTGGAGCAACAGCCGGTGGCAGCTGTATCAAATACCATTGCCCAGGCAGCTTCTAGCGAGGGCAATGCAGTCAATGAGGAAGTCGGAGAGGGTAGCGATGCGTGGGAAGCTGCTCAGGCGATCCTCAAGGCTATCAATTTTGGCTCTATCCTACAAGCGACAACAGCCAAGCAAGCGGGGCCTCCCCCTTTTCAGCCATCGCCGCCACCTAATTCGGTGGACGCCGGGTCAGCGTCTGACCGAGCGCTTGCAAGTGACGCGATGAATGGTGCTGGTGCAGCTGCCAGCCCAGTTCAAGTGTTATCGGATAGGGACCGTGCGTCCCTGCAAGCTCAATTGGCATTGCTTGCTGCTCAGCTCGCGGAGATTGCTGAAGATACTCTCGCAAATGACCTGAATGTTACAGATGAAGATGCAGGCACCGAGGGAGATCACGACACGGCCGGAGAGGACGACATGGAGGTTGTCGAGATCCCGGAGCGGGCAGCAGGGGGAGTCTGAGATATATTAGGGCTCAGACTGAATGTGTGCTCCACATGCCGTATCGAGGTTGGTTGTTTGACATTGAGCGCAAACTTAGACACCATGTGAGGATACCGATTGCACCTGGGTGTTCCCACGCTGAGCCTTGTCCCCCCTTGGCTAAACTAAACTGGTCATGTGCAACGACCCGTCGCGGCCTGAACCAACCACGATAACGTAGCTGAGTGATTCCCTGGAGGCGAGAGTGATGGTCATCGCGAGCTCCCAAGCTCCCAGCTCTCCAGGGAAGATGAAGCGAGTGCTCCGCGATGAAAATACAAAGGCCATGTCAGGCCGGGAAACCCCGGGAAAGGGGGGAACCGGAATTATGGAGAGAATGCGGGCCGCTCGTCGTTCCTTTTCCTTTTTTTCCTTTAAACGCGGGTTGGACGTCGTACAAGGCGCTACTTTTATGCAATCCAGGTCCAGGTTACAGGCATGTTTTGGAAGGCTCAAGGCGCGCGCTTGCACAGGATCTAAGATTAATTTGAACCCACTCGGGGCATATCACAGGAAATATGCAGACACACTCCTTAGGCAAAAGGCACACATCCATGGTGACAAAAAATATTTGGAAATATGCAGTGTCTTTCACATTCCACTCTCACGGGTTTTGGTTTTTCGTCGAGACTGTCAAAAAGTCTCTTCGGTCTCCCTCTCTCGCTCCTTTCTCTCCCCAACACCACTCCCAGACAGGTGTCCCACTTGGCAGCTGCCGCGTCTCGGTCGAAACGCCTTACCATCCATCGTTTTAGGACTTTCCTTTAGTACGGGGCGCTGCTGTTATCGCTGCTTGCGCTCAGGGGAAGCTTGGGTTTGGTTTTTCTTTTTATAATTTGGGGTCAGCTTCCGTGGAACTATCGGGGGAGGCGCTCGCATCTCCCTGCCCGCCATGGCAAAGATGGAACCGACTCTGCAACTCATATTTTCCGCCCTGCACTCCGTGACCGTGTGCGTATTCCTCGTCTTCTTTTTCCGGAGATTAATGGCTTCGTGCTGACCAAAAGAAACTTTGCCGTGTTGCAGTGGGCGCTACAGCATCGCCTGTGAGTTCTAGCGTTCCCTGCTTCCTGCCAAAATCGCGTTTGGCTGATCCACGGATGCCTTTTTTTTACCTTTTTAAAGCTGCCTGTACGTTCCGGTCGCTTTTACTTTCGGACTGCGGGACCGTGATTGATGACTGACTTTTTCTTTGTCGGTCAGATACCGTTCTTTTTTATGATTGGGTCATCTCGTTCGTCGATCCTTGCTACTTTTGGTCTCGAGAGTTGATTCGTTGACTTTTGATCCTTTGTCGTTTAGGCTTGACGACGAGGTGGAATTGGTAAGCGCACGGCCTTTCCATTTTCCAATTTCTCCCCCTTCTTTACTCATTGCTGAGAAAATGACCACTTTTAGATATATTCCGCCTCGTGGAACGCCGTGAAGATCGCATATCTATTCTCTCGTTATTACCCACTGGCCGTCTCGCCATTCCTCTTCTGGGGCCTCCTAGGAGATCACGAAAAAAGTGTTTGTGATGTGTTCTATCGCACTCTCTATGCTTGTTTGATGCCCACGGTGCGCCCGCTCATACTTCCTGTCCGATATACACTGAATCTCTGATATAGACCCTGTCCGCCCAATGTAAGCAACGCTTCATCTACCCGTCTCCACGGGCGTTGTATTCACGCCTGATCATCCAGTCATCCTCATGTTGCGTTCATACGCATTCTCCGGGAGAAGAAAACTCGTCCTTGCCACTCTTTCTTTCTCTTTCTTCACTCTCGTCGGCTACGTTGCGTGGGTGGTAACCAGGGAATTGAAGTGTTCGTCTCCCGGCTCGGATTACTTGATCTTCATTAACCTCCGACTGAAAAATAGTGACTGCCTTGTTCCTTATCAAAGAAAATAGTGGTTGCTTCGCCACGTCGAATCAGCCTGATTCTGCTGGCGCACCTGAGTCGGTTGGTGCCTATCAGTTAGGGGTACGTGCAAGGCTCTCCCTGTATGTGTGACTACTGACGTCAAACTGTATCAGGTCATATCGGTAGGCCATCACTTGCATATTCGGCGTTTAGGTGCCTCATACTCGAATCTAGGTACTGACGGCCTTCTTTGATTGCCTGAACATCTTCGTGGTAGTACGGGTAAGTTTTTCGCTTCTTCCTGTCTGAGGGTAAAATCACATTTTCTTTCGTTCCACAGTGGTGCATTCGAGAACGTAGCACGTTGGGCCCCTTGGGCCAGAGCTTCCTGAAACAAGGCATGCGTGATCCGTTTGCCCACCCATCACGAACGCAAACTGAACTCGGCTTCGTCGTCATTTAGGAGTGCTCGTCTACGTCATAATGACAGCTTTGAACGCATTGACAATCGGAACATACTTCTCGTAAGGCGCGTTCAGAAGTTGTCTGGCCCGTAACTGATACCATCTTTCCGCAGCCCACATCTGTTGCAGCAAGGTCTAGGTTCTTGGTTTGCCTATATCTTGCCCTCCGCCCTGGTAAGGTCTTTTTTCCTGTCGTTTTCAACAAAGATATGCTTATGCTGATTTCGCTCACCCCTCCAGTCATGTCGGTTGTAAGTCGTCCACGTATCTGACTCTTTGTTGCTGAGCTGAAGATCTTCTCAGGGTGCTAATGCTTCGTCGAGCGGCACGTCCGACGGAGACAGACTTGCAGTTTCAGTATTCCCACATGATACATGAAGCACTCGAGATGGCCGGCGTGGAAACACAAACACTTCCCACTTCATCGAGGAGCTTCCTGCCTTCCTTACATGATGCGCCATTGCCATCCTTACGTGATGCTCCGGCACTGCCCTGCCCTTCCGAGGGTGCTTAGGCTCGCCCACTTGGTACCGTAGAGGGCGGCCGTCAAGCAAGACGATCCGTCTGTGGGCGGTCACCCTGTACAGTGCCATGTCCTTCATGAGTTCATTTCCATCAGAGAAGGCGTGAAGGTGCGAGAGACATAATGTTTCAGAAAAAGTAAGAGTCATACTGATGTTACAGAAAGGGATGTGCAAATGTCACCGTGATGGATGAGGAAACAAGTGACGCTTCATGAATGTAAACCCCAAGCAAAGTCCGAACACCGAGAAACGAACCCCGCCCCCGCTTCGTTCGTGGACTCAGTTGATCTTCATCAGCTCGACCTCGAAGCGCAGAGTGGCGTTTGGTGGGATGACAGGTGGAAAACCGCGAGCTCCGTATCCCTGCAGATATGTCAATTCGCTCAATGTACCCTCAGTGTAAAGTTACGTACGTAGTCAGGCGTCACTAGAAGTGCAGCCTTTTCACCAAGAGAGAGTTGGGGAACCCCTAATGCGAAAAAGCTCAACCTAGGCACGACAGTGGGAAGTGGGAAGGAAGCTGCATACCCTCATCCCAACCCTTGATCACTTGGCCGACACCGATCTTAGTGACAAAGGGGCTGTTTCTGACCAAATGCAAGGTTCGGTAGGTGGGTGTGGGGACATTGGGGACGCATACACCTACCGATCTCGGCTGGAATCAAACTTCTTTCCGTCGACGAGGGTTCCTACATAATGGATTGTGACGGTGTCTGACCCAAGGTTGAGAATAGGAGGATGAGACAGGGGAGTGTTCATACCACCACGCTTGGGGAAGGTTTTGCCATCTCCAGGGGAAATGCTTTCGATTGTGACGCCCTGGGGGGGATGGAGATGAAGCGGGGAGGGACAGGGGGTTCAGGAGTAGCTTACCATGGTTAGAATGAGAAGATGGCTGCGGCTGAGGAGACGATGGATGACGATGGAGAGTGTTTATATAGGAAGCAGGGTCGGGGCGTGGTGGCTGCAGAAGGAGATCTCGATCGCATTTCCTGAAATCGAGCAAGAACGCGGTTTAATTGAGTTTTGGCTGGAACTTGTTTCTTATCGATTGTCGATGCGTACCCTGGTCCCTCTCTCTCCCCTCTTTTGCGCATACCTCGATTTTATTATATATATACGTATATCCACTCTCCCCCTCGTATCGATTAAAAAATAACTCCGATTGCCTTGGTCAGGTCCTAGGACGGTTGATATCGTTTGGGAGCCGCCGTGTCTAGAGGGGGATATCGCTCTCTCACACACTCTGCTATCGTAAGAGTACGTCCCGATCTCAAATAGAGATAAGGTGATGGCGATAGCGACGGCCCAAACAAAAAAAACCCGCCAGGGATTGATCCTCTTACGGCGGAGGGACTGTCCGGGGGAGAGGAGGGAACCTGCACGGGTACGGGTACAGTACGGTAGGGATACCGCAAGGAAAAGAGCAACTCCGATGATAAATGATAAAGATAAAAACGAAGCGATCGGCAGAAGTGAAAATGTTTAACAGCTGACTTCGGGCACATCCATCGAGGGGGGGTTTCGTTTTGCCTAAAGTTCACTAGCATTGAAACCGCCGTCCTGGCTCCGTTTCTCCGCACATGGACGTGGGTGGAGGTGGAAGGGAAGAGGGGGGGGCGTGGGTTGCGTGCGTGTAGGTGTGAGAGAGAGGTGCACGATGGCTGGGCGAGAGAGGGGGTATGCGTGGGGGGTGCGCAGAAGCAATGCATGACCTCAAGATAATAGATATCCCTATTCGGACCGCCGTTCCCGAAAAAGTATAAACCAACAGGCCGGCCAATCATCCAAACAGAAACAGACTAAGAAGCGTACGCCTGCATCACCTTCGTCCCCATCCCATGGTTCATTCAGATGGCGTTCACCCCCGCGATCCCGTACGCTAAATGGAATGACTAGCTAGCAAAACATCGAACGTTCAATCCAATCAATTGTAACCCGCAGACCCCTGCCCCGCCCAACGGCTTCTATTTCCTGTGTAATATACCAAAAACACACAAGGGGGATCGTGGACGGGGTGCATGTACGTGCGTGGGGAAACGACGCTTTTTTCCGCACAATCATCCCGCGTTGGGACTGGTAGGTCACTCAGGCTGGCCTAGCCAGCCACCTGGCGTGACACATCCGAAGCGCATACACGTGGCTTTCTTCCTCGTCCCAGAGTTCTACGCACTCACGCCATTAATGTTACCAGTTGGCGTGTCGGGCCAAACGGGCCCTACCCAAAACTCGCAACTGACCAACCAATTGCGATGGGTACCTGTCGCACGATGACTTGACTTGCGTCCAAGTCGCTCAACCCTGGAACGTGCATGGGTCGGCGGCGGCCCCAGAACTCTGGAACACAGATCACACGTTGCTGACATGCCCCTCTCCCCTCCTCCCGGTTTCGTCCAAAGGTCCAGACGTACGTGGCCCCCGAGTTTTAACTTTGACAACTACCACACAAAGTTTCAAGATTTTTCTTTCGTCGAGAGCGCCCAGCGCGGCGCAAGCAAGGTAATCGGTGTTGCGGCCTCGCAAATCTTTCGGCCATGTTTTTCCCATTTTATTCGCATTTCGTTTAGAACACTAATTCCGCCGTCGCCGGGGTTTTTTTTTCTCTCTCGATCGACGTTGTTGTCTCACCGTTATTGCGCCCGTCGGTTTTTAGGGAGGATGAATGATAAGATTGGCCATAATTGTCACACCTTGAGCGTATCCCTATTCCCCATTAACTTCCAAAACGCACGCTCGCTGGGACAACCCTTGCTCGTGTCCAAAACGACGGGTCTCCGTGAATCATTTCGAGATAATAGGGAACGGTGGGAGAAGACGTCGTATCAGAGTTTACGATCAGGGTCCGAACGAGATCGTCCCTGCAGACGGCCCATAAATCCTTTTCTTTTTCGTTCTCTCTCCCATCACTTCTCCATCTCGGTAATATCGCTAACCACACAGATGGCACACTCTCAATCATGCCCAACTTCAGGCAGGATCCACAGGATCACGGCAATGGGCACTTCTCATCCACGGGTCTCTTGCTTCCCAGACTCGGAATCCTTGCGCCTGATCATCCATTAATACCTTTGACTGACTGCTTGCAGGTGACCCGGACAAATCCGAAGACATGTGCGACACTGTTTGCCAAACTTCCGTACTCCCCTAAGCCTTGTGACCTGACATCGATTGACGGCGCTTGCTTCTTGCATTCATATTTCCACCACGCAAGCCGTTGTGGCCTGCGTCCAAAGATGTGTTCAGCTATCATCCGGTACCATTGGTACTCCGAGTGAGGCAGCAGTGACTTGAACTAACCGAAAGATAGGGCTTCTAGATGAGGCCCGATAAGTCGACCACCCCTATCTCATGCCGGCCCAAGGCAAGCCTAACGCCAGATTACGAACCCCCCCTTGCTCTCGGGGGCTACGACTTTTTCTCAGCCGTCCCATGTGGGTGATGACGATACGATCTCGCCAGCTCTTCTTCATTTAACGGAAGTTAAGACGTCCGGGTCACCTGTGGATTTGCGTGATACTCCTGGCCGGCGCTTTTTGGCTCGATCTCATACGTTCTACCTTATCGCCTCTCGCACGCGTGCTCTGGACGGTGGGTGAGGGGTCTTTAGGAAGCCTCCCCAGTGGCATGGGTGTCGGCGGTATCACATCCAAGAGTCGCGATATCGCGCCCTGCTTGTGGGACGGTAGGATACCCTGATTCACATCGTTTTTGATCAACTGACCCTGCATGCACCCTCTGATCTATCTTCGCCCAGTACTCTACGGATCGGCCACACGAACTACTTTTTCGGGCTCGATGACCGCCTGCCAATAGGTCTTTGATCATGGTGCTCGTGCGATCGTCCACTTGATGGGTGTATCTCCGCGCGATCTTCTCATGGCGTGTATCACCGGCATGGTCTTTCGGGATCATAAAATGATGAGCAAGTGGCAATCGCAAGCCTTATGCTGAACTGCCTGTGGTATCTCGCTTTCCTCGCAAAAACCCCTCTGTTGGGATAATAGGTTGTGGCACACCCGGCACGTTCCTTGCCGTTGGATTTATCGACTCCCATCTATTGAGGGGGGGGGACGTTTATGGGATGTAAGGTGACAACCCTAGTTAGTTTGCGCCTCATCGTCGCCTCCAACTATCAGCGTACTTGGACCGGCTCGATGGCTGTCTCTCACCCTCTTCAGTGGTGCGTGCTTTCATAGCAAGATCCCGGCCACACATGTGGGTCTATTTCCAGCACATTCTTTGTGGTCATCTCCAAATGCCCCCAATACAATCAGCTTTTTTAGCATCGATGGGGAAACACCGGGATGTTTACCTCAGCTAACGTTGGTAGGGCCTGGGTCCCTCGCTCCCTGTCTTGAGTTGATGAGCACTCATAACCGTTTGTATGAGATTGAAGACATTATTACGACATGCTCGCAGATATAAATTGACCGTACGAGCGCTGCGCTGCGGGGACCGCGAGAAACATTACAGTAACGAACTCAAATATTGCCGAGATGGTGTTTACGCCGACGCACAGGCGCAAGGCCGTTCCGCGATCACTGCGGAAATTTACGCGGGCAGCGCGGAATGTTTATTGTGGAGTTAAGCAGCGAGACCGAGCGACACAAGCACATATCAGCACCACATCACGGCGGTGTATAGTCCGTATCTGATAACTTGCAGGGGGAGGAAGGGACAGGGACAGGAGGGGGGGGGGATCGAGGAAAACTTGGGCTCCTGGCTGTCCCACTACTGGGAGGGCGCCGACCTGGCGGAGACATGTGACTAATTTGAGGCAGCTTTTGTGACACGCCCCTTCGGACCATAATGAAA
>Ga0307512_10002107_pt1 | contig 26159 bp, 28 predicted proteins | sample 14_EM_MG_FD_200267 | JGI IMG/M metagenome (GOLD analysis project Ga0307512, IMG submission 200267) | Populus trichocarpa ectomycorrhiza microbial communities from riparian zone in the Pacific Northwest, United States - 14_EM | ecosystem: Host-associated > Plants > Roots > Unclassified | place... | reverse complement strand
TACGACACCAAAACAATTCACACCATTGTCAATTCCGTGCCCATTCTGCACGTATCATTCCTATCTTCCGCCGACCCTCCGCTGCCCGTAATCTTACCATACATCGGCCGTCTGCCCCCCCCCCCCCCGGGTCCTTGCTTCCTACACTGGCTAACTATCCCAGGTCTTGGTTCCTTCACAAATCCCTCCGCCAGCATCGACGAAGCACAGGACCTATATCTCCACGGCTACGTCTCTGCACGTCTCTTCCGGCCCTCCCCCTCGGGCGAGATCCCAATATGTGTAGCCGCTACGCTGGTCGACGGTCTCATTCTCGCTCTGTCCTTCCCCCCGTCCTCCCCTCCCCATTCCCCGCTGATAAATCCCCGGCAGAACCCCATACAATCACAGCTACAATTACCGCTCCGCCATCCTTCACGGCGTGGCGTCGCTCGTAGACGATCCTGACGAGAAGATTTACGCGATGCGACTAATTACCGAGGGTGTGATGCCAGGGCGATGGGAGGGATCACGAGTTCCGCCGGAAAAAGCGGAGCTGGAGTCGACCGGGATCTTGAGGATGCGGATTGAGAGCGCGAGTGCGAAGGTGAGGAGTGGGGGACCTAGTGAGGGGAAGAGTGATGCAGAGAATCCTGAAGTTGTGGAGAGGGTGTGGACCGGTGTTGTGCCGACTTGGACTGTGCATGGTGATCCTGTTGCTGCGGAACAGAACAGAGTTGAGGAGGTGCCTAGGTATGTTGTGGAGGCGGTGAGGGAGAGGAATGAAAGGGCAAGAAGAGAGGCGGAGGAGGCGATGGTGAAGGGTGAGAAGTAGTTAGAGCGGGTCATGAAGTATCATGTAACCCGAGGAAGTTCCATATAGGTCTTCCCTAGAGTATAAATGAAGATTTGTTTAAAATTTTTCATGACCTTACCTTTGTTTATTGACCTGCTGTCAAACAGCGAACGTCTTCTGTACACCAACAAAACTTCCAAAACATTGGAATTCTTCTCCAACCACAAGTGTAGACAATTGAATGTGTGCTGTGGTGCTCAGAAGACCCGGGAGAGCTCTACCGGAGCCTTTATACAAAGTTAAATAGGATCCGCAGGGTTGAGAGGAAGGGTTGCAACAGGACAATTGAGTCGACTAGGCGAGCATTACTTCGACGATGATGTGGGCATGAGAAAAATGCTAATTCCAGATATGCCGTGCGGAAGCTTAAGTCCCCAGGAACTATACTTAGTACCTCAGAGCAAGCTGAAGACTGAATCTGAAATCAAGCCCCTAAGTGCACAACCAAAGATAATGTAGCAATCTCATCCCCTCGCTCCTTTCGGCAGCCAAAGAACAATATTACTGCATTTCTGGGGGCCTCCCATAGGTTAAGCAGAAAGTCAAAAACCCGAAGGGTAAAAAAACTTAAACACCTCGCAGGCCATACAATAGAGTAAGAGCCATCTTCACAACTCCAAGGTACTAAGCTTGCAGTTGCGCTCTGTTGTACGTGTCCTACCATTTGCCCGAAGGCGGTAGAACCAACCACGTCATACAAAGGGATCCACAATAGGTGAACCAAAGCCTTAGATGATTAGGGCAGCCCGACTGGTGGGATGATGCGCTTTTTGGTAAAGAGTGGCATTCCCGAAACTCCCGGTACACATGTTAGTACCTGTTGAAAAGAAAGTGAGTTCTGGACCGAAGACCAGAAGATGTGGAGAGAAGAAAGGGAAGAGGGGAGAGATTGGGAGTTTATAAAGTGATGGGGCGGTCACGGGGTGACAGCGTTAGCGGCCAAGTTATTGAGGAAAGGCGAGCGTCGGCGAAACTCGAGGCAGGGAGAGTGCTCACATATGATCCGTCGACGATTTCAATTCTCAGATTGTAGAAGATGTCACCATGTCTGCAAGAACTTAGTGAAGTTGACGATCAGAGTACGCCGGCTTGGTTGGCTCGGTCACGCAACAGCCATCGTCGGCCGACCAACACCTACCTATGAAACTTTATATAAGAGAAACGAAGTCCCCGTTTTCTTTACGGTTAGGCCCATGGTTAGGAGTTCACCTTGTGCAAGGCGAGCTTAAATTTCCGGTCGAGCAGTGTCTGAAGGCGCGGAGTGAGCTTGACCCTTAAACCAGCCCCCACCTCGTCACGACTACCATCATATTACTTGCATACACTCAAACGGGAATATCTCTATCAAATCTCTCTATGGTGCGCGAGGTTGTTAGAATCAGGGCAGATGAGAGGAGGAAGTGTCGGTGCAATGAAGAATGAATTCGGCAGACGGTCGAATACAAAACCATCGAGTACAGTATTTGGACACAGCCACAGCCAAATCCCTAGGGAATACATAGCAGATAGATGCTATGAATACACCATGATGAGATATGTCAGGCACAAAGCCACCAGTAATAGTGTTCGGTTGGCAGTTGAAGTCATTATGCCAGTGTAGAATAACTCCGAGTGCGTCGCGATATTGCCCCAACCCAGAAACGATCCCCCTACGCAAACATGAGCACCTTTCCCTCGCTCTTTCTCAGCTCTATATTTTCCCCGACGTCCACCTTTCCGCTACACCTTCACACCTTCAAACTACCACTATATAAACCCTCCCTTCTTCCCTTCTTTTCTTTCTTCTCCACATACTTGAGTACATATTTACACACATCTCGACCCCCCAATCTTAAGCAGCTTCAACAATTGCAATAACATCTGACTACCCAGGTAGATCGGATTGAGCTAATGGTCGCTACTTTCGTGGCTGTGGTGGGTACGGAGCCGTGTTAGAATAAATTGCACCTTGTCTCCGAGACTCTTGAGAGCGCTGCTAGTCTGTTAGCCGGCCATATTTTCGTATCCAAGCCGTCTGAAGAGACTAGAGCGCAACAAGGTGCTATAAATCTATACAGATAGATAGAGTTAGAGTGGAATTCGACGCGTTTACTTCTGAAGTTGTTTTGATTTGAATGCTCGTCCGTCCCATATGTAGCCTCTGATAATACGAATTTTCACGCCTCAAACCGTATAGTACTGAGTCCTTTCGAAACTGGCCTTAAGATCCTCTAGACTTGATGCGTTTTACCACGCTATACATGCGTTAATTTTGAAGCCCATAGCCAGGCATCTCCGGATCCGGATCCTCCTCGTCCATCTCCTACTTCTCAAATTCCTGCACAGTACTCTAAAGTAAAAAGAGAAAGCGTGAAGAGAAAGGAGGAGCACAGCATCTAGCTATGCCTAAACCTGGGCAAAGCTCAAACACCGATCCACAAATTATCACCCACAATACACATCTCGAGACATCTCGAAATATCTACAAATAGGCTCGAGATATCTTGCCATTGGCACTCAGTCTCGTCTACTCTCGGTATTAAAGCTCAAGACCATGTCCCGAGACATCTCATCTCTGCTCACTACATCAACTCCTATGAAGTCTGTAATGGATTCTCCTGGCAAGGCATATGCAGGTCCAGGTTTCCATCACTCTCCGGCCCCTTCTTCGTTGCCGGTACCCAAGTTCTTTTCGAAATCGGTTCCTGCTCGTCGCACACCGGGTCTTCAAGCTATGATGGAGGACTCCGAAAGTACTGATGGATCACAATCACCATCGCCTCGACTCGACAACCCGCTTGAGCAACTTTTTAAGGCAGATCGCGAAGAGAAAGCTCGCAAGAGTCGCTAAGGCAGCGATGGCTCGGATAGTGACTCGGTACCAGACAGATATTTTTGGCATGGATCCCGACTCACCCGTTAAAAATGTTTTCAATACCCCTCGCAATCGCAACAGCACAGGGCGATCAATTACGGAGCCTTATGTACAAACTCCTTCCCTCTTCCCTCGATTCGCAGATCAACATTTTCCTTCCGCCATGCAGCTTCAGCCCCCACCCCAATACCCGTTCCACAGCCTCCTATTGTATATGCAGCGGTCTCGGGCAAGTCGGGGGGGTTCATGGTTTGGGTCACAACCCGTCATTCGATTCCCCTACATTCTCACGTTGAAATCCAATTTCCCTTTCACCACAGCATTTCTTAATTAACAGTTATTTCGGTTTTTTTATCTGCGCCTATGAGAAAGGGAATCTAGACTAGAGATTTGAAGTGAACAACAGTACAGATAGGTATTGGTACATTCGGCGCTTTCGGAGAGCGGTGGGGCAACCTCGTTCTCTTTTGAGGCAGCATACACATCCCCTTCCCCTCGCAAGCAAAACGATAGAGAAAACCACAAAACAAAACAAAACAAATGAAGTAGTAACAAAGGGAAATGGTAACAAAGGGAAATGCATAAAGGAATGACACCCCACCACTAAAACAACCCAACAATCTTCCTATTCCTCTTAATCAGCTTCTCGATCTTCTTCTCGAGCGCTTCCGTCTCCTTCCTCGCTTGATGTACCAACTTCTCCAATTCCTTAATACCCACACCCTCCAGCTTCGGCATTCCCTTGATCCCCGGGCTCTCCAGCTTAACATCGACCGTAACAGTAGGTTCGTGGTCCCCACTACCATTGTGTTCGCCGCTTCCGCCCTCAAAGCCCACAGACACTTTACAGCCGCTCATCGCCATGCTGTGGGCCAGACCCTCAAGGTGTTCCTGTGCATACCCAGGTAGCGCGGGCATAACCGTGTTCCAAAGGTAATCGAGAGCCTCCTTAGTACTAAGTCTCGTAGCCTCCTCGGTGCCAAGGTGCATATTCCTCGCGACGTTTCCAGCGGCGGCCAAGCCAGCTGCCATAGTGTGAGCCGTAACAGCAGCCTTCCAGTCGGCAGTTTTCTCAACGGGGTAGGAGGACGAGGTGGTGATGGGGAGGTCGTTGATTCCCGGTGGAGAGGCAGCGCCCCAGCGTTCCCAAGTGCGCTCGTTGCTACGGCGCTGCTCGATCTCGATGTAGCGTTTCTCCTGCTGTGGGGTGAGGCCACGAAGGACCGAGCCTTGCGGGGTGACGAGCATGCGGGTTTCGAAAGATCCACCGCCACGGAGAGAGAGATGGACTGAAGACGGCGAGGAGCCAGGCGTAAGCTGAATGCTAGGCTGCTTAGGCGTGGCTTCAGTGGTGGTAGAGGCAGGTGAGGCAGAAGCTTGAGGGAGTGAGGCGCGGATCTTGGCAACGTCTTCGGCAGATATATGGTATTCTCCGCCTTTCAGACCGCTGAGTGGTTTAAACATCTCGCATTCCTTCCAGTCGATACACTCCTCTGCCCCAATTTCCGCAACGAGCTGTGCGGGCGTGTAATTAATCGACGGTTTCTGCTGTTGGTTCTCTTCGCGTTCCGAGAATTCTTCCAGTGCTCCTGCGCTCTTCCTATCGTCGTCCTTGTTGGAGTCGTTGCGCGAGGTGATGGAAGCCGTATCCTCGGGCCGTTCAGAAGCCGTGTCGTCGTGATCCTTAAAACTACCATTATTGTTATTATTATTATCACCGCCTTTCTTATTTGCGGCCGCCTTCTTTTCCTTCTTCTTTGTCATTCTCGCGGAAATTGGCGCGTGGACATCCCTTGCCTTTGCAGCGGCGGCTTCTTCGGCTTCCCTCCGCTCCTTCTCCTTCTGGGCCGCGATACGCTCCTTCTTGAGCGCGCTCTTGGACTTGACAACAACGAGCGGCATATCCGCACTCTCGGGACCAATGATGGGCATTCCGAACTTCTTCTTGACTACCGAAGAAGGTTCCGCCTGGGGAGCCGGGGTAACAGGTCTACTCTCAGTTGTGCCCGTGCAGACCGACGCCGTATCGGAAAACTGCAGCAAGCTCTCAGTCGCCGATATAACCGACTTTACTGGCGTATTAAGCGTGGGTGAAGCCACCGAGGAAGATGCCGCTGAGTCCTTCGAAAGTATTCGCATCATTCTCAATCCCTGCTTCTTGCTCGCCGTCGTGGGGGCCGATGATTCGACCGGAGTTTGGATTATGCTTTCCGATGTGTCCATCTGTGGCAGGCTCGGTTTCTGCTTTCCCCAGACGATTTCTGGTGGTGATTTTTCTTCCTCTTCCTCTTCTTCCTCCTCCTCCTCCGTCTCCTTTTCTTCAATAGACTCTGTGGCCTCAACCTCAGAACTAGGTTCGGGTCCCACCTTTGTTTTCGCCTTCTTCTTCGTCCCCACTGGAGTCGGTAGTTTCGACGCAGCCTTGGGCGCAGAAATTGGTGCAAGGGCCGGGAAATCCTCGTCAGAAACAATAGCTGGACTTTGTAATGGGTTTCGTAACGCAGGCGTAGTTGGAATAGATGCAGACAGTGCTCCAAAGCCCAAGATACTACCTATAAAAGCAAACGCTTCAGCATTACTATACCCAAAACCTTAAAACATCACAAATGCGCAAGCAGGTAGGTAGGTAGGTAGGTAGAATTTGTTGTCAAGTTAGAATTAATCTTGAGAGCAAGATCCGGTCGAGTTTTTGTTGGAAGCAGGCCAGGCAGCTAATGTTAGAACCGACAGACAGGCAGACAGACGCAGGTAAGCATTGACGAAATAAACGAAAGCCTACTATTTCACACAGAACCAAATCATCATCATCAATCAAATCAATCAGTTGCAGAGAGATACTGTGTGTTGATTCCTCTCGATCTCGACACCAAGAAAACAAGGTTTGAAGGAACAAACACTGCAGAACCAATGCGCTGCAAAAGAAAAAGGAAGGTATAGACAACGTACATGAAAGGTTGTTAGCCCACCACCGCTCAATAACGCCGTACCACATCGTCCGTATCTTGCTCGCCACGTGGATATCCCGAATCCCTCGTGGCCAGGTCATAGCGTCGTACAAATCCATATACATCCCTCCTTTAAATGCCAAAAAACACCAGTAAAAAGGAAAGGAAGGAAAACAATCACACCAAAACGTCCTCCGAATAAAATAAGTTGCAGGTATTTTTCCCCAAAACAATTATACAACAAAAGGAAAACCCAATCAAAAAAAAGAGGAAAACCAACGGAAAACGGATAAGGAAACTTACAACCCAGAACAAATGAGCAGTAAAGCAAACCAATCCCAAATAGAGACGCCGAGTAAAAATCTTAGCCCGCGGAAAAAATTGCATGCCGATACTTGTCATATAATCGCTTGTAACTCTGCCTTTGTCTTCTGTCTGCCTGGCCTGCAAAGGAACAAAAACCCTACCAACCTACCACCTACCAGCTTGCGCGCTGGCGTAGTACGCATTCAAATTGGGATTGTACCCACCTGGTTGACCATGCCCTCCAGCTTGGATACCCTGTTGGTGCTGCATCTGATTTTGAGGTTGGGCAACTCGAGCCTGAAGGATACTGGGATCCCCATAATTATCAACTACACCTCTCCGATCAGTATACCCTGGTCTCCCTCCGGCAGATAACGGGACATTACGCTTCCCGTCACCGCCTCTCATCAAAGACGCACCACCCAAACGCGATGCACCACCGCCAGACAACAGCTCCTTCAACAACAGATTCTCGCTATCGTTCTTCGAATGACTACCAAAACCCATGCCAGAAAATTGACCCAAGCCGGGCATGTTGCCCATTGGAATTCCTCCAAGTCCAGGCGCGGGCGGAGTCGGAGCGTTCTTCAGCCCTGGGGGAGGGGGAGGTTGTTGAACAGATCCCAGCAATGATCCACCTAGTCCAGGGGCACCGCCATACATTTGTGCAAGTTGGTGGGGAATTTGCTGCTGTTGAGGTGGCATCATACGGGCTTGCTCGGCCATGTGTGCAGCATTACTACGGGCAGCGACACTCGTCCCAGCCAGTGGGTTCTCATTGGTAAAAGTATATCGCGATGACTGTCGGGCATGACTGTGACCTTGCTGCGGGGGTGCCATAGCACCTTGACCGTTCTGAAATGCACCATTGAACCCCTGTTGACCAGCCTGTTGGAGAAGGCTCTGTGGAGTCTGAGCTCGCAGTGCGGATTGCTGCTGTTGAAGAGACTCCTGAAGCCCCTGCATTACTTGTCGTTGCTGTGCCGAGCCTTCTCCTAGCATCAGATTCTCACGCTGCTGTTGTTGTTGTTGTTGCTGCTGCTGCTGCTGCTGCTGTTGTTGCTGCTGTAATGGAGTAAGGCCCCTCAGAGGTGGACCCATTAGCGGGCCATTTACTGTACCGATCGGAGGCTGTTGTGCACCCTCTCCCCGTGTCAAATCATCAGTGCTGGATTCGCTGAGCTGTTGCTTCTTCAACTTCTCCATAATTTCCCGTCTCCTTCGTCCACCATGTTTATCAAACATAGGGGGGATCTTGCACAATGCATCGTACTCATCGGCGTTGAAGGCATGAGGTGACAATATAAACTTGAAGTTTGGGTTGGTAATTGCTTTCTGGATCTTCTGTAGCCGTTCCATCTGCTCCAACATGTACGCAGGAAGTGCAGGTTGAGCCAGTTTCGGTTTTGGTGCAGGCGTGGGTGCTGGTGGCGCTGTCACGGCAGCAGATGGTGGAGGTTGTCCAATAACTCCAACCGGTTTACCATTAACATTAGTAGCTGTAGGTGGAGGTGTAGTATTTGAAGCTGTCGGTGCAGGTGGTGCGCCCTTGACACGGTCTGGGCCCTTCTTCCCGTTTTCTTGGGTTCGAACAGTCTGCACCTTCTGTGCCAATGGGGAAGAGGGCATTTCCTTAGGACTAGGAGTAGAGACCTTTGATGGCAGGTGATTATTGCTTGCCGAGTGTACTAGAGAAGCTGGTCGTGAAGCGGGGGTCGGTGGGTTCTTAGCCCAATTCGCTGTAGATGGTAGCGCCGATGGTCCGTCATCGCCCCCGGACGTCGAGCTACCCACATGGGAAGTCGTCCGAGCCATCTGATTAGAGCTATCATGGTGATGGAGCGCCGGGGGAGGGTGGTGTTCTCTAGGTGGTGGCCGAGAAGGTTGTGGTTGGTGACCATACGGCTGGTGCTGCTCCTTTGCCTGGTTGTTTTGACGGGAGTTGGTTGTAGAAAGTTCCAGTCTACTGAATGACTCCGCTTCTTCGCCTGGTTCATGTAGAAACATGCAATTCTTGTTTGGACAAGTATCGTTCCGAAGGTAAGCAGAGCAGTATTTGGTCGTGCCGTATGTAGCCCTACATTTCAACCCATCAGTACCGGAATTTCGAATATGTGACTATCACTACCGCTACCGCCACCAACATACCGCAAAGTTCGATCCCCGTTTTGACTGCCATCAACCGCGAGGATACACTTTTCGGCTTCACTCTTATTCGAGAACGTAACATAGACTCCCAAGCCCTGGGATTCATGGTGGTGATTTTGTATTTGTCCAGGACCACCTTGTGCAGTTCTCTTGTTGACCACAATCTTGAGGATCTTTCCGTATTGCCCGAAGTATGCTTCACCCCGCAGTGTTGCCAACAGCTCTTCTTCACGGGTCCGTGGATTTAATCCGGTGACGTATACCAGGTTCCGCTGTATCACACGGAGGCCCGAGAGGTGTTTACGGTTTAATGCTTCAATCTCGCGTTTCTGCGCTTCGTGCTTTCGTTTCTCGTTTGCAAGTCGCTTCTTTTTGCCCTCCTCGGCTTTGAGTCTAATAATGCGGCGGGGTCAATTATGAGCCCTTCGTAACATTTAGGGGTGAGTGTACTCTTCCGCCGTGATGGCCTTATATTCGATCGTTTCTTCGCGGTATTCCCGTCGACAAGCCGGACACAGGCCATTCAGATTGGTCCTAATGTTGTTGAAACAGAATTGGCAGATCTATTTTGTTACGAAAATGAGTGTTGTCAGTAACCGGGACACGGAGGGGCAAGGGGAGGGGAGGGGCAAGCAAAATCTGAAGTATGTACCTGATAGCCGCATGGACACGGTTTGAAATTGCGGTCTTGGACATCGAACTCCTCGACGCACAGAGGGCTGCATAAAACACAATTAGTTTGGCATAGACATAGAACTGAAGTAGAGGGAAGTCACGAACCACATTTCCTCATCTTCGTCAATGAAGGTATCTTGCTGTAGACGCGACATGGTCGATGTGGGGGGGAGGGGGCGGGTATTTGGAGGCGTAGAGGTACTGCAGGTAAAGACTTTTTCTTTGAGAGAAGGAGATGTCGCTGGTTCAGTCGACGGTTGGAGAGACTCTTGATTCTTTAGTGGAGGAGGAGAGGATGAGGATTTTGAAGGTAGTCTTTTGTCTCTTGCTCTTTTTTAGAAGTCAAGTGTTGGGTTGGGTTGAGGTTGCTGGCCACTCACTGGCCGTGATCTGCTGACTGAAAGGGTCGGACACCGGTTGCCGCTAATTGCATATCCCCTCTTTTGGAACAATTTGTGGCAATTATCTGTATCACGTGTATGATGTTTCTATAATTCATTCATGTGACTTCGCTGGAGTGCAACCAATCATTCAGGTCACATCTGGTGTAAATTGCAAAGCTCATCCGAAACCCTTTTAAACCCTGTAATTGCAATACCAGGAACAAGAACTAGAGAGCAACGACAAAGCAACGACAGGATCATCGCTCCTGTGCTCTTATCTCCCGGCAACTCTTCTAGCACCGCTACCTCATTGGATCCATCCTTCATGTCACCATGGCTTTCCCCTTTTCAATCCTGGCTTTAAGTGTGATGCCGTTACCCAATACATCACTAGTCATCGAAACAGTCCCCTCATCAGCAAACAGCACCACGGCTACTGACGTTCAAGTCCGAAATGATCTTCGGCTAAGGCAACTAGGATTTTGAAAGGACTTGAAGTCGAACTTGCTCGAGGTAGAAGCTGCGGAAAGACGTATGGATATAGTTTGATGGTACCAAAACTTGGGAAGCATCCAGTAGGTCGTGAAGCAATGCATTGTGATGCAGACATAGAGGAGTCCACAAGATTAGAGAGTGTTGAGGAAACATGCCTGCATGCCATTATCTAGTGTTGAATCTCCAACAGTTAAAGCGGCTGGTATCGCGATCTAATGAGGCAAAGCTTTCACTGCTTCAATTGAGCTGCATATTGCAACAGTGGCGGCAGCATCCAAGGGATAATGTCCTAGTGTATCTTCGTTACATGGATCAGATATCCTTTCCACCGCAGTGATTTTCGTTTGTTTTCCTCGGGACTAAGCGAAAGTATCCCTCAGTGAGAATCCCATCGCCTTCTCCGTGATGATTGGCTGCTGGGCAGAACTGCTGATTAAGTATTGAAACAGATATATAACTCTGTGTCATGTCATTATCTCATACATCTGGGCTGTGAAGACCGAAGGCCTATCTTCCTCTTATAAACCTTTATACTCATATTTTCGCTGAGTTATGGTACCAGTTGTATAAGCTGAGGATCTCAATCGCAAACTTTGGAATTGCAAGAGGAAGTTACCTGCAAATTCTTCATTAATTAGCCATGGGCCCTATTTCCACAATGGTGAGATGTATTCCATGGGCTTCCGGAGAAGTATCTCCCTGAGATCTTGTTGCAGCAGTTGCCCTTCTTTCGTACGGTTAATCCCATCCTTTTGGATCAACTTTCCACCCGCTGTAGTAGCGTCTGCCTGGACATAGCTCCTTCAGAATCGACATGGCTGAAGATTCTCGAAGACGTCATCGAGTGTTCAATCAGATAAGATAAGGATCCAGCATGAGCAATTGTATTCTTTCTCCTTTCGGCAGTATTTGTGGCATCTTCCTACGAGTGACTTCACTAGAGCAGAGTACCTCAGGTCACATTGAATTGCACCCACCGACCTCACCTCTCCACTCCTAATGCCTCTCCGGATCAATCCCACATCCGCCACCACGCGATCTCTCTCCCGGGCCATCGTCGGGGCACCCACAAGACTCGGAGCCTCCATTGCGGCAAGAACATACTTCTCCGGCTCGCAAAGACCCGATGGCAGCGAATTACCCAACCCGCGGACCAGCCAGCGACCTCGTATACCCTCCGCCCGCTACCTCTCTCCGCATCTACTAACCGCATCCCTTCCTCAGCAATTGGCCCGCTCACCGCCCCAATCGTCAACAACGCCGACAAGCACCTGCCAGCGACCGAGGCCCTGCACGTCTACGGCAAATACCTGATCTCCGCGCTACCGAAGCACATCCAGCAATTCAGCGTATGGAAAGACGAGCTGACGATCCACATTGCGCCGACCTCCGTGATCCCAGTGTTCACCTTCCTCAAGAACCACACAGCCGCACAATTCACGCAAGTGAGCGACATTGCAGGCGTGGACTACCCCACACGCTCGCAGCGTTTCGAGGTCGTCTACAACCTACTCTCTGTGCGCCACAACTCTCGTATCCGCGTGAAGACATATGCCGACGAGGTCACCCCGGTTCCTAGTATCTGCGATCTCTACGACGGCGTAAACTGGTACGAACGTGAAGCCTACGACTTGTTCGGTATCTTCTTCACCGGCCACCCCGACCTGCGGCGTATCATGACCGATTACGGTTTCGATGGCCATCCGTTGAGGAAGGATTTCCCCTTGACGGGATACACCGAGGTCCGGTTCGATGAGGAGAAGAAGCGAGTGGTTATTGAGCCGCTGGAGTTGACGCAGGCGTTCCGGAATTTCCAGGGTGGAAGCAGCGTTTGGGAACAGGTTGGCGAGGGACGAGATGTTAGCCCCAAGTCGTTTAAGCTCCCCACACCGAAGCCAGAGAAGAAGGAGGAACAGAAGAAATAGAGAGGAGGGTAAACCATTGGTGGAGGGGTGATTTGTATTTACATTGTGTTTCTAGACAAAATTACCATTCTGTCAGGTCCATTCAGAGGTCTAGGTATCCATCTGGACCTGTCTCCAATATCAAGCCCTCGTCAATACGATTTGCACCTCAAACATCCAAAAACACGGAGATATATTCGCTATGCCCTAAGAGTAACAGACAAAAAACCCCAACTCAAGAAAATGAAGAGAAATATAACACTTGGCAAAGAACGAATAACTGAAGCTATTTCTTGGTTTTTTTGTTATCAAATACTAAAAATGAAACATCAAACCCCAAAACCAAACATGAGATAAAAGGAAATCTTAAAAACGAGAGGCTAATTGCACCGGAGCGTGACTCCTAAAAAGAACCAAAAAAAACCAGTACAACCCATGTTGAACTCCAAAGACTAGCAGAACACGGTGGGTCAAAGGCCTTTCACCAAAATACCCAATAACTACCCACCAGATACTGTCTCACAAACATAAGCCCAAACAGATTGACAAGAAAAGGAGAGCCCCTCACCATACACGAGAAAGACGTAGGAGAGAGAAGGTTAGCAACACTGAAGCCATCCGTATCCAGTTGACTTAATATCACAGAAATCCTACAAAATGCAAGTGTATATAAGTAGGAAAATGAACATCACATAACATCTTTATGCGACATTCCTACCTTTCCCAACACCTCCTGCACATCGTTCTCGGCCACCACAACGCCCACCTCAGAGCACTTAGCCTTACTTCTGAGCTCGGAGCACAACCCATCCATATCCAATTCGCCGCTAACGAACCGAGGATGAGAGCTAATCCGATCCCTATAATAATTAACCGTCAGCGATACCTGCCCAGAATACAATGCGAAAGCCATTCCATGTAAGGATTGATAAAAATGACCATACCATATCTTATTGCAACTCAACATTTGTTTGGGATCATCTGCAGGAACAACCTCGTCTTCGCTGTCGTCGTTATTTAGCGCATCGATCACTGCAATCAGATCTTTCTTAGGTGGTTGTGGAGAGCCGATATTATCAAAGTTCACCACAGGAAACGCATCGTCAAAGAAGCTCATGTTGATACTCGAGTTGATATCGTTTACAGGATCCCGATAATCGCTGAACAAAATAGGATCGAAATTGTTGTTGCTGCTCTGCTGTGCAAGCCAATCGAGGGAACTGGCTGCCGAGTCAGAAGCAGTGCTGAACTGTGGCGCTTTGGGGACAGGATTGTGAGGATTGCCACAAGCCATCCCCAGTTTCTCGCAGAAAGTAGTTTCAGTCTCTCCATCAATGACTCCGGACTTGCACACATATGTGTCACCGTTAGGAGTTGTCATCACCGTGCCTTCCTCAGATATTGGCCCCAACGAATCATTTGGCTTGGATGAAGTTGGTGAATTGTTCATCGGCTCTGGACTAGTACCACAAGACGATCCAGGGCCATGCTGTGATACTGATGATGCAGAGGGTGATGAGGTAGTGTCACGACCATTAAGCTTAGGTGTGCCATGTATACTTCGACCATCGAAATTACCCATGTAATCTGGAGACGAACTCTTATTAACCGATTCGATAATGGATGGGCTGAAAAGATCCGATAGGCTTGAATGTACTGTACTCGGCGGACTTGGTAGTGACTTACTCGAGCTATTGTTATTCCCGTTCGTGGACCCGGCCAAAGATGGTGTTGGTGTTCCCTGTTTTTCGAGTGAATTCATTCTATCCATCAGCGAGACCATTGGCTTGAGACCGTCCTTGCTGTCCTTGTGGCCGAAGATGCCACTGCCAAACGGAGGGAAATCAAACTGAAATCCACCCATATTTGCTAGTGACGACGACCGAGTCAGCTCGCTAGTGGTCAGTCGTCTCTTGTATTCTCGCAGTTCGGTCTGAAGCCGGTCCACCTGCGCTCGTAACATGCTGTTCTCATGGTTCGTGGATTCGGATGCCTTTTCGAGGTCTGCCACCTTCTCCTCAAGATCTTTCAAGTGTTTCTCCTTCCGTTCACGAAATGCACGCTGGGCTGCACGATTCTGTGCTTTCCGCTTTGATGTTGGTTCTGATGTGAGGGGTTTGCGACCCGGTTTCTTCGCCGTCTTGTTGTCCTTGTCATCTAATTTCGCCTGTCAGATTATTCAAAGTACACTCGGCGCCCAGGTTGTATATAATGTTATTCACGCAAAAGCAGAAGCAGATCCACGTGTGGCGCAATCAGTGGACACATGGGAAAATGCAACAAATAGCGAAAAATTCGGACGACATGATGGGAAGAAACTGTAAATTCAGGAGGTATGCTAGGTATGATAGGTATGAATAATCAAAGAATCGGATGGTACGCACCCCTCCTCTTCGGGTCTGTATCATGCGGGTCTTCGCTTCCATCTCCTTGAGGCGGCTCCTTCCTCTTCTCGCTTTCAGTCCTGAACCCCGGATGTGGAGTATCTCCGTTTGTAGTTTCGCCATCATTTGAAAGGGACCGTGGTGTGTCATGCATCATATCACCCTCAAGGCCGTAATCCCAATTCCCATCATTATCGAACTCGCCATCCCACTCTCCGTAATCCATGTTTCCGCCTAGTAATGGTGTATGTTGCGAAAACTCGCTACCCAGTGGTGTCGGTGCTGGAGGCGAACCTGAGTCGTATACTCTGGAATTCGACGGCGGTGTATGCGATACCGCGTGCGACATGTGATGTTGCGATAAAGTAGGGCCGTTGAACATTGGTGACGACGAGTTTGAAGTCAATGCTGCAAACAGTAGATCTTGCTGGTTGGGTGAAAGGTAGAGATTATCTGGAACTGCCGTAGACATTTCCTTCTTTAAATTGTATAATATTGGTATTCTTGCACTCCCCGCCACCTGTGTGTTCTGTATATTGATTCAGTATAGTGGCGATTTTGCTCACCAGGTTGCCCTGAATTGAAGCAAACTCCGAGGACGGCTGATGACGTTGAAGCGAATTCGCCGCTTGCGACGTACAAAGAGTGGGAAGAGATTTAGCCCGAAGAATTAGAGCTAAATTCCACAGACGCCAAATTTCAGTGACTAGATTCTTTCCGAGATCAACTCTCCCACGTTCGCGAGGCTTCTGGAAACAACAGATATGTATTGTAGATGGGATATGGATATGACTGTACGATATGGTAGAGGTGGATGGTGGTGGTGGTGGTGGAAGAGCGTCGGAATGAGGTGAGACCGTGGAAGCCTTGCCCCTCGTCTGAGTCGTCTCAAGGTACACGCACCAGCAAGGATCCCAGTATAGCAGCTGCTCACCTTCAATAATGGCTGCGACTGTTTGAAAATAATATAAAAATACAAACGTCTGAATGCGGGAAGCTGGGTGGACAACGCAGACGCAGTTTGAGAAATTCGATGCGATGAAGTGTGTAAGAAAGATGAAGTCTAGATGGGTTTGTCCGGTTGCGGGTTACGGATTGCGGGACGAGCGGTTCTGCGCTGCAACACCGAAAAGGCAGAGGGATGCAAATGGAGATGGAGATGCACAAACAAGCTAACTAGTTTATTTATTCTAGGCAGTAGAGTATACGAAGAGTGCGTACCTCACAGCCAGGGTCAGACACGAATTATGGGTTCAACCTGTCGCAGTTTCCGTCGCGTTCTTCCACTGACCATGGGTTACAAATTACCAATCAACCAGCAACATAAAGCGTTAAGGGCTCCTCGGTATCGAAGCGTCACGGAAGGGTATGAGGTACTAAATGATACCGCTAGAGTTGTAGGTCTGATTAGGTACCTACTTAGGAAGTATCTCTTCTCACGAGTTAGTTTATTTTTTATCATTAGCTAGCCATATATTGTTTAGACTTGAGCTCGAGGTGGGAGGAATACTCAGGTACATCCTATAATAGGTGAACAAAAACGAATTTCCAGATACTGTACCCGCGACGCAAGGCGTTTAGATGTAACAACTACATTGACATCACTAACTATGTATCTTCTGGTGCGTTGTTACTTCAAAGATGCATATGATAGCTCGAAAGGCCCCGGATAAGTTATGCCTTGCATCAAATGAAGCATATTAAAGCCGACAGTCTTCGGGCATCGAATCGAAGCAAGTGGATCTCTGCTATTTGCAACCGATCCTCTCTTTGAGTGAATTGCGTCTGTAGTCTGCGGTGTACTCGGTACTCGGGTTCGGTGAACCGAGTACACTTTTGAGATAGTTACCTTTCTGCTGTCTGAACCATTAGAGCAAGCTTTGGCCGGTGATGCATGCATTGTTACTCCAGACCTCCGGTACCGAGCATCTCCTCGTAGTTTGACAGTTGAGAGGTACTTCAAACGTGCACATGATGCTATTATTTCTCCCAGTATCATGGGTCCTTGGCGCCCTGTTTTTTTCTCACCCACAAGTTCGCCCTGTCCTCGCCGCCGCCGCAGCCTTGCATTTGGTTCGACCCAACAGTGTTGTTCCGAGAATAACTACTGATCGTAGATACCCCGTCATTTGGTACAGTCGCTACATATTCTCGTCATTGACGATCTGCCGGGTTACAGGCGAGGATGTTGAAGCTTGCTGATCAGTTTGAGCCGGGATTGGTTCTGGAATATCTATCCGTCATGTCTGCTATCACATTGCATACAGGCAGATATTTCCTTCATCTGGCAAAAGGAATGTTAGCAGGATGCCATCAGATCTTCAGACAGACCTCTCCGCCACATTATGCTTTATCCAACTTGTTACCTCATTATAAAGATTGTCCTCGAGGTAGAAAGTTTAACATTTGCAAGACCAACATGCGCATAACAACCAACATTTTCTATTCCTAGATACGGAGCACATTGCGCGTTCTTTTTGCGCAGTCGAAGCGCCCGAACACTCTAAAGATTATTCTTTACATACCATGATATGGACGGCGACGCACTCTGTCTGGACTTAGCTGCAGTTGCAGTTACGCAGGACTTCCTCGTGCCCAAATACCCTGGGCGAAGTTTAAATAACAAGCTCGTACAGGCGCTTCCTCTTCCCCACCTAAATGCAGATATGCATACCATCATCTCCAACTGTTTCAACAGCGAGTGATCTCCAGAGTAAAGCTATGATAGTTTCCATCGCACATAAGCCATGTCACCTCACGAAGCCAGGACACCTGTCCGAAGTACCGCGCTATGGTATAATGAAGCCAATAAAATAACATGTTATGAGAATGGAATGAATTGCCACCTGACGTCAAGGCAATCCTGGGTACCTCTCGGTAATCTCTGCGCTGTCATGTCAGACGTCCAGCATCTGATCTCACAATAGTCCCCAGAACCACTGGCAGCAATTTCTTGCTGGTATGCAAGGAACCCATTCGACCTACAATGAAGGACAAGGGATGTCTCGCCTTCCTAGAGTACAACAGTGTGAGCTGTTACCCGACGATTTATCGATGCCGGTGATTCCGTGTCGGCGAGCTCGCCCCAACCAACAGTCTTTAAGATATGTTAAATCAATGTACCAAAATCTAAAAAAAAGATCACGATATTCCAGAGCTCAGATACTGTCGCAACCGCCATCCGGAAGGCATGGGAATACAGAATGTACCACACCACCGCCTGTTGGAGCGGGAGCGGCCGGCCCGCACGGCGTCGTGAGCCTTTCCACCATCAATCAAACGGTGGAGGCGATGAGAAAAAGAACAAGTCGATGCGAGAGAGGAAAGAGAATGTGGGAAGGACAAGAAGGGAAGAAGAAAAATACAGAAGTAGTCATTTTTTAACAAGGGTTCGAGCAGTCCCTAGTTTAAACATCAATTAATGTTTCCCATACCCATGGGTAGATTGATGCATTGGGTGAAGAAACGGCTTCCAAAGTCCATATTGGGACCGCAGGCATTATACTTTGGACGAAGTCCCCCTATTATTTGGAATATTTCCAAATAGCGCTGGGCTCAGGCAGAACCCCCCATACTAAGGTACTTTCAAGCATGGGCACTTTATATCGGTAGCAAGGGAAAAGACGGCGCCGAGTTCAATTGAGGTTCGTTGACTGAAAGAAGTGGGAAACAGTCATAGCTTCCGGTAGCTCAATTAATCTTCGCAAGTCTCCACCTCACAAGTCTCAGGCGCGGAATTTTATCTGATATGTTCCTATCGTTTCCACTACTGTAGCCAAAGCTGCTCCATTATCACCACCAGAGGTTTAGAAGCGTGTCCACCCTCTTCCTATCCGGATATCTCTCCCTTCGCCTCATGCAAACTCGAAGTCGGAGGAGGTAGTGGTCTCTCAACTTAAGAAGAAGACATGACTGCTAGTGAAGCTTTTTCAGGCGGTTCTTCAGCTGGTGCCTAAAAACGACACAACGATTCTTTACATGATCGTAATGCAGCTGACAACTAGAACAGCTCTCAAGAAGCAGTGCTAGGAATCTCGTCGAGCTGAAAATGCAAGGTCCGAAAGTGAATACTAGTTGATTTGGCCTGGGATAATAATGCGCGAGGATATCAGAAGCTGTACGGAGAAATCCTCGGAGATTTGTGGGATCCCACTAAGGGTTGACTGTGGCGTCATGTACCTTCTCGGTGATGAAACGGAATTCCGGATCAGATTCCTTTGAAGTATCTGTACGAGGTTTCTCAATGTTGGGCACATTGGAAAGACATGGAGAAGCACGTTGCTGGAGCCGTCGTGCCTTCAACACCACCACTCCCACCGCTGCTGCTGCTGCTGCATGTCCACAAGCAGAACTCACCGCCGTTAATGAGCAGATGAAAAGCTCACACACAATGTTGCCGCCAAGATGGGGAGAATACACCCAGCGCAAAGAGGCCTCCAATATCCACCTTGCTCATGTTTCCTTTCAACCCTCGTGAGATTCTCCACTATTTTATAACTCCTCTTGCAATTCCATTTCCTCTCTTCTCCCTCTCAGCTCATTGCGCCCGCTCCCGTATCGCCTCATGCTCCCACCACCGCTATCGCACAAAACCAGGTACAAGTCCGGTGTCCATCAACACAAACCTTCAACGTAGTTTAGAGAGAGAAAGCGACAAACTTGTCGTGACCCTGCAAACTTGCGGGTTGGGGGCTAATTATTGAGTTCCTTCGGGCGAGGTCTTGTAGGGTGTGCAAGTTGAGAATGACCCTTCCATATATGTACCCAGGGATCCTTCACACTCCAGTCAACCAGTACTACAGAGAGAAGGAATGGGTGGGGAGGAACACTTTGTCGCTCAGCATCGTTCTGGGACATTGTCATAGAAGAAATAATAGCGGAGGGGCAATGGGAGACATGCTCTATATAAAGCGGGTCACAGGTTTGAGACAAAGAGAGGATGGCTTGCGGGTGGAGGTGATTTCTCTATGAGATATTCTTCAGGAGTAGCAGAGACGTCGACTAATGGGCCCATTCATTCCTCCGAATTCAACACTTTCCTCAATACGCTTTCAAACCTGGTTTTTTCGACATAGATCTAACATGGGAGTATTCTCTTCTACTCCTGTTTCTATTCCTGCTACATGTTCAACCATATTTCCACGAATCACTAGGTTTACCAACCGTTCTGTCTCCACGATGACCTCGGTAAACCCTATCATGCACGGTGCATCTATCATTCTTGCTCAGAATGAGAGTGTATAGGGCTTGAATGGGGAGGATTGTTCAGAAGGCTGAGTAGAATAGGAGCCTCTTTCTAGGAGGATTCTTCGTTGGGCACTCTATCTTTGGGCCGGATCTCAGGTGTTTCTCCTTTCAGTTAGGCGCTAGTTGCAACAATAATCTGAGAGGTCGTAGCAGTGTCTAGCTAACAGAAACCTCAATAAGCAAGTTTCACGCTTATCGATATAGATGGTTGAGTATGAGAGCACTGAATAGTGAATACTCTAAGCAAGAACCAAGAAAAATGTTACCTTCAAACTCATACAATCGTTTCCTGACTCTCACACTGCGCTGAACAGAGAACAACGTGGTCAACGTGGCCCTCCAACACGCAGGTCATGGACGATCACTCACTTACACACTATCGGGTTACAAAGTATCGTGCTTCCGAATGCAGAAACTTATATGTCATCGTACAGGTTTCCAAGATCGGGTAAATTTCAGAAAGCACCTTAAATTTTCGCTTTCGTTCCTTTCTGATGCTCATCTTAAGTTATCCTTTAAAGATTGCGCGGGTTTTAGAAAGCACCATAAACTTTGCATCTTTCTGCGAAGCGTTTCTCCTTTCGTAGACGCGGCGTCCTTCCTTTCGCAGCGTCTTTCCTTTTACAGCGTTCAGCATAAAATTCTTTTCATTTCAAATTCAAAGTACATCCTGGGTGCGGTTACTCGGTTAGGCTGAAAAAGATCGGAACACCCCATTTCTGGTAATAAACTTTGCCGTGAGGGCAGGGTGTTGAGTCACTATTGACCAGAGGTGAATCTGAAAGTGAAGTCAAAGCGCACTAATTGTTGCCCTTCTGCTAATCAAACTGCATTTTACCCGATATTAAATATAGCATTCTCATTTCTTACCAGTTCTCAGTGGTAACTTACCAAAAAAGTGTGTCCAATATTTTACGGCCTGACTCAAGTACAAATGCTACAGCAGTATAGTATTCCGAATCTATCTATCGATCCGTTTATCTACAAAGAGGCGGTGCTCGGAGACAGTATTCAGGTGCTCTTGCAAATGGTGCTAGAAGCCGGAGACAGTCGATATGGGCTTCGATGGCGGATACTCATTAATTTTAAGCCTCTGTTGAGCGTTTCTAGCCTTAGAGTCTTATCTATTAATGATTAAGATTCCATTTGATGTAGCAAGTAGCCTAAGTATCTCTACATACCATTAATTGGTGTGTATATAAACCAAGGACTGAACCTCCTTCACGCCTTTCGCTGCCTGCTGACCTAGATCGACGTATCTCCACATCAACCATTTTAATGACTATATCGCAGAAAAGGTTCAATCATCTTTATTGATCTGCTCTATCATATAGTCTTCCATCTCCTCCTGAGCTGTTGGCTCGCCAGTCCAGTACTCGTCCGACGTAGTCCCAGGGTGAAAGAACCTCGTACCCACCACTCCCTCAACGAACCCGTAGCGCCGACCATTGGAAAACATCGGCTCATACTGTGCTGCTAGGAGGTACCCGTCTAACTGCTTCTTTCCTTTCAGACCCCGATTCATATTCGCAACCCCAGCCTTCTTTGGCCATCGCGGTTGCTCTCCTGTTGTAAGCTGGATGAGGACAGCACCGACTATTAGGAATAACTGGTCGTGTGAAAAGGGGTCTGCTAGGTCGCAGACGAAGGAGCTGTCGTACGTAAGCTGGTGATGGGTGACATCTCGAGGGGTAATGCCGGCGTTGGCGAAGACGCCGCGATTTAGCATTCCGGGATAGATTCCATGGAGTGCTTTGTGGTCAGCGGACAACCGTTGGCTCCTGACGCTCAGATATGGCGTAGCTTTTTGGCTGAGCTTGGGCTGAAAGACGGGTTCGCCGCGCCTAGTTATCAGAGAACCGACTCGGACACAGTGAGGAAGTGGAAAGCGCGCTGGTAAAATCATTGTGGAAACTGGACCTGGTGAAAGATGGAGTTGATAAACTGGTACGTGGAGAAGCTAATGATCAATAAGGCTAAGATATGGGCTAGGTTACACCAAGGTCAATACGGATCACATGCATGGCGTACAGTGTTTACTCTAATCACCGAAATCACTAATCCGTCAACGCACTTTGGTAAGAGTGGGAGTTGTTTGTTTGTTTTAATCACTCTGCATGCACTCTAACTAGAGTATGGCAGTACCAAATTCCCCTCCCCCTCCGGATAGCCGGCTAAGTGGGGGAGCTCCCCTCCTTCTACCCTTCTTTTCCTTTAACAAACGAAAATGCAAGTGAATAGTGGCGCGCTGAAACAAAAGTGAACGACTGCTAGTTGCACTCTGCCCCGCTCCGCTCTGCTAGAGTAGGAGTTGTCTGTAAGTGCTGTCCTACGTCTTCTCGTGCAGTATTACCTATGAAACTGACTAACCGTACGTGATCAGAACATTCTTCTCTCTTACCCATAGTTAGGGTAGAACCGAAAAAGAATAGCCGGAATAGAAGCGAAATTTAGCACGATTATATTCATAACTGCTCAAGTGAGTACTCATAAAGAAAAAGTGAAGAAACTGCGAAACCAGATATTGCTTCATATAATCCCCCACCTTAGGACATTCTAGCGCATTAGATAAACATAAGGTCGCTCTCCATAGATGTACTATCAGAGCAAAATGTTTTGCCCCATGGAACTAAACAGCTGAGCCGGTAGAGCACAAGGCTCATAGGTATCTTTTATATCGAGCGTGTTCTCTCTCTTATCTCTAGACATAGCACACACAGTTCTAGCCTCTATATCGTAACTCTCGAGACATCTGATCGAGTGAGATTTAGTGAACTTAAACAGACTACCTAAATAGGCCACATTTCCTTGCTGCCTTGCCTGCACGGGCACAACACATCTTCCGGATTGTCAACGTGTCTTGCTGGACACACCCTCAAGTGTTTCTTCCACGTTCCAGTCAGCTTTCCCGCAACAGTTCGACCGACTTATGAGAATGTCCACTAAACAGCTGTGTATAGACTTATCTTCGTTGTTGCGGCTAGGTCCTGGCGCGCGGTACTCTAGTTAATAATGCTAGCTCAGGGTTCCACTCAAAAGTCATCAAACGATGCATCATGGACGGTCGTCTTTCGGGGTTGTGCGGAGAGTACGAAACTTTCTCCTGCACTATGGCGCTCTTGAAGTCACGCCATGACGCCACATGTATAATGATATACAGCTGGATTCACGGCTGCAGACAGAGCACAGGCTAGTGCTCTTACTAACTGTGCGCCGAGAGAGAGTAAGTGACTTGCCAACCGTTGTCTTCTTCCATTAATCAAGGTTAATGTAAACGCGCTACAGATCCCCGAGCGTAACATCTATGATCGATAAGCCACTCCAGTTTGCAGGTAATCTGACTTTGCTGCATAACGATACGTCCGTACATTCGGAAACTTTTGACCATTTGTGGCTCACTGATCAATCATCACTCTTGGTACATTGCGAAACCGTCAAACGTCCGAACAACCCAACACGCGAGCGTTAACCTTCACCATCTCAACTGCGAAGGACCATACTAAGGGCTCGTTTAGACCAGTGAGTACTACCGTTATACCCTGAAAAAGAAAGGTTCCTTGGTTTGAACTTTTATTCGCCCACACAAACCCTTCGAAACTGCAACTTATTGCAGATAGTTTATCATATGTGATCGAAATAGAAACTTTCATCGCCCAGTGCAGGTCCTTACTGCAGCAATTCCTCCCACTCCTAAACAGTTGCATCAATATCCGTGCCGAAACATCATGGCGGTGGGGTATAGTTACCTTCATCTTTTCGTCGTTTGCCTTCCCAGTTTCGGCGCCGAAAGAAACCGCCACAAGTCGCAACTTCTTCTGCTGAAGTTTCAGGACAAGCTATATGGGATATCAAGAATAACATTAGTTTAGATAAGATTTATTCCCCAATAGTGATGTTTGCTCTTGCCTCATCGATTGTGCCCTGCGCGATATATCGGTACGTATTAACGTTCTTTGTTTGTCCCATTCGGTGGATTCTATCCATAGCCTTCTCCGAAACTTTCTGTCAGTGATAAAGATGAAATATTGTTATGGATGCATACCTGCTCCTCGACCAAGGGATTCCAATGTGGCTCGAGCAGGTGCACCTTTGAAGCTGCAGTGAGGTCGAGTCTATGCCATGTTGTCAGTTCTAAGCCACCGGAATCGGAGTGCTTAACTACCCTACGCCAGCACTCTGTATGGAGGCTAGCAGGACGGTACAATTAGGGTCGGTGCGGAAAATTTCAAGGCTCGCTTCGCGCTGTGAAAGGTTCATAGATCCATCCAACCTCCGGAATGATAGCCCTTTACGATTCAGCGCGAGTTCTACAAGATCCAACATTGTCGTCCAAGACGAAAACACGACACTGACGAAAATTCATTAGTTTTCGTGTTACATTGCTCTCTCGAAGAATGTTACTCAACCTTTTCGTTTCACGGCTGCTCATGCCAAGATTTTTCAAAAGGGCGACGACTTTTGACGAGGGCTGATAGTTTACAGACTGTAATTTTGGCTGTACTCCCTGTTGCGTTGGAGCTGAATCAGATAGTGAGTCGCACGGAAAGCAAAGCGGGCAGTAAGCGCTGTCTCTCTTTTGACTTGGAGGTTTCTTTGACTTCCCGCTCGCGGCTTTGCTATCGGAACATTGGGTGCAAAGCACATGAGGACAAACAAGCCGTGATGGAAGTTGCCTAGTTTCTTCCTCAGGAATCTGACGTCCACAGGCTTCGCACATGAATTTATCGAGATCGAGATATGCGTTTCCATCCAGTACGTCCATGATCCCTTTCCACTTTGATCGCAGATACGTAGGGAAAAGGTCGACTCCGTGGTTGCATATTTGCCGGAGACGTAGAATAACCTGAAGCATACTGCCGTAGCAGCGGCCTTCCCTATTCTGCTTATCCAGGAGCTTTCTTGCATGTTTGCGAGTAAAGTCATAAAGCTTCCGCTCATATTCAGAGAGAGTGATCGTTTCAATGTGGTCCACTCTATTCGGCAAGTTCAGCTGGGCAGACACTGAGTCTTTGGTTCGGCGGAGGGAAGTTCTGTGAACAAGAGCACGGAGTTTGTCAATAGCATCGGGGTCTTGGCGAGCAAGTGGTGTTGTTATTTGTTTTCTGAAGAACGCCGGATTATTAAAGGGCTGGACGCGGATGAATGAAAGTAAGGAACCGAAGTCTTCAATGCGATTTTGAATCGGGGTCCCTTCAACAAGTCAATTTTAGTGCATAAACGAAAACTTTTGAATACAAACATACCTGTTAAACACCATCGATAGGTGCTCTCAAGAGAGCATACTGCCTTAAATCGCTGGGTGGACCGATCCTTGATATGATGGGCTAACAGGATAAGTCTCTGAATTAGATTCTATTCACCTGCGATACTCACCCTCATCCAAAGACTATGCGCTGCCAATCCACCTTTTTAAGGCTAAAAGACGCGTTCTTACGTCTAGTGCTGCAATTCGTAACTAGGGTGTCGTACGTCGTCAGGACTATATCATGCTGCGAAAATTTATCAATGTCATCTTCTCGCTGCTGGCCATGATATTCGTGCCAACGAAAAGTGTCCTTGTGGAAATGTCTGTTTGGAGCATCAAATTAGGCGCACTAATTGGCTATTCCGAAACTCACTGCTGAATCTGCGTCTTCCAGCTCAACATGGCTGTATGCTGCCATTAGCAGATATGGATTAAACACCCGAGATTCACACGTACTTGAGAGCGGCGCAATGATCAAAGTCGGCCTACGGTTACTTGTTGGGGCTTCAGGTTTGGATTCAAGCGATCCAGCTATGAGGGCCAATATTACTAGAGTTTTACCTAGTCCCATCGAATCTGTTGAAATACTGATTGCTAGAAGCTTGTATATGCTAAAGTACAGGTACATTCATGGACTTATATACGCGGTAGTCGGAGTATGTCTTTGTATGTCTTGTACGCATGCATGCGCACTCAGCTGGCATCTCCAGCTGAGTGGCATCTCCAGCTGAGGATGGA
>Ga0307512_10002106_pt1 | contig 26161 bp, 27 predicted proteins | sample 14_EM_MG_FD_200267 | JGI IMG/M metagenome (GOLD analysis project Ga0307512, IMG submission 200267) | Populus trichocarpa ectomycorrhiza microbial communities from riparian zone in the Pacific Northwest, United States - 14_EM | ecosystem: Host-associated > Plants > Roots > Unclassified | place... | reverse complement strand
GCGGAGTAATCCGCCACCGGGGTGTCTCTGACGGCTCTGACGGAGCGCGTCCACTCTGACGGAGCCTTTCCGCCCGGACGGAAATATTTTTTGCTGATGGATTATTATAATGATGATAGTGATGGTGATGGTGATAGTAATGGTAATGTTAGTGGTAATGGTAATGGCGATAATGATTGCGATGGTGATGGTGATGGTGATGACAGTGATAGTCGCCAATGGCAGAGTCTGCTGCCTTGATGACTGCTACAGCAATGGCAGCTATGGCAATGGCTACTACAGCAATGGCTGCGATGGTAATGGCTACTGCAGCAATGCTACTACAGCAATGGCTGCTATGGTAATGGCTGCAGCAGCAATGACTACTAAAGCATTGGCTGCTATGGCAAAGGATTCAGCAGCAATGGCAGCATTGGCAAAGGCTGCTACATCAATAACTGCTTCGGGAAAGGCTTCTACAGCAATTTCTGCATTGGTAACAGCTTCTACGGCAATGGCTGCTAAGGCTATGGCTGCAATGTCTGTGGCTGCTAAGGCAATGGCTGCGATGGCATCGGCTACTATGGAGATGGCCACTTCAGCAATGGTTGCTACATCAGCAACATGTATTTTAGTCTCTGGACACCTCCAGGAGTGTCTGAGAGGATGTGGAGTGTAAACTTAGAAGTGTCAATTTCAGGAGAGTATCAGACCATAGGAGGGCATTCCAGCCAGCTTTCAGAGTAACTGGGATCTCTGATGACTGGTACAAGAGTAACTGGGATCTCTGATGAATGTTACAGGAATACCATGGGAGTGATTGTGATATGTTTGGGAACATGTCGGAGCGCAGGTGAGAACTTTGGGTGCAACTGGAAGTGTCACCTAACGAATGCGGAAATGACAAGAAATCTCTGAGAGATACCGGGGTTTGTATAGCTATTCATTCAGAGGACTGCAGGCGTTATCTGAGACTCTCCTGTAATCAACAAGGAATCGATTTCCCTCAACAGCGAATATGATGTATGGATTATTGTTCATTATCACCTCTGAATCATACTAGCTACCATCTTCTTAGACATTGTATTTGTTGCCTTGCTACATTATGGTACCAAAGAAAAAGGCAAGTGATTCAAACATAACTGCAGGTACACCAAAACAATAACCCGACTAAACAGTCAAATGATATCAAACATGGGGTCGATGTCATCCACTCCTTCTCCCCTCTTATCAGGGCCAACAAAGGCAGGAACACATAGTTCCTCAATGGCGCAAAGAAGCTGGAGGCGCTCCTTGAATTTGCTGATTATTTGTACTTGGGAAGTGGCTGAAATTGAATTCCAATGTCGTTTGGCGCGATTTGTGATATCTAACAAAGATGCAATGAGATGTTAGCTAGCTGCGAATCTAAAGTGGGGGTTGAAAGGTAATATGATATATTGGGATACAAATGGGGACCAGCTACCAGGGAAAAGAGGAGGGCCAGATGGGAAGTGCTGTGTGGAAAGAGGAGTGCACCGAAGGTGTTGCAGGAGTGTGGAATGAGAACGAACAGTGCCATATCTATGCTGCGGAGCGCCTTTGCGGATTGAGAAACATCCAAACTAGCGGAGGAGCACCGAAAAGAGTGGGGGGGGGGGGAGGGGGTGGGTGCGAAGAGCGGATTCAAACAATAGTGTGCCAATCCAGGCAGGGGAGCACCCAATCCAGGCAGAGGACCACCAATGGGGATTGAGGAGTGCTCTGCCAGCGGAGGAGAGCCGAAAAGGCGGAGGGTGGATAAGGAGAGCGGAATGCTATACAGGAGCGACAATGGAGACTGAGGAGCGCCAGTGGGAATAAAGGAGCTCCTATCCCAGGCAGCGGAGTGTGGAAATGGGGGTATAGATCACGGAATGAAATAGAGGGGCGCTGATCAAGACAGAGTGGATTATGGAATGCCTATCCCTGCGGAGGAGCGCTGAAAGAGGAGGAATTGATGGCGGAAGGATATAGAAGATAGTGAATCTAGGCTGAGGAGCACCGACGGGGATTGCAGAGCGCCTATCCTAGCGGAGTTGCACCGCATGATGGGGGGAGGGGATGGGGGGGTTTGAAGAGGCCCACTAATAAGTGATTGATGAGTGCAGTGGCTTCCGGAGTAATAATTATCATCGGGGATGGACAATATGTAACTCGATGCTCATCTTGTGAAATCATTACTGTGACGATCTTTCCACTAGCATATTCAGACAGCGCACATTGAATAGCTGCGGCTACCAGCGCTAAAGTCTGTGGAGTGAGAGGTTGGAAATACTGGGATGTCGGGGGCTGGCACCCCCAGCTATTGGCAGTGAAGAAAAATTGATGGCAAATGAGATCATGCATTTCCACTTGCGTGAACCATGATTTCTCATTATCAACGACCTTCGAGAGATATTCATCGTCAAACATGACCTCCTTAACCTGTATCCGAAGTTTAGTCTCAGATCACAAATCCACCTGGGAACTGTGGACAACAGTTCGATGTGCCCCATTTTCCAGCAGTCCTCAAATGGTACTTATAATCAGTTTCAACGATGTGTATTTTGGGGCATAGTCAATATCGTAAATCTGATAGAAGAGCATTGAACAGAATTCAACACTTACAGCTTCTCGTGTTTGTGGATCAATTTTGAGAGATCAACCGCTGGGCAATTGACAGACCAATGGTGTACCTACAGGAGCACCTGCTACTGGCCGCTCACCATCCTGAGCTTCAATGGCCAGTTTACAAGCTTCTTCTGCCACCAAGTACTAGTCATCGGATAATATTGGCCAAGGAGACTTCGTGAATACAATTGCTTCCATGAACCTTTTCGCTACCTCAAAAGTAGCCCTATGGTGTTGGGGAATGTTCTGATCTGCACTTGCCTTGGGTTGTGGAGCATTCTGGTCTCCACTAGACTTGAGTTGTGCCAGCACCTGGGCGGGTGGTGCACGGTCAGGCTTGGATGATATGTTGAGGAGGGCTGACTTTTGGCATTTGAGTAGTGGTGGTGCCATTAACCCAGGTGGTATTCAGGAATTTGGAAGCAGAGGGCGTGCAATAACAGTATCGGGACAGCTCCATTTCTTTGGCAATGGAACCCTTGTAGTTTGTAATGACTTGTCCCAGCATGCCTGGCCTACAAGTAGGACCTCCTGCTGGTGATCCAAATTGTTTTCTTCGATGTAGGAGGGTAAGGTGGACTCTCCAGTGTCCTGACTTTCACCCTCACTTTCGTCATCACAAATGTCCTGATCGGTATCATCATCCTGCTTCATTGATGAAATCAGGGATAGCAGTCATCTGCAATTTGATGCACAAAGGCAGATAATTAGAAGGCAAACATTGGATGGGAAATGAGGATTGGCTGCTTTCTTGAATGCGAGTACTCTCTCAAGGTGTGCTTCTTGATTCATCTGTGAATAGTGATTCCTCACCAGGCTGGGCGTAGGTTCCATTTGCTTTAATGAAGATAGAGAGTTGGGGAATGTGAGAGAGAGTGTATAAGCAGTAAATAAAAGATTAAGTGCATTAGAATAACCGGAAAATTGGAGCAAGAAGTTGCACATAGTTGAGGAGGATGCAATTCAAGGAGCACCTTTAAGGTTTCAGGAGATATGACTTCAATGGTTCATATTTATAATGAGGATGGCAGTCCGGTGTTGCGATTTAGAATGTAGTGAGGTGCACCGGAGTGGATGGATTCCATGTCAGGTGCGCTGGAAAGGATGGATTCCGAATGATGAATGTTAGCAACTACTATCAACAACACACTGTATGGATGCAAGAATTGGAGGTTAGCAAGTGCCAATGCACATAGAATACAACCAGATGCACCTGAACGAGACGCACCGGCAGAAAACACGCGACATTAACTAACCCATGGTGCTGGCCAAATGGAGAACTGATAACCTGATTGAGAATGTGCACCCCTGCATATGACTCCTCTATACGAAGTGATTATGTGCAAATGCTCGAGCATTTGCGGTCACCGCACGCCATAGAATTGGTGCAGCATTGAGAATCTGCAGAACTCGATGTGTGACAGCTGAGTTTCAAGGGTTCATACTGAGTTTGTCATCGATCAAAGACAATTATGAATCTCTGTATGTGGTATATCCACCGGAAGGAAACACGTATATTCACGGTAGTCTATTGTGTCAGGATGCTGCAGGTAAGTTAGTCGTCTATAAGGCAATATCGTAAGCATAACTTGGCTTTCATGTATTCACCTGGGCCGTGTCTGCAGAATAACCCTCGCAACAATGTTGCAGTCCATGGAGGAGTGAGGGAATTTGGTATACGAGGGAGAGATACATGTGCAGAGATACAGGCATAGAGAGAATATGGTAAGGTACGATATATGATTCATGGGTAATCTTATGGATTCATACACTCATTGATGCCAACATTGCTAACAAATGAGTCATCAATACTCACTCACATTCTGAGTGTGCGCCTAATATCTAGTAAGTTGCACACTGTTAAATCACATATTCATTATGAGTTTCACTACTACAATATAGACTTAAATAAATCTTGAGGTTGAAAGCAATATGCTATGATGGTATGAATGTATAGTGAGACGTCATCTCACTGCGGGCGGAGGAATGATGCTGGCTTGCTTGCAGGTCCGGGGAATTGAGGTGCACCGATGATTAAATGGTTACGATTGGATTCATTCGCTGGGGATTCCAAGCTCGCCTTACGCTGACAGTTAATTACAATCTTCGAAGTTGTCTTTTCTTCACTTGAGCATTCAAGAGTCACTCTTTTCAAACTTCTCTCACGATGGAAATCGGTTCACATAATCTATTTTCATATACGAGTTTTGGTGGCTCAAACATACATTTAGTCAGAATCGAGTTACGTCTGCATTCAAAGCAATGAGAACTTAGGCCTATTTCAGTAAGTGCGGTACATGGGTGAATGGGAGTTGCTGGCCATCGTGTAGAGTCGATGAGCAGACTCTGTCATTTGAGTTTCTCGCTTTCGAGCAGCAGCTCATTTGACAGAGCCCGATATTGCAGAAGCTATTTTAGGAGTTGGACGCTGAGGTCCAAACATACTACTTAGGCAATATCTAGTTCAGTGAGGTTGATGATTGGCCAGGTCTATGCATGTATTGTTTAGTTTTGCAGGGCTACCTTCCTCCCACGGACAGTTGACATGGAGCTAACAGTTTAAGGCATTTTAGCGGTGGCCTTCACATACCAATCAAGTAGAGATTGATATATCAGCAGAGGCCGAGCGGGATGTGCCACCTGCACCTAAATGTGCAGTGTCTTGAGAGATGACAATCTGTGTGCACAACGTCCACTGATTAAAAGCCAAAGAAAACATGATGAGAAAGAAGCGAACTAAAATCTGAAGTGCACTATGAAGTGGGGTACATGCATGTCGGAGGCTTATTGTCGCTTTTGAGGCATGCCCGAGCTGGAATGAGACATTCATGATGAGTCACGGCCTGCCAGAGTTAAATCATAGGCCAGGTCATACCCAGCAGCGAAAGGTCCAGCTTCACCAGGAACACCTGATCTGTGTCTCATTCTCCGATGCTCTAGGATGCCGATCTGAGATGTGCCCGAACGACTACGATAGTGCTGCACAAGCTACGCCGTTGCCACCGATAAGTGAGCCCATGTCTCGTATTCTGACACAGGAACTCAATAATCTTGTAGACTCTGTTGATTATGGAATGAGATTGGCAATTATGTAGTGATGGTCATGACGATATGTGCCCAGGACTCTCTGGTGCATCTGAACTTTAATCATATGCCAGCAATAGCTGCGGCATCGCCACGAATATGTGAGCGGTGTCTCAAATTCTGACACAAGTACTCAATATCGCCTAGACAGTCTCCTTGCCAAGTTCGATTGGCAAATAAGTGGTGCTGGATCTGTCATAATGCGACTCAAACCATATGATGATAATTCTCTGGTGCACCTGAACTTCAATCCTATGGTAGCAAAGGCTGTGGCTTTGCCCGGAATTAGCAAGCCGGTGTCTCATATTCTAACACAGCTATTCACTATCACCATGACCTACTTTATTGCCAAATTGGATTGTCAAATCTGCGGTGGGCAATCTATCTAATTGAGACTCATGACATATGGCCAGGATACTCCAGTGCACCTGAAAGTGGTTGAATTGTGTGTTGTTCACACTTTTGACTTTGAGATGTGGACATGGCCACAGGTTTCCTGTGCACCTCAAAATCACTACTGAAGAATAATTCGAAGCCCTTCGCTGCATCATTCTCAAAATTCGACTCAGGCTATTTATCCTGAGATAGGCCAGCCTGGGAACTTGTAATTTACCATATCAATTGACTTCATCTCTTATTAGTCATTAATAATAACAATCAAGAACGCAAATGACATCTAATTGTAATAATCAAGAATGCCACTGAAATCCCACTCGAGCAATTGCTGATTAAAGATAGCACAACTCCAACATCAGAACATTGATTCACGTTAAAATGGCAGAGAGACAGAATTCATTTACGCAGTACAGTGTGCCTTACAAATGACCATTGTGACTATTTGTATCTGTTAAGAAGATTACGTTGCTTGAATGTCTAAAGAGGCATACCTTGATGAAGCGTTCTGAACAATCTAGGATGATAGCTCATCTGACTCAAAAGTGTCTCCATTCTCTGTCAGCTGCTTCGTATGGTCCTAACGAGGCTCCAGAATCCGGAAAATCATCAACGTCATAATGTTTGGTTGACTCATGAAGCTGTGCAGGACGTTCATTTGGGCCACTCCAGATTGTTGAAGAAGATCACTCGCACGGTTATCATAGCCACCAGGACCTGTATTCAATCACCATGTGTGTGGTACTCTGTTTTGCCCTAACTGAACAACTCGTGCAAATGCCCGCCACTGCTCATTGAATACCCACAACTTTTGAGTTATTACCGCATGGTTTGCTGCAGTAAGATTTTGGCCGGTACTGCCCACTTTGGGTGCCGTTACAAATACAGAGGAATTGGATGAATCCTGGAAAGTGAGCTCCATTTCTGTCCGTTCATCATTGCCCATCTCTGGATACTGGTGGAATATGTCCACATGATCCGCAAAATACTTTGTTAACCACCACTTCAAATGATGAACTTGGCCAGGAAGAGGACACAATAGCACCGCTTTTTGAGCAACAGGTGCACTGGGGAGAGCATTTTCATGTATCTCTTCATCCGGAAGGAGTGCCTCTCTTAACCCATCGTCTCTGTCAGTTGTGGGACACTCTGCAGGGTCGTTGACAAGTATCGGCAGAAAGATCGCTCTCAGTCATCGGAAAATCGAAGATTCCACCGAAGTAGCTAGTGGCCATTGATCATGCCATTGTCCAGAAATGTCGTTGCGTTCCTCCTTGTCTCCCAACACTAACAAAAAACATCCAAGCCGCCATCGATGAAGCCTCCATGCTTCCGAAACCCCCGTTGAAGTGTGTCCCTCCACCAGTGCCTTCAGTTTTGGGTGCTCATCTTCAGTCCACTCAAGATCAATGAGGTGTGCATTCTCCTTCAGTATCTGCACAAGTGGTTTTCCGTTGGCAAGTTTCAATTCCGATCACCTCCTGATTGTCCAAGGCTTTGCAATCTGTAACATCCAGTGCACCTCATCCTGTTCAGCTTGTTGGTCTTCAGTCCTGATAGGATGCATCAAACTCTTCACTGCGGAATACAATGCATCTGCACCATGCTTTTCCATCGCAGTATCATCCTCTGGATCGTCAGGCACACATGAAATCAGCCACATCGTCCGATACCAGCAGTCATCAGCTGAATCGAATCCTGGTGGAGCTGTGACTTGATGTTTGAATCCAATTTTCGCATTCATCGCAATTTGCCAGCCCACACTGTTTTGAGTCTTGTACCGATGGGCCTCACCAAAAATGCCAAAACTGCATGCACAGTAGGAGAGTTGGCCATCGCTTGATGGTTTTGCTCTGGATGTTACGGGATCATACTACACAAGGTGCAAATTGCATTGCTTTTGTGGCTTGTCAATACAGGTGTTAGATCCTCATGGGTGAGATTCGCATTTTCGGCATCCAACAAGTTGACCAGTTTGAAATCAGTTCCATGTGGCATCTCGTCGATGACTGTCTTCAACGTCTCTCCACTCCAGGCATTGTAACCAGCAGAATTGGTTCAACAGCTGATACAAGTGCTGGATGGCCGTGAGACAGTGTTGTCTGGATCTCCAACAGGTGGTGGGGCACAGAATTCAATCACTGGAGCGGATACCACTCCCCTTCTTCACTGACAATGCCGGGAATGTTGTTATGTGCCAAAATCACCCACTCTTCAAGGGTATTCCTCCATACAATGGACAGTGGCAACCAGATTACAACGTTCTCAGTCACCAATTTGCAAATCATTGCAGCTGCAACCGAGGCGCAAGTCTTTCCAAGACCCATTATATCCCCCACCAGTGCTCCTGGCATATCAGCATCCCAAACCCACCTCCTCACGATGAACCATATGGCCCAAACCTGGTGCACCAGAGGCTAAGTTCCGGGCAGGCCTGGAATTCAATACTTGTGGCCTGGAACATGGTCATCTGTTGATTGACGAATAGGATGAGCATTCAGCAGCCTGACTGCCTCATCAAGACACTCGTGTTCAAATGTGTTGTTGATTGTATTGAGATCTGTACTCAATACTGAGCTGGTATATGCGGGATTGGGGACCTCCTCACAATCCTCCACTTCCTCCTTACCCTCCCTGTCACATTTGTCTGTGGTCGTTTTGTCCTCAATGATCTCTTGCGGTTGCTCCGATGTAAGCTGGGCAGATGGGCTCATATTCCGGTGCTTCTGAGACTCATCGCAATGTTAGGTATTTCACAGACACGCAACTATTGGAACGAATATATATGGATGCAATACGATCAATTCAATTCTTTCAATCAGAACTCACATTGATACAAGTATCATTCTCTTGCCCACCATGCTCCACTCCGTCCTCTCTTCCACCACCTTCTTCAGAACCTTCAAAAGTCTATGTATCATGAGTAGCAGTTGCGCACATCAAGCCTTAACACGGCTAGCGGGGATTACTTCTGCTGGCATAATTATGTGCTTGGTGATGACCTTCCCTGTAGCTTGCTTCATGTCGATGAAACATATTTTCGGATTGTGTTCAAGTTTCAACTTGAGAGCATTTGAAAGGCAACAGTTGTACGGAATCTGGCCATAGATGGGGTCCATTATCATAAGCCCATTTATATATAATCCGATATACTCTTCGTCCAATTCATCCTCCTCTAGGGTGCATTTGAACATTGATGTTAGAATGAATGGCTCTTTCAGGCCTCCATTTTAATGGATGAAATCAATCAGCCCCTCCCAGAGCCTCAGACCGGTATATGAGGCTTGGAGTTGGCTTGGGGTTTGAATGATATCATTGCAATTCAACACGCGGCAAATCACAACCATGAGCATTGTATTTGGCAACTCTGCAAGGTGACTTCTCGCAGGGTTGCCGGCGCGCACTCAAATCCGTCTCCGGTTGCTTGTTGCCTTGCCATCTCTTTTTCCTCACCTCCCATCATTCGCTTGCACATTTCGTCACAAACATCTCTACCCAATGCCGACGAATTCATTCCGCATTATCGAAATTACCCACCAGCAGCCAGCTCTCAAATCTCTCCAACAAATCTGCAACCGCTGTCTCCCAGTGCAGGGGTCCATCTGTAAGCTGTGTCCAACAGTTCTGCCCCCAGATAATGGACCAATATCTTTTCTTGAGAAACCCAGCCACCCATACTTTCTTCCACTTGTTGAACACACAATAGTTGGCCTGTCCCATCCTTTTGGCAAATTGCTTCGAGGAGAATTCGGTTTGCTTCAGGCTGACTGGGGGTTTACCCTTTGCACCGCCCAAGTCCGACAAATTGTCATTTGCACTATCTGCATCATAATCGTCGCAGGAAGTCTCCAGCAATGAGGGCATGTCCGCAATCCATGTGACATCTTGTTTCCGCGGTTCCATAGGTGGCAGGAATTGTTTTGTTTGGAGCCTAATGGAAGGTCTCCCAGGTGCGCCAGCAGGAGGTCCAGGTGGAGGAATTGAGCTTCAAAATGTTGCAAGATTGACTGGATTGTTTCCCAGAGGTCCTGGTGGCACTCAGTGCACCTGGAGATAACGGCCCTTGTCCTGGGAACTGCTGCGGAGGAAACCTTTGAGATTTGTCCCAACTACCTTGGTTGAGGTCATATCGTTGCCACTGTGGCCAATAACTTGGAAATCGTCGGCTTACGCTAGTCGTTGGTCGCAAAATGTGTTGTGTCAGGTTGAATGGAGAATGGTGATATAACTGGGGACCACCTTGCAATGGCTGCTGTGAAGGAGGGTAATGATACCCATATGGCGGATGATATTGATTGGCGTGTTTCCCAGATTGACTGTCTTTGCCATTGGCAGTTTGTGAACCATTATCCAAGGTTACTGAATTGTCGTCACGGCGCTGTTGTGAGCCAAATTGGTCACCCAGTGTAGCTATGTTCGCTGTCTTTGGTGGAGATCACTTCATCGACATGTTCTGTTAGCAAAGATGGTGGTAAACTACTATAGATGCACAATGTGATAAAGAATGAATTGGAGTATGGTTGAGTATGTTGCAGGTAGCAGTGATCTTCAGCGGGATGAAGGGCTTCTTATAGCCCATTCTGTTGTTATGTTCTGTGGTGTTTCACTACACCATTGATCCATGACACCAACCCGGGCTTGAGAAAAAGAAACCTTAATCGCTCACATACCGCCTTTCTTTGTGATATGCTCGAATTGATATACTAGGATACAGGATAGATGCTCAACTTCCTCCGCTTCCATGACTTTAAAGGTCATAGAAGGGATATGATACAATATCTCCAGAACCCAACAAGAATATATCTAGTATGAAGGTTAGTACGACTAGGGATATTACACAAGAGTTGTGTGTGTACAACCTTGCAACCTCATTCAATAGGAGGCCTGTGAGTCGAGCAGCAACAGTTATGCTTTCTGTTGCGCTCCTTGCCTAAACATAGTGTTGTCCTCAGGATCCACACTCCGGTCAAGGATCGATACCAAATGAGACATCCTACCACCTTATCAGTTCCTGATGATTATTGCATGGGCATACAGCTAGCTAGGAAACTCACATATTTATTGAATTAAGATGATCTATCTTCATCATCAGCTGCTTGGAGGCTCGAGTGCAGGTATAACTCACAATGCCGCAATGACATAGTATAAGGCCCATGGTGGTGATTGCAGTAATGACAAAAGAAACCTTCTCTTCTCTGCTAACGATGTTCAGCAGACGATGTGCACCTTTATTGTGCGGGACATTATATATATATCCTGGTTTATGAAGAAAACTGATGGTAAGGTGATTATATTTTACCCCTCCCCCGCATTTGGCAGTAAGCAATGTGGCTGTGAATGTTATACCCGAACCAAATATCCCTGAGGCTCAAAACTACCCCCCAAAGCATCGTCGAGATGCATCCGAATACGTGTTCACTTACCATTTCTTGAATATGGCCAACACTCAGTGGAAACTTGTCAAGTGCTTTATCTGCAAACAGAAACTATTCGACGAGAACCGACTTGAGGCTCTCTAACAACAGTATCACCCAGTATTGTTGAATGAAGAGCTAGTACCTGATGGGATTATACCAACTGCAGGATGGGATCGACCCGAGCCATCATGGTTCACCTTCAGTCTGTGCACCTCAATGGCCATTGATGTGCTAGTGAACTAATATTCTACCCATAGACAACGGAACCTGGTGCGCCATTACCTGAAGATACTCCCGACGAAGAAACAATAGACCCCCAGAAGCGTGATCTGACATGTACCCCTGATCCAATGAAGACAAGGGCTCATAGGCAGGTAGTTGGAGTGGACAATGCGGGGGGGTAAGCATATGGCAAAGCAACTTGATTGTACAACAAGCATCGCAAGTACTCAGATCAATGAAATCCATGGCATCCATTTCACTCATCATACGGCTTTAAACAAGCTAAATCATTTAGCCAGCAAACAACAATGTGGATCGATCAGCATGTAAGGCATGGGCTGGACCACTTCACAATCGAATCATCTCAATGTGCAGATGCTCTGTGAAAGCACCTCACACACAACGATTTCGGGCTCGGCGCTGATATTTTGATTGAAGATCATTCGCCTATCTTCAGAACATTATACCATAGGGATATCTTCAAATGTATTCAGTTGCTTTTGGCACATCTCCCATTTCAGGCGCACCTCAATTTTGAACTGGTGCGCCTCGCAGACTCGTTAAGTCGCTGAACATACAGCAAGAAGAACACGGGCGACCCGTGGTGGGATACGCAAGATCAGCTTCCCGCCGGAGTGACGATTGTACCAGTTATTTGTGCATCTGAGAAGACTCAGTTGACCAATTTTTCAGTCGATCAGCGTGCCTGGCCACTGTATCACACGATTGGTAATATTCGAAAAGATAAGCACCTTACACCTGAAAACCGCTTCTGGATACTCGTTGGGCTGATTCCACAGCCCCAGAAAGGCGCCAAAAATCCAGCTGTGGCATGGCATTCCACGGCCGGAACAGTGCTGTCCCCACTCAGGAATCTTGACATAACTGGTCCTGGCTTGGAATGAAATTGTGCTGATGGATTCCAGCGACAATGTTATCCGCTTTTGGCTGCCTGGGTCGGGGATTATGCAGAACACACCATGATTGCTCAACTCTCATATGGCTCATGCTTGATGTTTGAAATTCATAAAGGTGCGCAGATGGGGTATTCAACTTGTCGAGCACTCGATAACTCAAGTGATCAGCATGTGTACTCAGAGCTTCTGGACGAGACTACTATCAATGTTCTGCACGCTCTTCGTGTGCATACAATCCGCAACCAGTTCTGGAAATCCCCACTCTGCAATATTTATCAGCTATGGCAGCCTGATGAGTTGCATCATTTGCTCTTGGGTTTGGTTGAAGACTTATTGCACTGGCTATTCAAATACCTGAAAGCTAGAACAGTCAAGGATTAATTTGACAATCGATTCAAATCAGTACCCCGAAATCCAGGCCTCCAGCGCTTCTCATACCATTCGATTTGATGACAAGCAGCTCCTGGCAGGGCAAAGAGATCCGGGGCATGAGCAGAACACTGGCAGTGAATTGCGCTCCAATTCTGGACTGCTCCAAGGGTGACAGGAAAACTCTGGCAGAAACAGGCTCTGCTGAGATGGTGATGGGAGCAGTGCGGGCATTATCTGGATTCTCTCTACATGTTAGCCAACAAAATCACTCTGATCTATCCCTCGCTGTAATAGACGATGCACAGGAGCGATTCTACAAGATGAAGGGTGCCATTTGGGATCAGAAAATGTTGAAATCTTCGAGGGCGAAACTGAATGAACAGTTGGCAAGAGAATCCCATCAGTGACGAGAACAAAGGATTCACAAAATCCATGCTGCAATGGAAGTTCTGGTGTACGGGGCTGAGAAGGTTACTACCCCAAAACGAAGGCAATTTCAGGTGCACCTGCATAGAGCCTGACACACGGTAACCAAATGGACAGAGGCTGATCGGGAGAGGGCAATCGAGTGATTGGAGCGCGAAATCCATCACATGACACCAGTCAAACGCAAGGTGTTCCATAAAATTTTCCAACATCGTGAGCCACAGATATTACAAGTAGTCAGGACTAGGGCAACCAGTCCCAGAAGCACATTCGCCAGAAAACTTGCTCAAATGAAGACTACTGCCGAAGAACAGGTTTATCGGGCAGTAAACCTGACCGCCCACAAGTGTGTGGAATGTCAAATCCATCTATCTGATGCTGAGACTGAAGCCACCACATGCAGAATCGCTGATACGGACCGCATTGTGAGTCAGCGGGAGGGAGAGATTTATTGTATTACTCAGAATGAGCAGATGCAGTTCAAGAAGGTATTGTCCATCTGCTTGATCGAATTCGAAGCTTAGTGGCAGGTAATCGGCATTCAGGAGCTGAGGAAAACCATTGAACAGCATGTAATCCCTTTCGGATATCCAAAGATGAACCTTGTGAGGCATATATCACAGTCAATTCAGCGGATACGGTCTCGTGACAATTTCGCGACCGATATTTCTGAACAGCAATATATCGTCAAGCTGAAAGAGGTATATCGATCTACCAAGAAAGTCAATTACATTCGACAAATGCTCAAGCACAATGACCGGTCTACCGGTCTTGACTATGTGGAAGAGACACTCTCATATCTTGCCTTGCAAGGCTGGTACGATATGGACTCTGCAAAAGCTTTCCACCGACTATCTGCTGCCAATACACGGTGAAGTACTTACAGAGCCCATCTTCAACACCTTCAGCATTGTCAGGACGAGCTATTTTTCTGCCCCATGTCACAACAGGTACATCATTTGAGAGAAACTCATGTCCGCGGAGTGTGCAGAAGTATCAAATTAACCTCACTCAGACATGCATCAGAAGATTTCGGAATTCCCAGCTATGGTCAGCTATTCCATGCACAAATTGAAGAGGACTTGGGACACAAAGTTAGTGGACTGGTGCTCAGATATGATCAGAATGTACTCCTTGACTGTTTATTCAATAAACTTCAGATTTGGCTCCCGTACTACCGTCAATGATTTCACTGCCCTACATCTGTTGAGCGTCGGGGACCTGATTGCAAGGTAGAATATTCCGATGCCAACCTGGGGATCATGCCTGAATCTCATGATATCTTGGCTCAGTATACGGAAAGTGACCTCGATAACACCTGCCAAGGCCAAGTTCCATCTTTTCTGGTATTGTACTTTAGCTGGACTCCGGAAAATCAGATCCTCTAATTCGAGGAGCACTTGCCTGCCGGAAAAAGATATCGACCTTTTCTAGAAGGTGCAAAAAGACTCAACAATGTATATTACGAGCTCCAGTTCAAGAATATGCGGTGGTGATTCCAACAAAGTGCAAAGATCTGCATGGTTGGGCAGATTGTGTTGACGGGTTCAGCCGGGTTGTCACACAGACTGATATGATGCATATTGTACCTTTTGTAGCAATTGTTGGACCGGCACATTTGGTGCGACAGAATACTGCATCAGATAGGCTCGATAGTGTATGGCTTGTCAATAGTCATGTGGATTTAAATACCTACTGGACTGTATATTAAGTTACAATGCCTGAATTAAGGTGTGCAGAAGGAAGATAGTTAATTGAATTGTACTATTCGGTATAAACATAATAATAATCCATCCTAGACAGTACGGCTCCAGATTCGAGATGCACCAGAATGATCTTGGTGATGCGGCCAATACTCCCAATACCTCTGATATTTGCACATTCAAATAGTTTGATTTTGTAGCATTTTGAAGACAACCGTACATTCTTCAGGATACTGTTGTATTCTGTTCCACAACTTCCTGAACATTGAGGAGCACTGGTGATGTAGTCTTGGTGCACCTGAGAGCTCATCGCTTTGCACTCAGCCTATCTGGGAGCCTCTGGGAGCATCTGGAAAGATCAGTGTGGCTGTTCAGAGGTGCTGAGTTGTTCAGTTGTGACTTCCAAACTATTTTACATTTTGCTGATGCAGAACGTCTATATATGCGGTTGATTTGTATAGTCGAATTGTATAATCAGTACATGTATACAGTTAAAATTATACTACAGTAATACTGCTGAGCCAGTTCATCTAGTAATATATTGTTATTAGTTTATCTGGATATATCTGGGGTTTGTACAAACACTATGTACTAATTTTGACCATTAGTTATTGAAGATGTATATTAGACACTTTGAAAGTGTGAACAAAAGTGAAACATCTAATTATAATATCCACAATGATTATGAATAACCAAGTGACACAGATGCATACAGTAATTGATTTTATAGTTATAGGCATTGAATTCATAAATGGTGGTTTTTTTAACCATTATGTGATATATTTGTAAGAAGTTAAAGAGATATGGCAAGTCAATAAAATATATGGAGATTCCATGAAGTCAATGGCTATTATCAACCAAGCCAACATATCATTGATGATATAAAATCACATGGAGCAATTACCAATGTTCACAACTGAACTGGGTTGTTATTCTACTGCATTTATAATTCAATAGATATATCTAGATGATATTACAGTACAAATGTCCTTCAATATCATCTCATAAATATCTGAGGATACATCTATCCATTTTACCAAAGAATAGATTACTGCCAAGGGAACCAATAATGTATAATTCAAATAAGTATTTGATAAGTCAAAGGTACTGTTCACACCATAAATATTATCTATACTATCATCTTTTGGAAAAATAGAAATATGTACTAGATTCTTGTTGTTATCACTACATAGACTAAATAACTGACTGCATCCAAGGTCTCAGTTTCTGATAACATTAATAAATTACAATAAGGGATCCAGAAGGAAAAGTACTTTGAAGAACTCATATTTGAAATAATAGTGTTAATTTATACCTTCATTCAATAGGGTATTGCCTGATACCACACCACCATAATAAGGTAATATCAATTATGAAGCAATATATCAGTAAAGTGATATTCCCAGCAACAGCTCACTATATTCTATGACCAAAGAGCAGATTATTATGTAAAATGCATTCCTTAAGGAGAATAGATTGAACAGATATATATCCCAATCTGCTGTACCTTACATCACTTTGCTGTTGTTTACAAAGCTTCTATAATGTGGGTTCAGTTTTGCTTTGGCTTTTCAAAGATTAATCACTACATACTAATCAAAATCTATACACCATCTCTGAACTGTAAAACTTTATCTTCTATACAATACACTCATATATATACAAAATTCTATCTATAATGTGGATATATTTAACTACAAATAATCGTTTACAACAATCATCAGTTAGCTTTTCAAATGCAGTCTCATATTTTTCAACCACCAGTTTCGGAATTTGGAACTGCAAAGTCCCAAGCAGTTTTGTGCAGTGTATTGATAATATGAACAGATAATCACTCACTAATTTTTCCTGAACTTAACACAGTGATAATCATCTATAAACTGACATTGGAGGAAGATCAGATGCAGCATGCTGAAGCAGTTATGAACATGATGTTCATGGTAGGACTCAATTTTTGCCTAATGCAAAGGAGATTATTCCAAAATAGCATTGAATACTTTGATCAGAATAGGTTGACAATGAGATTATCAACAAATCCACATAAGTTAAATACTGTGTACAATAGAAGAACGGACAAGAAGACATAGAAGAGAAAACTGAATACTATTTTTTGAGTGCAATAAGTTTTCAGAACTTGCAATTATTATCAATTATTCGTCATTAGTTTTGCAGATTACACCAACCAATAATACAAAAAACAATCAAGGATTAATTTTGAGTTGAGCAATAAGCCACAGCTGGCTAAGGAGACAATTTTAAGAACTTGCGATGAGGTTCCATAGAGTAACAATTTGATTATGATACTGAACATTTACAAGAAACACATAACCCATGTTTTATTTGTGTATGAGCGTACAATCTGGCCGAAGGTAAAGTATTATGTAATAGTGGATACTTTGGCACCAATGCAGATAGACTAAAGACTGTGCTGTATGCACATATACATATGCACAGCACACTGCAAATTTCCCGCAGACACTGCCATGTGGTGTAGCCTACTATGATCTATAATCGATCTGCAAATATCTGTGAAAGGCCCTTTGGAAGCATTCATGGGTGGTGGGTCCATCAGTGGACTTCCATCTGACTGATCTTGAACATTGCATGGCCACAGGCTGTGTATATTTGAAGAATAGATCTCAGAATATCTGGTGGACAGAGCCAGCCCACAGTATTTCAATATGACTACCAGTATTTGGCCACGATGTTTCAAGTGAATGCTACACACTGATTCAATAGTGGGTCGATATTCAACGATCGGACAATCAGTGTTTTGCGCCTGCCAACTAATCCCATGCTAAATGGATTGCATTGGAACATGTCAACGGAAGAAAAATAGATATTGTGCCACAGCAGCATGGGTTTGCAGCAACCACTAGTCGAGTCCACAATACCGCAATGATTGTTCTGAATGCCCCACATATGTTGCTATCAATATTTTCATCGAAGCTCTGCCTGATCTATGGTAAACAGTCAGTGGATTTCATGTGGAGCTATGGCATAATGGGCACAGAGTTGCAGTAGTCTACAAGATCTATGACTTGATAACCAGTACAGAAATGGCACATTAATCATTGAGTTGAGGTAGTCTATGCAACTTATGGTATGATGATATCAGCAATAGGTAAAATTGTTTGAAAGTGATACCTCAACCACTCAGCTATTGAATACACAGCCAGTGATGCTTCCTGAAGCTCCAACATGTGCCAGGACAGGATGAATGCAAAATGATGTGTTCTGAGGTGCTCTGACAGTTCTTTTAGGTGGTTCTCAACTCTTCCGAAGTAGCAGATCAGAATACAAGAATATCCTAAAGAATATAAAGATGTCTTCAGTATGCTATAAAATCAAGAATGTCAGATGTTAAAGTGTTGAAGCTGATGGGAGTACCATATGTGTCTCGATGACAATACGGAGGCACCTTCAGCCAGGTTTGACAATAGTGATAGTATAGAATGGTAACATCACATTGTATAATTTGATATACTATCACACAGCTGCACTCCTACATCTTGTATTCCATTTAATTTGCAGTTCAGTCGGTGTCAAAATCCAGAGGATTCATTACAAGCCATATACGATTGATGCAGCTAAATGCAGTATTCTCCCGCAACAAGTGTGCTGGTCCATCAATTGCTTCAATTTGTATACTATGTAGCTTTTGGTCTGTTTGACAACCCAGATCAAGCAGTCACTACCATCGGCTCAACCAGGTGTAGGGGTGTACTTCTTTCGAATCACCACTGCGCATTCTCAAGCTTGAGGTTGTAATACATAATGTTAAGTCAGCTTGCACCTCTTAGAAAATGTTGATATTACATTCCTCCCTAGCAGATACTCCTGCAATTGTGGAATGTGATTCTGTGGAGTCTAGCAGAACTGTAATACACGAAAAGATGGAATTTGTCCTTTGAAGGTGTCTTCAAGTTCATCATCTTCATGTTGCTAATACTTAACCCAGATGTTGTTAGCTTCAGGCAAGATCCCGTGGTCGGTATTTAAACATTCTATCTTGCAATCAAGTTTCAGATGCTCAATTGAATTATGGTTGTAACATGGCTCACAGTATTACCACAGCCCATTGTAGGGTGTAATGAATATACTGTCTATGAGTACATTCAGATCGTGTTGAAGTACTAATCAAATAAATATTTGTCCCAAGTCCTGTTCAATTTGAGTGTGGAATCACTGTCCAAGATTGGGAATTCCATTATCTTATAATGCATCTCTGAGTGAGGTTGGGTTGATACTTCTGCACAATCTGCTAAGATCCCTTTCTCTCAAATGATGTACCTGTAGTAATATAGGATGGAAAATTGGCTCATTCTGAATCATTTGGGGACATGATAGATGGGCTGTGCATTTGCTCTGCTCTCTATCAGTTGCGGACATTTAGTTCAAAACTTCTGCAGTCAATATTGTACTAGCCTCATAGTGCAAGAGATGATGGAATCTCTACCAGACAGTCAAGATTGGTTCAATGATGATTATGCTTCAGCATCTGTCAAAAGTGCTAGACTTAGTAGCTAGATCAATTTGCCACATTCACATTTAGAATCGGAAGCTGCTCAGAAATATCTGTGTTAATATTATCATCAGAACATATTCATGGAATTGACTCTGACATGTAGCTTGCAAGTTGTATCATTGGATATTTGAAACATTGTGCATGTTGTTGGACGATTGTCCAGAGCTCCAGAATGCTGATTGTCTGCCCCCAAGCTTCACACGTGATTCAACAGACAGATAATTACTTCTTGAACCACTGCTACTCATACGAGGTGATGCTAGGAATCTTCCTTACATGCTGGTCAGTGATACACTCTGTATCAGCCAAGCTCCAGGTGGTGGCTTCAGTGACAGCAATGGATAGGTGGTCCTGAAATTGTGCTTGCATGTCAGGGGTCATGTTAGTCACCCCATAACCCTTGTCTTTGGAAGTTGTTTCCAGTTGGGCAAGTCTTTTGGCAAATAAACTCTGGTAACTGATGGCCTCATTCCTGACATACTGCAATAATTGACGCTCATGATGTTGGAATTATTTCTTGAAAAGCTTGTCTTGAACATGTGTTACTTGCTAGATGTCCCGCTCCAATCGCTCTATTGCTGTCCGAGAATTAGCAGCTGACTATTTGGTTGCCACTTGTCAGGCTCTATCCAGGCATACCTGACATTCTGTTCATTCTGTTGTGGAAACCTTTTCAGCCCATCACTCTAGGACCTCCATTGCAGCACTCATATTGTGAATCATTTGTTTTCATAACTGATGGCATTCCCTTGCTAACAGGTCATCTACTTTGGCCGTTACAGATTTGACATGTTTGTGTTCTCGAAAAATGCCCTTCTACTGTCAAAAGCATGCGAGTGCATCATGTAGTGCTTTGAGGGATTGAGCAGTGATTTTGTTGCCTAACAAGTAGAGAGAATTCATATAATGCCAACACTACACCAAATATCATTTCATCATATACTGTTTTGGCTGCAGCTTTCCCATCATCCTTGGAGGATATAATCATTAGACTGCAATCAACAGCTAGTGTTCTGATCATTCCATGGATCACTTGACATTGGCAGTTACCACTTTTCAATAAATCGAATAGTAAATATAAGTGCTGGAAACCTAGACAATATGGTACCAATGTAAATTGATTGTCAAATTGATTCTTAATATGTCTAGATTTCAGATATCTGAGCAGCCAGTTCAATAAGTCCTAAACTAATTCTAGTAACAGCCGCAACAGTTTATCATACTGTGACAGCCGATAGACATTGCTAACCGGGTATTGCCATAACTGGTTGTGGATTGGGTGTAAACCTTGAATTTGCATAGCATTAATATTAGTATCCTCCAGCACCTCCCAATAAATATGCTGGTCGCTTGACCTATTGAGTGATCGAAAAGTTGAATGCCCCAACAGCGCACCAGTAGGATTTGCAGTTATCAGCCATGAGCAATGTGAGACTGGATCATCTGTCGCTTTTTGCTGATGAACCCCGACTCAAATGACCAACAGGATGTATTATTGCTGGCGGAATCGGTCTGCAAAGTCCCATTGGAAGATAGTACCAGTGATCTCAGGATGTTTAAGTTGAGACAGCACAGTTTCAACGACTTTATGTGATGCTTCATCAATATTTTTGACACCTTTTAGGGGATATCAGATCAGGCTGATAAGAATTCAGCTGCACAGTTTCGGTGTCTCACCGACATCTTTTCAAATTGTAACAATTGTGACATCCTGCCACCAGGCATTCTGATTGCCTCAGACATTTGTTCAGTGGATCTTCTTGCATGAACAAATGACCAGCACAATGATTGCTCCAGCAGGAAGTTGATCCTGCGTATCCCACCCAGGATCGCCCCAGTTCAGTTTTGCTGATAATTAGATAACCATCAGAGGCAGCAAAGTGCATTAGTTCAGAATCGATATTTGCCTGAAATGAGAGATGTGCCAGGAGGAACTGGATATATATTGAAATATCCCTGTTGAGTAATGTTCCAAAGATATATCAGCCATCTAGAATCCAATTATAATCACTGAGCTGAAATTCAAGTTCAGACAGGAGCTTTCCCAGGGCATGTGCTCATTGGAATGATTCATTTCCTAAATTGTGTTGTCCACACCTCAGATAATGATGGATCCAACTTTTCATTTGCTGGCGAAATGATTTAGCCTGCTGAACATTATGTGTAGACTGAAATCAATGCCATGGATTCCATATTTTGGAGTACTTTCCATGCTTGTTGTATAATCCTGTTGATGTGCCATACACTTTCCCCACAAAAAATTTCCAACACGAACATCCTCAGGTGCCCTTGTGTTGGTTTGATCAGGTGCACAGGTGCAATCAGGCATATGAGGGTTTGTAGATTCTTTGTCCACAGTATCTTCTGATGATGGTGGACATGGTACTTGTCTATGGATTTAGTATTAGTTGACAGCGTGACAGAGCCCATTCAGGTGCACCTACTGTAGTAAAATGATAATGGCTCATGGCTAGTCCAGCCAGCAGGTGGTAGAATCCCATTGGGAAGTCGTGAATCATTGATGAGTATTGGGTGATATTGCTTATAGTGAGCTTTCAGTCAGTTGTTGTCAAATAATAAATTTTTGCAGATAATCTATTTAACAGGTAGGTGGTGAGTATTGATTATTTTTGAGAAACTGTCGGTGTTCGTATCAATCTCAATCATGATCGAGGGAGTATGTTTTATTCCTGTATCTGAACCTTAGGGAATGTTGTTTGAAAGCAAGTTAACTCAGTTTAGTGTATCACTATCACAGTCACATCACACCCTGCCAAATGTTGGGGAGTCATAATTCAAACTTACTTTATAATCTGGTTTCTTCCGTAACCAGGATCACCGGGAAAAATTACCTTACGTGACTCTGAACTCATACAGAAGCTGGTTTCGGGACGGTAATCCATGCCATATTCGACACGTGGCACTATTACGTCCTATGGACCTGTGAGTTGACTAGATTACTATGATACACATGCAATTATGGGCACTTGATACCATACATCATGCTGCATTCAATAACACTGCCAAACAAACTTTGTTGCACCCTCCCAAGTACGCTCTGAAGTACACTCCTGATTGCACTCGATTGTACACTCCCAGCCTGCTTGACTTACGCTCCCAAGTAAGCTCTTAAGACACTCCAAAGTAGACTCCGAGTATGCTCCCAAGGACACCTCCGAGTACGTTCATCTGTCCACTCCCCGGCATGCTCTCAAGGATGTCCCCAATTGCACTCGATGGTACACTCCCAGCCTACTTGGCTCTACACTCCCAAGTACACTCTCAAAAGGGAAGACCCTTCCCATCTCACTTGACTTTATGCTCCCATGAAAGCACTCGATCCAGAGACTTGCTGAGTTGCAGATGTCAGGCACCGGGAGGCGCGAGGCCGGTGGCGTATGGAGGAAAGTTGATGGCGGGCAGCGGGCGGCGGGTAGTGTATGTTGGCCGAAATCATCATATCGGTCGATATGGTAGACTGAACCTTATCTCTAGCGCGGCCAGCATGACAAGATGTCACGATGCCTCAAGCTCATGGTGTTGACAATTGCAATGTTGATATCTGCGGAAATGGTGGATAATTGGATCTCAGGGAGAGCCGATCTCGGACTCAGTTTCCTCAGGGGAATCTGCTGCCAGGTCCCATCGATTTTGGGCATATGTGTGCGCATTCCGTTTGGGGCCGATGGTGATCATGGTAATGGTAATGGTGATGATGGTGATGGTGATGGTGATGGTGATGGTGATGATGACGGTGACGGTGATGGTGATGGTGATGGTGACGGTGACGGTGATGGTGATGGTGACGGTGACGGTGATGGTACCAAAAGCACTTAGTCAAGTAGGTTGGCTACGTCAACATCAATGTGAAAGCTTTAACAGACTTAGAGCCTTCTATTAGCCAAAGCATTCACAGACATGGAGCGTTCTATTAGCCAAAGCATCGACAGACCTAGAGCCTTCTATTAGCCAAAGCTTCCACAAACTCAAAGTTTTCCATCGGCCAAAGGCTTCCCATGGAACACTCTATTCCTCTCGAAGCTTGGCTCTCTCAAACGCGGCTCTCTCAAGCAGGCTCTCAAGCAGGCTCTCAAGCAGGGTATCGAGCAGGCCCCCAAGCAGGCTCTCAAGCGACAGCGGGCTCTAAAGTAGATTCGCAGCGATGGTGTAACCAGTATAACAGCAAAGATACCAGTCAGTAATGACAGGCATAGGTCCATCTCCGGGAGCCAACCATATATAGGTCCATGGGCCCATGTGCCCAGCACTCGGAATCGACTAGAGATGACTATGGGCTGGGCGTTGGGCAGGGGTCCACGGGACGCTTGCCATGATATGCGCATGTGCGCGTGTACGTGCAGCGCAGCCTATAGTAAATTTGCACTTTTGCCGATGATATAATTAATCTAATTCTGACAATGATTGCTATATGTCATCTGCTGATGATTGTTACCAGAGAAGCTGTATTTTGTCATCACTGCAATTATCTTTTCATGCTATTCAGAATGTGCTGCCAAAATCACTACGATTGGTGATATCATGCCATTGGTAATTGGTGGAAATGTGCAGTTGCGACCCAAGATTGAGCATCGAGCAGTGGATAATCGGTGATATATCAGCCCAATACAATGAAAAGGTAATTTTCCTAGCTGACTGTATACCCACTCATTGATCATCAAAAACCGTTCGCCTTGTTGGATGTTTTCACATAAGAAGATCCGTAACTGGCAGGTAGATCCTAATCAGACAAGAAGTTTACATAAGGAGATCCAAAGGAAGCAATCACTGTTGCTGCTGAATCCTCAGGCCCCCTATAGAATGATGTTGCAGGTTATACATGCACATTTTGAGTGTGAAATCCCTAGTTGTGATAACATTGAAAATGGATATAGTTAGTGTTGGGTTCCTGGAGATATCATATCATATCCCTTCCATGACGTTTACAGTCCAGACCCAGATATAGGTGAGCGTCTAACCCAGATCCTGGTATGCTAATTCGAGTATATCACACAGAAAGATGGGAGGTATATTACAGTGGTTTCTGTTTCTCAGCTGGGTTTCAAGGATCAAAGGTACTGTGAAGCACATCAGCAAAAAACATTTCCGTCCGGGCGGAATGGCTCCGTCAGAGTGGACGCGCTCCGTCAGAGCCGTCAGAGACACCCCGGTGGCAGATTACTCCGCGCCTGGCGTCATTACCATGCGTCGCGTTGCACATCGCCGTCCGATCACAGTTTCGCCGTTTCTTCCTCAGACTCTGCAAGAGCATTCTCAGATGCTCCTGAAAGCACCTGCAGTTATGAGGTGCATTCAGGACGCTACGAGATTTGACTATTAGGATAGTCAAATTTTGGAGCAGCTAAGACCGCTGCGCAGCTCTGCGGGAGACTTGGTGCCGTATTCTCAAAGCAGTGGTTCTTCAGGTTCCATAAGCACAAGGCATTTCGTCTATCATATTCGTCTTTGTTACAGTCACAATATTCGCTACCTCATAATATGGCATGCAGTATTTAAGTATCTCTATATATATACATACAGTCAATCTGGCCACGACGGAATTCGTGAGAAAGAACCATTCTAGCTCGAGGAGCCTCGGATGAAAGTGAGAAGATATGATACTACCCGGCCGTGAGAGTCCACGCAATTGCGTGGATCCGGATGAGATGAAAATGAGATGATGTCTATCTACCGCGGAGTCTCCCGAATATGTACTCCCCGTCGCTCAGTCCACCTCCGTTTCCCCTGTATCTCCGTACACCCGCCGTCGCTCATTAACGATGTACTTGGAGGCCGTGATCAAGCGAGTTGAGAGGTGCACTTGGAGGCCGTGATCAAGCGAGTTTGGAGATGCATTTCGAGGCCGTGATTGAGCGAGTTTGGAGATGCAATTGGAGGCTGTGATCGTGCGAACTTGCAGGCTGTAATCGAGCGAGTCTGGAGATACATTTGGAGGCCGTAATCGAGCGAGTTTGGAGATGTACTTGCAGGCCGTGATCGAGCGAGTTGAGAGATGGACTTGGAGGCCGTGATCGAGCGAGTTTGGAGATGCACTTTGAGGCCGTGATTGTGCGAGTTTGGAGATGCAATTGGAGGCCGTGATCATGCGAACTTGGAGGCCGTAATCGAGCGAGTTTGGAGATGCACTTGGAGGGCGTGATCGTGAACTTAGACATGCACTGGGAGGCCGTGATTGAGCGAGTTTGGAGATGCACTTGCAGGCTCTGATCGAGCGAGATTGGAGGAGTACATGGAAGCGGTCGATTTGGAGGGAGGCGCGACGGCAGCTGAGACTCTATTCATTGGTTAACTTGATATTGAAGGTAGAGAGTTGAGTACAACAACATCTGCCAAGAGATGGGAAACTGGCTGGGAGCGGGAAACTGGCTGGGAGCGGGAGACTGTCGATCTTGGGATGATGCTGTACTTGATGTATGCTGTACTCGGTGTTAAGTCATGATCATGGCATGGAGAGATAGAGAGGGATGACTT
>Ga0307512_10002105_pt1 | contig 26166 bp, 16 predicted proteins | sample 14_EM_MG_FD_200267 | JGI IMG/M metagenome (GOLD analysis project Ga0307512, IMG submission 200267) | Populus trichocarpa ectomycorrhiza microbial communities from riparian zone in the Pacific Northwest, United States - 14_EM | ecosystem: Host-associated > Plants > Roots > Unclassified | place... | reverse complement strand
ATCTCCGGGATCCAGGACGTGAAGGTGAGGTTGACCGGGCCGCTGGACGGCGTGCAGGAACTCGCCGACGCGGTGCCCGTGGAATCGTCATTGCCGGACGAGCAGCCGGCCAGGGCCAGCATCGAAACCAGCACCATGCTGGTCGAGCGCGCGAACAAGCGCATGGGGTTACCTTCTCTCCAAAAAATACAGTTTCCGAGGGATTACTTGATGGATCCGGTGCCCAGCCCACTGCGCCAGAAGCGTTGCAGGAAGATGAACGCGACAACCATCGGAAGGATCGAGACAAGCGCGCCGACCAACACCAGGCCGCGCAATTCGGGCCGCTGGTCGACCTGGGAGTTCCAGGCGTAGAGCCCGAGCGTCACCGGGAACAGCTTTTCGTTACCCAGCATGATCAGGGGCAGCAGGAAATTGTTCCAGACCGCGACGAAATGGAACAGGAAAATGGTCACGAAGGCGGGCGCCATCAGCCGCGAGGAGATCGAGAAGAACGTGCGCACCTCCCCCGACCCGTCGATCCGGGCGGCCTCGAGCAGGTCCTCGGGCACGCTCGCGGCGGCGTACACCCGGGCGAGATAGACCCCGAACGGGTTGACCAGGCTCGGGATGAAAACGGCCCAGAAGGTGTTCGCCGCGTGGAACTTGCTGAAAATGAGAAACAGCGGCAGGGCGAGCGCGGTGGCCGGCACCAGGACGCCGCCGAGCACGATGTTGAACAATGTCTCCCGGCCCGGGAACCGGTATTTCGCCAGCGCGTAACCGCACATTCCGGCGAACAGGGTGCCCAGCGCGGCGGCGCCGCCGGTGTAGGCGATGCTGTTGGCCATCCAGCGCAGGAAGATGCCGTCGTTGTAGGTCAGCAGCTCGCTGAGGTTGGCGCCGAACTGGAAATGGTCGAACCAGAGGGCGTTGCCGCCGGCGAACTGCCCCTGATTCTTGGTCGCTCCGACAAAGAGCCACCACAGCGGTACGAGGAAATAGACGGTGAACATCAGCAGCACGAGCGTGGCGCCGGCCCGGGACAGGATGCTCGAGCGGACCGCGGGCACGGCCGGGGCGCTCACTGGATGCCCCGGCGCTGGGTGAATTTCAGGATCGAGAAGGACAGGATGAAGGTGGCCACCGCGAGCACCACGGAGAACGCCGCGGCCAGGTTGAAGTTGGGCACCGAGGACGTCGAATAGACCGTCAGGTTCGGGGTGTAGGTGCTGGACACGGCCGAGCTGAAGCTGCGGAACACCTGCGGCTCGGCGAGCAGTTGCAGCGTTCCGATCACCGAGAAGACCGTGGTGAGCACGATCGCCGGCAGCACCAGCGGGATCTTGATCGACCAGGCCACCCGGAACTGGCCGGCCCCGTCGAGCCGCGCCGCCTCGTAGATGTCGGTCGGAATGGCCAGCAGGGCCGAGTAGATGATCAGCATGTTGTAGCCGACGTAGACCCAGGTCACGACGTTCGCCATGGCCCAGAGCACGAGATCGGCGGAGAGCAGGTCGACGTTGCGGGTCACCGCGGTGAACGGCGACAGGTTGGGCGAGTAGAGATAGCCCCACATGATCGCGGCGACGACCCCCGGGACGGCGTACGGAAGAAAGAACGCCAGCCGGTAGAAGCGCTTGCCGCGAACCAGGCCGGAGTCGAGGATCAGCGCGAGGATCAGCGCCAGGCCGAGCATCACCGGCACCTGGACGACGCCGAACAGCAGCACCCGCGCCACGGAGTGCCAGAACGGCGAATCGGAGAAGACCCGCTGGTACTGGGCGAGGCCGCCGAAGACCTCGTGGGCCGGCCCGAATGTGCCGGTGCGCTCGACGACGTAGAGCGACTGGGTCACGGCGTACCCGATGGGTATGACGTAGAACAGCGCGAACAGCAGGCCGAACGGGACCACGAAGATCAGCACGGCGGGCAGGTGCCGGGCGCGGGCCGCCCGGTTCACGCGGGTCGGCGGTGGGCGGTCCGGGGCGATGACGGGGACCGTCTGGGTCACAGCAGAGCCTCCTCAGCTATGCCCTTCTGGCCCTCGCCTGCGATGCCGTTGTCCGGCGCGACCGTGTGCCGCTCGGTGCGGTCGGTCATAGCACAGGCTCCTCTCTGAGTACTCGTACGCCGCCCGCCGGGACCCGGGCCCGGCCGCGGACGACCTCGCCGGTGACGAGGTCACGACCGGTGGCGGCGTACTCGATGTCGGTCTTGCCGTGGTTGATGACGAAGACGTAACTTCGCTGGTCGTCGGAGCGCCGGACCACCTCGAGGCAGCCGTCGCTCTCCGGACCGGCCGGTTCGACACCGGCGCCGCGGACGGCCTCGCGCATCAGGTTGCGCAGGGCGCCGGGCTCCAGGGCCGTCGCGACATACCAGCCGGTTCCCGTGCCGAACTGGTTGCGGGTGATGGCCGGCGTGCCGGGCAGCGGCCCGTCGGCATAGCGCGCCACGGTGCGCGCGGTCGTGGTGTGCAGCCGCTCGGTCCACAAGCCCGCCCGGGCCGCGTTGTCCAGCCAGACGTGCGCATCGCCGAGCAGCGGGGCGAACTCCTCGACGGTGACGCCGAGCATCTCGCGGAAGGCACCGGGATAGCCGCCGAGCCGGATCCGGTCCTGCTCGTCGGCGATGCCGCTGAAGAACGTGACGAGCGCGTGCCCGCCGTCGGCGACATAGTCGTTGATCACCTCGGCCTCGGCGTCGGAGACGAGGTAGAGGCAGGGCACGACGACCAGGCGGTAGTGGCTCAGCTCGTCGCCGGGCTCGACGATGTCGGCGGTCACCCCGAGCTCGCGCAGCGCCCGGTAGGCGGCGTGCACCTGGTCGAGGTAGCGCAGATCCTGCGACGGGCGCCCCTCCCCCTCGGCGGCCCACCACGACTGCCAGCTGAAGACGATCGCGGTCTGCGCGTCGACGGTGGTGCCGGCGATCTCGTCGAGCCGGTCCAGCGTCTCGGACAACTGGACGACATCGCGCCAGGCCTGGGTGCCGGTGCCGGCGTGCGGCACGAGCGCGGAATGGAACTTCTCCGCGCCCTGCGCCGACGCGCGCCACTGGAAGAAGCAGACCCCGTCGGCGCCCCGGGCGACGTGGGTCAGCGAGTTGCGCAACATCTCGCCCGGCGCCTTGGTCAGGTTGTGCGGCTGCCAGTTGACCGCGCCGACCGACTGCTCCATCAGCATCCACGGCCCGCCGCCGGCGAGGCCGCGGCTGAGATCCGCGGCGAAGGACAGCTCGGCCGCCGGGTCGCCGAGGCGGTGGTCCAGGTAGTGGTCGTTGGCAACCACATCGACGTACGGGGCCCAGCTCCAGTAGTCCATCGTGCGGATGTGCGCGGTGACCATGAAGTTGGTGGTGACCGGCGCGTCGGAGTGCCGGCGCAGGACGGCCGCCTCGCCGCGGTAGTAGTCGAGCAGTTCGGCGGAGCTGAACCGGTGGAAGTCCAGGATGTGGCTGGGGTTGCGCAGCGAGAGCGCGGCCCGGGGCGGCTGGACCTGCGCCCAGTCGCTGTAGCGCTGGCTCCAGAACGAGGTGCCCCAGGCCCGGTTGAGCCCGTCGAGGTCGCCGTACCGCTCGCGCAGCCAGTCGCGGAAGGCGCCGGCGGAAACGTCGCAGTAGCAGAGCGCGTTGTGGCAGCCGAGCTCGTTGGAGACGTGCCAGAGCGCGATACCCGGGTGCGGGCCGTAGCGCTTGGCCACCTGCTCGACCAGGGCCAGCGCGCGTTCGCGGAAGGTCGGCGAGCTGGGGCACCAGGCCTGCCGGCCGCCGGCGTACCGGGTGGTGCCGTCGTCGACGACGGGCAGGACCTCCGGGTGCAGCGTGGTCAGCCAGGGCGGCGGCGACGAGGTGCCGGTCCCAAGGTTGATCTTGATGTCGTTCCGGTGCAGCAGTTCGATCACTTCATCAAGCTGCTCGAAGTGGTACTCGCCCGGGCGCGGTTCGAGGTCGGACCACCCGAAGATGTTGATCGCGACCAGGTCGACACCGGCGGCCCGCATCAGGGCGACGTCCTCCCGCCAGACATCCGGCGACCACTGCTCAGGGTTGTAGTCACAGCCGAACGCGATGCCGGAAAGGCCGAGAGAGCGACGCCGGCCGGGGCCTGCACGGTCTGTCATCGAATCCTCGTAGCGGGGGTGCGGCTGTTCGGGGCCGTGTGTGCACGTGCACACATTTCGGTTCGAGAAACAGCTCGGGGCGGTTGTGTGAACGTGCACACACTAGGTCGACCGGCCTGTCATGGTCAAGAGCGGCCGATAGAGTGACCGGCGTGAGTCCGCCGCCCAAGCCACCGGCCGAGCGAGCCCCCATGTCCGCAGCGGGGCGGCCGTCGGTGCGCGTGACCGCAAGCCCGGCCGAGCGGGACACCCCAACCCCGGCCGAGCGGGACACCCCAACCCCGGCCGAGCGGGACACCACCAACCCGACCGGGCAAAGCATCACCAAACCCGCTGTGCGGAACACCACCAACCCAACCGTGCAAAGCGGCACCAATCCTGCCCAGCGCCACACCACCAACCCGACCGGGCAAGGCACCACCAACCCGGCCCAGGGCGTCGCCGCGAATTCGCTCGAGCAGAGCATCACCAGTCCGGCCCAGGGCGCCACCGCGAGCCCGCCAGAACAGGGCGCGACCAGCCCGCCCAGGACCACTACCGCCGCCGGCCCGACCAAGCGAGGCGGTAACAGTCCGGCCAAGCGCGCCACGGTGCACGACATTGCGGCGGCGGCCGGCGTTTCGCGGGGCACTGTGAGCCGGGTGCTCAACGGTGGTTATGTCTCCGCCCACGCCCGGGCCGCGATCGAGGCCGCGATCGCGGAGGTCGGATACGTCCCGAACACGGCCGCGCGCAACCTGGTGATGCAGCGCTCCGAGGCCGTCGGGTTCGTGGTCCTGGAGCCGCACTCGCTGTTCCTTGAGGATCCCAACATCGGCGGGCTCATGCTGGGCGCCAACGCGACGCTCTCCGCCGCCGACTATCAGCTGGTCAACCTGGTCGCCGACTCCGAGCGGGACACCCAGCGGATCAACCGCTATCTCGGCGGCGGCTTCGTCGACGGGGCGATCATCGTCTCGGCCCGCACCCACGACCCGATCATCCAAGTGGTGGCGGATCTGGGGCTGCCGGCCACGTTCGTCGGCCATCCGAGCGACCTGGCGCCGGCGATCCCGTTCGTGGGCATCGACAACGTCGCCTCGGCGCGGGCCATCACCGAGCGTCTCCTCGCCACGGGCCGGCGGCGGGTCGGCATGATCGCCCCCGCCGTGGACCGCGACTCGGGCGCCGACCGGCTGACCGGCTTCCGGCAGGCCCTGGGCGCGAACTTCGACGAGGACCTGGTCGTCCCGGTCCCGCTCTACGACTATTCGTACGGCGTGCAGGGCATGCTGACCCTGCTCGAGCGCGAGCCCCGGATCGACGGCGTGTTCGCGGGTTCCGACGCGGTCGCCGCCGGCGCGCTGCAGGCACTCCGCGAGTCGGGCCGGTCCGTGCCCGGCGATGTCGGCGTGGTCGGATTCGACGACAGCTCCTGGGCTCTGCGCACGCAGCCGCACCTGTCGACGGTCCACCAGCCGGCGACCGAGATCGGGGCCCGGGCGGCCGAGCTGGTGGTGTGCCAACTACGCGGCGAAACTCCCGAACGAGGCGGGGTCCTGCTCCCCACGCCGATCGTCTGGCGCGAGTCCGCCTGACTATCGAGCGCGCTACCACCTAACTGTCTCGTTCCCCAACCAGCGCGGCCCCAACCGGGCCAGCCCCAACCGACGCGGCGTCAGCCGGCGCGGCCCCAACCGGGCGCGACGTCAGCCGGCGCGGAGTGTGGATCGGGTGCGCGGCCGTCCCGTTGACGCGCGTTCGATCAGGCGGACCGCCAGCCTCGTGTCCCGGCTGGTCAGACCCGGCTGGCGGATCCGCTCCAGCAGGTGCCAGACCGCCTGCGCCCCCAGCAACTCCTTGTCGGACGCGACCGTAGTCAGCGGCGGCATGGTGTACGCCGCCGTCTTGATGTCGTCATAGCCGACCACGCTGATGTCCCGCGGCACCTGCACCCCGCGGCACCGCAGCGTCTCCAAAGCACCCAGCGCCGTCTCGTCGTTCGCGCAGAACACGGCCGTCGGCGGCACCGGCAGATCAAGCAGCTCCGCCATCGCCGCGCCACCGCCGGCCGCGCTGAGGTCGGCCCGCCGCAGATAGACCGGCTCCACGGCCAGCCCCCGCTCCGCCAGCGCCCGGGCGTACCCCGCCAGCCGCTGCTGCGCCGGCAACACATCGGCCGGGCCGGTGATGATCGCCGGGGCCGGGTCGACGTGCCCGAGGTCGAGCAGGTGCCCGGTCGCCCGATACCCCCCGTCCGCATCATCGTGCCGGACATAGTCGACCTCCAGGCCGACGTCGCCGTGCTCGAGCAGCACGCAGGCGATCGACGTGTCGATGATCCGGCGCAGATAGTCGCGGTCGCAGCCGTGGCCGAGCAGGAGCACCCCACCGACCTCGCGGCGTTCGACCGACAGCGGCAGCCGGCCCGACGCCGGGTCGGACACCTCGTAGTTCATCGAGATGTTCAGCTGGGCGCAGGCCTGCTGAGCGCCGAACAACACGGCCGCCGCATAAGGGCTGCCGGGCGCGAACATCTCGCTGGGCTGCGACAGGAACCCGATCGAGGTCACCGGCGGCGGGGCCACGGCGGTGGAGCCGCGCCGCGCCCGTGGGTGGTAATCCAACTCCTCGGCGGCGGTGCGGATGGAGGCCCGGGCGGAGTCGGAAACCCAGGCCTTGCCCGCGAACGCCGCGGAAGCCGTGCCGATCGACACGCCCGCGCGCTCCGCGACCGCCCGCAATGTCGACCGTTGCTCCGTCCGAGCCACTCGTCCTCCCGGGCCGGATGGTCGGCCCGCTCCGCGGACCACTATGCGGAACGGATCCTGGCCCGCTCCGCCCGTACGCCGGATGCCTTAGGATCTGCGGGCCAATGTTAGTTCACTGAAGTTCAATCCTGATAGCCGGAGTGTGTTGGTGACCCTCGTCGAACTCTCCGCCGACTTGACGACGGTTGCGCTGCATACGGCGGCTACGACGTACGCGATCCGGATCGATCGGGCCCTCGGCACCGTGCGGCCGATCCACTGGGGTCCACGGCTCACCGCGGACGCCGCCGCCACCGTGCCCGCCTGGTCCGCGCCGCGGGCCGACAGCTGGGAAGGCCTGCTGGACGGCGCCGAGGACTATCCGGTGGACGGCGGGCCGCGGTTCGGTGTGCCCGCCCTGGCCGCCGAGTTCCCCGACGGCACCGCCGGCCTCGAGCTGACCTTCGTCAAGCAGCGCAGCACGGACGGCGAGTTCGTCGTCGTGCTGGCCGACTCGCACCAGCCACTGACCGTCGAGCTGCACTATCGGGTACGGGCCGACACCGACGTGATCGAACGGTGGACCGTGCTGCGGCACACCGGCGAGAGCGGAACGATCGTCCTGCACCGCCACGACTCGGCCGCGTGGTGCCTGCCGATGCGCGACGACTTCCGGATCAGCCACGTGACCGGCGCCTGGTCGGCCGAGGGGCGGCTGCATCGCGACGCGCTGCCCGTCGCCGACACCGTGCTGGCCAGCCGCCGCGGGGTCACCGGCCACCACGCCAACCCGTGGGTGATGATCGACGACGGCGCCGCGGGCGAGGAACACGGCGAGGTCTGGTCGGCCGCGCTGGCGTTCAGCGGTTCCTGGCGGATCACCGCCACGCGTACGGGAACCGGCCGGTGCGCGATCCTCGGCGGCGCCGGCCGCGACGGCGTGCCGGCCCGGCTGGAGCCCGGCGCGGAGCTGGTCACGCCCGTGTTCGCGGGCCTGTACAGCGCCGGCGGCTTCGGCTCGGCCAGCCGGGCCTGGCACGACTACCAGCGGCGGCACGTGCTGCCGCACCCCGGCGAGCTGCGCCCGGTGCTCTACAACTCGTGGGAGGCCACGACCTTCGACGTGACCGAGGACGGCCAGCTCGCCCTCGCGAAGGCCGCGGCCGCGCTCGGGGTCGAGCTGTTCGTGGTCGACGACGGCTGGTTCGGCGCCCGGACCAGCGACCGGGCGGGGCTGGGCGACTGGGCGCCGAACCCGGCGCGCTTCCCGCACGGACTGCGCCCGCTCGCCGACGAGGTGCACCGGCTCGGGATGGCGTTCGGCCTGTGGGTCGAGCCGGAGATGACCAATCCGGACAGCGATCTCTACCGGGCCCACCCGGAGTGGGTCCTGCACGTGCCGCGGCACCGGCGCACCGAGCTGCGCAACCAGCTCGCGCTGGACTTCAGCCGTCCCGACGTCCAGCAGTGGGCCTTCGGCTGGCTGGACGCGCTGGTCCGGCAGACCGGGCTCGATTTTCTGAAGTGGGACTTCAACCGCCCGTTCACGGAGGCCCGCGGGACGGCCTGGACCGGGCACGCGCTGGGCACCTACGCCGTGCTCGACCGGCTCCGCGCGGCGCATCCCGGGCTGCGGATCGAGTCCTGCGCCAGCGGCGGGGGCCGGGTGGACCTGGGCATCCTGGCCCGGACCGACCAGGTCTGGGTCAGCGACAACACCGACGCCGTCGACCGGCTCGGCATCCAGGACGGCTACAGCCAGGTGTACGCCCCGGCGACGATGGTCGCCTGGGTGACCGACAGTCCCAACCCGCTGACCCGGCGGGAGGTGCCGCTGCGGTTCCGGTTCCACGTCGCGATGGCCGGGGTGCTCGGCCTCGGCGGTGATCTGGCCGCGTGGCGCCCCGACGAGCTCGACGAGGCGGCGGCGCTGATCGCGGTGTACCGCGACATCCGCCCGGTGGTGCAGCACGGCGCCCTGTTCCGGCTGCGCCCACCGGAGACCGGCACACCCGCCGTGCAGTACGTGCACGAGGATCGGGTGGCCGTCTTCGCCTGGCGGGTGGGCGCCGACTTCGCCCCGGCGCTGGGCCGGCTGCCGCTGCATGGTCTCGATCCGGCCGCAAACTATCGCGACGACGACTCCGGGCAGGTGCATCCGGGCGCCGTGCTCACCGGCCCGGGCCTGGCATTGCGATTACCCGAGGGCTCGTACGCGAGCCAGTTGATCCGGCTGCGGAGGATCTGAACTTTCGCCGGCGCCATCTTTTAGTACCAATATGCCGTCGTTATTATGTAGCATCTTCCAACGGTATGATCCCGCCGGGAACGGCAATACTTGTCTACAAAGGACACTACGCGGTCCGAGTCCGCTCCGGCGGATCCGGCGACGCTATGGCCGGAAAGCGGCGCAAGCCGAGATGACAAGGCCGTCCCGGGATCATCCCACGACTTCGCACCATCACGGTTCGCACCGGCGTGTATGGCGGCCCCCTCCGACCGCACGCCGGTACGGCCCAGGCACGACAGCTACACCTCGTTCGAACGGCCATGCCGTGGCGGCGGCTCATGATCCGAGGAGAAAAGCAGCATGTTCGACGACGATCTGCCGCGGCGCCCGCAACATTCCGGCAGACGGAGGAATTCCGAGGACGACACCGCGCTACTTCCGGCGGTCCGGTCGGCGACCGTGGCGACCGGCGACGGCCGGCGGTGGCCCAGGGGGCGCCAGCCCGAGTTCGACAGCTTCGCCATCCTGGCCGTCGTCGGCGTCCTGACCATCGTCGCGTTGCTCGGCGTGATCGTGGCCGGCCGGGCGAAGGATCCCGTGCGGTCCGCCCCGCCGAACGGCGCGTGGGTGCCGGCCCCGCCGCTGGCCTCGGGCCTTGCGGCGCCGGTCGAGGTGTTGCCGGCGACCACGACCGGTTCGACCGGCGAGCCCACCACGGGCCCGTATCCGGTACCGATCGACACCTTCAACCCGACCGCGACCGTCAAGCCGACCGCCGCGGTCACCACAACGACCAAGAAGCCGAGCACCCCCGCTCCCCTGCTGACCGCGAACACCAAGATCGGCCTGGAACCGGCCGACCAGCCGGGATTCCTGGTGCGGCATCGTTTCGTCTGGGTCCGCATCGACCAGATCGGGTCACGGAGCAATTCGTCGGACAAAGCCGACGCGACCTTCACGGTCCGCAAGGGCCTGGCGAATCCCAAGTGCTTCTCGTTCGAGTCGGTCAACAGCCCGAACAATTTCCTCCGGCACCAGAACTTCATGCTGTGGCTACAGGCCGACGACCGCAGCACGCAGTTCTCGGCCGACGCCACGTTCTGCCCGGCGACGGCCAAGAAGAGCGGCACGATGGTGCTCCAGGCGCAGAACTACCCGGGCTATTACCTGAACGAACGCAACGAGACGATCTACCTGGACAAGATCAACCCCAGCTCCGCCACCGCCTTCCGGGCGAAAAAGGCGCTGTAACCCTGTGCGGCCGGGCGGCGACCCAATTCGTCGCCGCCCGGCCGCTACCCTGGCCGTCGACGCTGGACGCACCACTGCGGCCGTCAACCACCCCGTCGAGGGTGATCTGAACGCCAACGCGGCGCGCAACAGCACCGGCGGCATTTCCTACGCCGCGGCCACGGTGAACGGGCTGAGCGCCGACTGGAAGCAGTCGACGACCACGGCGATCCCGCGGCCCTCGCTTCGCCGGCCACCCGCTACGACGCCGTCGACCGCAACGGCCCGAACATCCTGATCGGCGAGTACGGCGTCACCAACGGCGCCTCCGGCAACCCGACCAGCAACCTCGCCGGCGCGCTCGTCGAGGCCGCGTTCCTCGCCGGGACGATCCGCAACGCCGACGTCGTCATCGGTTCCGCATACGCGCCGCCACTGACCTCCGTGGGCAATTGGCCGTGGTCGTCGAACCTGATCGGCTTCAAGATGTTCAGCACGATGACCGGCGACCATGTCGCGCCCACAAAGCTGACCGGCGCGGACGCGTCCGTCCAGCAGGTCGCGACCCGTACCGTGGGCGGCTCCGTCTACGTCACCGTGGTCAACCGTGGCACCACGGCGATCCCGGCGCAGGTCGAGATCACCGGTGCGCGCAGCGTCGCCGGCACCGCCACGGCGGCGACCCTGACCGGCGACCCGGCCGCGCGTAACTCGATCTACTCACCTGGCACATGGTGCCGGCCCAGCCACCGTCACGGCCGCGCATAACTCGATTTACTCACCCGACACGTGGTGCCAGCCCAGGCCACGGTCTGTAGCTCGTTCGGCTACACGTTCCTGGCCAACTCCGTGGTGGTCCTCAAGCTGCGCACACCCGCTCGGCCACCCCGCTGCTGCCGGTCGGCAAGTCGGCGGCGCTGCGGCCGACCGCCCCCCGGACCCCGCCGACCGGTCGCTGCGCGTGCGGGACGACCTCGCCGTGACCTCGGTGATCGCCACTCGTCCAGTGGCGCCAACAAGAAGGACGCCACCTTCACCATCGTGCCGCGGCTGGCCGACAACTCCTGCTACTCGTTCGAGTCCTGCAACTTCCGTGGCCGGTACCTGCGCCACTACAGCTACCGGATCCGCAACGACGGCAGCCCTCTGTTCGCAGCCGACGTCACCTTCTGCGCCCAGCCCGGCGACTGCGGCTCGGGCGTCTCGTGTCGGTCCTACAACCGTCGCGATCGCTTCCTGCGGCGACGCGACGACCCCGATGGGCGGGGACGTCGCGTCCACCTGGGACGCCATGATCGCCGGCCGCTCCGGCGCTACAACACCGAGGCGTGGATCGCCTCGAGCGGTGGCCCGCTGGCTACGGACGCCCCCGCAGGCTGGCCAGCCGACGGCACCTGGAACATCGCCGACCCCTATGCGCCCTGACCCCCGGCACCCGGTGCCAGCCGAGCCGCCGACTGTGAGCGTTCACAAATTGCGATCTAGTTACCTCTTGACTCATCGATGTCTCTAGCCTGAAACTCTGTCGCAACTATCCGAGTGTTCCCCCACTCGACTATCCCTGACTGTCAATTGTTAGCGATAACAGAACGCGCGGCCGCCGCCGTCGCGGAGGAGTCCACCGTGCCCAAGCCGCGCCTCACCCGCGGGCGTCCCCGCCTGTTCCTGCTGCCCGCCATCCTTGCGGCGCTGTCGCTGCTCGCCAGCACCGTCGCGTTCGGTCTGCTGCGCCCCACGGCAGCCGCCGAGGTCACCGACGGGCTGGCCGTCTGGTACAAGCTGGATGAGACGTCCGGGACGGTCGCGGCCGACTCGTCGGGCAACGGCCGCGACGGCGCGGTCAACGGCACCGCGGGCTGGGGGCCGGAGGGACTAACGTTTAACGGCACCGACACCTACGTCAAGATGCCGGAGAATCTGCTGCGCGGAATGACCGCGATCACCGTGTCGTTCGACGTCCGCATCGATCCGGCCCAGGCCGGCAGCTACTTCATCTACGGCCTCGGCAACAGCAGCGGCAGCAGCGGCAACGGCTACCTGTTCGCGACCGGCAACAGCCTGCGGACCGCGGTCAGCCTCGGCAACTGGAGCGGCGAGCAGAACACCCAGCCGTCGCCCGCCCGCGCGCTCGCCCGGGGCGCGATAAAGCACCTGGACTACACCCAGACCGGCACCAACGGCGTGCTCTACGGGGACGGCGTCGAGGTCGGCCGGAACACGAACGTCACCATCAAGCCGGGCGACATCGGCGCGGGAACCACGGCCGCCGACTACATCGGGCGCTCGCTTTACTCGGGAGACCCCTACTTCATGGGTACGATCCGTGACTTCCGGATCTATGATCGGGCCTTGGACAGCACCGAGCTCGGCCAGTTGTGGCAGAGCTCCGCCGAACGGTCGGTGCGGCTCGACCAGGCGCTGCTCAGCCTGGGCGACACGAGCGCCGTCACGGGCGACCTCACCCTGCCGGCGGTGTCCGGCAACGGCTCGGCGCTGACCTGGTCGAGCAGCGACCCGTCGGTGGTCGGCGACGACGGCACGGTCACCCGGCCGGCCGCGGGCCGCCCGGACGTGACGGTCACGCTGACCGCCACCATCACCCGCGGGGCCGACACCGCGACCAAGACGTTCGGCGTCACCGTGCTCGCGGACTTCGACGACTCGACAAAGGTCAACCGGGCCCGGGACGCGATCTCCGTGCCGAATCTGGGTGACGTGCGCGGCAACCTCACGCTGCCCACCACCGGCGACTACGGCACCACGATCGCCTGGAAGTCGGCGAACCCGCAGGTGATCAGCGCCGACGGGGTGGTGCACCGGCCGGCGTTCGGCTCGGCTCCCGTCGAACTCAACCTGATCGCCACGGTCACCCGCAACGACGCGTCGGCCAGCCGCACGTTCCAGGCGAAGGTACCGGCGCTGCCGGCGGCCCAGCCGCTGAAGGGTTACCTGTTCAGTTACTTCACCGGCGAGGGCACAGCCAACGGCGAGCAGATCTACAACGCGGTGAGCAGGGGCAACGACCCGCTGCGGTTCCGGGAGGTGAACGGGGGCCAGCCCGTGCTCACCTCGACGATGGGCACGAAGGGCTTGCGCGACCCGTTCATCATCCGCTCCCCGGAGGGCGACAAGTTCTACCAGATCGCCACCGACCTGAGGATCTACGGCAACGGCAACTGGGACGCCTCGCAGCGCACCGGCAGCAAGTCGATCATGGTCTGGGAGTCGACCGACCTGGTGCACTGGACCGACCAGCGGCTGGTCAAGGTCTCCCCGGACACCGCCGGCAACACCTGGGCGCCGGAGGCTTTCTACGACGACAGTCTCGGCTCCTACGTCGTCTTCTGGGCCTCGAAGATCTATGCCGCCGACGATCCCAACCACACCGGGTCGACCTACAACAAGATGATGTACGCGACCACCCGCGACTTCCACACGTTCAGCGCCCCAAAGGTGTGGAAGGACCCGGGCTACTCGGTCATCGACTCCACTATGATCAAGAAGGGTGACACCTACTATCGGTTTACTAAAGACGAACGTAACAACACCTCGTCGACGCCGTGCAGCAAGTTCATCATCGAGGAGAAGTCGGCCTCAATCCTGAACCTCGACTACGACTTCGTCGCCGAATGCCTCGGAAAGGGCACGCTCAGCGCCGCCGAGGGTCCGTTGGTCTTCAAGTCGAACACCGAGAACAAGTGGTACCTGTTCCTCGACGAATTCGGCGGTCGCGGCTACGTGCCGTTCGAGAGCACGGATCTCGACAGCGGGGTCTGGACGCCCTCGACCGGCGTCGAGCTGCCCGCGTCGCCCCGGCACGGCACGGTCCTGCCGGTCACCCAGGCCGAGTACGACGCCCTGCTGCGCGCCTACTCGCCGGCCGACCTGGTCACCGCCGTAGCACCGGTGGCCGTGACCACCACGGTCGGGCAGCCGCCGGTGCTGCCGGCCACGGTCACCGCGACGTACGCCGACGGCACCGCCAAATCGATCGCGGTGACCTGGGACGACGTGCCGGCTTCGGCGTACGCGAAAATCGGGTCCTTCACCGTGCACGGCTCCGTCGGTGCCGATGTCACCGTGCCCGCGACCGCCGTTGTCACGGTCCAGCCCGCTGATACTTCGGGGCTGTTGGTGCGTTACGAGTTCGAGGAGACCGGCGGCACCGTCGTGCACGACTCGAGCGGCAACGGCAACGACGGCACCTACCAGCGCGGCGCGGTTTTCGGCACGGGCGAGCACGGCCAGTCGGTGACCTTCGACGGCGGGGCGAGCGGCTCCACGACCGCGCGCTACATCAGCCTGCCCAAGGGCGTCCTCGCCGGCACCCAGGCGGTGACCGTGTCGATGTTCGCGAAGTGGTCCGGCGGCACGGTCAACCAGTGGCTCTTCGGCCTCGGCCCGGACAGCGACAAATACCTGTTCGCGACGCCCGCCAACGGCGGCAGCCAGCTTTATGCGGCGATCACCCAGGGCAGCTGGCAGAACGAGTCCCGGCTGCCGGGCGGCTCGGCGCTGTCCGCCGACCGGTGGACGCACGTCGCCATCACGGTCGACAGCACGACCAAGACCGCGATTTTGTACGTCGACGGCCTCGAAACCGCCCGCGCGACCGACGTCCCGGTGAAACCGTCCGATTTGGACGATGCGACCAAGGACTTCTCCGGTTACCTCGCCCGTTCCCTGTACGCGGCCGACCCGTATCTGGCCGGCCAGCTCGACGACTTCCGGATCTACGACCGGGCACTGACCGCCGACGAGATCCGGCTGATGAGCGGGAACACCGCGGCCATCACCTCCGCGACGGTGCCCGAGCTCAAGGTCGCGGCGCTGATCGACCAGCCGGCCGGCAAGGTGCTGCTGCCGGTGCGCGAGGGCACCGACCTGAGCAAGCTCGCGCCGACCTTCACCCTGGTGCCGGGCGCCACGATCAGCCCGGCCTCCGGGACCGTCCACGACCTGAGGAGCCCAGTGACCTATCACGTAACAGGTGCCGACGGGCTGGACCGGAGCTGGACCGTGCAGGCCCGGGTGATGCGCAGCCCGGTGCTGCCCGGCCTGAACGCCGACCCGAACATCATCGCGTTCGGTAACACGTATTACATGTACCCGACCACCGACGGCTTCGACGGCTGGTCCGGCACGAAGTTCCACGCGTTCTCGTCCACGGACCTGCTGCACTGGCAGGACCACGGCGTGATCCTCGACCTCGGCCCGGACGTGTCCTGGGCCGACTCGCGGGCCTGGGCGCCGACGATCACCCGGGGCAAGGACGGCAAGTACTACTTCTACTTCTGCGCCGATGCCAACATAGGCGTCGCGGTGTCGGACAGCCCGGTGGGCCCGTTCAAGGACGCCCTCGGCAAGCCGTTGCTGGCGGCCGGCGCGTTCCCCGGCCAGATGATCGACCCGGCCGCCTTCGTCGACGACGACGCCTCGACGTACCTGTACTTCGGCAACGGTGGCGCCTATGTCGTGAAGCTGAACCCGGACCTGATCTCGTACGACAAGTCGCAGGTCAAGACGATCACGCCGAGCGGCTACAACGAGGGCGCGTTCGTCTTCAAGCGCAAGGGCGTCTACTACTTCAGCTGGTCGGAGAACGACACCCGGGACGAGAACTACCGCGTCGCGTACGCCACCGGTGACTCGCCGTACGGCCCGTGGACCAAGCGCGGGGTGATCCTGTCCAAGGACCTGGACCAGGGCATCAAGGGAACCGGACACCACTCGGTGCTCAACGTGCCGGGCACCGACGACTGGTACATGGCGTACCACCGGTTCGCGATCCCCGGCGGAGACGGCACCCACCGCGAAACGACCATAGACAAGATGGAGTTCAACGCCGACGGAACCATCAAGCCGGTGGTGCCGACCCTGGAAAGCATCGACCCCCAGCCGATCCCGGGCACTCCCCCGACGTCGCCCTCCCCTTCCTCTTCCCCGTCCACCTCACCCAGCCCGTCGCCGTCGCACAGCCCGCCGCCGTCGCACAGCCCTTCCCCGACCACCTCACCCAGCTCGTCGCCGTCGCACAGCCCGTCGCCGTCCGCGTCGGCCAGCCCGTCCGCCTCCGCATCTGCCTCCGCATCTGCATCTGCTTCGCCGAGTCCCACGGCTGCCGGCGGCTCGGGCGGCGGGATCGGTCTGCCGAAGACCGGCGGCCCGATCGCAATGATCGCCGCGGTCGGTTTGGCGTTCGTCATCGCGGGTCTGGTGTTGGCCCGCTTCGGCCGCGCCCGCCGGCAGCAGCGGACGTAGGCGCTTTGTCCGGCCCGGCACAGACGCCGGGCCGGACGGCACAGTCCACTGTGTTTAGTTGGGAGCGCATAGTAATACCGCCTGATCAGGGCCGCAGGCTTGCCGAGGTGTCGTACGGTCCCCCGCATGGGTTCCTGGAGACACCGGCGCGATCACAGTACCTTCGCTAATGCGACATCGCTGTTGATCTGCGGACTATTAGCCGGCGTCATTGTCGCGGCCGTGGCGTTCCCCGCCGTCGCCTTATCCGGCCTGGCCGCCAAGGCCGGCGGGGAGACGTTCGCCAGCCTGCCGGCCGACTTCAAACAAGCCAGCGCGCCGCAGATCAGCTGGCTCTACGCGTCGGACAACAAGACGCCCATCGCCGCGATCTACGACGAATTCCGCAGCGAGGTCCCGCTGAAGGACATCTCGATAAATATGCAGCACGCGATCGTCGCCGCCGAGGATCACCAGTTCTTCCAGCACAACGGCGTCGACCTGAAGGGTGTCGCCCGCGCGATCGTCAGCAACAACAGCGGCAAATCCCAGCAGGGTGCCTCCACGCTCACGATGCAGGTTGTCCGGATGTCTTTGGCGTACTCCGCAACAAACCCGCAGGAGGTCATCGACGCCACCACGGACACGCCCAGGCGCAAGGTCACCGAGATGAAGTACGCGATGCAGATCGAGAAGGAGCTCACCAAGGAGCAGATCCTCGAGCGCTATCTCAACATCGCCCCGTTCGGCAACCGCGCGTACGGCGTCTACGCCGCCAGCCAGGTCTACTTCAGCAAGTCGCCGAAGAACCTCACCGTCGCGGAGGCCGCCCTGCTGGCCAGCATGGTGAAGGCCCCGACCTCGTTCAACCCGACGACGGCGAGCGGCTACCCCAAGGCGCTGGGCCGGCGCGCCTACGTCATCAACGACATGCTGGGTCTCGGCTACATCACCCAGGCCGAGGCCGACAAGGCCAACAAGGTGAAGCTGAGCCACACCGTCAAGCGGGTCGGCAACGGTTGCGTCGCGGTGAAGAAAAACAACTGGGGCTTCTTCTGCGACTTCTTCTACCGCTGGTGGCTGAGCCAGGAAACGTTCGGCAAGACGACGTACGACCGGGAGGGCCGGCTCAAGAGCGGCGGTTACCGCATCGTCACCTCGCTGGACGTCAAAGCCCAGGACGCGGCGCGTAAGCGGATCAACGACGAGATCAGCGACAAGAATCCCAACGCGCTGTTGGTGGCAGGTATCGAGCCGGGCACCGGCCGGGTCCGGGTGCTGGCGGCCAACCGCAAGTTCAAACTTGACGACTCGGACAACGAGTTGTCGTCCGATCCGGCGAAGGCCGCGAAGCACATCCGCGGCACATATCCGAACACGACCAACCCGATCCTGACCGGTGGCGGCGACATCAACGGCTACCAGGGCGGCTCTGTGTTCAAGATGTTCACGATGGTCGCGGCGCTGGAGAGCGACTACCCGCTCGCGTATCCGATCAATACCACGTACCGCTACAAATCACCGACCTACCTCGACTCGGAGGCGCCCGCGGAGTGCAACGGCCATTACTGCCCGACCAACGCGTCCAAGAACGAGAAGGGCGTGTACAACATGTGGACCGGCTTCGGGTCGTCGGTCAACACCTATTTCGTGCCGCTGGAGGAACGGGTCGGCGCTGAGAAGGTCGTCGACGTCGCGAAACGCTTCGGCGTGCAATTCCGATCGGGACGGGACCAGGATCTGGCGACGAAGTACGCACACGAATGGGGTTCCTTCACCCTCGGCGTCTCCGCGTCGACGCCGCTGGAAATGGCCAACGCCTACGCGACGCTGGCCGGCGACGGGATGTACTGCGAGCCCACCCCCGTTCAGCAGATCAAGACCAAGTCCGGCGAGACGATCGACGTCGGCAAGCCGCACTGCACCCGGGTCACCACGACCGACGTCGCCCGGGCCGCGCTCGACGCGGCCCGCTGCCCGATCGGCGACCGCGCCCAACTCGGCAGTTGCGCAGGCCACACCACGGCAGGCGAGGCGTACGGGCACATCAACCACCCGATCTACGGCAAGACCGGCACCACGGACCGCGACAAGACGGCCGCGCTGATCATCGGCAGTAGCTCTCTCGCCGTCGCCGGCTACCTGGTCAATCCCGACTACCAGAATCACTCGGATCACATGTCACACGACGTCGTGAACCCGGCCGTCTGGTACACGATGGCCGACTATCTGAAGAACAAACCGAAAGTCGAATTCAAGAAACCGGCTAGTAACACGATTTCGGTCGGCGACCAGCGGTCCATCCCGGACGTAACGTGCGCGACCATCGACGACGCCAAGTCGCGCATCGAGAGCGCCGGCTTCACCGCGTCCACCGGAGCCGAGGTCGAGTCCGACTGCCCGAAGGGAACCGCGGCGGGCACCAACCCCAGCGGCAGGACTGTCAAGGGCGGCGACGTCGGCATCGAGGTCAGCAAGGGCCGAGCCGCGCAGCCGGGCGATCCGTCCACGCCGCCGGGAGGCTAAACCCGAGTCAGGGTGATCGGCGGCAACGGCCGGCCCGGGCTACCCAGTTTGCGGGTGGCCCGGGCCATGGCGGCGAGTACCGCGTCCAGGTCTCCGTCGTCGTGACCGGCGGTCAGGGTCATCCGCAGCATGGCCCGTCCCGGCGCCACGGCCGGTGGGCCCACAAGGTTGGTGAACACGCCCTCCTCGAACAAGGCAGTCCAGTAGGCACCGGCCGCCGGGATGTCCGGAAACCAGAGCGGAACGATCGGGGTCGTCGACGGGCTGGTGTCGAAGCCGAGTCGCCGTGCCCCGTTGTGCAGTCCCTCGGCGAGCCGGAACAGTCGCTCGCGGCGCTCCGGCTGGGACTCGATGATGTCCAACGCGGTGAGTGCGGCCGCGGCCGAGGCCGGTGGCAGCGCTGCGGAGAAGGTCGCCGAGCGGGCGTTGTACCGCAGGTAGCGCACGTTCTCGGCGGGACCGGCGAGCGCGCCACCGATCGAACCCAGCGCCTTCGAGAAGGTGGCCGTGATGAGATCGGTGCGTTCCTCGAGCCCGCACAGCTCGCTCAGCCCGGCGCCACGCCGGCCGAGCATGCCGAGATCATGAGCGCTGTCGACGATGAGCCGGGCACCGTGCTCGTCGGCCAACTGCCGTAGAGCGCGAAGCGGCGCGGCGTCACCCTCCATCGAGAAAACGCCGTCGGTGATGATCAGCCGGCCGGTGCCGGCCGGTGCCTGCGCCAGCAGTTCGGCCAGGTGGTCGACGTCGCCGTGCCGGTAGACCCGCACGGAACCGGCACCGAGCCGGGTCGCCTCGATCAGCGAGGCATGGTTGCGGGCGTCGCTGAACGCCACATCGTTCGGCCCGAGCAGGGCGGAGAGAGCGAGGTTGGCCTGATATCCGGTCGTGACGACCATCGCGCTCGGCTGCCCGAGAAAGCCCGCCAACCGGGCCTCGAGCCGTTCATGCAGGTCAAGCGTGCCGTTGAGCGGCCGGGAGCCGCTGACCGAGGTGCCGTACCGCCGCACGGCAGCGACCGCGGCCTCGATGACCTCGGGATGATGCGACAGCCCCAGGTAATCGTTCGACCCGGCCATGATGAGACGCCGGCTGTCGACAACGACATGTCCCCCGTCCAAGCGTTCCGATGCGGATCGGAAAAACGCGTCGACGCCGATGCTCTTGAGTGCCTCCTCGGCGTCCTGCAGTCCGAGTTTGCCGAACGGATTCGATGCCATGACACCTCCCGGCCATCAGCAAAGGTACCCACCCGACGCCGTCCATCGATCGACATCACTTGACTTAGTTGTCACTCAAAACTAAGTTCCCCGAGGAGGAGTCCACTGCCCCATGTCAAGGAGGCATCATGATTCGTCCCATCCGCCTCGCCGTCGGCACCATCGCGACCGTTCTGGTCGCGGCCGCGTCAGCGCTCGTGGCCGCCCCGGCGCAGGCCGCCGTGTGGTCCTCGTCCGCCCAGTGGGGCACGTGGTCGAGCGGCGGCTACACGCTCTACAACAACATCTGGGGCTCGGGCGCCGGCCCGCAGACCATCTGGGCCAACTCACCGAGCAACTGGGGCGTCTGGGCCAACCACCCGAACACCGGCGGGGTCAAGGCGTATCCGAACGCGACCCGCTGGATCGGCAAGACGGTCAGCACGCTGGGCACCACCACCAGCGCCTTCAACGTCACCGTGCCGACCAGTGGCGTCGCGTTCACCACGGCATACGACATCTGGTCGTCGGACAACGCCCACGAAATCATGCTGTGGATGAACAAGTACGGTGCCGTCGGCCCGCTCGGCACCCTGCAGACGACCGCGTCGGTCGGCGGCCACAGCTGGAACATCTACCGCGGCTCCAACGGCGCAAACCAGGTCTATTCATTCGTACGGACCAGCAACACCAACTCGGGCACGGTGGACATCCGAGCAATCAGCCAGTGGATCCGAGCCCGAGGCTGGTTCGGCGACGTGACAATCGGCAACGTCCAGTTCGGCTACGAGCTCACCTCGTCATCGGGCGGCAAGGACTTCGTCACCAACCAGTTCTCCGTCACCGGCTAACGACCCCAGTCCCCCGCCCACCGCGAGAGATGCCGAACTGACAGCGCCCATGGACCCGGCATCCGGCCGGTGGCCCGCTGCCCGAAACCCACCGCCAGCGCCAACCACGTCACCCCATGCGGGCCTCGATCCACGGCCCCAACATCGCTGTAAATGAGCCCCCGGACAACGCTCGAGGGCTCATTTACAACCCCGACCAAGGCACGCCACGACGCCGAAATGGCGTTCCCGGATCGAACTCTGCTCCGTCTCGGTCTCCCAGGCGGAGCGCGCCGCCTCCACGGCCGGGTCGGGGCCGACCAACGCACCGAAAATGGCCAATGTGGATCGACCGGCCGGCGGACATCCTGCCGAACGACACCGAGCCGCCAGGCTACGGGTCAGGCGGCGCCAGGGCAGGTCGGCGGCGGATGCCGGAGCCCGCCGACGAGGCGAGACGAAGGAAATCCTGGCACGACACCAACAACCAGCGCTCACGAACTACCACAACACCCCCGGGGCAGCACCCAGACACAACCGCGCACCACAACGCCAACTAACAGCTCGACGCCAACCACCGGCACTCACGAACTACCGCCGTATGGCACCCAGACACAACCGTCAATCACAACGCCGGTCAAACAGCTCGACACCAATAGCGGCGCTCACGAACAACCTCCCCACCATCCAGCACCACCCGGACACAGCCTTCGACCACTCCACCGGCTAACAGCTGGACCCCGACGACCGGTGCTCACGAATTACCGCCGCGCCCCCGGGTGGCACCCGGACACAGCCGTCGATCGCCGCGCCGGTTAGCAGGTCGACGCCGACGGCGGGGACATCGTGTGGGGAAGCGGTGTGGTTGAGCACGAAGAGCCACGACCGCTCGCCCGCCGTGCGGCGCACCAGCTCGACTCCGGGTGGCGCCTCGGCCGGCTCGATCCCGGCGGCGGCCGCGACCTCGGCGAGCAGGTCGCCGTAGGCTGCCGGCTCGAGCCGGGTCGACACGTACCACGCCGCGCCGGCGCCGACCGCGTGCCGGGTGATCGCCGGCCGGCCGTCGAGGATGCCGCCGACATGTCGGGCCACCGCCTCGGCGCCCGTGGTGTGCACGGTTTCGCTCCACAGGTCGGCGGTGGCGCCGGTGGACAGCGCGACCCGATCGTCCGGGCCCAGCGGGTGAAACTCCTCCACCCGGACGCCGAGCAGGTCGCGTAGTGCGCCGGGATAGCCGCCGATCCGGACCCGGGCGCATTCGTCGGCAATCCCGCTTAAGTAAATCGTTACCAGCCGGCCGCCGGCGGCGACCCATGACTGCAGCGCCGCGGCCTGCGCGTCCGACATCAGATAGTGCATGGGCAGGACGATCATCGCGTACGCCGAAAGGTCGTCCAAGGCCCCGATGACGTCGACGACGAAGCCGCGGCGCCACAGTGCCCGGTGTGCCCGCTGCGCTTCGTCGAGATGGTCCAGGCGGGTGCTGGGCAGTCCGGGAGCCTGAAGCGCCCAGGCCGACTGCTCGTCGTACACGATGGCCACCGCGGTATCGACCACGCCGTCGGCGACCTCGGCGATCCGGTCGAGGTGTTCGCCCAGTTCGACGGTCTCGCGGTACACACGACTGTCCGGCCCGGCGTGCGGCACGAGCGCGGAGTGGAAGAGTTCGGCGCCACCGCGCGGCGCCCGCCACTGGAAGAACAATGCTCCGCGCGAGCCGCGGGCCACCGCGGCGAGGCTGTGCCGCGCCATCCGGCCCGGTTCCTTGGTGTGCATCCGGTCGGCGGCGTAGATCAGGTTGGGTGCGGACTCCATGAGCAGCCAATGCGGCCGTTCCACGCTGCGGCGCGCCCAGCCGCGGGCCAGATCCGCGGCGAACGCCGTCTGCTCCTCGGCGCCGGGGCCCGGGTCGGACGGGTAGTGGTCGATCGCCACGAGGTCCACTTCGCGCGACCACCGGTCGTGGTCGACCGGCACCCAACCACCGAGGACATAGTTGGTGGTCACCACGATGTTCGGCGTCTCCGCCCGCAGAATATCGCGCTGTTCGACGTACGCGGTGAGCAGTTCGTCGGAGGTGAAGCGGCGGAAATCGAGCACCTGGGTGGGGTTCGCCAGGTACTGCGTGGCGCGCGGGGTGCGGATCTGCTCCCAATCCGTGTACCGCTGACTCCAGAACGCGGTGGTCCACGCGTCGTTCAGTGCCTCGAGGTCGCCGTAGCGGATGCGCAGCCAGCGACGGAACGCCGCCGCGGAGATGTCGCATTGGCAGACGGTGCCGTATTCGTTGTGCACGTGCCACATCACGAGTGCCGGATGGCCGCGGTACCGCTCGGCGAGCGCTCCGGCCATGCGACGGCAGGCCTCGCGGTACGCGGGTGCGCTCGCGCAGTAGGTGTCGCGGCTGCCGTGACTCAACCGCACCCCGTCGGCGTTCACCGGCAACGTTTCAGGATGGGCCAGGCCGAACCAGGGTGGCGGCGACGCGGTCGGCGTGGCAAGGATCGCCCCGATCCCGTCGCCGGCAAGCCGGTCGAGGACCCGGTCCAGCCAGTCGAACTCGTAGCGTCCCGGGGCAGGTTCGAGCATCGACCAGGCAAAGACTCCGACCGTCACGGCGGTCACCCGGGCCCGGCGCATGAGCTCCGCATCCTGCGCGTGCACCTGCTCCGACCACTGTTCGGGGTTGTAGTCGCCGCCATACAGTAACCGCCGCATGCACCGCCACCTTGCCTTTGTCGGGAGCCCGCCCAAAGCCGGGCGGGAGTCCAGCCAAACCCAGGCTGCCAGCCAGCCGAACCCGCCCAGCCGAGGCCAGGTTGCCAGCCCCGCCGGACTCAGGCTGCCAGGCCGGCCAGAGAGCCAATATTGCCGGCCAAGCCCAACTCGAGCTGCCAGCCCAGCCCACCCCACGCCGCCAGCCCAGCCCGAAGCCAAACCCACACCGCCCGCGCAGCCCGACCCGGACCGCCACCCGAGCCAAAGCCAGACCGCCGGCCCAGCCCAACCCGAACTGCCACCCCGACCGAAACCGAGTTCGCCGCCCAATCGAAACCCGCCCCCGCGGTGGCGGCAGCGGCCGCGATTTGGAGTAGCCGGGTGAGGTGCTCAGAGCCGGTTTCAGCCTTTGATTGCCCCGACGATGACGCCGCGCGTGAAGTGTCGCTGCACGAACGGATAGACCAGCGCGATCGGCGCCACAGTCACCACCACAACCGCCATCTTGATGGCCAGTGTCGGTGGCAGAGCCCCCACTGTCGTCCCGGAGGTCTGTGGTGTCTGTCCGGCCAGGATGAAGCTCTGCAGCACCCGCTGGATCGGGAACTTCTCGTTGTCGTCGATATAGAGCAGGGCGTTGAACCACGCGTTCCAGTAACCGACAGCGTAGAACAGGCCGACGACCGCGATCACCGCCTTGGACAGTGGCAGCACGATCCGGGCGAGGATCCGGAACTCCCCCGCCCCGTCGATGCGCGCGCTGTCGAGCAACTCGGCCGGGATGTTCTGGAAGAACGCCCGGACCACCACCAGATTGAAGACGCTGATCGCGCTCGGCAGCACGAGCGCCCAGAGGCTGTTCTTCAGACCCACCCCGGTGACCACCAGATAGCTGGGGACCAGGCCCGGATAGACCAGGAACGTCAGCAGGAAATAGAAGAGCAGGCCGCGGTGCCCCAGCGAGCCGGGGCGCGACAGGCCGTACGCCGCGAGCACGGTGAGCACCAGGCTGAACGCCGTGCCGCCCACGGTCACCATGGTGCTGACCAGCAGCGCCTGGCTGACCTGGCCGCCGGAGAAGATGATCCGGTACGCCGACAGGTCGATGTCTCGGGGCACGATGACCAGGCCGCCCGCGGCGTTGATGGTCTGCCGGGACGACAAGCTGGTGACCAGGACGACCCAGAGCGGCACCAGCACGGCGAGCACCACCGCGGTCAGCACCACCCCCTTGCCGGCCTGGGCTACGGGGCCCGGTTCCTCCTCCCAGGCCGGTCGCCCGGAGCCGGGGCGGCGGCGGGATCCGCCGGATCGCACGGTTAGCGTCATGAGCGCGAGTACACCCCCCGTTCGCCGAGCACGTGGGCGAACTTGTTGGCCGCCAGGATCAGCACCAGGCCGACGGCGGCCTTGAACAGTCCGGCCGCGGCGCCGAAGCCGTAGTCGCCGGTGGCGATCGACTGGTAGTAGACGAACGTGTCGAGCACCTCGGCGGCCTGCCGGCCGACCGCGTCCCGTTGCAGCAGGAACTGCTCGAACCCGACGGACAGGGCGTCGCCGAGCCGCAGGATCAACAGCAGCACGATGACCGGGCGCAGCCCCGGCAGGGTGATGTGCCACAGCCGGCGCCACCGGTCGGCGCCGTCCACCGCTGCCGCCTCGTACAGGTTCGTGTCGATGGCCGACAGCGCGGCCAGGAACACGATCGTGCCCCAGCCGATGTCCTTCCAGACCGACTCCGCAGTTACTAAAACGATGAAGGTATCTGGATTCGTCATGATGTCCGGCGGTTGGATCCCCGCGTCACGCAGCTTCTGGGCGAGCAGTCCGGCGCCGCCGAGCATCTGGACGAAGAACGTCACCACCAGCACCCAGCTGAAGAAGTGCGGGAGGTAGACCACCGTCTGCACGAAGCCGCGCAGCCGGCGGGAGAGGATGCTGTCCAGGATGATCGCCAGCGCGATCGGCAGCGGGAAGAAGAAGACCAGCTGGAACGCCGTGATGGACAGGGTGTTCCACAGCGCGTCCCAGAACGCCGGGTCGGCGAACAGGTCCCGGAAGTTGTCCAGTCCGATCCACGGGCTGCCCAGCAACGCCTGCAGTGAGCTGTCCCCGAGGTAGGGGTTGTAGTCCTGGAACGCGACGACGTTGCCGAGCACGGGCAGGTAGTGGAAGACGAGCAGCAGCAACGCGCCGGGAGCGACCATGACCAGCAGCGGCCAGTCACGGCGCAGTCGCGCGCGAAACGGCGCGCGCTGCCGTCGCTGGGCGCCCGCCCGGCGAGCGGGCGCCGGCTCGGCGGGTGGTTGCTCGGCCGTCACTTGCGTACGGCTGGCCTGGTCACTGCTCATCGCCCGGCGT
>Ga0307512_10002104_pt1 | contig 26171 bp, 31 predicted proteins | sample 14_EM_MG_FD_200267 | JGI IMG/M metagenome (GOLD analysis project Ga0307512, IMG submission 200267) | Populus trichocarpa ectomycorrhiza microbial communities from riparian zone in the Pacific Northwest, United States - 14_EM | ecosystem: Host-associated > Plants > Roots > Unclassified | place... | reverse complement strand
ACCCTAACCCTAACCCTAACCCTAACCCTAACCCTAACCCTAACCCTAACCCTAACCCTAACCCTAACCCTAACCCTAACCCTAACCCTAACCCTAACCCTAACCCTAACCCTAACCCTAACCCTAGCCCTAACCCTAACCCTAACCCTAACCCTAACCCTAACCCTAACCCTAACCCTAACCCTTCGGGTCCGGGTCCGGGTCCAAACTGAACCGTGGCCAAATTGGCAGTGTGGGTCGTCAATAAACCCGAACTGCCTACTTGGGTACGGTTCCATGGTAAACTCCCAACCCGTCTGGAGTGGGCGGGTTGTCAGCAGGTCGCCCAGCGGGTCCATCTATAGATTCATATATGGCTCTTGAAATTGCAGTGTGTTAATAGTATCTTATCGAAATCACATTTACAGCAACCAACAATGTGGTTTTGCTTGTTGAGCAGTTTGCAATGTCGATTAATTTGGGATCTGTGTTTCACCTTGGATATATGGTATTTTCGCCTAGCGACGCGGTCAAAAATACAGTTATACACGCGAAGATCCGCGCGACGCCTCGATTACGAAATATGCAAGTCATAAAACTGTTGACGCTCCGTTGATGTTCATTTTCAGGATGCCGCAGGGAGCATGTCGCTGTTGTTTTTGCCAGTAAAGGTGGCCAATATCTCATAGATGGATGTCTGCATCCAATTGGAACATAACTTACTCAAGATGCAAAGCTAAAAATCTCTGACACTCCGTGGACGCTCATGCTAAGAACGGGGCGGTGACCGTGTTGCTATCCTTTTTGCCGATAAAAGCGGCCAATACGTCCGTTATGCATCACAATGACCCAGTCACTGGTGAATTACTGTACTTCCAAGACCACCAATCGTTGACGCTCCGTTGACGCTCATGCGAAGAATCGGGCATTGACCATGTTGTTATCCTCTTTGTGAATAAAAAGGGCCAATACGTCCGTTATGCAGAACAACGACGAAGTCACTGGTGAATTACCGTACTTACAAGACCAAAAATCGTTGACGCTCCGTTGACGCTCATTTTGATGTATTCTCCATTCATCATCTGCTGCCGTCGATAATTGTATTCATCCTGATTTGACCGTATCAATTGTCTTTCTGCTTGATTAAGACTCGGCCCTGTGGCAAAGCCGAGCAGCGTAATCATGTTGCACTGTTCACTCTCACACGACTAAAAATGATGTATGATGCCAAAAGATTGATGCCACAAGATGAATTGCGCCTGCTATGCATTTATTTATGAACCGAGATTCACAAGCTACTTGTTACCATTCGCCCATAATACATCTCTCACTGAAACTCTCGGTCAAGCTACATAAAGCTGGTGAACCATTGACGCATCCTGTCCTCCATTTTCTTTCCTCCTTTATTTCTCCGCGTTTCAACTGCATTGACCGTCACCAACACCTTTACAGCCTGTCTCTTTGACTTCCGGGTCGGCCGAACCAATCCGGGCACATTTGGCGTGGCGCTCACATCCTCCTGCTCTGGGCATTCGAGATCCTCGATGCCATTGTTGTGCTGTATATCGGATTCATCGTCCGCTGCACAATCCTCTTCACTGCCATTTGGATTATCCAAGTTGCCATTCCAGTTAAGCCAATCATCGGTATCCGAGATGGTTTCAGGTGCGCGTTCATCGTGGCTTTCGACTGGATGACGGTTGATTCTCCGGATTCGGCGGACATTTAAGATTTGAGTTCCTTCTCCAGAGACGTCCTTTGCAGACAAAGCTGGTGGCAGAAGTGATCTTTCTGACAATTTAAATGCAGCGGCACCATCATGTTGAAAGAGTGACAAGGATGCTTTGACGATCTCTTCCGTGTTCGAAATGTATCCCACAGCAGTCATCTGTTTGTTTTGAATGCGAGATTCCATCTGGGTAGCTCGTACGTTTTGGCTGCCCTGCCACATCTCCAAAAAGTCGTGAACCTTGGCCATTCTGTGCAATTTCCTTTCCTCCGCCTCTTTGCTCATTTCCAAGTGGTTTTCTGTGTTCGTGGTATCTAATTCTCGGTCAGTGCCTGCCAAAATCCCGTTATTGACTCATGCAAACTGCCTTACAACGACTTCTTCGCGAAGGGTCTCGCCTGTTGTTTTCGACTGCCTCCAGCCGATAACATCTCCGCCAAGGGCAAAACTGGCCTCCACTCTGACACCTTGTGGTATGATAGAGAATATGTCGCGCGCCACATTGGAGAGATCGGCGTACTTTGAGTGCGTTTCCTCCTGTTGGCGCCACCAATCGGTTATGTCCGGTATCCAAAATGTACTGCTAATCTGCATTGGGTCTGAGTGGTACTCATTGAAGTTTGGATTGATTTGTCACCAGTTGTTTGGTGCTTCAGGCGGCGAATTCAGATAGAGCCTAGTGGCAGTCGATAAGCGAGCTGCGCGATCACTTCGTCCAGGTGTCGTCTCAGCCACATTGATAGGCGTTAAGTATTCCTCATCATCGCTGGACAAATCGTATGGATCAAAGGATGATTGATAGGACCCTGAAGCCGTGGCAGAGGGGACGAGATTGCTGCTTGGTACGGTTTCGAGTTTATTGACTGGGACACGTCGATGTTTGGCGCAGTATTCATTCTCGACATACTTCAGAAAGGCCTCTTGGAATTGTATAGTGTAGGATGTCTCGTCATCAGGATTAATACCCATTCCCTTGTCCCACTTTCTAAAGAATCGCAACTTCCTGAATCGATCGAGGATGTGTGCGGACATAAAAAGCATGCCCATCGTTGAAGTCACTTCGGCATAGTATTTGGCAAGCTTCTGTCGAGCTAACTTCACAGTGAAGAAGAAGTCTTCTTTCTATTGAGTCTTCTTCTTGGCCAAAGCTCGCATCACGCCATCCATGTGATCGAACATGTCATTGTATATTGTGATAATGCGATGCAATGTGACTGTATGCCTCTTCGACATCCAAAGGGTCCAATACCGAAATGGCCTCAATACTTCCGTGACATACTTGACTATTGTCCATTCATCCTGAGTTGTGAATAGCGGGCGGTATTCACTGTATTTTGGATTTTGAAGCCACTCGCGTGTGAATTCCCGTAAATGGTAGGCGCGCTCGAGCAACTCCAGTGTGGAGTTCCAACGTGTCTTCACATCCAGAATCGGAAGTACTGCAATGCAGGCTTTGGCTATTTGACAGTCAATGAACTCGTTTCAGCGACCAGGTGTTAGCGTAATTAATACAGCAAGCATTCTCTGCTCTATGAAGGTCAGCTTCAGGACTTTCAAAATATCATGGAATAAGTACTTTCTCAATTATCTTTGCTAAACCTGGTCTCATGGCCGACACCTTGATGATTCTTGCATTGCCCTCTTTTCGAAGTCTTTGACTCTTCCCAATGTCTATGCTTTCATTCTCTCCAAATTGCTGATCGCGCTCATGTGCTTCCCAAGACTTGGTGCGGCCTTTTACACCGAGATTGATCATGAATGCACCTAAAGCGAGTTGTATGACGTGCGCCATGCATGGTATGTGGTTCCTCAACACCGGCCAATCGATTCAAGAGGCCTCAAGTGTTGATTGCAACTCGCGCGTCATCGAGTAGTTTGAGGAAGCATTATCAGTTGTAATACCAAGCACATGGCCGTCAGTAAGCTCAAAACGATCCAGCAGGTCCTTCAAATGAACGGCTAGCCTTGCTCCAGTATGTTGGCCCTTGACCTATCATCCTGAATAAGCTTTCAAAATGGGAACAGAACGGGCGATCGACCTCATTGAAAGCGAGTTGAACTTCACGCAATGCCCTCTTGTGATCCATATAGTAACCAATGACCCAGGTTATGACCAATTTGTTTGTTGATGTCCATCCGTCCAAAGCTAAACTAACTTTATGTCGTAACTGCAATTGCTTCTTCATTGCATCCACAGTCAGTGCAGATTCCCTCCGGCAAATGTTACAAATGGTTGTAGCAGACGGCAGAACTAGGTCATCGCGTAATGCCTTATATGACCATCGTAGCTCAGGATTTGATATCGCATTCCATGGAATATGTGCCGAAACAAATCCCAACATGAGGTATCAATTCCACATGTCTTGGTGAAATTCGGAAGTTCCAAAGTCCTTCGCTGCCAGTTTGGAACGTTTTGTCTGTCATTCCAGTCAATATGGAACTACCTGGATGTCGACTATGACTTGACTCATCGAACTTACTATTGAGATTCCTAGACTTCCTAGCCTCCTCAGGATGGCCAAAGCTGTTTCATCGACCGTCGAACTAGTCAATTCAGTAACCTCTGACTCTGCTAATTTGTTCAACTTCGTGATGTGAGCTTTTGCCAGCAACTGTTTCCCCATTGAGCTGGTCCCATGTTCTGATGGATGGCGAAGAACTTGATAACAAACGATACATACGATGCGCGGGCTGCCGTTCTCAACCATTCCACAGTGTAAAGAGAATCGCCTCGAAGGCGCATGTCTGGAATTATTCCTGGCAATAGGCCACTTCGAGCCTATTTTCATTGAAGCCCACCACGCATCGAAGATGATTTGCAAAGTGAGGTCGCTCAAATCACGGATAAAGAGAGATTGGTTTTTGGAAGAGATCATAACCCCGAGCAAAGAGGTGTTCAAAGATTGTGAATCCGACATGGTTGTAAAAATCAGAATGCTGGGTAATCCGACTCGAAAGCCTGGCGAAAGTAAAGTTATTGTATAGCAAACTGCAGGTTCTCAAATACTGACTACAGCTACAAGCAAAAAAATCACATCTGTAAGACCTTGCATGCATATGTGTAAAGTTGTATACAAGGACAGATTGCAAAGACTGACCAGGTGAAACCTGATTTAGGAACAGCACAATGCAGTACATTGCTGTATAGCATTCTGAGCCTCCACAAAAATTGTTGATGCTTTGTGAGTGCTCAATTGTAGGAGGCGGATGCGATATCATCACTAGCATTTTTGCCATTAAAGGCTGCCGATAAGTTCATTGTGGGTTATCTGCGTTCCATTGCCGGTAGATTATCGAAGATGCTAGATCACAAATTGTTGACGATCCGTTGACGCTCATTTTGGGACCTGGTTAAGATCTTGTCGCAAGCTGTTTTGACTAGTAAGGCGGCCGATTGTTCAATTATTGATCAAGTATGTCGCACCGCGCCATGATTTTCCAAGATGCAAGGCCTAAAATCGTTGAGACTCTGTTGACGCTCATTTGTAGAGCATTGGGAAGATGTTGTTGAAAGCATTTTTGCCTAGAACGGCGGTCGCTATTTCGATTATGGCTTAATCACGCCGCACAGGCTTTGAATCTTCCAAGATGCAAGGCCAAAAGTTGTTGACGCTCCGTGGACGCTCATTTTTAGGACATAGTAGAGATGTTGTCTCAACCATTTTCACCGAGAAAGGCAGCCGATAGTTTGATTATGGCTTAACATCACAGCGCAGCCCTTGCATTTGCTATAATGTAAAGCCCAAAATCGTTGATGCTCTGTTGACGCTCAATTTTGTGACATAGTAGCGATGTTGTAGCAGCAATTCTCACCAAGAAAGCCAGCCGATAGTATTATGATGGCTTTATGTTGCAGCTCAGCCAATTGATTTTCCAAGATGCATGGCCAAAAGTCGTTGACCCTCTGTTGAAGCTCATTTTGGGGACATAGAAACAATGTTGTTGCAGCAAGTTTTGCCTAGAAAGGCGGCCGATAGTGCAATTAGGCATTAATGTTGCCGCACAGCCTTTGAATTTTCTATGCTGCAAAGCCAAAAATCGTTGACGCTCCGTTGACGCTCATTTTCAGGACATAGAAGGGATTTTTTGGCAACACGTTTTGCCTAGAAAGACAGCCGATATTGAGATTATGGATTAAAGTTGCCGCACAGCCCTTGCATTTCCTATGATGCAAGGCCAAAAGTCGGTGATGCTCCGTTGACGCTCATTTTTAGGACATAGAAACAATGCTGTGGCAACATGTTCTGCCTAGAAAGGCAGCCGATAGTGAGATTATGGATTAAGGTTGCCGCACAGCCCTTGCATTTTCTATGATACAAGGCCAAAAGTCGGTGACGCCCCGTTGACGCTCATTTTTAGGACATAGAAGCAATGTTCTCGCAGCAAGTTTTGTTTCAAAAGACGGCCGATAGTGCGATTATGGCTTAACATCATCGCGCAGCCCACTAGATTTTCCATGACGCAATGCCAAAAATCATTGACACTCCATTGACGCTCCGTTGACGTTCATTTTTAGTATGTGGCAATCAGTATATTGTTTGCCTTTTTCGCTTTTACGCCGACCAATACGTTCAGTTTGTAATGATATGACAATCCCGCCAATTGATTGCCAACTGTGTAAGACTGTAAATCTTTGGCACTCTGTTGACGCTTACTTTAATCACATAGAAAAAGCCTTTGTGCAACCAATAATTTCATGCAACGATTCATATACAAATTATTGACATCCAATATTGGGTTTGCATGTATCATCGTTTGCATCAAGGAGTTTTATTACTTCTCAAATTCTGATCAGTGCTATCCACGCTATCTGAGTGAGAAATGACGTGGCCCTTTCACATTCCCGCGCTTTTGGCCGGCAATTTATGGCATGTAGAACATTTCACTAGTTTTTGGTAAATATTGCTCGACTTCCTCACCTTTCCTTATCCAGCTTCTTCTCCTCGATTTCCATGACGTACCATATGCAATTTCAAGTATCTCTACCATGTGCACGAGGTCTGTGCGGAGAGTTATGCAGGTGGATACATGGATGAATACAGCATGACGGTTGTCGTTCAGACTGATTTGTATTGAGCACTGACCGCTCATTCTATGACACGTATGACATCACTCACTTAAATTTTGATAGTATATTTTGTCACTAATATTGCTTTTACTTGGTCGCTTAACAGTCACATGCTGATGCAAATCGAACATGTCAGCCGTTTTGTCGCCTGATTTGGATTCTAGAACTTTCACAAAGTGCGTTTGACCCTTGCACAAGCACAGACGAATTATCACGTCTCACAATTTGGTCACTGAAATCTAGAAAATGCGGACACGTAGCAAAAGTGGTAAACAAATTGCTTTTCACAAACCGATGACGTCAATAATCACACTTTGCCTATGTATTCATCCGATGACTCAGGAGCTGTCACCACGTCTTCGTCTGAATCCGAAATCCATATGGTGATTAGCTGGAGGCTATAAGCAGGGGTAAAAGCTTAACGGTTCAACAGGCTTCGCTTTCACCAAAGGTAAAGTATCAGGCTCTGCGGCGGGCTCAAGACCGATTATGGTTGTGTTCGACTGCCGTTTCACCGAACGTAGCCCAATATGACTACTTCCTGGGCGTGAAGTCCCTTGCGGCATTTGCGATATTCCAGGGACAATGTCAAGCCTCTCTATGAACTCTCAAAATGTTGTTGGTGAAGGTGCCGAAGCGTCATCATCTGTTTGAGGTTGAACGACTACCAGAACCCTTAATTCGGCTGTGCCGTACCTCTCATCTCGTTGACGGAAGTAGTCGGCTGCATCCTCCCATCCCGGTTGTGTCAATTCGTCAAGCTTCATCTGCTTCTGCCGGATGCTCTCCATGCGCCGCTGTACCATTTTGCAGATTGTGCCCATCACCCAGCCGGGTTCATCATCCTCGCTCAACTTGCCCAGCTCTGTCACTTCATCCTCATCGTCCCCATCCTCCCCATCGTCGGAACTTGCAAGATCACTCAGACTGTCTCTGATAGCAGCCATCATCTCCCCAAAAGTCTCTTCGGGCTCGCTGGGTATCAAACACGCCATTTCAGCATGCGTCATATCGTCCTGCTCTTGTTGAACTGCTGCCTCGGCGTCTTCAACTCGCTTGCTTGCCCCAGCGGTCTCTCTCTCAACATAATCCTCAATTCATTTCTCTTTCTATTCATTGCTTAAGAAGCGTGTTTCTCTTCGTTTTTCCGCTGCAAGCTTCTTTTTGGATCTCAAGCTGCACAATGCCCCCAGGGCTCGGAGTCTGTCTGCTTCCACGCCGCTCTTGCCTTGATTCGCATGATGACGTCATTGGGTTGACCGCTTTGTCAATTTGCCGTATCTGCCAGCGGGAAGTGGTGAAAAGTTCTTTTTCGGAGAATTCATCATTGTAGTTTGCGTGGACCTCGTTGTTGGGCGAGATGTTGGATGTTGCATGTTATGGACAATATGGAGGCAAGCTGCATCTTGTATGTCAAGGTTGGTACGTTTACTCATCTTGAACAAAGTAAAATCTCCCTTTTGACTGTCAATAAATCAGGAATAGTGACGCTAACCGTACAACATGACATGATTGTTACTGTCATTTTCATGTAATATCCCATGGATCATTTGAGACAAACATCAGCAGACGTCCTTTCCCTCGAACAACATCCTATTCATATATAGTGATTAGGCGATTCCGGCGGTCTTACACCATAGTTTATCCCTGTTATCGAACAAACAACATCAGACCGACTTTTTGCAACTTGCGGGGCGGTGGGAAACCCCGGCAACTTGCAGCCATACTCAGCAGGATTCATCTTGAGTATAACGATCATGTTGGCTGCTACTGATTCCATTCTGACAAGACACAAACTATATAGTCCTCAGGGCTTCCCACTTCCTCTCGTTATCATCTTCCTCTCCTATTCCACACCAGCACATCATGGATACACAACCATCTCGGCCAGGTGAGAGCGGATCGAATAGCGCCCAATTGGCGGGCGCTACATCAAATACGGATATACTTGGCACACAACAAGGGCGCAGACACAAGTTAGTTCACCGCGACGCTGCCAATGCAGCCACCAAACACATGACCCAGGATGCACATTTCAAAATCATCCGCAAGACTGGAAGCAGGAACAATAAGAAGCAGCATGCAGTGGGATGTGAGTATATTCAGATCAAGGCAAAGGGGGGTCAATCAACTGTACAACGTACAGCGGGTGTCCGTAGAGAGCTACGTAACGAATTTTTAGCTGCGCGTAACGGGAAACCTCCATGGTCGACAACGGCATTCGTCCGCCCAGTCCGCGAAATCGAACATCATGATGTCGTCAGCTCTGGGATTTTCGCAGATAAATTTGCTGATAAGCATCCCCGTGAGGGGATGAAGCAGGCATTAATCACCTTACAGGAGGCTACGGAAGCATATATGGTAGAGGTAACAGCCCAATTTCATTGTTAGAAGCAGCAACTAATGTCTTGTAGGTTTTCAACATGTCTGCACCTATGGCAAGGCAAGGAGATCGGGTGCAGCTGGAACAGTCCGACATGCGCCTGGCCTTGAATATGGCCAAAATGGCCAAAGAAGGCTTTTCGCTCGACGCAATCGAGGACACGAAATATCTGATTAAGAAACGACGCGCCGAGGTCGGAGAAGAGACGAAGCGGGGTGTTGAGTTTCCTGAGCACAAAAAGGTGAAGGCTGCGATACAAAGGCACCCGGCAATGCTTCGTCAAAACCAAACGTCCGGCTGCCTTCCATGCCAAAATGGCACCACAAAGAATCCGCAGACACAGTGGAGACGCAAAGGAACAGGTACACCTCCACCTGACCAACGCAGAGAGCCGACTCCAGAGCCGACTCCGCCACTGCCTTGTGCCCCACCCGCCCCAACCGGTAACACTTCTGAAGTTCAACCTTCTCAAATCGTCAATTTGCCCGCCAGATATACGTACTTGCATACATCTCTTGCCTGGGTGGAATTTTTCAATGATGAGGAAACAGAGCACAATACCGATTTCGATCCAGATATGCTGACTGATGAAGGTTAGTACACTATCTGTGGTGTGGTAATGCAGCTAACAATCATTTTGAACACAAGAGCAGCGGATTGAGTGATCCTGCAACTGATGACAAGCATTAACCGAAAGACACGGGATTTTGGAGATTGTTATTAAATATATCTATGTATTATTAAAGAACAACATAGTGATCAAGAAGAAAGTTGATAAAACCGCCAGAAAGGCAGCCAAAACAATGTGAATGATGGAGTGTGCCAAATTAAATGATTGCATATTGCGGATACAGCCATGGCAAAATGAGCGTCAACAGAGCTTCAACAATTTTTGGTGATGTGTCCTGGGAAATCACACCTCCGATATGTTGTAGTCAGTCATAGAGGAATTTTTGGTGGCCTTTATATGCAAAACAGATTGCAATACCCTCCCTGCCCCATCATGAAAATAAGCGTCAACGGAGCGTCAACGATTTTTAGTCATTCGTCCTGGGAAATCACGCCTCCGATAGGTTGTAGTCAGTCATAAAGTAATTATTGGCTGCCTTTACAGGCAACACAGATTGCAATACCCTCCCTGGCCCATCATGAAAATGAGTGTCAACGGAGCGTCAACGATTTTTGGTCATGCGTCCTGGGAAATCACGCCTCTGATAGGTTGTAGTCAGTTATAAAGGAATTATTGGCTGGCTTTATAGGCACAACAGATTGCAGTACCCTCCCTGCCCCATCATGAAAATGAGGGTGAACGGAGCATTAACGATTTTTGGTCATGCGTCCTGGGAAATCACACCTCTGATAGGTTGTAGTCAGTCATAGAGGTATTTTTGGCCGCCTTTATAGGCAAAACAGATTGCAATACCCTCCCTGCCCCATCATGAAAATCAGTGTCAACGGAGCGTCAACGATTTTTGGTCATGCTTCCTGGGAAATCACCCCTCCGATCTGTTTCATTCAGTCATAAAGGAATCATTGGCCGCCTTTATAGGCAAAACAGATTGCAAGACCAAATATCGTTGACGCTCTGTTGACGCTCTGTTGACGCTCTGTTGACGCTCTGTTGACGCTCATTTTCAGGATGTGGTTGGGCACGTGAGAATGTTTGTTTTGCACATCAAGGCGACTAATACGTCGAAAATGAACCGTGATGTACCAATTTCATTATTTTACGAGTAACAGTAGCATATCTGAATGTGATCATGAATATGAAACCCGAAACGCAGAACCGGAGATTGGAACCGACGGGTCTACCCAAACCCGGCGAAGCCCGCGGGTTGACCGGTACGGGTCCCGGTTTGGCCCACCAAGAGTCAGTGGGTCGGGTTTTTGGACGGTTCTGGAACCGAACCGACCCGTTTTTGCGGTCCAAACCCGGACCGCTGGCCGGTTACCCGGACCCGTTGCTAACACTACTCCCGCAGTAGACTTCCTACATCTAATTGATTTATATGCGGTGGAATACCCCAACTTTCAAAACTGTAGGCGGTAAGATTTATAGGTCCCAGATTAACAATCTCACTTGGTTATTTATGGTGTGCTAAACATCATCAAACTGTAAGCTTATCGATCAGCTGATGGCTTAGGTCCAGTTGTTCATATTGTAAACGTCATTTAACTGGCATAAAACTTCCGAAATAAGGCAACTTGCTCCTACAGGGGACATCGGCAAAAGTGCAAATCGACTATAGGCTGCGCTACGCGCAAACGGGCAGCTAATAGGGGCTGGCCGCGTGGCGCAGTGGTATCGCTCCTGAAAGTATAGACGGGGTATACGGTCACAGTGCTATGGGTTCGAATCCCAGTGCCAGCCCCCCGTGTGAAGGAGACAAAGGGTTGCGGGAACTCCGCCATTTATCCGGCTTGCCCGGAGACGGAAGGGATATGGGGCACTGTCATACTCTAATTAGAGTGCATACAGTATGAATAAAACAAACAAAGAAACGGGCAGCTCATAGCAAGTTTCCCGTGGACCCCTGCACGACACCCAGTCAATAGTCATCTATAGTCGATTCATAGAGATGTGCGCGTGGGCCTATGGAACTATACGGCTGGGGGCCGAAGATGGTCTAATACCTGTCTTTACTGCCTGTAGTCTTCGCAGTTATACCAGTATTGTACACACTATTGCTGAAAGTCCGCTTGAATGCCCGCTGGCACTTGAGAGCCTGCTTTAGATCCTGCTTGACAGCCTGCTTGATAGCCTGTTTGAGAGCTTGCTTGAGAGAGCCGCGCTTGAGAGAGCCGAGCTTCGGGTGGAGTAGAGTTTTCCATGGGAAGCTTTTGGTCGATGGAAAACTCTCAGTTTGTGGAAGCTTTGGCCAATAGAAGGCTCTAAGTCTGTGGAAGCTTTGATGCTGACGTTGACGTAGCCAATCTACTTGTCCAATTTCTTCTGGTACTATGATCACCATCAGCAACACGATCACCATCACCATCAGCCCCAGACCGAATGCGCACACATACGCCCACAATCGATGGGAAGCGGGTAGCTAGTTCCGCTGGAATATCTGAGTCGGAGACCTGCTCTCCCCAAGATCCAATTGTCTACGTTTCCTGCAGAATCTAAGGCTGCAATTGTCAACACCATGATCGTGAGGCATCGTGAGATCTCGTCGGGGTGGCCGCGCTAAAGATAAGGTTCAGACTATGATATCGACCGACGTCATGATTTCGGCCACCATACGCTGCCGGCCACCCACCACCTGCCACACACCACACTCTGCCCACCAAACACTGCTCACCACACGTCACCTGCCTCACACCTCCCAGTGCCTGGCGCCTGCAACTCTGCAAGTCGCTGGATCGAGCACGCAGGAGCATACATGGGAGTATACAGTCAAGTGATATTGGGAGTGTCTTGCCTCTTGAGAGCGTACTTGGGAGTGTACTTAAGAGCGTCCTCGGGAGTCTACTTGGGAGCGTACTCGGAGGTGTACTTAGGTCTTGAGAGCTTACTTGGGAGCGTACAGTCAAGCAGGCTGGGAGTGTGCCATCGAGTGCAATTGGAAGCGTACTTGAGAGCATGCTCGGGAGTAATGGAGAGCGTACTCGGAGGTGTACTTGGGAGCATACTCGGTGTACTTAGGAGCGTACTCGGTGTATACATTGGAGCGTCTTAAGAGCTTACTTCGGAGTGTACAGTCAAGTAGGCTAGGAGTGTGCTATTGAGTGCAATCAGCAGTGTACTTCAGAGCGTACTTGGAAGATTTGGCAGCTTGATTTCAAGTTTGTTGAATGCAGCGTGGTGTATAGTATCAAGTGCACATAATCGCATGCGTATCATAGTAATCTAGTCAATGCGCAGGTCCATAGGACCTCATAGTGCCACGCGTCAAATATGCTATGGATTACCGTCCCAAAAACAGCTTCTCTATGAGCTGCGCTTCGCGTATGGTCATTTTTCCCGGTGGACTACCACTCGGTGTCGATGCTGAGTGGTATCAATGGTGTTGTCGATGAGGTACACTCATCCACAGCATGAGTGGACACACACCAATATGTGAGGATGAAGCCCAAGTAAAACTCCGCTCTCCCCCAAAGAAAGGAAAGCTTGGGAAAACCAGACGTTGAGAGGTGTTGTTGGGGGTGTGTGGATTGGTTGTGGTTGGTCTACTTTAGGTGATCGTGATGTGGGAGCATGCCGTGGCTTTGATTTGATGTTACTGCAAGCTGCTGCCTGTTTATCGAGGCTTTCTCTCGTTCCCAGTTTGTCTGGCTACGTACTCCATGCTCGCACGTGGCTGAATTCATTCAGCCACCAACTGGGCACGAGAGGAATCGGGGCTAAAATGCGAGCTTACTGCTGCAAAATTTTAGCTGTTCTGTTCGTGTGAGTTGCATGCAGATTGAGCATTGAACGTACCGAGCATAATTGTTCTTATAGATGGCCGGCTACTACACTTGTTAATTTAGATTCGAATATATTAGCACCATCATAACGTCTTTTCATTGCCAACTGGAGACCGTGTGGCATGGGGTTTTTGGATGTAATGGATAGGGTTGGTTTGGGCAGTGAGAGTTGGAATTACTTCAGTCATTTCAGGACATCGTGTACTGGGCGAGAGCTGTGAAAGGGGACCTGAAGAAGGTATACTACGCCATGGTAGCCCTAGATATGGGAAACCACACGATAGGCGGGTCTTTGATTTACACCTTTTTCCACAGGTATATTTCATAATTTGTATGGCTATGGAGAGGCGTATAGGTTGCTTAGGCGTATTTGAAAATTTGCGAAACAATCTCTGATAAAGTTATTTTTGTAAACATTCCAGGCCGCCGTGACGGCCATACAACATACCCGGCAATTCGATAACACGAGTTTACGATCCAGTAACAGAAGAAAACCCTTATAAAGCCCTTTTCTCGTACCCAGATTCCTGTCGCTCGCAAGCTTGCCTTGCACAAATTGTAATTTGTCAGTCTAGGCAGGAGAAAAGTGAAGCCCATAGCTAATGGACCTTAACGGTAGTAGTCGAATGTAAATTCCCGCAGTTACTCATCAGTCGTCCCCCAAGTTGTTCAGGTTTTCATACTATGATTTTAAGCAAAAAACTCTCTTCACATTTGACAACCAACGCACGATGTGGGATTTGACAGCGGCGTGAGTCACAGTTAGGCACTCGGTGTGTGGCTATAACTTTATGAACCCTAATGGCCCAATACAACCCTGTATGATTTTTTGCACATACCGTTTACTACTAGCACATATAAACCACCTGATCTACCTTCTCCGCTTCATCATCTTTCTTCCAACCTGTAGCCCAAACCATCGCAACACATGTCATTGCCTTCCCCAGTTGCCCCACCAACGCTTTGATCACTGGAAACCAAGCCACTGTGACCTGATAGCGCCGTAGCCACAATTAAGTTGCCTGTTGGGCCTTAAGTAACTGTTCGGCGGCTCACTTTGGAACCATTGGAGCCAACGGTTGTTGTCCATGACGATGTTCCAGGGCGACATGACGTGACATGTGGAGACTATGGCGTTGAAGGTAGCGAAAGTGAGGAGGCCAGCTATGGCCACAAATACCTCCATGGAAGCCTTTTGGTGGCTAGAGAGCCTACGCTTGCGGAGGAATAGAAGTGTTGCGTAATGATCAAGTACAGTGATGACACCGATACTAATCTGTCTCTTTCTGTTTGGTACAAAAGGTGCAGCTAGGTCGAAGGAATGTCCTTCCCACTCCCTATCAGGCACCCTCTTCCTCCTCCTCCTCCTCCTCCTCCTCCTCCTCCTCCTCCTCCGCCGCCGCCGCCGCCGCCGCCGCCCATTCGCCTAAACGCACTCAGCTCGCTTTTTCCTCGACCTTGAACACCCTACGGCTGTTCCAGATCTGTGAATACTTAGTAAATAGCGAGGCCCATGTACACAAGCTATTTGGGGTATATGTAATGGCTTACCGAAATTATTTAGCTCCTCGAGCGTGTACGGAAATCCAGCGATCGAAGCATGAGGAGGGATGCCATCATGACCCCATGTAGATATGTAAACGTTAATGAGCTGGTCTTTAGACGGAAGGGTAAAACGCGTGGCAAATTCAAATGCACCGCCAGCGCTGAGCAGCGACTCGTTGTCCGACTTCAGCCTTTGAAAGCTTCCACCCCCAACCCGGATCCAGAAAATAGTGTCAAATTTATCAAGCGTTTCGGTAAGACTAACCAACGGCTCGGAACCTGCATCAAGTCGACAAATGATGGAACCTATCATGCGTCAGCACTTCTCTAGTTCAGCAGACGGATTTGGAGGTATTACCCTCGCATTCTACGGCTGAGGCCATGGAGTGCGGATTTTCCATAACTTTTGTTAACCGCATATAGAACAAGGAAGCAACGAGTCTTGTGGCGACTATCTGTAACTCTGCTCTGCGCTTCTTACAATAGTTATCTGCCAACTCCCCCAGTTCGGGCATCTTCTCGACTTGATCAAGGCGAGGAAGATCCGAGACTTCCACATTTAGCCTCATAAACCGGTGCTCAAGCTCTCGCTGAGGTAAGTTTTTGATGAATTCTGCCCATATCTTCTGGGGATTCATATTGCATTCCACTTGATGATTGACAATGGATATTATTTGTTTATAATATCCTGTGACACCGCGCGTCATCACCAGTTGGTCAGGCTCAGGATCCGGCGTTTCGTCCTTCACCTGTTTGAAACCAGTTCCAATTGACACAACCAAATCAGGATATCGATGTTCGGGCCAGATTAGAGCTCTTTCGGTATCGGCAACAACAATCGGATTATTGTAAAGGAGGGCACCATCGAGAAACTGGCGGTTTGCTGCTTCATAGTAGAGCGGTTTGAAGAAACGAGGCGCCGCAGATGTCGCGCGAGCTCTGTAACGAAATGATCAGTTAATCGTCTCTAGTTCATCGAAGTTGGCATGTCTACGCTTCCCATACAGCCATCTCGGCCTTTGTGTCTTCTGCTCGAAGAAACTCGTAGGAGGCGCCATAACCTTGTAAGGTTAGCCAAGCAAAATTAAACTTACACTGAAACTTGCCATTGCGATTATAATTACCGACCACACACCCCCTCATCGTAGAAGTAGACACAGTACTAGTTGTAATTGCCACTTTGACTCTCTTTGGTTTCCGATCCTCGTGGTCCGGCTCGATCTCGCCAAACATTTTTCTTTGCCCGAATGCTTTTACCAATGATGCGTTCAGTCCCTGGGATTTGTACTGGCTTTGATGGGTAGCCTCAACTAGCATTCTCAAGCCTGGCAATTGCATCCCTAGTCTTTTCCTGAACGCTTTGCTCGCAAAATCCTGGAACATAGTATTACACTCGGCAACGGTCATCCGGCCCTCGCCGAGCCCCAGAGCGAGAATGCCACCCGCACTGTTTTATGATCAGAGAGGAACAACCTGATAAAGTGCGGTACAAACCTGGTTCCGACGATAAGGTCAAAAAAATCTTGGATTGGCACATGCACACCAATCAGTTCCATCAGAGCAGTCTCCAGACTAGACAGTATCTTGAGCTGTATAATCGCCCGAATCCCTCCACTGTTTTATTTTAGCACTGGAACGCACATGGGAGGGCGAACGGTATATGTACCCATCCAGTGACAGAACTCTCGGGGGAGCATGGCGCAGCTCACGTCTCCAGCTCAATCTCATTGGGCCGCGTCCTCTAGGGCAGAGCGGGCAATGGTCGATTATGAGCCATGATTCCTGTCCATGTGGTAAAAGGTCCTCAATGCAAGTGGTGCATAGAACATGACGACAGGGTAGAACATGGGACGGCACGGAAAAGAAACAACCGAAACACGTCGTATTACTAGGCTCATTCCAGATAGATTTATATTCTTCCCTGGCCAACATCTCATGATGCATACCGGAAACAGCATCAGCGGATAAGCCACTTCGTTTGGACAATTCCTCGTACGCTGAGAAGATTTCTCCGACGTCGACGTCATCGGCGGGAAAGTTTGTGTTGTGCTCTCCAGCTCTGACAACCTTTCCACTTGCGAGCTGATGGCCTTTATGGTGTTTTGTAGCAACGTTGACGCATCGCTTGCCGTGTTTGTCCTTGTACTCGCAAGGCCAATGGTTTCGGAAAAATTCTTGCATAGCAGCTTGAAACACCTCGTAATAACTCTGTATTATGACACCAATGTCTATTCAGATTAGTCACTTAGGGTTCTACGTAAATTAGGGCAGTATACAAGCATACCAACATCTCGGGGAAGGCCGTTGCGCCGTGTGTCGTCCAAGAATATATAAGATGCGAACAGAGATGCCAACGCATGGAACAATACCACCCCATTCCCAAGGCCGTCATTCTTAATGAGTCGAGATGCAATTTTGATTATATTCCGCTTGGTACCTGCACTAGCTGAGTCCAGAATGTCTCCTGCTTCCACCTCCATAAAATCAAACGGCTTGCTAGGATCCACGCAAAAATGATTCAGGGCATGCCTAATGTAACTATCCTGCCTTGCGCCCACCAAAAGAAGTTGTGCAGTTTTCCGGATTTCATAAGTCTTTTCTGCCGCATTCTCTAGTGCTTTGCCCAGTTTCCGGTATTGCTGTACTATAAGGGACGGCGAAGCGCCGAATCGGATTTGAGGGATGCATACGATGCTGATGTCGCAGTAGTAACATCGAATAAGATCGTACAAGGTTCGAACTTCCTTTCCTCGGGATTGCCAGCGCTTGGCTAGGACTTTTAGCCTGGATGCGGAGTTGATGTCAACTTTAAGGACTGAAACCATATCGCCATTCCACCAGCTTTCGCCATCCTGATGAGGTCTTGATTAACGCTCGGATAAGATCTAGCAGACTGTTACAAGCTATATGTCTTACCTCTTCACCCAAAGCATTTACTATAATGATGGCGTATGGCAGGACAGGCTGGTTCACCGAATCCTCGTAAACATCATTCGACCATTCAACAAGGCTAGCAACAACCTTTTCGTGCTGCCTAAAATACCGGGATACATATCAGTCTCCTGAGAGGCGACAGAAATCTGGTAAGACTCACTGAAAGTTCCTGGTTACGTAGCACACCACATCGCTAAATGTGTACAGAACCATTGGATAGAAGTTCTTTACTATAAAAGAACGACACATCGTTTTTGAGTTATCCCCCAAATCATTCCATCTGAGCTTTAGCTTTCGGATCTTTGAGCGATATCTGTTCGTAGGTGCGTCCTTAAGAGCGGCGGCTGCAATCGGAGCGCGGTCACCACCCCTGAACCCTTCGCAATCAGCGTAGAATAAAGGTCTCTTCTCACTTTGGTTTGAGGGGTCAGAGAATAGATGCACATCACTACTTGTCGGTTTTGTAGGATCGTTGCCGATGATTGGCATGTCAGTGTCCTGCAGAACACTGGGGTCCTTCATTTGGTCGTTCCTGAACTATTATAATACGTGAGTATAAGCTTTTGAGATCTAGTGAACCACTACCTTCATCAGAGAACTTATAAGTGAACTTTTCCCAGCCCCGGTATCTCCTACGAAACTAATCAAGACAGGGTACTGATCTTTTCTCAGTTGATTTTTGTAGCACAGCTCAGTGTACCGAGTGCTTATGCCTAGTGCTTCAGCATCGATTTCAACACCGAACCATTTTGACGCCTGATTCCTCCGGTGCATCCCGTTCAAGTCACCAAAACTGGAGGGCATCAAACTATCGATCATATCTCGGATCCTGGGCGCGGTTTTCTCATGCCTCACACGAACAGTCGTGTTCCGATGCGCGGCTTCCCCTGACCAGCACCTTTCGCAAAACATGATTGTACAGATATTGCACCACCAGAGGTGGGATGATGTAGCCAAGCATTCCTCCCCCTCTTTCCCTCCCTGACATCGCTCAGTGCATTTTTCCGCTAATGCAACTGCTCCGTCTAAAGTCTGCGGCTTAGGCTCGCGTTCGCGATTATTTTCGATATCGGAATAACAGCCTTCTTCAAAGGACGAATCATACAGGAGTTCAGATTCCTCATTGCCATCCACGCGTGTTTCGTAATACCTATGACTGTTTAACGATAAGATGCTTGATCCAGATATGGAAACACCGTCCTTAAAGGTGTTAGTACGTACTAGTGCTAAGGATTTAACAATGCCATACCGTTGACGGGCGCAACCCGACCTCACTGTTTTTCGGCGGGGGGCATTGTTCGGCTTCGGATACCCTATTGGGTGATTCCGGTTCCTGGCGCCAGGAGCTGAAGAGTGTGCGAAAAAACTGTTTTTGCATTATTGTGAGGTTTTTCTTTCGAATTCGTCCCGATATTCTCGGTACAGATGAACAAATGGTTTGGCGACGAAAACGAGATTCTTTCGATAAACAACTATCTAGAATCGTGTTCGTCGACAACCTTTTAACATTGAGAATTCTGGCATAATCTGGAGACTAGAGCTGCAGCTGCCATCGGATGTGAGGAGAACATGCGCCTCCTTGGGAAGGACGGGGCCAATGACGGGTGTCAACAAATATTGGCATCGACCCACCCCCAAAACATAATCAGCCTGCAGCTGAGATTCGTCTGATTGACGTACATATATTTGCTCAGTTGAATATGGTCCAATACTTTCTATGATTTCATCCAGGTGGCGCGAATGGTAAGAAGGCATCGGCAACGGCTCAAGATACTTTCTGCTTCTCTTCGTCACCCTATCAGATATTGACAACTATTCAGGGTATTGTACCGAGCGGGGTAGCAACTGCACTGGAATACGTCACTAGCGCGCTTGTGCTTCTAGAAAATCCGGAAAATGCACTTTCCCTTCACGTAATTGGTGATCTACCGGTGGTATTGGACCATTACGATTGCGAGTGTTAGGATATGTGACTCTATTACTACGCAGAAGGCTTCAAAATCGAACCCGGTGCAATCAATATTCCGTAGGAAGGTACAACGCAACAAAGTCACTAAATGTACGTAGATAAAAGAATATTTAAACTAAAATAGTTCAGACAGTTTGAGTGATGCCCACACCAATAATACCCAAGAAGAAATGTAAACAATTCATTCAATATGTATCCAGACAAACCAGCGTGTACCTTAGCAAAATCCTGCCACGGTACTGTAAGTAAAATTGATGCATCCTTAGGAAGAGTTCACATACCTATTAATCTGATTTTCTTCAGTTCTCGTAGGGTATACGAGGAGTAGTTTATCGGCAGCTTTGGGACTTCCGTGACTCCTGTTTCTAAACATATAGAGATGGGTGAATCGATGGAGCGCACAGAGAACTCCACAGGAATACAGAATTGGGGGTTGTCGGTTCTTTCTCTCATAGATTTCAGCTGCGGTTGACTCGTTTTGTAATCTGTTACGATATGAAATGGTGTCGCATTAAGCGCCGATAAAATCGCTTTGAGCCAATTGTCGGCGTTTAAATAACATAGGATACTACCTGTCCGCTCCACATAACGATCAGCGTACTACCTACGATAACTGTAGGGAACTGTACAAACCTTGACAAAGGAATAATTTTTCAGATTGGGTGCTTATGTTCTGAGTAATATTCAACCGAAAATAGAAAAGGGATGCAATACGTTTTAACCCCATAAGGTCGCTGCGTAGAGGTTTTTCATCTGGCATAGCCGCCCCATCCTTGGGTATCAGCGGACTTTTTGTACCTGAGGGAACGGAAGTCTCAAGGACAACGTAGGAAGTTCGGTCCTCTCTTGTTTCTCCATCGCACCCATGAACTGCTTTCGACTTGAACGTTTCCGAATCGCTCTCGCGATTTCGTATCCCCTTCTCCACGTTCCGCCGCTTTGGCCTATCTTTGAGCAACGTATTCTGTGATGCTAAGCGGGATAAGATAGTATCATTTGTGGTATTCGATTCCAGGAGTGGCAGGGGTACTGCCCGATTGCTCCCCTGCGAGAGCACCATAGATACATCGAAAGGTTCTGGCGAGGACGACCAAAAATGGTCATACGCAGACTTCACGTATAAGTTCATGTTTTCAAGCACATGATACGCCTTTGGTCCGGCCTCTGCCCTCGACACCAAAGAATTAGTTGCTGCCTGCCGAATCTCAGCCGAAAGTGCTTTGTATTGATTCAAGGTGTGGGAAGGTTTCGAGCTCGTATGGGGGATACAGATAATATTTAGGCCACTGAAATATCCTAAGTGGAGATCAAGATCGTTCGGAGTTTGACCCACACCACTATGGTTGCTTCGCAGTTCAGCAGGGTTTGGTTGAGTAGTAGTGACGATGGGATTGGTATTCGAGTCCAAGGTATACTTTACAAACATCTCTGCAGCGAACCAAGAAGAGTTTGGACCATCAGGTAAGGACTACATCCACAATCAGCAATCTCATGCGAACTTAGGGTTGAAAGCTATAACTACTTACATTGTGAAGAGCATTCACTACAATGATAACGTGAGGGGGACGGGGACGGTTGACAGAGGATCGCGCCAAGTATTTCAAATTCTCAAAGACATTGTCAATGGCACTTTAGTTATCAGCCAAATATCGGTGAAGTACTGATGGGAGCTAGATCGATGCGTACCGCAAATTGCGGGTGACATATATGATTACATCCGAGACGGCAAAGAGAATCTTTGTGCAGGTTTCTTTCGCATCGAGTTCGCTCGTCGGTGTTGCAGCGTAGTGTTGTTGGCTGTTGCTTCTGCTTCTTAACATCCGCTTTCCTCTGTTCACCAGACGCCGCCCAGTCCCGGGATTTGTTGTTTCCACTTTCTTTTGGGAATTATTCAAATCCACTTGTAGCCCTCCACAGTCAGCAAAAAGATAATGATGGTCACCTAGCAAATACGCAAAGAGATGGACATCCGCTTGACCCGTTGTTTCAGTGCAGTTCGGCTTTCGTATCAACGGAACTTCGATGCCAGGTTTGGTATTTTCAGTCTAAAACGCGTTAATGATGTATAACTAAATGAATGGGGTCCAACTTACCTACCTTGATTAAAGTCTTAATCACTGTGCTCTTGCCAGCACCGACGTCTCCGATAAAACTAACCAAGATGGGGTGCCGCGGATGCTCGATATTGAAATCTATAGAGAGTTCATCAAATCGTTGTTCATTCAGAGGTATATCGTGGCAAATTGGATCAATCGAAAACCACGCGAAGCGGTCAGCACTATGGCACTGGTCTTCTTCAGTGAAATCGCACAAAGAGTTGAAAACTCCGAGGAGTCGAATTTCCGATTTTTGGTGCTCCTCGCTGCCACCGGCTTTATTATGATGGGCAGCCTGTTTTGGCCAGCATGAACCACAGAGCGTAGTATCGCAAATGGTACACCAGAAGACTGCAGGAGAACCACAACCAGCCATACAATCCTTGTCACTACCATCGATACCAGATGCTTCGTTGCCCAATATCTCTGTGCTCTCTTTAACGGAAGGTTGGGTCTGCCATTGTTGGGCTCCTGTTACCACCATGTCTTCTCCTATATTGCCCTCTGCTTTGACATTTGTAAAATAGTCCAAATGCGGCTTGTTTTCTTCGTTCTGTGCGGTTGCCGGCTCGTGATCGTGATCGTGCTCGTTTTCGGGCTTTTTGGGGCGTGGGTCTGTGTCGAGCTTGGGATCGATAGACGAGTTAGTTGAAGATTCGGAAGCACTGTCAATACCCTGCGCCCCAAAAATGGGACGTACCTCACCTCCTTCCCGTACTCCTTCGTCAGTTGGAGGAAGTTGTTGTTTGTGTCCGACTTCATTTGGGATCGGACTTTCTAGATCGGTACGAGGCTGGAGAATAGTGGTAGAATTGAGTGCAGTTCGTTCGCAGCAATTTAGGATATCCAGAACGCTGCTCGTAAGTCTGCGCCAGTCTTTGTCATCCAAGTTCCCAAGCTGGTTCCATTTGCGGCGGAATTCATCAAGGAAGTCGGATATTTCTAGGTCCTTGGTTGTCATTGGGCTAATTTTACTTAGTTTAGCATTGGGTTTGAAACGATGCCTTGAAAACACTGACGATTGCTCATTGGTATCGTGGTTGAGGGTGTCAGCAATATCTTGCCCGGGGATATATTTCATGTTGCCGTCAGGAGCGGTCCTGATGCAGGGTGCAGGACAGACACGGTTTTGAACAAAAATTGGGACATGAGAGGGTGCGCGGAGTCAGGAGATTCCAAGGGGTGTTAATTCGACTAGGTGTAAATTGGATCCGCTCAGTAAAGAAGGTGGACTGAAGGGTGCCACATGGTAGCAGGCCATTGCAAGACAACCAAACAACGCAGCAGATCAGGTAGCGTTACAAACCTGCATATGACTATAGTATTGCACACTACAGCAGAAAAAAGAAAGTATTATATGGGTACGAGACACGTGGAATGGTAAGGTCGCATTTGGATCGAACGGTTACCGTCCGTAGGAACTACACCATTATTTGATAAATAACAGTACTGAGTCCGGCTTCTACTCTTTAAATGAAATTGCGGAAATTTTGTGGAACAAGACTTCCAAATTTGACATCATTCATCCTCTCCTGTTGGTTGTGTGCATATAAATGGCGTAACCCTAACCTTGCTCTCTTGCACAACACGCAAAGTCTGGGAGTTTTTAGTATCCGAACATTGATTACCTGAGTCTAAAGCTTTACATGTGAAGTTACCAACTTGTGACATTTGGTCGCTGTGGTTGAAAAAGATCCAACTATCATTTATTCGATCAAGGTTTATTTGTTTGTAATCATTGTACTTGCTTGAGGTATTTTTCGATCAAGGTGTACGTGTACATGTTAGGATTCGCATCGGGCAGTTGAAGCCAGCAAAACAGTTCATATTCGATGATATTCCGGCTGCAGAAGCACAGTATCAACGAATTGGGTTAGGTGGTTTCTTCTCGTGATCGTTGCGTTGGCTCAAGATGCACTCAGGTCGGCTGTCATCGTCGGCTATTCGTTGTGATTATTCTTCACAGGACTGAATGATTGCTCCACGTGTCGCCCTGCGTAAGCTACAGATTCTTGTGCACGTTAGTACAATGTCTTGGTTGAGTTCAGACGGTTGCGACACTGTTAGTGTGGGAAGGTTGCTATTTGCATTCTAAACTTCAAAGTTTTGTGCTAAAGTTCTCCATTTCCATTGTACCATAACACGAATCTTCATTCAGCTCAGTCATCAAAGCCGAAGCAACCGAATGTTGGTACCTATTAATATTCCGACATAAGTCCTTCCTTCAGCATCGACATGATCAGATCACGTTTATTCGCTTCCGACGTTCCTGTCCTACCTCTTACGTCACTTTAGAAATGTTGCATATCTGTAATTCGTAGAATCGACTCTATTCTGATCACGAATTCCCTTCGCATAGTTTTCATATGGGTTGTGGTGAGAGTTTTCACGCCGTGCGGTTGCCATTGTAATTGCTGGGTTTGCCGATAATGGGATGTGTAGTTGAATAAACAGCAAGAATGACCTCGATAATAAAAAATGCAATGGAAATGTTCTACTTCGCCGACAAAGATTCCCGCCCCACCGAGTAAAGTGTGACATTACTATATTTTAATAAGTCTCCAATAGTTTTAATCGCTCAAACCCACAGGAGACCTTCTCGGAGGAAATGATGGTCACATAATGATGTGCACAAGCCTACTCGAGCCGAGGAAGTACAAAGAAGGAATACTCGGCTCATGGCCAGAAAGGCACGTTTTGTCGAATCACCGGCGTGGCAAGAAAACCCAGGTTTTGGAATGCACACACGGTAGCTACCAAAGGTAGTTATGAAAATGGAAGTCTCGTTTCAAGGAGCGCAGGGAGTCGATGCTTGAACGACTTGGCGTCGAATCAGGCTCTCAGTGGTATACATGTGCACTAAGATGAAAATGGGAGTGACAAAAAGGGAATAGTGTGGCGAGGTAACAAGGTTGTCAGAGAAAGTTTGGAAGCCTCGCTCCACACAAAGTTCCCAGGTTAACCCAGTCAAAATTTCAATACCACAGGTTTCAGCTGGATTTGCACGGAAAGCAGAGTTCCAGGGAACAGATATAAACATTCTTTAGGGCACTAAGTAAGTTGCAAAAATGTTGTGGTGTACAGTGATTGAAAGTAACTGGATTGAGCTGGTAACAATCCAGATCAAGCTGAAATTCACCACCAATCGGGTTCAGGTTAAGGCCTTACTGAGTGCAGATGCAGTGGAATCTTGTAAAAGAAACACACCATTAACTAGGGTAGATAGAAACAAATACAGTCCAAATACTTGACACTGAAGAGATGATTCAAATTTCTGGACTGCTAAAGTATAGATGGCAATTTAATACAGCTTTCAATGTGACAGAATTGAAAGCTATTGAAAATCGTGAGTGCAGTCCAAATTGACATTATAAAACAAAGTGAGATGAAAGGGGATGATGACATCACTCCACCAAAAAATTGAATACATGTAGTGTTAGCAATGGGTCTGGACCGTAACTTCGGGTCTGGGTACGGGTTGGAACCGAACCGGAGCCAGATTGGCGGTCCGAGTCATCAATAAACCCGAACTGTCGATTCGGGTACGGTTCCATCGACATCTCCCTACCTATCTGAATTGGGCAGGTTCCCAGCGGGTTGTACAGCGGGTCCATCTGTAAATTCTTATAACATGCTTGCTTTTGCTATTCGATTATAGTACTCAATCATAATCGATCATTTGACATCCAGTAATCACATGTTGCATGTTTTGCATATTGCGAGATCGACAATATTTTAATTCATGTTTTTCTTTTAATGTTATGTATTTTTGACCAGGGAGGAGGTCAATAGGTCAATTATAAGCTCAAATATCCATTCGATGACTTCATTACCCGATCTGCATCACCAGCAACTGATGACCCTTGGATGATGCTGAGTTGACAGATATTCTCAGAATGGCGCCGTGACTGTGTCACTTGCTCTTTTGCACATAGTGGATGGCAATACATTGGTTATAGATAGCAGCGAGCAAATAACTTACCAATTACCTTATTTACAAGACCAAACATTGTGGAGGCTCCATTGATGCCTGAGGTGTAGTGGCATTGACACAGACC
>Ga0307512_10002103_pt1 | contig 26173 bp, 27 predicted proteins | sample 14_EM_MG_FD_200267 | JGI IMG/M metagenome (GOLD analysis project Ga0307512, IMG submission 200267) | Populus trichocarpa ectomycorrhiza microbial communities from riparian zone in the Pacific Northwest, United States - 14_EM | ecosystem: Host-associated > Plants > Roots > Unclassified | place... | reverse complement strand
GCTTCCTCCGCGTCTTCCAACGTCTCCGCTTTTCCGTAACACAATTCCTTCCGTATCACCCGTATCTTTCTACTATTCCTAGGTATACCCGCCTACGCCGTAACACCATCAGCCAGCTCTCCATGAGAGCTCAAAGGTAAAGTCTCCTTGTCACATTCCCACAGTTGCGAGTTAACTAACTGATGAATAGAGTCTCAGCATCCGGTGCGCTGTCCATCAATCGGCTCTAAGTACTTGTCCAAACTCGCTCGATTACAGCCTCCAAGTTTGCTCGATCATGGCCTCCAAGTGTATCTCCAAACTCACTCGATTACGGCCTCCAAGTGCATCTCCAAACTCGCTTGATTATGCCCTCCAAACTCGCTCGATCACGGCCTCCAAGTGTATCTCCAAACTCGGTCGATTACATCCACCAAGTGCATCTCCAAACTCGCTCGATTACGGCCTCCAAGCGTATCTCCAAACTCGCTCGATTACGGCCTGCAAGTCCACATGATCACGGCCTCCAGGTGCATCTCTAAACTCGCTCGATCACAATCTCCAAGTGTATCTCTAACCTCGCACGATTATGACCCCCAAGTTCACACGATCATGCCCTCCAGGAGGATTCCCAAACTTCCTCGATCACGGCCTCGGAGTGTATCTCTGAGTTCACTCGATCGTCATTTTTAGGCGCACCTCGAATTTCTCTCAAGCGCCGCCTGCAGCCAGTCCAGGTATACCGTGTGTAGATCGGTAGCTATATAGATACATAGATGACAATACAAAATGAATACAAGAGTTTTAAAAATCGTTGAATGATAAGTCGTAGCTATGATTTCCAGGCGAATCAGCAGCATTCCCAAAGCAGAAGTTGTATTTCCCAGACTGTTCTACTGTAATTCGAGGTGCTCACAGGCTTGTCGTCGGCGCTCCCAGGTGCTCTCAGGTTTGTCGTCGGCACTCCGAGACTTGTTGCCCACGCTCCAAGGTGCTCCCAGGTGCACCCAATGTTCTCTCCAGCACTCCGAGGTGTTCCCAAACCTATCAAGATCACTCCTGAAGTAGTCATCAGAAATTCCAGTTACTCTGAAGGCCGGCCAGAATGCCCTCCTAGGGTCCGATACTCTCCTGAAATTGACGCATCTCAGTTTATACTCCACATTCTCTCAGACACTCCTGGAGTCTACCAATGACTAAAATACATTTTGCTGATGCCGCGAATCAATTTCATCCACCACCACCACCACCACCACCTGGGTATAGTTACCCGCCATCACAGCCACCATTTCCAGGTGCTTCCCAGTTCTACCACCAGGCTCCATTCAACATGACACCAAGCTCACAACCAAGCTCTGGTGAAACTCAAAGATATCCGAGTTATGGGCCACCGTGGCAACGATACGATTTCCCCCAAGGAGGATATGGTGGACCTCAAATGTTCCCCCCTCAGCGATTCAGGGGACATGGGCCGTGATCTCCAGGCGCACGTCGAGTGCCTACAGCACCGCCTGCAGACAATCCAGTCATTCGGCCGACCTCTTCCGCTTCCACTGCTCCATGACAACTTCCCGGCGCACCTGGTAGACCCCCTATCAGCCTCCCAACAAAACCATTTTGGCCGGCTGTGGAACTGCAGAGGACAGATGTTGCCGGGATTGCCAATTTGCCCCCATTGCCAGAGACTTCACATGATGAGTACGATGCAGATTATGAGAGCGACGATTCATTGGACTTGGGTGGGGCCAAAGGCAAAGCCCCAATCAGCTTGAAGCAAAAGGGATTCTCCTTGAAGCAATTTGCCAAAAGGATGGGGCAGCTTAACTTTAGTATGTTCAACAAGTGGAAGAAAGAATGGGTGGCAGGGTTTCTTGAGAGGAAGCATCGGTCCATTATCCAGGGACAAAACCGTCCGAAACAGCTGCGAAAAGGACCCCCACACTGGGAGACAGCTGTTGCATAGTTTTTGGAGACTTTCAAGACCTGTCTGCCCTTGGAAAATGTCGATAATGCCGAATGGATTCGGCGACAGTGGGTGGAGATGTTTTTGAAGAAATATGCAAGCGAGGTTCGGGATGTGAGGAAGAAGAGAAGGTGAGGCAACAAGCGACCGGCGACGGATTTGGGTGAGCGTGTGGGTAAAAACCCGAGAGATAACCTCCCAGAGTTTCCAAATACAACTTTCATGGTTGTGATTCGTCGGGAGCCGAACGGCAACAATGCCCAGACATCCAGCATGCAACTCCAAGCTTAATACACAGATGTGAGGCACTTGGAGGAGCTGATTGATTTCATCGAATGAAATTGTAGTTCGAAAGAACCATACTGTCTGACTGCGATATTCAAATGCAACTTGACGCAGGACGAATTGGACAAAGAGTATATGGGATTATACACACTGGGGCAAATAATGAATGACCCTCTATATGGTCAGATATCATACAACAGTTCCCTTTCAAATGCCTTCAAGTTGAAACTGGGACACGATGTGAAACAATTTTTGGTAGAAATGAAGGCAGCCACAGGGAAGGATATTGCAGAGCACGTAATTAGACCGGTGAAGGTAATTCCCGCTAGCCTTCTTCCAGTTAGTTATGCGCCACTGGCAATCCGTATACTTAGACTTGGGATGGAGCCGATGAAAATGAAAGAGTGGTGGATGCGGAGGCAGGTGGGAAAGAGACTGATAGTAGTATCAATGTAAGTTCTGAGTGAGTGAATAGAATTGGTTATATTCCACATACTTGTTGGGTCCAAATGCTTGTCTGTGAAATACCTAACATCGCGGTGGATTTCAGGAGCGCCGGAGAATGAGCCCATCAGCCCAACTTACATCGGAGCAACTGAAAGAGATTATTGAGGACGAAAAGAAGACCGACCAAGGTGCAAGAGAGGTTCAGGAGGAAGTGGATGGTGAGCAGGACCTTGATCAAGAAAATATGAGTTCAGTATTGAATACAGTTCTCAACACAATCAACAACAAATTTGAACATGAGGGTCTTGAGGAGGGGTTCAGGCTGCTGAATGCTCATCTGATTTGTCAATCAATAGATGACCGGGTTGCATGCCACAAGTATTCAATTCCAGGCCTACCCGGAATGAAGATTCTGGTGCACCAGGTTTGAGCGATCTGGTTCATTGTGAGGAGGTGGGTTTGGTATGCTGATATGCCAGGAGCACTGGTGGCGGATGAAATGGGACTTGGAAAGACTTTCACCTTGGTGGCAGCAGCAATGATTTGCAAACTGCTGACTGAGAAAGTTGTAATGGGATTACCGCTGTTGATTTTGGAGGGGAATACCTTGGACGAGTGGGTGAACATGGTACAAAACGACTGTCCCGGGATTATCTGTGAAGAACGGGAATGGTATCCACTGCCGAGACATAATTTGGTGCCCCACTGCCTCATGGAAATCCAGAAAACTCCACCGCAGGGGCATCCAGCGCTAACATCCACCCTTGATCCAATCCTGGTAGTGACAATCCCCAGAGTTGCAGAGATGTTCAAGAGTGTCATCAACGAGATGACATTTGCAACAGATTTCAAACTTATTAACTTGTTGCACGCGGAAAATGTGAATCTTACCCGCGAGGATCTGAACACCAGTCTTGACGAGCCAGAAAACAGATGGAGTATCCACCTTTTGTTGTACAATACCTTAATATCCAGAGCGAAACCATCAAGCAATGGCCAACTCTCACACTGTTCATGGTGTGTTGGGATATTTGATGAGTCTCATCGGTACAAGATGAAAAATAGTGTGGGCTGGCGAATTGCAATGAATGCGAGAATTGGATTCAAACTTCAAGTCACTGCAACACCGGGTCTCGATTCACTCTATGACTGGTGTTTTCAGACGATGTGGCTGTTTTCAGGTGTGCCTGAATACCCAGAGGATGATACTGGGATGGAAAAGCACGGCGCCGAGGTGCTGTATTCCGCAGTGAAGAGTTCGATGCATGCTATCCGGACTAAAGACGAAGATGCTAAACAGGATGTAGCTCACCAGATGATCGACATTGCAAAGCCCTGGACGATCAGGAGGTGGTCAGAATCGAAATTTGCAAATGGGAAACCACTTGCTCGGATACCAAAGGAGAATGCACACCTTGTTGATCCCGAATTGACTGAAGACGAGCAAGCGAAACTGAAGACCTTTGTGGAGAGATACACTTCACAGGGTACTTCAGGAGGGTGGAGGGTTCATAGATGGTAGCTGGCATGCTTCTCATTGGTATTGGGAAACACGAGGATCGGAGTGACGTTTCTGGACAATGGTACGATGAATGGCCACTAGACACTTGGGTGGATTCTGCAATCTTCCGATGGCTGAGAGACACACTGCTGCCAATGCTTGTCAAGGAACCTGCGGAGTATCCCGAGGCTGATGAAGACAAAGCATCAAATGCGGCGCTCTTCCTTGAGCCTGAAAGTAATGAAAGCGCCTTGCCTTGTGCACCTCCTCCTCAAAAGGTGGTGCTATTCTGTCCGCTGCCAGGCCAGGTTCGTCATTTGAAGTGGTGGCTCACAAAGTTGTTCGCTGATAATGTGGATATTTTCTACATGTATGTGGAAATGGGCAACAATGAGTGCACCGAAATGCAGCTCACATTCCAAGATTCGCCAAATCCCTCTGTGTTCGTAACTACACCCAAAGTGGGTGGGCCTGGCCGAAATCTGACAGCAGCAAACCGTGCGGTAATAACTCAGAAGTTCTGGGTATCGAATGAGCAGCGCCAGGCATTTGCACGGGTTGTCCGACTGGGGCAAAACAGAGTTCCACACACCTGGCTATTGAACACTGCACCCGGTGGTTATGATAACAGAGTGAGTGATCTCCACCGGCTCTCTGGAGGGGCTCAAATGAAAGTCCCGCATGGCGTGATGAGCCGACCAAACATCACGACTCCAATGATATACCAAATTCTGGAGTGTTGCTAAGACCATATGAAGCTGCTTATGGAGTAAGGAGATTTCGTGCCGTCAGATGGTGAGGACGATAGATAATCATCTGGGCAGTGTAAACATGGTACGCCTCTTTAAACATTCTACCAACACAATCTCACCAACTGATGCAAAAGTGGCAAATGGTATGGAGAATAAGGCGCTCATGGGGAGTATTGGTTAGAGCTCGATTCCATTTCGTGTTAGTTGATTATAGAGATGAATATGGGATGAACTCAATGATCAACAGATATCTGGTAAACGGTAACATAGCTTCATTTGGATGCTCCAATTTGTGATGAGGAGCAGGTGCGCCAGTTTAATGGCCGACTAGGCCAAATTCTGCACTGCCGTACATTTCTCTTTGTGTCAATTTGACGAAGCTGTAGTCGCATATCATCTTCATCGTAGATTGTCCGTGTGGAATTGTCATACCGAATACTGCGAACGGGATTCCAGTTATCAGGTGTGCCTCGACCTCCATGTGTGATTCAAATGATTCGTTTCTAGTCTATTGTAGGCGCACAGGACACTAGAATTGCGAAAGAATTCGCGATATTCACTGCATCAACATTGCTGAATAATTTGCAGTCAATTGCACATGAGTATTGCTATCAACATCTCAACTCTCCTGAGACTGATCCATCACAGTATATCTCTAATCATCCAGGGATAGAAAGACTGACTAAGCAGTATCCAGTTGATGTATCGTATCCTAAGACACAGATCGCATAGTCCAGGCCTACTGAAAGAATACAGCTCTGTATATCCTCGCTCAGGAACGAAGTTCAGGAACACCTGAGATCCACTCTCCTGTCGAGTGTGATGGTCTGAGATTTGACATCGCATGCATATTCTATTCAACGGCTAATTCCGACATGCAGGCACTCATTATTCATATATGATCCCACTCCAGGCATACCTCTAAACCGTGAATACCCACTTTGCATTACCTTTGAATCTGTCGCTGCAAGCACACAGAGTGTCATCTGTCAGACACTAAACTTGTAGGTGCAGGTGCGGCACATCCCGCTTGAACCCAGCTAATATCTGAAGCTATGCTTGATCGGTATGTGAAGGGCGCCGCTTAAATGTCATAACTATCATGCTCCGTGTAAACCTATCCTTCGGAGGAAGGTGTCCACCACACCCTTACCGTACATGCACTGCCCTGGCCGATAAGTACCCACACTTGACTGAATTTTTACTAAGAAGTGTGTTTGGACCCTACATTTCCAAGATCCTAAAATAGAGTCTGTCGTTTGGGCTCCATAATCGAGCTGCAGCTTGAGAGAGTGAACCTCAAAAGACAGCTTCTGCTCAGCGATTCTGCAGATGACCGGGAACTCCTGCTCACTTGTATACTACCACCCTTCCTCGAATAGGCTTAAATTCACAATGCTTCTAATGCAGACTTAACAACATTTTGACTAACATGTATGTTTGGGCCGCCAAAAACCATATGGTAGAATAGATTACGCGAACTGATTTCCATCAAGAGAGCTTGAAGATATAGAATCTGAATGCCAGTCTCTGCTCAGCAGCTCAAACGGTGACTGGCAAGCTCCCGCCCACCGCATATCTTGAACGGCTGAAGTTCGTGACAAATCATAATCAGATGATATCTGATTTCCGCCAAAATCCAATCCCAAGTGTGCATGAAGAACAAATTGTGATGAAAGCTCGAGTAATGAAAAGGCAGTTCCTGAGAGTACAAGTTAACTGTCAACATAAGGCGAGCCTGCAATCGCAGCTATTAGATTGTATCCTGTGTGCCAATTCAACGCTAGCTGCACCTCAATTGGTCGGAACTGCATGCTGTTATTCGTCTTTCCTCTGTCAGATGAAGCCTCATGACGCATTCATATTGTTCTTATGCACTGCTTTGAACACCAATATTTATGTTAACTGAACATTGTAGCATTGAGACTCATAATGTTTGTGATTAAATGATGTGGTGTTTACATGATAGTATGCGCAACATCTTGATGTGAGTGACAATTGATGACCCATTCGCTAGCAATCTTGGCATTGACAAGAACTAGAATCGAATAAATTACCCCTGAGTCTTCACCGTACCTTCACCGTTCTTTCTCTAGGGTGAATCTCTCCTTGGTAAACCCAAATTCTCCGTCCTCTCATACACTGACGCATTCATATTGTAACTTCAGCAGACTCAGACCGCTGAAAGTGATGTTCTGCGCCCGATATTGCCTAATCAACTGTTAACTTTGCTGCAAAATCCTAAAACAACAGAATATCATCAAAACAGGGTGTCCATCCGACTGGTATACTGCATTCGGAGATTCATATTTATCCACTATCGGCAACAAATTCAGTTTGAACCCATGCAACTTCAACTGTTGCCACTCACGAAGATCCCAACTCTATCCTCCGTCCAAGTCCTGCAAGATTCTTCAACATTCTGACAATTCTGTGCCACGCAGTCACCAATCATATGCTCGAACTAGAGGCATAATGAACTACCTTCGGTGGAGTTATATGCAGGGGCAATCATGATCAACACATTTCTCAGTATTCCACCTATGTCTAGTGTTAGCAACGGTTTGGGACCGGCGCATCGGGTCCAGGTACGGGTCGGAACAGACCCTTTTCAAAGTTGGTGGTCTGGGTCGTCAATACACCCGAACCATGAATTCGGGTACGGTTCGATGGACATCTCACAACCCGTCTGAATTGGGTGGGTTGTCAGCGGGTTGTCCAGCGGGTCCATCTGTAGATTCATATAATGCTCTTGTCTTTACTGTATAATAGTAGTATCTTATCAAAATCGCATTTTCAACATCCAAAAATGACTTTTTGCATGTTTTGCACATTGCAATAATGATTTTTTTGGAATCAGTATTTTTCCATGTCGGTTTGGTGTTTTTACGTTACAAGGCTGTCCATAGTTCTGTTATGCACTCTAATATCTGTGCGATACCCGGATTACCCTATATTTAATACCAAAAATTGTTGAGGCTTGGGTGACACTCTTTTCATGATGGGGTAACAAAGAAATGTTGTACTATTTTGTCCGAAAAGGCAGTCATTACTTGGCATATGAATCTGTACCACCAAGTAACATCTAGATTAACCAAGATGTGAGACTAAAAATCGTTGACACTCCATTGACACTCCACTGACACTCCGTTGACGCTCTGTTGACGCTCATTCTCAGAATGGGGCAGTGACCGTGTCGCTTCCTTTTTTGCCTATAAAGGCTGGCAACACGATGGTTATGTGTATTCGCGACCAAATTGAATCGTAATTACCTTACTTACTTGACCAAAATTTGTTGACGCTCCATTGACGCTCGTTTTTAGAATGGAGCAGTGACTGTGTCGCTTCCTTCTTTGCCTATAAAGGCTGCCAATACGTTGGTTATGTGTATTCTTGACCAAATTGAATCGTGATTACCTCACATACATGACCAAAATTTGTTGACGCTCCATTGATGCTCAATTTCAGAATCGGGCAGTGACCGTGTCACTTATTTTTTTGTCCATAAAGGCTGGCGGTACGATGCTTATGTGAATCAGCGACCAGATTGATTTGTAATTACATTACGTACATGACCGAAAATCGGTGACGCTCCTTTGATGCTCATTCTCAGAATGGGGCAGTAACCGTGTCGCTGTCTTTTTTGCCTATAAAGGCTGCCAATATGTTGGTTATGTGTATTCGCGACCAAATTGAATCGTAATTACTCTACTTACATGACCAAAATTCGTTGACGCTCCGTTGACGCTCATTTTCATTATGGTGCAGTGACCGTGTCGCTTACACTGTTGCATATGAAGGCTGGCAATATGATGGTTATGTGAATCAGCGACCAGATTGATTTGTAATTACCTTACGTACATGACTGAAAATCTGTGACGCTCCGTTGACACTCATTTTCAGAATGGGGCAGTGACCGAGTTGCTATCTGTTTTGCCTATAAAGACTGCCAACACGTTTGTTTTGTATGGCAGTGACCAATTGAATATTCAATTATCTTACTTACAAGACCAAAAATCGTTGACGCTCCGTTGACGCTCATTTTAATCTAATGTCGAGTCAAAATCTGCTGCCATTGATAATTGTACTGATGATGATTTAAACTTATTGGATGCTTTTTGGGCTGATTATGACTGGATCCTGTGGTGTTAGTAATATTCTGGCATGGGTCGCTCTCATCGTATGAAAAGGTATGTATCATGTTGAACAACGCATTTCGCCTGCTATAGTTGTGTTTATCAACTACCACTTAGACATAACGAGTCAATATTCTCCCATCATAATTCTCTAAGTGAAATTCGCGGTCAAGCAACATAAAGAACCGGCTGAAAACACATTGTCCCATTCTGTCCAACTTTTTTCTGTTTCCCCTGATCCTCCGTGTTTCGGTAGCATTGACCATCACCAACCCCTTTTCAGTCTGTTTCTTTGACCTCCCTGTTGGCCGAATCAATCCAGGCACATTTGGAGCGGCACACACATCCCGCTGCTCAGGGCATTCCGAATCCTCGATGCAATTGTCTTGCTCTACATCTGATTTATTGTCTGCCTCACAGTCATCTTCGCTCTGATTTGGATTACGCAAGTCACCATTCCAGTTCAGCCAATTCTCAGTATCGGAAATACTTTCGGGGGCACTGTCATCATCACTTTCGACTGGATGCCGGTCGATTTTCCGGATTCGGGGAACATTCAATACTTGAGTTCATCCTCCAGTGAGTTCCTTTGCTGACAAAGCTGGTGGCAACGGTGATCTTTCCGACAATTCCAATGCAGCCGCACCATTATGTTCACAGAGTAACAAGGACGCTTTGACGCTTTCTTCCGTATCTGAAATGTATCCTACGGCAGTCATCTGTTTGTCTTGAGCGCGTGATTCCTTCTGTGTAGTACGTAGGTTTTGGCTGCCCTGCCACATATCCAAACAGTCATGGACCTTGGCCATTCTGTGCAATTTCCTTTGCTTTGCCTCTCTATTCAATTCCAAGTCGTTATCGGATTCCGACCTATCCAATACAGGGTCATCGCCAGCCGATATCCCCTCATTAGCGTGAGCATACTGCCTTACTACAACCCTTTCCCGAAGGGTCTCGCCTGTGGCTTTTGAATGCCTCAAGCCGATAACGCCTCGTCCAAGGGGAAAACTGGCCTCCACTGCAACACCATGCGGTATGATTGAGAATATGTCGCGTGCCACATTGGAGAGATCGGCGTACATTGAGTGGGTTTCCTCTTGCTGTCGCCACCATTCCGCGATATCTGGGATCCAAAATGTACTGCTAATCGCCATTGGGTTGGAGTGGTAATCATCAAGATTCCGATTAACTTGCCCCCAGTTCTTTGGTGATTCAGGCGGCGAATTGAAATAGAGCCTGGTGGGGGTCAATAAGCGTGCTGCACGATCACTCCGTCCAGGAGTCGTTTTGGCCAAATTTTCAGGCGATAAGTATTCTTCATCACCACTGCACAAATCATATGGATCAAAAGATGACTGACCAGATTGAGAAGGTATTGCAGAATGGATGAAGTCATTGCTCAGCAGTTTTTCATATTTAGTGACCGACAATTGTCTGTGTTTGGCGCAGTATTCGTTCTCCACATACTTCAAAAATGACTCATGGTATTGGGTAGTATAAGAAGTCTCGTCCTCAGGATTGATATCCATTCCCTTGTCCCGTTTCCTAAACGATCGCAACTTGCGAAAAGGGTTAAGAATATGTGCTGAAATAAGAAGCATACCCGTCTTTGCAGTGACTTCAGCATAGTATTTGGACAGCTTTTGTCGTGCAAACTTCACAGTAAAGTATCAATCTTCCATCCACTGAGTTTTCTTCTTAGCTAAAGCTTGCAAAACGCCATCCATATGATCGAACATGTCATTATAGACCGTGATAACAGGATGCAGTGTGACCATATGTCTTTTCGACATCCACAGAGTCCAGTATTGGAATGGCATTAACACATCCATGATGTATTTGACCATTGTCCATTCATCCTCTGTTGTGTACAGTGACCGGCAATCGCTGTATTTGGGATGCTTCAGCCACTCTCGGGTGAATTCTCGTAATTGATAGGCTCGCTCAAGCAACTCCAATGTCGAATTCCACTGTGTTTTCACATGCATAATAGGAAGGACTGCAATTCGTACTTTGGCTTTTTGACAGTCAATAAACTCGTTTCGATGACCAGGTGTCAACGTAATCAACACAGCTAGCATTCGCTGCTATGTGATGGTCAGTTTCAGAATTTTCAGAGTATTTTGAAATACGTACTTTCACAATTATCTTGGCCAAACCTGGTTTCATAGCAGACACCATATTGATTCTAGCATTGCCCTCTTTTCGAAGTCTTTGACTCTTCCCAATATGTGTGCTTTCATTCTCTGCAAATTGCTGATTGCGCTCATGTGCTTCCCACGACTTTGTACGGCCTTTGACACTGAGACTGCTCATGAATGCACCTATTGCAAGCTGAATGACATGCGCCATGCATGGTACGTGGTTTCTCAATGCAGGCCACTCGATTCCTGGGGCCTGAAGTGTGGATTGTAGTTCCCGAGTCATCGAGTAATTTGAGGAGGTGTTATCAGTTGCAATTCCAAGCAAGCAGCCGTCAGTAAGCTCAAAACGATCTAGAACTTCCTTCAAATGTGCGCCTAGCCTTGCTCCAGTATGTTGACCCTTAACCTATATTCCTGAATTAGCTGTTGAAATAGAAAAGGAACAGGCTACTGACCTCATCGAAAGTGAGTTGCACTTCCCGCATTGCCCAATTGCGATCCATATAATATGCAATGACCGACGTTATTCATCAGCAACAACTCTAGTTTCCGTCAGAAACACGCGGGTGTTCCGGACGGCTCTGACGGCTCTGATGGAACCTCGTACCCTCCGACGGAGAATCACACGCTTCCCGTCGCCCAGGCGACGGGTCGCGTTGCATAGCATCAGCAAAATGTATTTTAGTCACTGGAAGCCTCCAGGAGTGTCTGAGAGGATGTGGAGTGTAAACTTTGATGCGTCAATTTCAGGAGAGTATCACACCCTAGGAGAGCATTTCTGCCGGCCTTCGGAGTAACTGGGAGCGCCGGCGACAAACCTGGGAGCGCCGGCAACATGTCTGGGAGCACCTCGAATCACAGTCATGTATTCTGTTTGTATTCTCATCTATGTATCTATGTATCTATATAGCTACCCATCTACACATGCTATATCTGGACTGGCTGCGGTCTGCTGAATATATACTCCCTGTCACCCTGTCCACCTCCGTTACCCCTGTATCTCCGTACACCCGCCGTCGCTCATTAACGATTTACTTGGAGGCCGTGATTGAGCGAGTTTGGAGATGCACTTGGAGACTGAGATCGAGTGAACTCAGAGATGCACTTGGAGGCCGGGATCGAGCGAGTTTGAAGATGCACTTGGAGGCCATGATTGTGCGAACTTGCAGGCCGTAATCGAGCGAGTATGGAGATACACTTGGAGGCCGTGATCGAGCGAGATTGGAGATGCACTTGGAGGCCGTGTTCGAGCGAGTTTGGAGATACACTTGGAGGCCGTGATCGAGCGAGATTGGACGAGTACTTGGAGGCAGCCGATGGACGGCGCGCAGGGACTCAATTCATCAGTTAGTTAACTCGCAACCGTGGGAATGTGAGAAGGTGACTTTACGTTTGAAGCTCTTATGGAGAACTGGCTGGTGGCGGTCGATCGGTAGGGAGGTACGCCGGAAGCTGAAGCTACATACAGGGGTCAACTCGAAATCGTGAGAATGAAGGGACGACAGACAATCTTAGGTGTATGCTGTACTTGGTGTATGCTGCACTCAGTGTTAACTCATGATCATGGCATGGAGAGATAGAGAGGAATGAATTAACTTTGTGTTCTGCGATGATGGTAGAGTTGTGGACGAGAAAGAGAGAGATGGGGGATGAAGATGAGAATGATATGGAGGATACGAGCGGCTATGAGAAATCAGGAGTACCACTTGCCTGATTGGGTTTAGAAGACGTCGTATCGGTGTTATTACCTGCCGGATCGGGACTCGTACCTGCCATATCGGGGATGGTAAATTGACTCGCACACGAAATTCTCTTAAGTCCCTGCTTCTCATGATGATTTCCCCCATCTCCTCTGATCTCTCTCTTTCTTGTGCTCAACTCTACCATCACCTAAGAACACGAAGTTAAGTCATCCTTCTCTATCCCTCCATGCCATGATCATCACTTAACACCGAGTACAGCATACATCAAGTACAGCATCATCCCACGATCGGCAGTCTCCCGCTCCCAGCCAGTTTCCCTCTCCCAGCCAGAGTCTCAGCTGCCATCGCGCCTCCCTCCAAATCGACCGCTTCGAAGTACTCCTCCAATCTCGCTCGATCATAGCCTGCAAGTGCATCTCCAAACTCGCTCAATCACGGCCTCCCAGTGCATCACTGAGTTCACGATCACGGCCTCAAAGTGCATCTCCAAACTTGCACGATTACGGCCTCCAAGTTCGCACGATTACGGCCTCCAATTTCATCTCCAAACTCGCACGATCACGGCCTCAAAGTGCATCTCCAAACTCGCTTGATCACAGCCTCAAAGTGCATCTCCAAACTCGCTCGATCACGGCCTCCAAGTGCATCTCTCAACTCGCTCGATCACGGCCTCCAAGTACATCATTAATGAGTGAAGGCGGGTGTACGGTGATACAGGGGAAACGCAGGTGGACTGAGCGACGGCGGGTGTACGGAGATACACGGGTAACGGAGGTGGACTGAGCGATGGGGAGTACATATTCGGGAGACCCTGGGGTAGATAGACATCATCTCATTTTCATCTCATCTGGATGCACGCTATTGCGTGGATTCTCACGGCCGGGTAGTATCATATCTTCTCACTTTCTTCGGTGGGCTCTCTGCCTTCTAGCTCCGTCATTTCACCACAACGGCCTCCAAGTGGTGCATCTCTAGGTTCTCTCAATGGGCGTCTCCAGGTGCTCCTCCGATTATGCTCGACTACCATCTGTGGCCAGATTGACCATATGTATATATATAGAGATACATAAATAATGCATGCCATATTATGAAGTAGCGAATCTTGTGACTGTAACAAAGATGAATATGATAGACGACATGCCTTGTGCTTATGGAACCCTAAGAACTACTGCGTTGGGAATACGGCACCAAGTCTCCCGCAGAGCTGCTCTCGAAGTCTCCCACAGACCTGCGCAGACGTCTCACCCACTCCAAAATTTGACTATCCTGATAGTCAAATCTCGTAGCGTCCTGAATGCACATCCATAACTACAGGTACTTTCAGGAGCATCTGAGAATGCTCTTGCAGAGTCTGAGGAAGAAACGGCGAAACTGCGATCGGAGGGCGATATGCAACGCGATGCGTGGTATTGACGCCAGGCGTGGAGTAATCCGCCACCGGGGTGTCTCTGATGGCTCTGACGGAGAGCGTCCACTCTGACGGAGCCATTCCGCCCGGACGGAAATGTTTTTTGCTGATGTTGCTAATCTGTTTGTTGATGTCCACCCGTCCAAAGCTAAACTAACTTCATTCCTTGTTGGCAACTGCTAGTAAATTGCATCCACAGTCGGTGAGTATTCCCTCCGACAAATGTTGCTAAGGGTGCTCGCTGATGGTAACACCAGCTCGCTGTGTAATGCGTTATATGACCGCCGTAGCTCAAGGTTTGATATAGCGTTCCATGGAATATGAGCTGAAACAAATCCTAACATCAGGTAGCGATTCCAAGTGTCTTGGTGAAATTCGGCGGTTACAACGTCCTTAGCTGCTAGTTTGGAGCGTTTCGTCTGTTAATACAGTCAATATAGCTTAGAAGTCAATGTCGCCAATGAATTTCTCTTGCGATCTTACTGTTGTAATCCCACGACTTCCTGGCCGCTTGAATATGGCCAGTGCTGCTTCATCGACCGTTGAGCTAGTCAATTCAGTAACCTCCGACTCTGTTAATTCGTTCAACTTTGCGATGTGGGCTTTTGCCACCAAGTGTTTGCCCATTGAGCTGCTCCCATGTTCTGATGGATGGCGGAGAACCTGATGACATACGATTCATATGGTGCCGGGGCTGCCGGTCTCTTCAATTCCGCAATGCAAATAGAACCGCCACGAAGGCGCATGTCTAGAAATTCTTCCAAGCAATAGAACTCTTCGAGCCCACATTCATAGAAGCCCACCAAGCATCGAATAGGATTTGCAGTGTAAGGTCGTTCAATTCATGAATAAAGAGACGTTCATTGTTGGGAGATATCATTACCTCTAGCAACGAGGTATTCAAAGATTGTGAATCTGACATGGCGGTAGGAATTGGATGTGTGGGCAAATATCCTCTCCGTACGTATAGAAGTGAATGTTATTGATGATTGAACTGATATCTCGCTAGAACTAACTACTGTGCGAGCCTCCCACAGAGCCGCACTAATGCAACAGAGCCGCACCTAATGCAACAGAGCCACATGTAATGCAACAGAGCCGCACCTGATGCAACAGAGCTGCATGTTATCACGATCAGAGCCATCCACCTACAGGATGGCTGGGTAATTGGACTTGAAAGGATGTCAATAGGTACAGCATTGTCGAGAAGATTGCTGGTTCTTAAATATTGACTCTAGAGCTATGAGCAACAAAGAAGTAAGCCCTGTGAGACATTGCATGCATAGTTGTGTAGTGGTATACAAGAACGTATTGGAAAGACTGACTGTTAATAATTCAATTTCGGTACAACACAATGCAGTATATTGCTGCGTAGGTTACTGCGCCAGCACAAAAACTGTTGATGCTCGGTTGACCCTCATTTATAGGGGGCAGTAGTGATATCGTCGCTATCGTTTTTGCCTATAAAGGCAGCCATTACTTCTATTCTGGATTAAAGCCGACGCTCAGCCCTTTGATTATGCAAGATGCAAGACCAAAAATCGTTGACGCTCTGTTGACGCTCAATTTCAGGAGATAGTCGCGATGTCCTCTCTAGCATTTTTGCGTTGAAAGGCGGCCGATACATGAAATGTAGGTAGATGTCATTGCGCAGCCCCTGGATTATTCCAAATGCAAGACCAAAAATCGTTGACGCTCCGTTGACGCTCATTTCTAGGAGATAGTCGCAATGTCGTCCCTAGCTGATTTGCCTAGAAAGGCGGCCAATACTCAGATTATAAGTGAGAGTAATTACCCAGTGTTTGGATTATCCAAGATGCAAGACAAAAAATCGTTGACGCTCTGTTGACACTCATTTCTAGGGTATGGCAACGAGTGTTTCACTTGTCCTTTTAAACAGAAAAACGTCCAAAACATTCACATTGTCAGGATGTGACTATGTACCCGTTTGATTGCAGAATGTGAAAGAATATGAATCATTGATGCTCCGTTGACGCTCACATTACACACAGCCTAACTGTCATTGCATGCTCAATCATTGTAGTCCAAGCGTATATTGGAATTATTGACAACCAATCTTTCTTTTCAATGTATCATATTTTGCATCCCGATGTTTTGTCGCCCCTCACTATCTGATTCACTACTTCATGGGTGATATGAGCGATAAATGACGTAGCCATATCACATTCCAGCGATTTCGGCCGGCAATTAGCGGCATGCAGACCCAGCCACTAATTTTGGATTAATATTGCCTGACTGTCCCACCATTCTTGATCCAGCTCCGTTTCCTCGGTTTCCATGACCTACCATAAGCAATTTTCAAAATCTCGACCATGTGGACCAGGGCTAAGCGGAGAGTTGTGCATTCGAATGCATGGATGAATGCAGCATGACAGTTGTCATGCATAACGGTTCGTATTGCACTTTGACCGCTCCTTCTATGACTCGTATGACATCACTTACATAAAAGATGTAGGCAAAATTCGTCACTAGTTTAGTTTTCGCTTTCGCACTTAACAGTAACAGGAAAGACAATAACCTGCTCATTGGTCGTCTTGTAGCGTGATTTGGAGTTTACTATGTTAGAATGGTGCGTATGACCCTTGCACATGCACAGATGAATTATCATGTCTCACAATTTGGTCACTGAAATCAAGCCAAAGCTGACACGTAGCAAAATAGAAACACAAATTGCTTTTCACAGCTCGACGTCGTCAAAAATTTCAATTTGGCTCTATATCCCTCTCCAGATGCAGGAGCTGTCACCATTTCTTCGTCCAAATCCGATTTCTAAATGGTAATTAGCTCGGGAGGGAATATGCAGTGCTAGGCGCTTACCGGTTGAACTGGCATCGCATAGGTAATCAGTGACCAATCGCACTCCGCGCTGGGCAGAAGAGAAGATATGTGTTCGGGCAACATTGGTTTCCCTGAGCCTACTCCCATATGGGTACTTCCTGGTCGAGAAGTACATTGCGGCATTCGCGATATTCTGGGGACGATATCAAGAGTCTCTAATAGCTCTCCTAATGTATTCGGGGGAGGTGCCGCTGCAACATGATCCGTTTGGTACTTAATGACTGCTGGAACCTTCAATTCAGACGTTCAGTACTTCTTATCTCGTTTGCAGAAGTAGTCGGCCGCGTCCCCCCATTCTGGTTGTGTCAATTTGTGAAGCTTCATCTGCTTCTGCCAAAACCTCTCCATGCGGCGTTGTACCGTTTTGGAGATTGTGCCCATCACCCAGCCGGGTTTGTCATCTTCGCTCAGCTTGCCCTGCTCTGTATCATTGTCTTCTCCTTGATCTTCCGCATCCTCCTCATCGTCGGAACTTGCAAGATCGCTCAGACTGTCTCCGATCGCATTCAGCATCTCTGGAAATGTCTTTTCAGCCTTTCTGGTGGTCAATCCCGCCTGTTCAACATTGCTCATATCTTCTTGCTTCTGCTTAATCGCTGTCTCTGCGTCTTCAACTCACTTTCTTGCCACCGCAGTCTCTCTCTCCACATAATCCTCTATCCATTGCCCTTTCTCTTCACTGCTCAAAAAGTGCGTTTCCCGTTTTTTCTCCGCTGCAAGCTTCTTTTTGGATCGCAAGCTACGCAATGCTCCAAGAGCTCAGACCCTTGCTGCCCCCAACCCGCTCTTCCCTTCAATCGCTTGATGACGTCGTCGTGTGGACTGCTTCGTGGATTTGCCATATTTGCCCGCTGGGAGAGGAGAAAGGTTCATTTTTGGAGCATTGACCATTGTATTTCGTGTTGACTGTTATTGGGAGAGATGTTGGATGTTGCAAGATATGGACCATATGGAGGCAAGCTGCGTCTTTTATGTCAAGGTTGGTACACTTGATCAACTCGAACAAAGCAAATTCTGTGTTTTGACCGTCACTGAATTGGGAATAGTCATGTTAACCGTTCAAGATGACTCCATTATTACTGTCAGTTTCATGTATGATCCCGGTTATCTCTTGAGACAAACATCACCAGATGTCATTTCCGTTGGAGAATATCCTGGTTATATGTAACAGTAATGAGATTTCGGCTGTCGTGAACTTCAATTTATCCCTGTTACCAAACATACAACATCGGACCGACTCTCTGCCAATCGTGGGACCGTTGGAAACTCCTGCAACCTGCAGCTATACGCAGGCGGATCCATCATGAGAAGAACGTCCAAGTTGGCAGTTGGTCAGTCTATTTGGACTTGAAGCTAACTATATATTCCTCAGAACTTCCCACTTCTTTTGATTATCATCTTCCTCTCCTTTTCCACACCAGCAGGTCATGACTACAGAAACACGTCAGACAGGCGAGAGCGGATCCGAATTGAGCGAAACGACAGGCGCTTCATTCAACGCGTCACTTGAAAGTACACAGCAACAACGCAGACACCAGGCAGTCCACCGCGAAGCTGCCAATGTAGCCACCCAAAACATGACCCAGGACGCACATTCGAAAATCGTCCGTACAACCGGAAGCAGCACGAACAAGACCCAGCACTCAACTGTATGTGAGTATGTCCATATCCTGGTATACGGCCATCAATTGATCGAATAATGAACAGCCGGCTTACAGATAGAGCTATGTGACCAATATCTCGCTGCCGGTAACGGGAGACCCCCATGGTCGATGAAGGCTTTTGTCCGCACAGTGCGAGATATTGAACATCACATTTGTCGGCAGCTCTGGCATTTTCGCTGACGAATTTGGTGATAAGCGTCCCCGGGAATGGACCAAAAAAGCTTTAAACACTTAGGAGGAGGCAACGGAAGCGTATATGGGAGAGGTAATCGCCGATTCTCACTTTCAGAAGCAGCAACTAATGTCTTGTAGGTTTTCAACATGTCTGCTACTATGGCAAGACAAGGAGGTCGGGTACAGCTAGAACAGTAAGACATGCACCTCAAATTGAATATGGCGAAAATGGCCAAAGGAGGGTTTTCGGGTGCCGCGATAGAGGAAACGCAATACCTGATCAAGAAACCTCGTGCAGAAGTCGGGGAAGAGAAGAAGCGGGGTGTTGAATCTTCTGGGCATAGACAGGTAAAAGCAGCAATAGAACGACACCCGGTGATGGTTTATGACAATCAAACTGATGGCTGCCGTCCTTGCCAAAATGGAACCGCAAAGAATCCACGGACACGCTGGAGGCGCAAAGGCACGGGCGCACCTCCTCAAGTCCGAGGCAAACTTCCGACACCAGAACTAACACCACCTTCACCCGGAATGCCACCTGTGCCATCCGCTGACAAAGATCGCGCCCAACGTTCCAAAATCCCAAATCTGCCCGCCGGATATGAATATAAACATGCTCCCCTTCCCGGCGCTCAATTTTTCAATCGTGATACATATGTCGAGAATAGCAAGCACGATGAAGATGTTATTCCAGGTCTGCGGAATGACGAAGGAACATCCACTGGTTAGTACACTATCCGCTGCATGGTAATACAGCTAACATCCATTTTGCAGACAACAGCAGCCAAGTGAGTGAAACTGCCAGTGAAAATGAACATGGATTGTAAGGAACGTAATTTTTGAGTGTAGTGTTACATCAGCACAATGTATTTTAGTCTCTGGAAGACTCCAGGAGTGTCTGAGAGGATGTGGAGTGTAAACTTAGAAGCGTCAATTTCAGGAGAGTCTCAGACCCTAGGAGGGCATTCCGGCCAGCCTTCAGAGTAACTGGGATCTCTGATGACTGGTACAGGAGTAACTGGGAGTGATTGTGATAAGTTTGGGAACATGTCGGAGCGCCGGAGAGAACTTTGGGTGCACCTGGAAGTGTCGCCGAACCAATGCGGAAATCACAAACAAACTCTGAGAGATGCCTGGGTTCGTATAGATATTCATTGGGAGGACTGCAGGCGTTATCTGAGACTCTCCGGATGTCCACAAGCAATCGATTTCCCTCAACGGCGAATATGATGCATGGATTATTGTTCATTATCAATTCTGAATCATACTAGCTACCATCTTCTTCAACACTGCATTTATTGCCTCGCTACATTATGGTAACAAAGAAAAAGGCAAGTGATTCAAACATAAACGCAGGTACACCAAAACAATAACCCAACTAAACAGACAAATGATATCAATCAAACATGGTGTCGATGTCATCCACTCCATCTCCCATCTCATCAGGGCCAACGAAAGCAGGAACACATACTTCATCAACGGCGCCAAGAAGCTGGAGGCGCTCCTTGTATTTGCTGATTATTCGTACCTGGCGAGTGGCTGAAATTGAATTCCAATGTTGTTTGGCTCGATTTGTGATATCTAACAAAGGTGTAATGAGATGTTAGCTAGCTGCAAATCTAAATTGGGGTTTGAAAGGCAATATGATAGAGTCGGATGTAAAAGGGGACCAGCTACCAGGGACAAGAGGAGCGCCAGATGGGAAGTGCTGTGTTGCAGGAGCGCGGAATGAAAAAGAAGAGTGCCAAATCTATGCTGCGGAGCGCCGATGGGGATTGAGGAGAGTCCAAACTAGTGGAGGAGCGCCGAAAAGGGGGGGGGGGTCAGGAGTGAGTAATGAAATAAAGGAGCGCCAATCCAGGCAGAGGAGCACCGATGGGGATTGAGGAGTGCTCTCCCAGCGGAAGAGCGCCGAAAAGGGGGAGGGTGGGTACAGAGTGCGGAATCCAATACAGGAGCGACAACCCAGACCGAGGAGCGCTGGTGGGAATTGGGGAACTCCCATCCCAGGCTGAGGAGCACGGAAATGGGGGTATAGAGCGCGGAATGACATAGAGGAGCGCTAAATCAAGACAGAGGGGATTATGGAGTGCCTATCCCAGTGGAGGAGTGCCGAAAGAGGAGGAATTGACTATGGAAGGATATATAAGAGAGTGAATCTAGGCTGAGGAGCGCCGACAGGGATTGAGGAGTGCCTATCCCAGTGGAGGAGCGCTGAAAGAGGAGTAATTGACTGCAGAAGGATATAGAAGAGAGTGAATCTAGGCTGAGGAGCGCCGACGGGGATTGAGGAGTGCCTATCCCAGTGGAGGAGCGCCGAAAGAGGAGGAATTGACTGCGGAAGGATATAGAAGAGAGTGAATCTAGGCTGAGGAGCGCCGACGGGGATAGAGGAGCGCCTATCCCAGCGGAGGAGCGCCAAATGAGGAGGAACTGACTGCGGTAGGATATAGAAGAGAGTGAATCTAGGCTGAGGAGCGCCGACGGCGATTGAGGAGCACCTATCCTAGCGGAGTTGCGCCACATGGTGGTGGGAGGGGGTTTGAAGCGGCCCACTAATGTGTGATTGATGAGTGCAGTGGCTTCCGGAGTAAAATTTTTCATAGGGGATGGACAAAATGTGCCTCGATATTCATCTTGAGAAAACATAACTGTGGCTTTTTTCCACCTGCATATTCAGACAGCACACAATGAATAGCTGTGGCTACCAGCGCTAAAGTCTGCGGAGCGAGAGGTTGGAAATACAGGGATGTCGTTGGCTGGCACCCCAAGCTATTGGCCGTACAGAACAATTGATGGTCAATGAGATCAAGCACTTCCATTCGCGTGAACCATGACTTCTTATTATCAACAACCTTGGAGAGATATGCATCGTCGAACAGGAGATCCTTAACCTGAATCCGAAGCTTAGTCTCGGAGCGTAAATCCAACTGGTAACTACGGACAACAGTTCGCCGTGCCCCATCCACCAACCATCCTCGAATGGTACTTATCTTCAGTTTCAACTATGTATAATTTGGGGCGTAGTCAATATCGTAAATCTGATAGAGGAGCATTAAACAGAATCCAAGACTTACAGCGTCTCGTGTTTGCAGATCGATTTTGAGAGATGGACTGCTGGGCAATGGACACACAGATGGTGTACCTGCAGGAGCACCTGCTAATGCCCCCTGACGATCCTGAGCTTCAATGGCAAGTTTCCAAGCTTCTTCAACCATCGAGTACTTGTCATCGGATAATATTGGCCAAGGAGTCTTCGTGAATACAATTGCTTCCATGAACCTTTTCGCTACCTCAAAAGTAGCCTTTTGGTGTTGGGGAACGTTCTGATCTGCACTGGCCTTGGGTTGCGGAGCATTCTGGTCTCCACTAGACTTGGGTTGCGGCAGCGCCTGGGCGGATGGTGCACGGTCAGACTCGGATGACTCGTTGAGGAGGGCTGACTTTTGGCATTTGAGCAGTGGTGGTGCCATTGACCCAGGTGGTTTTCGGGAATTTGGAAGCAGAGGGCGTGCAATAACAGTATCGGCACGGCTACATTTCTTTGGCAATGGAACCCTTGTAGTTCGTAATGACTGGTCCCGGTGCGCCTGGCCTAGAAGTAGGATGTCCTGCTGGTGATCCAAATCGTCTTCTTCAATGTCGGATGATAACGTGGACTCTCCGGTGTCCTCACTTTCGCCCCCACTTTCGCCATCACCGATGTCCTGATCGGTATCATCACCCTGCTTCATTAATGAAATCGCGGATATTAGTCATCTGCAATATGATGCACGAAGGCAGATAATTGGACGGCAAACATTTGATGGGAAATGATGATTGGTTGCTTTCTCGAATGCGAGTGCTCTCTCTAGGCGTGCTTCTTGATTCTTCTGTGAATAGTGATTCCTCACCTGGCTGGGCGTAGGTTCCATTTGCTGCAATGAAGATAGACAGTTGGGGAATGTGGGAGAGAGTGTATAAGCAGTAAATACAAGATTAAGTGCAATAGAATAACAGGATAAATGGAGCAAGAAGTTGCACATAGTCGAGGAGGATGCAATTCGAGGCGCGCCTTGAAGGTTTCAGGAGAGATGACTTCAATGGTTCATATTTATATCGAGGACGGCAGTCCCCAGTTGCGATTTAGGATGTGTCCGGTGCACCAGAATGGATGGATTCGTTGTCAGGTGCGCCGGAATGGATGGATTCCTAATGCCGAATGTTAGCAACTCTCCTATCATCAACACTCTGTATGGATGCAAGAATTGGAGGTTAGCTAAAGCCAACGCACATAGAATACAACAAGACGCACCTGAACGAGATGCACCCGAACAAGACCCACCGGAAGAAACCTCGCGACATTAACTAACCCTTGGTGCTGGCCAAATGGAGCACTGAGAACCTGAATGAAAACGTGTGCCCCTGTATATGACTCCTCCATACGAAGTAATTATGCGTGAATGCTCGAGCATTTGACGTGACCGCATGGCATAGAATTGGTGCAGCATTGAGAATCTGCAGAACTCAATGAGTGACGGCTGAGTTGCAAGGGGGTCATACTGAGTTTGTTATCGATCGAGGAGAATTTTGAATGTCCATATGTGGTATATCCGCCGGAAGGACACACAGATATTCACGATAGTCTATTGTATCAGGTCGCTGCAGCTGAGTTAGCGGTCGATAAGGCAATATCGTAAGCATAACTTCCCTTTGATGTGTTCATCTGGGCCGTGTCTGCAGAATATCCTTCACAACAATGTTGCAGTCAATGGATGAGGGAGAGAATTTGGTATATGAAGGAGAGATACACGCGTAGATACAGGTGTAGAGAAAATATGGTAAGGTACAATGGATGATTCTGGGGTAATGTTATGGATTCAAGCACTCGTTGATGCCAAGATTGCTAACAAATGAGTCATATATACTCACTCACATTCTGATTTTGCGCCTAATATCTAGTAAGTTGCACACCGTTAAATCACATATTCATTATGAGTCTCTTCTACAATATAGGCTTAGATAAATGTTGAGGTTGAATGCTATATGCTATGATAAGTATGAATGCATAGTGAGACGTCATCTCACAGCGGGCATAGGATTGGTGATTGCATGCATGCATGCAGTTCCGGGGAATTGAGGTGCACCGAAGATTAAATGGTTACAACAAGATTCATTCACTTGGGATTGCAGGCTCGCCTTACTCTGACAGTTAATTTCAATCGTCGAAGTTGTCTTTTCATCACTCGATCATTCAAGAGTCGCTCTCTTCGAACTACTCTCATGATGGAAATCGGTTCACATAATCTATTTTCAGATACGAGTTTTGGCGGCCCAAACATACATTTAGTCAGAATCGAGTTAAGTCTGCATTCCAAGTATTGAGAACTTAGACCTCTTTGAGTAAGTGCGGTACATGGGTGAGCGGGAGTTGCCGGCCATCTTGTGGAGTCGCTGAGCAGAATCTGTCTTTTGAGATTCTCGCTCTCGAGCTGCAGCTCTTTTGAAAGAGCTCGATGATGCAGAAGCTATTTCAGGATTTGGAAGCAGAGGTCCAAACATACTACTAGGCAATATCGAGTTAAGTGAGGTTGATAATTGGCCAGATCTATGCATTTATGGTTTAGTTGTGCAGGGCTACCTTCCTCCAAAGAACAGTTGACCCAGAGCTAACAGTTAAAGGCATTTTAGCGGCGGCCATCACATACCGATCAAGCATAGATTGATATATTAGCAGAGGGCGAGCGGGATGAGCCGCCTGCACCTAAATGTGCAGTGTCTTGAGAGATGACAATCTGTGTGCACAGCGTCCACTGATTCAAAGCTGAAGAAAACATGATGAGAATGAAGCAAACTAAAATAAAAAGAGCACTATGAAGTGGGGAACATGCGCTTCGGAGGCTTATTGTCACAGTTGAGGCGTGCCTGACCTGGAATGAGACATTCATAATGAGTCGCAGCTTGCCAAAGTTGACCTCTTAGAAATCCAAGAATGTCATTCGGGACTGGATTGCAGATCTCAGTTGTGCCTGAAATTCAATCATAGGCCAGGACATACCCAGCAGCGAAAGGTGCAGCTTCGCCATGAATACCCGAGCCGTGTCTCAGTCTCCGATGCTCTGGGATGCCGATCTGAGGTGTGCCCGAACGACTATGATATTCCTGCATAAGGTGCACATTTGCCACAAATAAGTGAGCCCATGTCTCATATTCTGACACCGGAACTCGATTATCGTGTCGACTGAGTTAATTGCGGAATGGGATTGGCAATTATGCAGTGACAGTCAAGACGCTAGGTGCCCAGGACTCTCTGGTGCACCTGAACTTTGAGCATATGCCAGCAATAGATGCGGGATTGCCACGAATAAGCGACCCGTGTCTCAAATACAGACACAAGAAGTCTCAATATCACTTAGACAGTCTCCTTGCCAAATTGGATTGGCAAATGAGCAGTGCTGGATCTGTCATAACACGACTCAAAACGTATGCCGATATTTCTCCGGTGCACCTGAACTTGAATCAAATTGCAGCAAAAGCTGCGGCTTTGCCTGGATTCAGCCAGTCGGTGTCTCATATTCTGACACAGCTAGTCAATATCGCTATGACTTACATTATTGCCAAATTGGATTGCCAAATCTGCAGTGTGCGATCTATCTAAACAAGACTCATGACATATGGCCAGGATTCTCCGGTGCGCCTGAAAGTCGCTGAATTGGGCATTGTTCACTCTTTTGACTTGAAAATGTGTATGTGGCCATAGGTTTCCGGTGCACCTCAATATCGCTACTGAGGAATGATTTGAAGCCCTTCGCTGCAGCGTTCTCAACATTCGACTCAGGCCATTTATCATGAGATAGGCCAGCCTGGGAGCTTGTAATTTAGCTTATCAATTGCCTTCATCTCTTATTAGTCGTTAATAATAACAATCAAGAACACAAATGAAATCCCACTCAAGTAATTTCTGATTAAAGACACCCCAACTCCAACAACAGAACTTTGATTCGCTTTAAAATGACAGAGAAACAGGATTCATTTATGCAGTATAGTGTGCCATACAAATGACCTTTTGACTATTTGTATCTGTTAAGAAGATTACGTTGGTTGAATGTCTAAAGAGGCATACCTTGATGAAGCGTTCTTACAATCTAAGATGATAGCTCATCTGACTGAAAAGTGTCT